>Ga0299907_10000664_pt1 | contig 17625 bp, 17 predicted proteins | sample RVTome_16_FD_198680 | JGI IMG/M metagenome (GOLD analysis project Ga0299907, IMG submission 198680) | Soil microbial communities from uranium-contaminated site in the Upper Colorado River Basin, Wyoming, United States - RVT152D67 (version 2) ...
CGGGCGCCACCGCCTACGAGCGGGAGATCCAAGCCGAGCAGCCGGCGCGACGACACAGGAGGTCGTGATGGCCATCGCCACCCGCTACGAGCGCGTTGTCGCTCACGACAGCGGAGAGTTCGACGCCTTCTGCGCCGTCCCCGGGGCCGGGGCGGGTCCCGGGGTGGTGCTATCAACGACAACATGCGGGGACTGGCGGAGCACCTGGCCGGGCAAGGCTTCGTCACCCTCGTCCCGGACATGTTCTGGCGCCTGGAGCCCCGCTTCGAGCGCAAGGACGAATCCGGCCTGGGCGACGCCTTCGCCATGGTCCAGGCCTTCGACTGGGAGACGGGCGGACGTGGCCTTCCACCGCTACGAGGCCGGGCACGCCTTCAGCAATTGGGACGCCCTCTCGATGTACGAGAAGTCCTCGGCCGACCTGGCCTGGGACCGGACCCTCGAGTTTCTCGACTCCTACCTCGGGCGCCGCGCTTCCCAGTAGTCGCGCATGGAGCGCGGGGTGGAGGTGTCGTCGTCGGGGGTGGCGCTGCCGCCCACCGGGCCGGGGGCGTCGTCCGGGAAGGGCTGGAAGGCTTCGTCGGCGTCGCCGGCGGGGCCGACGGTCACGATCCGGGCCACCGACGGCACCGGCCCCTGGGCCGAGCGCCGGTTGACGAACAGGTAGTAGGCACCGGGCGGGGCGATGGCCCCGTCGGGAGGGGCCACCACATGCAGGCGCTCGTCCCCGGCGACCCGGAAGGCCAGCTTGACCGTGCGGGCGTCGCTGTCGTTGACGTGCTGCTGGGACGGGATCCGCATGAGCACGACGGAGTCGATCTCCCGCGCCTGGGACGAGCGGACCTCGAACGTGTCCCGCCAGGCGACGCCGGCCGGCGCCCCGTCGATGACGGGACGGGGACCCCGGAACAGGTACGGCGGGCTGTAGACCTGGAAGCTCGGGTCCCGGTCGTTGTTGGAGAAGGGCTCGCCCATGTCGCGGTTGGGACCGAAGAAGGATCCGATCGGGCTGCCTCCTCCGATGAGCACCCGCCCGTCGGCCAGCAGCGTGGCGCTGTAGTGGTAGGACCGGTCCCGGGAGATGGGCGCCATCTCGGTCCAGGTGTCGGTGGCGGGGTCGTAGATCTCGGTGGAGTGGACGGGCAGGTCGGTTCCCGGCATCAGCGGGTGGCTGTTGCGGGCCCCGCCGGTGGCCAGGATCGTCCCGTCCGGCAGGGCGATCCCGGTCGGTGTGACCACCGCGCCTCGTGGAGGCTGGCCGCCATCCGGTTGGTGAGTTGGCCCTGACGGTCGACCGTGGTACGGGTCACGAAGGGCACTGCCACCACGCCGCCCGGCGAAGGCCCCAACGCCCCACCCAGCTCCAGCACGGTGGCGGAGTCGTAGGGCGGCTCGAGGGGCAGCAGGATCGAATAGGGGTAGTCACGGTGGACGCCGAAGGGGGCGGGGCCGACCACTTCCCACGTCCGGGTGCTCGGGTCGAAGAACTGCTGCAGCCCCCACAGCGCCTCGTCGACGGCCTGGCCGAAGGGCGCCCAGGCCTGGCCGGAACCGGTGTAGAGCACCTTGCCGTTGGGCATCAGGTGCAGGCGGGCCTGGAACGGCATGGTGTTCTCCGACGCCGGTCCGACGTAGTTCTCGCTCCAGGACAGGGTGGCCGGGTCGAAGCTCTCCGTGCGGCGCACCGACGACAGCTGGGTGCTCTTCACCAGCTTCGTCACCCCGCTGGCGGCCAGCACCTTGCCGTCGGCCAGCGGCACCAGGGTCGGGTACCAGCGGGGATGGTGCATGTGCCCGGCCTGGATGAACGAGTTGGTGGCCGGATCGAACACCCGGGTGTTGCGGATGCCGCCCAGCTCGACGAACCCGAGGTTGGCGTCGTCGCCGTCGTTGGTATCGCTGGCGACGGGCTCGTTGTACCAGTCGATGCCTCCGGCGATGAGGACCCGCCCGTCGGGCAGGCCGGCCAGGTCGGCGCAGAACATCTCCTCGTCGTTGGCCGCGGTGTCGTCGGGGCCGGCGGACGGCGCGTGCTCAGGACCGCCCAGCGTGCCCCAGGCGCTCCCGACGAAGCCGTCTCCGGGGCGCCCGGGCACGCCCGCCATGCCGAGTGGGTCGTCGGTGCCGGCGCCGCCGCTCCGGACGTCGGGGTTGGAGCCGCCGCCCGTCGGCTGGACGGGGACGGCCCATGAAGGTGTGGCGCCCCGCAGGTCGAGGATCCGCACGGCGGCGTTGCGGGTGTAGGGGGCCAGTTCGGTGCCGACCCCGCTCTTGACGTTCTCGGACCCCTCCAGCCCGTTGTAGTACAGGACCCGCCCGTCGGGCAGCGCCGACATGTTCGCCGCCGCCGGCTTGCACACGACGTAGCCATCCGGAGCCGGAGTGCAGCGGGGCACGGCGGCGCCCCCTCCTCGAAGGGGTCCGTCCACTGTCCGACCTGCTCGGGCGCGATGGCACCCACCTGGGCCGAGACCCCGGGGCTGAACGATCCGAGGATGAGCGCGGCGCTCGCCGCGGCCGCCCAACGCTGCGTGACCCACCGTCCGGCCATCACTGCCCCTCCCCCTGTGCGCCCTCACCGGGGAACGTTAACCACCGGTCACGCGGCTGTCGTCGTGAACGATCTAGGCGAGGGCGGCGGCCAGCGACTTGTGGAAGTGGATGAGGCCGGGTTCGTTGCGGCCGTAGATCAGCTCGGGCAGCAGGCCGCTGCGCAGGTTGGCGTGGATGGTCTCCTGCTGGGCGAAGTCCTCCACGAAGACGACGCCGGTGGTGTACTCCACGTTGCGGTTCCAGAAGTCCCGCGCTTTGTCCGACCCGACCTCACCCGGTGTGTAGAACTTGACCGACACGCGGGTGCGGTCCCCCGAGCCGGCCTCGGGATGGAACTCCCACAGCTCGCAGTGGCCGGCGGCGGTGAGGTTCAGGATGGCGTTGGGCCACAGGCGGTAGACGATGGAGGCGTGCTCCCGCAGGCTCCACCCGCCTTCGTCGACCTCGGCCAGGTCGAGCACGCTGCGCCGGAAGGCGACGAGCCGGCCGTGGGGCCCGAAGGCCTCGTGCAAGGACGGGGTGGACAGGAAGTCGCCGGCGATGGTGGCCCGGTGCAGGGAGAAGATGTGGTACGCCTCGAGGAAGGTGTCGATGCCCAGCTTCCAGTTCATGTCGAAGCCGGCCGACACCTCGGTGAAGAACCGATGGTCCTCGAAACCGAACTCGCCCAGCTCGGGCCCCAGCCCGGCGAGCTCGGACTCGGCGTCGATGGGCGGCCCGCCGGCGGGGCGGACGAGCAGCAGGCCGAAGCGCTCGGCCAGGGGCAGCGGAATGAGCCCGGTGGCGTCCGGGTCGAGCTCGTCGAAGGCGTCCTGAGCCAGGGGCTGGCCCACGAGCCGGCCGTGGAGGTCGTAGCACCAGGCGTGGTACGGGCAGGTGAAGGCCCGGCCCGGCCGACCCCGGCCATCGGCCACCCGACCCCCACGGTGCCGGCAGGCGTTGAGGAAGGCGCGCGCCGCGCCGTCCTCGCCCCGCACCAGCAGCAGCGGCACTCCGCCCGCTTCGGTGGTGACGTACTCCCCCACCTCCGGCAGGTCGGCGCTGAGCCCCACCACCAGCGGGCCGGGCCGGAACAACCGCTCCCACTCGGCGGCGAACCGGATGGGGTCGGTGTACATCGCCGCCGGGTTGCGGTAGAGGCGCTCGGCCATGTCGGTGGTGCGGGCCTGGCGGGCCTCGAAGAACCGCCGCAGCAGCTTCACCTGGGTGTCGCGTCGCACGGCCCACCAGGATAGAGCGCGCCCGCCGGAAGGCCTGGGGCGGGGCGGCCCGCCCGTCATGGCGCAAAATGGCCGCGTGACTGCGCCTCCGCCGGTGGTGATCGAAGCGGCACTCAACGGGATGACCACCCCCGACCGCAATCCCCACGTGCCCCGGACCGTGGACGAGATCGTCGCCTCCGGGTTGGCGTGCCTGGTGGCCGGGGCCTCGATCATCCACAACCACAACGACGAGCCCAACTTCGGCGGTGCCACCCGTCACCGGGCCGAGCCTTACCTGGCCGCCTGGCGCCGCCTCCGGCAACGGCACCCGGGTCTCATCCTCCATCCCACGATGGCGGGCCTGACGGCGCAGAGCACCATCGAGGAGCGCTTCGCCCACCTGGTCGAGCTTCACGAGGCGCGGCTCCTGCCCATGGCCACCTGCGATGCGGGCACCATCGCCCTCGCCTTCACCGCCGACGGCCCGGCGGGGGCCGGCCCGGACCCCGGGCCACCCACCTGCCTTCCGGACCTGTTCGGAAACCCGTCCGCCGACGTGGAGTGGATCCTGCGCTGGTGCCGGGAGCGGGAGGTGCCGGTGCACGTCTCCATCTTCGAGCCGGGCTTCCTGCGCCTCGTCCTGGCCCACGGTCGGGCCGGCCTCCTGCCCCGGGCGAAGATCCAGCTCTATCTCGGCGGCGAGCGGATGCTGTTCGGTCTGCCCGCCAACCGCACCGGACTGAACGCCTATCTGGAGATGCTGGAGGGCTCCGGCCTGCCCTGGATGGCCGCCGTGTACGGCGGTGACGTGGCCGGTGCCGGCGTCGCCCGTCTGGCCATCGAGCGGGGCGGCCACGTGCGGGTCGGGCTCGAGGACCATTTCGCGCCACCCCGCACGCCCACCAACGAGGAACTGGTCCGGGAGGTGGTGGAGCTGGCCCACGCCGGCGGCCGCCGTCCCGCCACCCCCGACGAGGTGGCCGGCATCTTCTGGGGCTCCTAGTCGCCCAGCAGCTTGACCATGGCGGCCAGGCCCACGACCACGATGAAGCCCCGGAGGACAGCGGCGGGCAGGCGCCGGCCGACCTTCGCCCCGATCTGGCCGCCGAGCACCGAGCCGAGGGCGATGAGCAGCGCCGGTCGCCAGTCCACGTCGGCCGACACGATGAACACCACAGCCGCCACCAGGTTGACCAGCCCCGCGAGCACGTTCTTGGCCGCGTTGATCCGCTGGAGGTCCTCATGGAGAGCGAGGCTGAGGATGGCGATGAGCAGCACCCCCTGGGCGGCGCCGAAGTAGCCCCCGTAGATGCCTGCCCCGTACACCCCGGCCAGAAGCCACGGCCCGCCGTGGGCCGGGGGCTGTCCCGACAGGCGCCGGAGCCGGCGGGTGAGGGCGGGCTGGATCATGACCAGGACGCAGGCCAGGGCGATGAGGACGGGGACGATGGCCTTGAAGGCGCCGGCGGGCAGGACGAGGAGGAGCACGGCGCCGGTGATCCCGCCGACCAACGAGGCTGTCCCCAGGCGCACCAGTCGCGCCCGCTGGCCGGACAGCTCCCGGCGGTACCCGTAGGCGGCCGAGGCCGACCCGGGCGCCAACCCGACGGTGTTGGACACATTGGCCACCACCGGCGAATAACCGACAGCCAGGAGCACCGGGAAGGTGATGAGCGTTCCCGACCCCACTACGGCGTTGACGGCTCCGGCCGCCATCCCGGCGGCGAAGACAGCCACCTGCTCCAGCCCGGTCACGCCTCCGCCGGGCGCAGCCGGTAGCGGATGGGGAGGTGCTTGAGCCCTCCGACGAACAGGGTCCGGGACAGCTCCGGCTCCCCGGCCAGCTCCAGGTGTTCGAGGCGGGGCAGCAGCTCGTCGAACAGGGCCCGCATCTCCATCCGGGCGAACTGGGCGCCGAGGCAGAAGTGGACGCCGAAACCGAAGGCCAGATGCCGGTTGGGAGAGCGGCCGATGTCGAAGCGGAAGGGGTCGTCGAAGACGGTCTCGTCCCGGTTGGCGGACGGGTACGACAGCAGCAGCGACTCCCCCTCGGAGATCGAGGTGCCCGCCAGGTCGAAGTCGGCGGTGGCGTTGCGCATGAAGTGCTTGACCGGCGTGACCCAGCGGATCATCTCGTCCACCGCGCTGGGCAGCAGCGACATGTCGGCCTGGAGGCGGGCCAGCTGGTCGGGATGCTCGGCCAGGGCCTGCAGACCTCCGGCGATCGACGAGGACGTGGTGTCGTGGCCGGCGGTGGCCACGATCACGTAGTAGGAGATGGTCTCCATGTCGCCCATCGGGGCGCCGTCCACCGTGGCATTGGCAATGACGGATGCGAGGTCCTCACCGGGTTGGGCCCGGCGTTCTTTGGTCAGAGCGAAGAAGTAGGCGAAGAAGTCGCCCACCACCGCCACCAGGTCGGCGAGGTCCACGCCCCGGGCCAGTTCGGGGTCGGAGGCGCCGAAGAGCTCCTGGGTCAGCTTGAGCATCCGGGGATAGTCGCTCTCGGGGAGCCCCAGCAGAGCCAGGATCCCGTTGAGCGGGAACTGCACGGCCACGTCCTGGGCGAAGTCGCACTCACCGTCGAGCTCGGCCATCCGGTCGACCGCCCGCCGGGCCAGCTCGGCGAAGCGGGCCTCGTACCGGCCGAGGCTCCGGGGCTGGAACCAGTCAGCGGTGACCGTCCGGTGAAGGCGATGATCCGGGTCGTCCATGTGGATGAGCGTCCGGAACAGATCGCCGTGCAGCTTGCGGAACTCCTCGTCCTGGTGGGTGCTGATGATCGGCCGCGGCGCGTTGTGGAACACGGCGGGATGGGTCTCGACCTCCAGGACGTCGGCGTGGCGGACGACGGCCCGGAAGGGCAGGAACTCAGGATGCTCCACCCGGTGCAATGGCGACTCCCGTCGCAGCACCGCGCACGACTCGTGGAAGCGGGCGTCGTCGGCGTAGGCCGCCGGGTCCACGAAGACCTGGGCGGCGGCGTCGGGCGTCAGCACGCCGGCACACTATTGGACGATCAGGACGTGAGGACCACTGTGGCCTACGCGGAGGCGGAGCCCGCCCGGGCCCGCCGGCGCAGGATCCCGTCCGAGGAGCCCTCGAAGCGTCGGCTCTCCAGCCAGGCGGTCACCCGCTCGTGGTCGGGGTGGGTATCCCGGACCACGTTGTACAGGTAGTTGATCCCGCGGCCGGCGGCTTCCCGTTCCAGCTGGTCGAGCACGAAGGTGCCCACACCGCGTCCGTGGTGACCGGGGTCCACGGCCAGGAGCATCTCGGCGTCACCCCAGGCCGTGTCCATCCACCCATAGGCCACCACCGTCCCGCCGTCCTCCACCCGCCACCAGTCGCCGGGCAGGCGCTCACCCGGCCCATAGGCGGGCATCTGGAAGATTCCCTCCGGAACTCCACCCACGATGCGGGCCTTGTCGGCGTCCCACACCGGTGCGTTCTCACGTACCCATTCGAGACCCATGATTCGCCTCCTCGAGCGGCCACAGGCTAATAGCGCCGACGCCGGGGGGTTTCTTCCCACCGCCCGGCTCAGAATTCGACATTGCATGGGATATCAAGCACTCTCTTGGCCACCGAGCACTTCGACCCCTGGTGAACCGCGCCATGGGGGAAAGGAGGATGCCCTTCGACCCACCACCGGGCTGTCGTCTGCACCTCGTACGGACAATCTCCAGTTGTTTACTCACGAGCTGAATGCACACTGACGGTTGCCCGCACCTGCCCACACCTGAAGCCCTCCGGCTTTTCCGTGACTTCAAGGAGGCGCAAGATGCGCAACCCCTTTCGATCGTTCCTCCCGCTCGTGGGCGCCCTGCTCATGGCAGGCACGCTCCTGATCGGTGACGTGCTGGCCGAACCGGCCCACGCCGTCTCCCGCCGAGCGCCCGTCGGCGGCGCCTACCGCGCCGCCCGCGTGGCGCAGAGGATTCCCCGGCGTCCCGCCCGGCGCCGCACCTCCCGCAGCTACCGCCGGGTGGCACCGCGTCCCGCGCCCGCTCCCGTGCCTGTGACCGGTGACGTGTGGGCCCGCCTGCGCCAGTGCGAGTCAGGCGGCCGCTACGACATCAACACCGGCAACGGCTACTACGGCGCCTACCAGTTCCTCCTCTCCACCTGGAACCGGCTCGGCTACCCCGGGTACCCCCACCAGGCGGCCCCCGAGGTCCAGGACGAAGCCGCCCAGAAGCTCCAGGCCAGGAGCGGCTGGGGCCAGTGGCCGGCCTGTACCCGGCGTATGGGCCTGCGCTGACATCGCTCCCCACGGGCCGGGGCCACCCCGTCCCGGCCCGTGGGGTGAACCCCGCGGTGGTCTAGTTTCCGGGGTCATGCGGGGATCCGCCGTCTACGCCCACCTGTGGGGCACGGCCGAGGTCGAGGCGCTCCTGTCCGACGAACCCCGGCTCCAGGCCTGGCTCGACATCCTGGCCGCCCTGGCTCAGGCGCAAGGCGAGGTCGGGCTCATCCCCCCCGCCGCGGCCGAGGAGATCGGAACCCAGGCGCGGGTGGAGCTGCTCGATCTCGACTTCGTGGTGGCCCAGACCCGGGCCACGTCGCACTCCACCCTGGGTCTCATCCGGGGCATGCAGCAGATCCTCTCCCCCGAGGCGGGCGAGTGGTTCTGCTACGGGGCCACCGTCCAGGATGTGAGCGACACGTGGTGCGCCCTCGTCGCCCGGGACGTCGGCGGGATCGTCGGGCGGGACCTCCGCGCCATCGAGAGCGCCCTGGTCGCCCTGGCCGGCCAGCACCGGGCCACGCCCATGGCGGCCCGCACCCACGGCCAACCGGGGCTCCCCATCACCTTCGGCTACAAGGCGGCGGTGTGGGCCGCCGAGGTCCGCCGCCACCTGGAGCGCCTTCGCCAGGGCCAGGAGCGGTGGCTGGTGGGCCAGCTTGGCGGGGCGGCCGGCACCGGGTCGTTGTGGGGCGACCGGCGCCGCCCGCTGCAGGAGCGCTTCTGCGCCCTGCTCGGCCTCGGCCTCCCCGAGGGGCCGTGGATCTCGGCCCGGGACCGCCTGGCCGAGTTCGGCGGCCTCCTGGCCATGGTCACCCAGACGCTGGGCAAGATCGGCAACGAGGTGCTCCAGCTGCAGCGGCCGGAGGTGGGCGAGGCCGCCGAGCCCTTCACGCCGGGGGCGGTGGGCAGCATCACCATGCCCCACAAGCGGAACCCGGAGCGCTGCGAGCACCTCGTCACCCTGGCCCGCCTGGCCCGGGCCGACGCCGGGGTGCTGGTGGAGTCGATGGTGGTGGAACACGAGCGGGACGGCCGGGCCTGGAAGGCGGAGTGGGCCGCCTTCCCCGGTCTGTGCCGGCTGACGGCCGCGTCTCTCGCCCTGGGCCGGGCCGTGATCGAAGGCCTGGTGGTCGACCCCGGGGCCATGGCCGCCAACCTGGGGGCACGGGGCGGCTACGTCCTGTCCGAGCGGGTCATGCAGGCGCTCTCCGACCGGGTGGGGAAGCAGTCGGCCCACCTCTTGGTCTACGAGGCCTCGATGTCCGGGGTGGAGCAGGGCCTGTCGTTGCGGGAGGCACTGGCCGCTTCTCCCGAGGTGCGCAAGCACCTCTCCGGCGCCGAGCTCGACACCCTGTGCGACCCGGCCGGCCCCGTGGACCAGGCTCCGGAGGTGGTCGACGAGATCCTCGCCGCGCTGGAGCTCTCCCGGGCCCAGGACCCGCCGGGTTGGTGAGCCGCGACCGGCCGCCGGAGTATCTCGGCCTGGGTGGGCGCCTAGGGGCGGGCCCCGCCCCCGAACTGGTGGCGGCCGGCTTCGCGCTGGAGATGGCCGAGGCGCCCTCCCTGCACGACGGCTTCGCCCTGGCCGACATCGCCCACACCCTCGCCCTGCTCGACGCCGGTGTGCTGCCCGAGGGCGACGGCGCCCGGCTGCTCGGCGCCCTGCTGGAGATGGCGGCCATGCCCTCCGACAAGTTCCCCTACGACGCCGCCTTCGGCGACCCCTGGAACTCCCGGGAGAGGGTGCTGGAGGAGCGGGCCGGACCCTCGGCGGGCTGGCTGGGGGTGGGCCGGCCGCGCCGGGAAGCGGCCCGGGTGGCGCTGCGCCTCGCCCTGCGCCGGGGCGTCCTCGACGCCCACGCCGCCCTGCTGGCCCTGGCCGACGCCTACCTCGTCCTGGCCCGGCGCCACCGGGACAGCCTCATGAGCGACTCCACCTATCTTCAGCCGGCCCAGCCGACCACACTGGGCTACGTCCTGGCCGGTCATCTCCAGCCCGTGGTGCGACACCTGGGGCGCCTGGAGGAGGCCTACCGGTGGGTGAACCTGAGCCCGGCCGGAGCCGGCGGCACCACCGGCAGCTCCCTAGCCGTCGACCGGGACCGGCTGGCGACGGGCCTCGGCTTCGGAGGCGTCGTGGAACACGCCCGGGACGCCATGTGGCAGACCGATGGCCTGGTCGACCTCCTGGCGGTGCTGGCGGCGGCGGCCACCGAGGCGGGCCAGGTGGCCGCCGATCTGGAGATCTGGGCGTCGCCCGCCTACGGGTACGTGGAGCTGGCCGACGGCTACTGCCGGGTGAGCGCGCTGATGCCCCAGAAGAAGAACCCCTACGCCCTGGCCGTTGTCCGCCAGGGGGCCGGGGCTGTTGCCGGCGCCTTGGCCGGGGTGCTCTCGGGGCTGCGGACTCCGACGGCGCGCACCGACCACTTCCTGCTGGCGCCGGGTGAGGTGCGCCGTGCCCTGGGGACGTTCACCACCTGCACCCGCCTGTTGGCCGGCGTGATCGGCACGATGTCCGTCGACACGGCTGCCCTGGCGGAGGGCGCGGGTGATCCCGGCCTGGTGTTGGGGGATCTCGCCGACGAGATGGTGGTCGGGGGTGTGTGCGACCGGCGTACGGCGCACCGGGTGCTGGGGGAGGCGGCACGGGCGGCGCAAAGTCAACAGCGGGCAGTGACGGTGGACGACGTCGCCAGTGCTGCGGGGCAGGCGGGCCTGGCGTTGCCGCCGGCGATGCTCGAGTCGCTCGCCGATCCGATGGCGCTCTTGCGCCGCCGGACCGTCAAGGGCGGCTGGGCCGACCTGCCCCGGCTCCTCGAGGTCGCCGGCCGCGACCTGGCCGGCCTCCGCCGGTTCGGCGACGGCGCCCCGGCCGCCATCGACAGCGCCGAAGCCGCCCTGCTCGCCACCGCCCGCGCCCGCGCCACGAGCTAGGGCACGAACCGGCGTGGCTCACGCCCGCATACCGGGGCTGAACAGCGCCGGTTGCCGAAGCCGGTCGGCTTACCAACGAACCGGCGTGGCTCACGCCCGCATACCGGGGGTGAGGAGCGCCGGTTCCGGGAGGGGCCGATTAGCGGCGGCGGTCGAGGAAGGCCTGCATGCGTTGGCGTTTGTCGTCGCTCTCGAAGAGGAGGGCCTGGGCGGCGACGTCGAAGGTCGTGGTGGCAGGCCGGTGGAGGCGGAGGGCGAGCTTGGTGAGCTCGAGCGCCCGCCAGGAGCGCGTGGCGATCCCGGCCGCCATCTCCAGGGCGGCATCGAGGACGGCGTCGGGTTCGTGCACCGCATCGACCAGGCCGGCGTCGAGCGCGGCGGTGGCGTCGAGGGTGAGGCCGGTGTAGAGCATGCGGCGGGCCATCCCCAGGCCCACCAGCTGGGCCAGGCGCCAGTTGCCGCCCGCTCCGGCCATGATGCCCAGGGCCAGCTCGGGCTGGGCGAAGCGGGCCCGGGTCGAGGCCACCCGCAGGTCGCAGGCCAGGGCCAGCTCACAGCCGCCGCCCAGGGCGGGCCCGTCGACCACGGCGATGGTGGGCCAGCGGTGAGCCTCCAGGCGCTCGAACAGGCCGGCGTTGATGGCCCCGAGGGCGTCGTCGGCGGTCCGGGCGGCCAGTTCGGCGATGTCGGCGCCGGCCACGAACATGCCCGGGGTGGTGGAGTGGACGACGAGGATGCACGGCTCGCCCCCGGCCTCGGCGATCACCCGGCCCAACTCGGCGGTCGTGGCCTTGTCGAGGGCGTTGCGCTTGTCCGGCCGGTTGATCCCGACCAGGACCGCGTCGCCCCGCTGCTCGGTGACGACCCTGGGCTCGGCGCGCTCGTCCCCCATGTCAGGTCACCAGCTCGAACCGGGCCGGCTCCCCGTCCCGTTCCTGGCAGCGGATCACACCTCGGCGCTCCAGAGCCCGCAGGTGGGCCATGGCCTCGGCCACGGCCGCCCGGCGCATGAACCCCGTGATGGAGGACCACGGCCGGGACCAGTCCATCCGCCCCGCCACCTCCCAGGCCGTGGTGAGCCCGTCGGCCAAGCCGGCGGTCACCTCGCCGAAGCGGTGCTCATGGTGGGCGGAGAGCTCGGCCAGGCGTCCCTGCAGGCCCACGAAGCGGTGTTCGTGGGCGGGGAGGACCTCGTCGGTTTCGTAGGGGACCAGGCGGTCCAGGGACCGCAGGTAGGCGCCCAGGGGATCGTCGCCGGCCTGCGGATGGAAGGGGATGTTGGGCGTGATGCGGGGCAGTACGTGGTCGCCCGCCAGCATGAGCCGGTAGCGGTCCTCGTAGAAGCACAGGTGTCCAGGGGAGTGGCCCGGCGTCCAGATGGCGGTCAGATCCCACCCGGGCACCTCCGGCTTGTCGCCGTCCTCCATGAGGATGTCGGGCCGGGTGGTGGTGACGAACATCTTCACCGGCATGGAGGCGTGGGACAGGGTCTCGATCTCATCGGCCGGCGCTCCCATCCACTTCAGGGTGACCGCCACCCGCTTGAGGAGGTCGTCCGGGTCCCCGTAGCGGTCCTGGACGAGGGCGGCGTCCTCGGGGTGGAGCGCCACCCAGGCCCCTGACGCCTCCCGCACCCGCCCGGCCAGCCCGTAGTGGTCCGGGTGGATGTGGGTCACGAGCACGCCTCGCACCGAGCTGATGTCGCTCCCGGCCTGGCGGAGGCCGGCGAAGAGGGCGTCCCAGGACTCGTCCGTGTTCCACCCGGCGTCGACCAGGTACGTGCCGGCGTCGCTCTCGAAGGCATAGACGAACACGTAGCGCAACGGGTTGTTGGGGATCGGTACGGGAATGCTCCACAGGCCGGGGCGGACCTGCTCCACCGGGGGGAGCGGCCGCTGGGAACGGGCGGAGGGGGCAGTGGTCACGGCGCGCAGCATGGCACGGACCAGCCCCGAGGCCCGGCAACGACTGGCCCGCCCGGAGCCGGGGGGCCATGCTCGCTGGATGAGCGATCCCGTCCTCCAGTCCTGCGCGGCCGTCTTCGACCACGCCGCCATCGCCGCCCGGCGCCTGCGCGACCTCTTGCCGCTGTACCAGGACATCCTGGGCGGCGAGTTCCTGGCCGGTGACGACAACCAGCGCGTCGGGTACCGGGCGCTCCAGCTGCGCTATCCCGACGGCACCAGGATCGAGCTCATGGAGCCGCTGGCCGGCTCGACCTTCTTCGACAAGTTCTTCGCCGGGCGGGGTGAGGGCCTCCATCACATCACCTTCAAGGTGCCCGACATCCACGCCGCCCTCGCCATCCTCGAGGATCACGAGGTGCCCACCATGGGGGTGTACCTCGACGACCCCATGTGGCAGGAGGTCTTCATCCACCCCAAGGTGGCCAACGGCGTGCTCGTCCAGCTGGCCCAGGGCGCCCCGTCCGCAGACTGGGGCGGTCAGAACCAGACCCTCGAGAAGCTCCTGGCCGGCCAGGGCCTGAACGGAAACGGGATCCCGAGCCCGTAGCGGGACGCTAGGCGAACTTGGCCGCCAGTTCGGCGAGGCGGTCGAGGAGCGGCAGCACCTCGTCCGCCGGCGCCGGAGGCACGGCGAGGAGACAGCGTTCGACGCCCATCGCCACGTAGTCGTCGAGCGTCTGGGCTTCGGGCCGGGCTCCGAAGATCGACACCGGGATCGACCCGCGCCCCTGCTCGGACACCCGCCGCTGCAACTCGGCCATGCCCTCCCTGACCCGACCCCGACTGGCGTTGGGCATCCACCCGTCGCCGTACTCCAGGACCCGGTCGAGCACGCCCGGCCCATTGCCCCCGACGAGGACCGGCGGGTGCGGCTGCTGCACGGGCTTGGGCCACGACCACAGGGGATCGAAGTCGACGAAGTCGCCGTGGTACTCGGCCGTCTCCTGGGTCCACATGGCCTTCATGGCCAGCACCCGCTCCCGCATCAGCCGGAACCGGGTCCTGGCGTCTGTCCCGTGGTTCTGCATCTCCTCCCGGTTCCAGCCGCCGCCGATCCCGAACAGGAACCGCCCGCCGGAGAGGAGATCGAGGGTGGCGACCTCCTTGGCGGTGACGATGGGGTCCCGCTCCACCACCAAGCAGATCCCCGTCCCGACGAGGAGCCTGCTGGTGGCGGTGGCCACCGCGGCCAGGGCCACGAACGGGTCGAGGGTGTGCTTGTACTCCTCGGGGAGCTCCCGCCCGCCGGGCCACGGGCTGCGCCGGCTGGTCGGGATGTGGGTGTGCTCGGGCACGAACAAAGACTCGAAGCCCCGTTCCTCCAACGCCCGACCCAGCTCCACCACGTTGATGGCGTATTCGGTGGGGAACATGTACACGCCGATCTTCATGACCCCTTCTCCTATCACGCCTCGGGCCTCACCCGGCTAGACGAAGGCCGACAACCCGGTGATGGCCCGGCCGACGACGAGCGTGTTGATCTCCCGGGTGCCCTCGTAGGAGTAGATGGCCTCGGCGTCGGCCACGAAGCGCCCGACGTTGTGGTCGAGGAGGATCCCGTTGCCCCCCATGAGCTCCCGGGCCAGGCCCACCGACTCCCGCATGGCCACGGTGGTGTAGGCCTTGGCCAGCGACGCCTGCTCCTCGGTGAGGACGCCGGCGTCGGCCAGCATGCCGAGGCGGAACACCATGCACTGGGAGGCGGTGATGTGGCCCAGCATGCGTACGAGCATGTCCTGGACGAGCTGGAAGCCGCCGATGGGCCGGCCGAACTGCTCCCGCTCTTTGGCGTAGGCCAGGGCGATGTCGTATGCCCCTTTGGCGCAGCCGACGGCTTCCCAGGCGACACCGAGACGGGTGCGGCGCAGAACCTCGGCGGTGTCGGCGAAGGAGTTGGCCTCCTGGAGGCGGTTGGTCTCGGGTACGCGACAGTCGGCCAGGGTGATGTGCGCGTTCTGGACGACCCGCAGGGCGATCTTGTCCGAGATCTTGACCGCCTCGAATCCTGGGGTGCCGCCCTCCACCACGAAGCCCTTGACCTGGCGGTCGGCCTCGTCCACGGCCCACACCACAGTCAGGTCGGCGAAGGTGGCGTTGCCGATCCACTTCTTCTCGCCGTTGAGGACCCAGCCGTCGCCGTCGCGCCGGGCGGTGGTGGTGAGGCCCCTGGCGGCCCCGGAGCCGACCTCCGGCTCGGTGAGGGCGAAGGCGCCGATCTGCTCGTAGCGGGCCATGGCCGGAAGCCAGCGCTGCTTCTGGTCCTCCGAACCGCAGGCGTAGATCGACCCCATGGCCAGGCCGGAGTGGACGCCGTGGAAGGTGGCGATGGAGCTGTCGGTGGAGGCCATCTCCATCATGACCGCCCCTTCCACCAGGTAGCCCCGCCCCGGGCAGCCGTAGCCGGAGTAGGCCAGACCGCCGATGCCGAGCTCCCCGATCCGGGGGATGAGGTGGTGGGGGAACTGCTCCCGGGTCCACATCGAGTTGATGATGGGCGCCACCTCGGTGGTCATGAACTCCCGCACCCGCTCCAGGAGCTCCCGGTCCTGCTGGCCCAGCAGGTCCAGCAGGGCATAGAAGTCGGTGTGCTCGGGCCGGACGACCGTCGTGGTCATGACTGCCTCCCTCGGACGATGGCTGGCGCCATGCTCCTCCGAGGGCACCTCTGCCGTCGATGGGCCCCGGCCGTCGCTTCGCCGTCCTTGGCTGTGCCCGGGCACACTTTTGTGCCCGGGCACAAAGAAGCGGCGACTTTCTCGTCCGCCAGCCCCTCCCACCGTCCGCCGCCGATCCGGCATGATCAACCTCGACAGCGTCGAGAGCGCAGGAGGCAGCGACACCGTGAGCCAGCCGGCCGTTCCCACCCCCGCGGAGCAATCGAGCGAATCGACCATGCTCGGGGCCGTGCCGCTGGTTCCGCTGGGCCGGCCGCAGATGGCCGCCGCCGCCCGGCTGGTCGAGCACGGCGTGCGCCACCCGCTCCGGATAGCCCGGGCCGGGGGCCGTCTCGGCGGCGAGCTGGCCGCGGTGGTGCGGGGTACCTCCACCCGGGCACCGGCCCGGGGCGACCGGCGCTTCAACGACCCGGTCTTCGCCGACAATTCGGTCTACCGCCGGGTCCTGCAGGGTTACCTGGCCGCCGCCGGGGTGGCGGACGACACCGTGGGCCGGCTGGGTCTCGACCCGAAGAGCGAGGACCGGGCCCGCTTCGTCGTCGGCCAGGTGACCGACGCCCTGGCGCCCACCAACACGCTGGTGGGCAACCCGGCCGCCCTGCGCAAAGCTGCCGCCACCAAGGGGAAGAGCCTGCTCGCCGGCGCCCGCAACCTGGCCGACGACGTGCTGCACAACGGCGCCATGCCCACCTCGGTCGACTCCCGGCCCTTCGTGGTGGGCGAGACCGTGGGGGTCAGCCCGGGCGCGGTCGTGTTCCGCGACGACGTGGCCGAGCTGATCCAGTACCAGCCCACCACGCCCCAGGTGTGGTCCCGGCCGATCGTCGTCATCCCGCCCGAGATCAGCCGCCACTACATCCTCGACCTGTCGCCCGGCCGCAGCCTGGTCGAGTTTCTCGTGAGCCAGGGCCATCAGGTCTTCGTGCTCAGCTTCCGCAACCCGACCGCGGACCAGCGGGACTGGAACCTCGACACCTACATCGCCACCGCTGAGGACGCCATCGCCGCCGCCTGCCGCATCACCAAGAGCCCCGACGTGCACCTGGTGGGCGTCTGCGCCGGCGGGGTCACCACCGCGGCCCTGGCCGGGCACCTGGCCGCCACCGGCGACCGCCGGATGCACGACCTGAGCCTGCTCGTCACCGTGCTCGACACCTCGGCCGAGACGATGGCGTCACTGTTCCTGTCCGAGTGGTCGGCGTCGATGGCCGTGCGGGGCACCAAGCGCAAGGGGCTGCTCCAGGGCCGCCAGCTGAGCCGGATGTTCGCCTGGATGCGGCCCAACGACCTGGTGTGGAACTACTGGGTGAACAACTACCTGCTGGGCAATGACCCGCCCGCCTTCGACATCCTGGCCTGGAACGCCGACATGCCCAACATGACGGCCGGCCTCCACGCCGACTTCGCCGCCTTGTTCCTGGAGAACCCGCTGGCCGAGTCGGGCGGGCTGAGCGTGCTGGGCACGCCCATCGACCTGAACAAGATCGACCAGGACGCCTACGTGGTGGCCGCCCTCACCGACCACATCACCCCGTGGCAGGCGTGCCATCGCAGCGTCGGGATGCTCGGCGGGACCAGCCGCTTCGTGCTCAGCTCCAGCGGCCACATCCAGGCCATCGTCAACCCGCCGGACAATCCCAAGGCCAGCTACTGGGCGGCCGACGAGCGCTCCGGCGGCCCTGACGCCTTCCTGGCCGGCGCCGACAAGTACACCGGGTCGTGGTGGGTGGAGTGGTCCGAATGGCTCGCCACCCGGGGCGGAGCCGAGCGGAAGGCCCCCGGTCGCCTCGGCGCCCGGGGCCTGCCCGTGCTCGACGCCGCCCCCGGCCCCTACGTGCGGAGCTAGCGGCGCGGTGGCCCGGGCCGCCGGTGTCGCCGGCCGGAACGCGCCCCGCCTGGTCGAGGTGGACGGCCTGCGGCTGCGGGTGTCGGTGGTGGGCGACGTCTCCGGGCCGCGATTGCCCGGGGACACTCCGAACCCCGGGCCGCCACCCCTGGTGCTGTGCAATGGCATCGGCGGGGCCATCGAGCTGTGGGAA
>Ga0299907_10000665_pt1 | contig 17613 bp, 12 predicted proteins | sample RVTome_16_FD_198680 | JGI IMG/M metagenome (GOLD analysis project Ga0299907, IMG submission 198680) | Soil microbial communities from uranium-contaminated site in the Upper Colorado River Basin, Wyoming, United States - RVT152D67 (version 2) ...
CGGTCACGGCACAACGAGACGCAAAATACGTACACGGCGGTGGCGTGCTCCCGGTAGAAATCTTCGATCGACGCTGTGCCCACACGACTCCAGTCCTCCATGAGTCTGGTTGCTGGTTACCGCGGGAAGACGGATCGGGACCGTGATTGGTTACGGAGATTTCAGAATCGTTCGCGGAAGGACTCCACCGCCACCCGTAGCATGAGGTGATGGCGTACGACCCTCAACTCGCCGACGAGATACGCACCCACATCGGGCCCCATCCCGGTCTCTCCGAGCGGGAGATGTTCGGAGGGATCGCCTTCATGGTCAACGGCAACATGGCCGTCGGGGTCAGCGGTGACGAGTTGATGGTGCGAGTCGGCAAGGACGCCCACGATGAGGCGGTGGCGCGGCCCGGGGCACGCACCTTCGACATGGGCGCCCGACCGATGAAGGGCTGGCTGAGCGTTGGGGCCGAGGGCATCGCCACCGAGGAGGCGCTCCGCTCCTGGGTGGAACAGGGTGTGGCCTACGCGCAGAGTCTCCCACCCAAGTGATCCCTCCCCACACATCTCCGATTCATTCGGATCTCGACGGGCGAGGCTCCACGCCATGAGTCTCGGATTCGGATTGTTGAGCGCACAGCTCCGGCCCGGGGAAACCGATTGGTCCCGGGCATACGAGGAGACGATCGGGTTGGCCATCGAGGCCGAGCGCTTGGGCTTCTCGTCGGTGTGGACCACCGAGCATCATTTCGTGGACGATGGGTACATGCCTTCGCTCGCGGTCGTGAGTGCGGCGATCGCGGCGGTGACGTCGGAGATCGAGATCGGCACCGGCGTGCTCCTGGCCCCACTCCACCACCCGCTGAGACTGGCCGAGGATGCAGCCACGGTGCAGCTGTTGAGCGGTGGCAGATTCGTCCTCGGGCTCGGGCTCGGATGGAATGAGGTCGAGTTCGAGGCGCTCGGCGCAGAAGTTCGTCTCCGCGGCGCCGCGATGGAAGAGATCCTTTCCATCCTCCCCAGGGCATGGAGCGGCCAGCCCTTCCGGCACCAGGGCCAGGTCTATGACCTTCCCGAGGTGGCGGTGCGCCCCAGTCCCAACTCGCCCATCCCCATCCTCATCGGTGGCGGCGCCGAGGCGGCGATCCGTCGAGCGGTGCGTCTGGCCGACGGCATCTTCGCCAACGCCCCCATAGACGCGTTCCTCGAGCAACTGAGGTGGATCCGTGACGAGTGCGACAGGATCGGACGGGACCCCACCGATCTCAGGATCGTCCATTACTCGATCATGATGCCCGGCGAGTCGGAGGAGAGCGCAATCGAGCGCTACCTCGGCCACCTGTGGCAGATGATGTGGAAGTACGCGGACATGGGTGACTCGGCCACCCGGCACGGGCCGCCACCCGAGGCGCCCGCGCTGAAAGAGGATCAGCGTCAACGTCTCTTCACGAGGTCGACCGTGGCGGGCACGACCGAGCAGATCGTCGAGTTCCTGCGAGACATCAGGCGGCAGACAGGCATTGAGGTCGAGTTCGCCGCCCGGAGCTACTTCCCCACACTCGGCTACGAAGCCCAGGTCGAGCTGATGGAACAGCTCGCCACCGAGGTGGCCCCTCATCTATAGATCAGGCCGCCCGGCGCTACGCATCGGTGGGCTAGAGGACGAACCACGGTGAGCGACTTCCTCTCTCATCTCGAATGTGGCAACTGTGGCGAAGCTCACGATTCCGAAATGCTCCAATCGGTTTGTCAGAGATGTGGCGGGCCATTACTCGCCCGCTATCGCACGGGCGACCCCCGTCTCCCCGGTCTCGAGGACATCCTGGGCAGGCCCCCGGGCCAGTTCCGGTTTCAGGAGATGCTCCCCCACCGATCACCGCCCCTGACTCTCGGTGAGGGCGGGACACCGATGTGGAAGGCCACCGCTATCCGTGGCAGCCCATGGATCAAGGACGAGGCGCAGAACCCGACCGGGTCCTTCAAGGCGAGAGGCATGGCCGTGGCGCTACCCCGCAATCTCGAGCTGGGCGCCGGCCGATTCTGCCTCCCCTCCAACGGCAATGCCGGTGGGGCCGCCGCTGCCTACGGGGCGCTGTATGACGTGCGAATCGAGGTCGCTGTGCCCGCGAGCACGCCCCGGGCGCTGATCGAGGAGAGCAGGGAGCTGGGCGCCACAGTGACCATTGTCGAGGGGACCATCGCCGATGCGGCCGCGCGGCAGCGCGAGGAGCTCTCCGACCGCGGGTGGTTCTCATTGGCCACCCTCCACGAGCCATATCGGGTGGAGGGCAAGAAGATGATGGGATATGAGATCTTCTGGGACCTTGGCCACCTGCCCGACGTCGTGATCTTCCCCACTGGCGGCGGGACCGGGTTGGTGGGGATGCTCAAGGCGTTCGACGAGATGGAGGCGCTGGGCTGGATCGGGTCCGACCGACCTCGCATGGTGGCGGCACAGGTCGAAGGATGCTCCCCGATCGTGGCCGCGTTCGGATCCGGGGCCGATCGGGCCTTCCCTTGGGCAGAGGCCGCCGAAACCTCGGCCTACGGGCTGAGGGTCCCCTACACGATCGGCGACCAGCTGATGCTGACGGGCCTGCGCCGTACCGGGGGAATCGCGATCAGTGTCAACGAGCACGAGATGATCGATGCCGCCCGCATGATGGCCACCCGAGCCGGCATCTGGGGCTCACCAGAAGGTGGCGCCGGGCTGGCCGCCCATTTGAGATTGCTCGAAGCGGGCTGGATCGCGCCTGACGACGAGGTGGTCCTGTTCAATACCGGCTCGGCGCTGAAGTACCTGGATGGACCGACCACTCAGCATCGGGCCTTGACTACGCCCAGTGAACCCGAACCCGGGGTTCCCCAGCCCGGGGTCGAACCCGGGGTTCGCCAACCCGGGGTCGAACCCGGGGATCCCCAACCCGGGGTCGAACCCGGGGTTCCCCAGCTCATATCCGGTACGAATCCGCTCATCTACGACGAGAATCTATTAGTACGGACAAGAAGGGACGAGGAGGACGAAACAGCCGCGGCCCGCGGCTAACTGTTGGCGGTGATGAAGCCGAGGACCCGTTTCCAGGCGTCGGCGGAGTCGGCAGCAAACTCCTCATATTTGCGGTCGAAGAACGAATGGGGGGCACCGGGGTAGACGACCACCTGATGGGGCATATCGGCGGCTCCCAACGCCTCCTCGAACTCGTCGATAGCGTCCTGGGGGATCCCCTGGTCGGCGCCGCCCATGAGGGCGAGGATGGGGCAGGTCATCTCGGCGACTCGGTCGACCGCAGCATCGGTGTCGCTGCGTCGGGGCTTTCCATAGAAGCCGACGGCCCCTGCCAGCCCGTGCCCGTTGGCGGCCTGGTGCCACGAGTTGGACCCGCCGAAGCAGAATCCGACCGTGAACACCCGCCGCTCGGGGTTGTCGAGGCGGAGCCTGGCCACCGCAACCGCCACATCATCGCGGATCCCATCGAGGGTGGTGGCGGCGACATGTGGCATGTAGTCCCAGTCGTTGGGACGCTCCCCCATCCCGGCGGTGCGCCCGAAGTAGTCGATAGCGACCGAATCGTGCCCGGCCTGGGCGAGCCTGACGGCGAGGTCCTTGTAGAACTGGTAGAGGCCTCGCACATCCGGCAGCACCACCACCCCGGCGGTGGAAGGCGCATCGCCCACCGCCTCGAAAGCCAGGAACTCGTTGCCGTCGGCTGCAGTCAGGGTGAGGTCACGGGTGGTGACGGCTCGGTCGCCGCCGCCCACTGGAGGTTCGGAGTCGTGATCGAAGCACATGGGCCCAGCCTACGGGGACGATTCGGCGAGCAGCTGGGCCCAGGTGCACTCCTCGGGTCTCTTGTCTTCCCGGAAGCCCTGAAAGGCAGGAACTCTCAGCCGGCCGGCCGAGGTGAGCTGGCGATGCTCGACCTTGGCCACCAGCGACGGTGTCACCCAGTGGGCCCGTCGCAGCTCGGGACGTGACCGCAGCACGTCATCGGGAAATGGTGGCGGGGTTTCCTCGAGGGCTTGGAGCCGGTCCATGGCGTCCTCCAGCGAGTCACGGTTGAACCCGGTGCCGACGTTCCCCACGTAACGCAACTGGTCGCCGTCGTAGACGGCCATCGGCAAGGATCCCAGCGTCCCGGCGCGATTGCCCTCCCCCTCGGTCCATCCCACGATGACCACGTCGGCGTCGAACGTGACCTTCACCTTGAGCCAGTCACGGGAGCGGGCCCCTGGCTTGTAGGTGGAGGACAGCCGTTTGGCCATGATCCCCTCCAGCCCCTGCCCGGCGGCAGCCTGGAAAAGGGCGACGCCATCGCCCCTGGTCACCGGGGAGAGTTGGACACGCTCGCTGGGGACGATCACCTCCTCGAGCACCCGTCGCCTCTCCTCGAGGGTGCGGTCGATCAGGTTCGCCCCATCGAGGTGGAGGATGTCGAACACGATGTAGGTCACCGGGATCTTCTTCGCCATCTGTTCGATACGGGCCTGGTCCCGGAGATGCATTCGCTGCTGGAGCAGTTGGAAGGACGGGACGCCCTCGTCCATGGCGACGATCTCGCCGTCGAGCAGGGCCTCGAGGGCGACAACCTGGTCGTCGAGACGCTTCAGCTCCGGGTAGGCGACCGTGATGTCCTTGTCGTTACGTGAGATGAGCCGGGTGTTCTCGTCACAGATGGCGATGGCCCGAATGCCGTCCCACTTCGGCTCGAAGATCCACTCCGGATCGTCGAAGGCCTCCCCGGTGAGCGTGGCGAGCATCGGGTCGGCCGGTGGGGGTTCTTCACCGGTTGACCTCGAGTGCTCAGACATGATCGCCAGCCACTGGTCCTTGCCGTCCCTCTCCCCCGTATGGACCAGATGCCAGACGCCGGCGAGTCGCTCGCCGTCGAGACGAAAGGTGAGCCGATCCTCGCTCCGACCGACCAGCTCCCACTCGCCGTGATCGAAGATGCGCACCACCCCTCCCCCGTATTCCCCCTCCGGGATGCTCCCCGAGAACGTCGCGTACCCCATGGGATGGTCCTCGGTGCGGATCGCCAGGTGACGTTGTCCCTTGTGCCGGGGCAGGCCCTTGGGGACCGCCCAGGAGACCAGGACCGGAGTGTCCCCGTTCAGCATCTCCAGCCGCACGTCGTGATGGAGGGCCGTGGCGTGGTGCTGTTGGATGACGAAGGTCTTGCCGACCGGCGCCGTCAGCGGGTCGACGTCCTCGGCGATGACATCGGCGGGTGGTTCGGACGTGGTTTCGTAGGACCGTTTCTCGTCGTAGGTGCTCATCGGGGTGGAGTGAGCGGGAGGCTAGGCCAGTCCAATCGCGCTGATGGGCGGGCGCGCCTGACCCGAAGGGCGGGCGACCGCGGGCGTGCCGACGCCTGACCCGAAGGGCGGGCGACCGCGGGCGTGCCGACGCCTGACCCGAAGATGAGCGGATTCGTACCGGATATGGGCTGGGGAACCCCGGGTTCGTCATGCGGTCCAGCTCGAAGCGAACCCCGGGTTCGCTTCACGGGCTCGACGGTATCGGTAACTTCGCGGCGAGCGGAAGGACGGACATGCACGAGACCCTCTTGATCATTCACATCCTCTCGGCCGCCGCCTGGATCGGGGGGACATTCTTCCTCGGGTTTGCCGGACCGAGAATGGGTCGAGCCGGAGGTCCCGCCGCGGGAGCGTGGATAGGCCTGGTCTTACAGGCCGTTCCCCGGTTCTTCCTCCCGGTCTCGTTGCTCACATTGGCATCCGGTCTGCTGATCGTGACCAACGAAGAACAGTGGAATTGGTCTGACCCATTTGTCGGGATCGGTATAGCCGCCGTCGTGATCGCACTGTCGATTGCGTTTCTCAACAACGTTCCGACGCTGAAGGCAATGATCGAAGCGGCGAATTCCGGTGACCTGCCCGGTGTCGCCGCTCGGGCCCGGAAGGTGACAAACGGGGGATTGGGCATCGCTCTGACCCTCATTGGAGCCGAAGTGGTGATGGTGCTCCGCCTGGGGGCGGGCTGATCGCCTGCCGAAGATGAGCGGGTTCGTACCGGATATGAGCTGGGGAACCCCGGGTTCGCTACGGCTTAGGGAGCACCGATCACCAGCCAGAAGGTCAGGGCCGAGATCGAGACGACCCCGATCGCGACCAATGCCCACGACCGGCTGGTGACGGCGAAGGAGGCCTCAGAGAAGTCGGGGCGCAAGTCCCTGATGGCTGAGATCGCCTCGCCCCATCGATCCCCGGGCCGACCCTGAATGGAAGGGAGATTCGACGGTACGTCACGGGACAAATCTCCCACCAGGAAGTCGGGGCCCCTTCTGGCCAGATCCCGATGGGTCACGGCCGGGCCCCACTCGTCTGCACTTCGAGCAGAGAAGTTCGGGCGAGCGGGCCCAAGCTCCCCATCGAGGGAGCGGGTCGTGCAATCCCCCTCCACATCTTCACCAGCGCTCCTGATCGTCTTGTCCCCTATCGGACGGGCTCAGGAATCGCTTGACGGGGCGTACGACCTACTTGTCTGGCATGGGTGGTGGGGTTCCATATCATCTGCAGCGGACGATCCACCGATGGAATACACGACCAGACCACTCGCAGCAGACACCTGGGATGCCTTCGTCCGGCTCGGCGAGAAGCACAACGGGGTGTGGGGCGGATGTTGGTGCACGTGGTTCCATCCGGCAGGTCAGGAGAAGGGCAGGAGTGCCCGACGGCAACCGGGACTACAAGGAGCGTGACCGTCCCAAAGGCAAGAACCAGTTTGTGATGCACAAGGTGGTTCCCCCACAAACGCCCGGCTGAACAAGGCCCCTCGAGCCGGTCATCACAGACTGATCACGAGCCGGACGGTGTATCCGATCATCACCCCCCAAAAGAGCAGGCCGTAGCCCCGCTCCCCGATCGCCCGATTGATCCGCCGGCCCGAGAAGGTGGCGATGAGCATCAGTGGGACCGCGGTCAGTGCCAGGAGGAAGCTGTCCATGCTCAGAAGCCCGGCCTCCATGAAGACCGCCGTCTTGGTGGCGTCACCAACGAGTGACACCAGCGAGGCTGCCCCGACGAAATGGGCCCTGTTGAGATCGAGCTGGCGGATCGCCATCCCCTTCAACGGTCCCGAGGTGCCCGAGAACCCCGACGTGGCACCGGAGCCGAGGGCCAGGACCGGCGCCCCCAGCCGGCGCAGGCGGGTGAGGTCGAGGCGCTCGGCGATCAGGGCGAAGACGAAGCTGGCGATGATCGCCACGATCACCACTTTCTCGGGCGCCGCCACCAACAGCCCGGCGCCGAAGGCGGCGCCCACCGCGACGAGGACGATGACCAACAGGGCCGTGCGAAAGGGGAGGGTCTCGCGATAGGCGAACACCTTGACCAGGTTGTTGGCCGCCAGGAGCAACGCCGCCAACGCCACTCCCTCCTTGGTACCGAGCACCAGGGCCAGACTCGGCACCAGTACCAATGAGCCCCCCAGCCCGGCCGATGCCGAGACCGTGAACGAGACCGCGGCGGCGGTCAGGGCGAGGGCGAAGACCCAGGGCTCCATTCAAAAGCTCAGGGCCGGAGGGCGGGCAGTTCGGCGCCGGCCATGAGATCGTTGAAGGCCCGCAGCTCGTCGTCGAGCACCTCTTGGAGTCTGTCGAGCTGCTCGTCGATCTCCCCGGAGTACTTGGAGGCGACATGGAGCGCATTCCGGGTGGGCCGGGCGTCCGCCGACGCGATCACCGGGATCACCGAGGCCAGCTTCTCGGTGAGACGTGACGGCTCGTTGAGACCGAAGATGTCCTTGTGCTCACCCGGCACCATCAGGCTGTCCTCGATCTCGTGAAGTCTCTCCTCGAGGGAGTCGGCCGCCGCCCGGGCGTCGTCAGCAAAGTCGGAGCGCTGCCGCCAATGCTCCAGCTGCTTCTTCATGCTCCGGATCGAGATCACCGACTCGTGGGCCCGGGAGATGTGATCTCGGATCCCGAGCAGGGCCTCGAGCTGCTCCTCCAGGTCCTCCGCCGACACCTCGACGCGAGGGTCGTTCTCCACCTCGAACCGCTCGGCGAGAGTCCGAGTCTCCCCCGAAGGGTCGGTGACCAGGAGTCGCACCTCATAGGTGCCGGGCACCACCAGTGGCCCTCGGTTGGCGGCGGCACCCAGCTTGTTGCCGAGCACCTTGGTGGCGCCCTCGTGGCGAAGGTCCCAGAGAAACCGGTTGATCCCCGGTTTGGTGGTGATCCACGGCCCGGCATGGAAAGCCTTCTCGTCGTCGGTCATCTCGGTGCGACCCGCCGGCTCGGGCTCGAATCTGCGCACCAGCCCGCCGGTGGAGTCGTAAAACTCGAGGCCTACCGCGGACCCTTCGGCGACTCCGCCCTCGAGGAGGTACGTGACCACCGCCCCGGGTGGCACCGACTCGCCGGCGTCAACGTAATTGCGACGAACCTGTCCGGTCTCGTCGATGTCCGCCTCGAAGGTGGCGGCCTTGCCCAGGGACACCCAGTAGTCCTTCCCCTCGGTGGTCACCCACTGGTCGAAAAGTGAGGGGAGGATGCGCCAGGCATCCCGTGGCTTGAAGAGATGGGGGCCTTCAGGAGCTCCGTCGTCGATCAGCTGATGGATGGGGGTCAGATCGTCGACGATCCAGAAGGACCGACCGTGGGTGGCGATCACCAGGTCGGTGTCCCTGACCGTCAGGTCGTAGACCGGTGTCACCGGGAAGTTGGACTGCCATCGATGCCAGCTCGCCCCGTCGTCGGCCGACACGTAGAGCCCGGTCTCAGTGCCCACGTAGAGGAGGCCGAGGCGGTTGGGATCGGCCCGGATCACCCGGACGATCTCGTCGGAGGGCATGGCGGTCTCCCCCTCGCCCACGTTGCTGGTCCAGGTCTGTCCGTAGTCGGTGCTGCGATAGAGGTAGGGGGTGTTGTCGTCCAGCTTGTAGCGGGTGGCGGCCAGGTAGACGGTTCCTGCCTGGTGGGGGGAGGGCTCCACGGTGCGGACGAAGCTCCACTCGGGCAGGTCGGGCGGGGTGACGTTCGCCCAGCTCGCTCCACCGTCACGGGAGACATGGACCAGACCGTCGTCGCTCCCCGCCCAGAGCACGCCGGCCTCGAGCGGGCACTCGCGCAGCGTGGCCACGGTGCAGTAGTGCTCGGCGCCCGAGGTGTCCTTGGTGATCGGGCCACCCGATGCGCCCAGCTTCTGGGGGTCGTTGCGACTCAGGTCTTCGCTGATCGGCTCCCAAGTGTGACCCTGGTCGTTGCTGCGGAACACCACATTGCCCGCGGTGTAGACCACGGTGGGGTCGTGGGGTGAGAAGAGGATCGGGTAGGTCCAGGGGAAGCGATAGTCGAGGTCGCCCGGTCCGATCCCACCGTGCAGCTGGGGCCAGACGTTGACCAGGCGGATCTGGCCGCTCTTGTGGTCGTAACGCTGTAGTGAGCCGCCACCCCCCGGTGAGCTGCCCACCGCCCCGACGAAGACGAGGTCGGGATCCTCGGGGTGGACCGCCATGAACCCACTCTCCCCGGTCCCAGCCGGATAACAGTCGGCCCACACGATCGCCCCGTCGTTGGCGCCGGAGGGCACAGCGACCGAGGAGTTGTCCTGCTGGGTCCCGTACACGTGGTAGTACGGCCGGCGGTTGTCGGTGGTAACGGTGTACATCTGGGCGGTGGGCTGGTTGTAGATCGTCGACCAGGACTCGCCCCCGTTGAAAGAGACGTTGGCGCCGCCGTCGTTGCCCTGAATCATCCGTTGGTTGTCACGTGGGTCGATCCACAGGTCGTGGTTGTCGCCGTGAGGGGTGGCGAGGCGGGTGAAGCCCTTCCCGGCGTCGGTGGACTTCCACATGTCGAGGTTGTTGACGTAGACGGTGTCGGCGTCGGTGGGGTCGGCGAACACGTGCATGTAGTACCAGGGCCGGTAGCGGAGCTTGGTCTCGTCATTTACCAGCTTCCAGGTCTCCCCGAAGTCGTCGGAGCGATAGAGCCCGGGCTTGTCGGAGGACTCGATGAGGGCCCAGACCCGGCCGGCCTTGGCCGGTGAGGCGGTGACCCCGATCTTTCCGATGATCCCGTCCTGGGGTAGACCCTGGTTGCGGGTGATGTCGACCCAGCTGTCGCCACCGTCAGCGGACTTCCACAGACCGCTGTCCGGGCCGCCGCTGCTGAGCTCCCAGAAGTTGCGGTGGGTCTGCCACATGGTGGCAAACACCACCTCCGGGCTGTGGGGGTCGAAGGTGACGTCGACCGCCCCAGCCCGGTCGCTCTTGTAGAGGATCTTGTCCCAGCTCCTGCCGCCGTCGGTGGTGCGGAACAGACCTCGCTCGGTGTTGGGCCCGAAGGCGTGGCCGAGGGCGGCGACGTAGACGTGATGTGGGTTCTTGGGGTGGATGCGGATCTCGCCGATGTGCCGGGTGTCGGCGAGACCGCAGTGGTTCCAGGTCTGGCCACCGTCACCGGAGCGGTAGACCCCGTCGCCGTGGGAGACGTCGAGCCGGATGCAGCTCTCCCCCATCCCTGCGTAGATCACGTTGGGATCGGACCCTGACACGGCGAGCGCCCCGACCGAGCTGGTCCCGAGGTATCCGTCGCTGACGTTGCGCCAGGTGGTCCCGGCGTCATCTGTCTTCCATACCCCTCCGGCGACGGCGCCGAAGTAGAAGACGGCCGGACGCTCCGGATCACCGGCCACCGCCACGCAACGTCCGCCGCGGGTGGGGCCGATGCAGCGAAAGTGGGTCGTCTCCAGCAGGTCCTGGGCAAGAGGGCTGTCAGCCAATCGCATGATCGGCGGCGAGGCTAGTGATCAGATGGGCCGGGCCCGCAGTGGCCCCCGCCAGGCAAGACCAAATTGGCCAATCTCATTGCATCGAGTGGGTGTCACGAGCGAGTGCCTCATCGTAGGCTGCGGCTGATGCGAGCGATGTCGCCGCCTTCCAGATCGATGGCGAGGGCGACATAGATCGGACGGTTGGGCTCGGGATAGTTGATCCACCACTCCACACCATCTGCATTGCTATCGCTCAGCAGGTCGAGCCGACATGCCCGATCCCTCCATGGTGCCCCGTATCTTGTGATCGGGGAGGTAGACCGAACAGATGATCTCGTGTCCACCAGCGTCCCATTCGTCCTCTTCGGGCCATATCCATAGGTAATCCAAGGGGCTCACGGACCAGTCGACGCCAACGAAGTCGGTAAATGCCCCAACACACAGAGCTTCGCCCTGCTCGCCGAGCGCATCGGATCCCGGATACGCGCCCTCGGCCAGCTGGAACACCTCGAAGACCTCGTTGTCGTGCGGTTCGGCGCAGGGGACGATCAGTGGAACACCCGTGTAGACGTATTCACCGTTGGCGTCGATGGTGTCGTCGAAACAGTCGCCGACGCCGAGATGCCCGCCGTACCACTCCCCCTCAGTCCCGGAGGAGTCGATTGTCGACGTGGCTTCGGGCGCTCGGGTCGTTGATGGGCCTGAGGTGGCGGCGATAGCTGTCGTGGATGTCGATGCCGGATCTGCTGTATTGGACGAAGACGATCCTCCGCAGGCAGCCATGCCAAGCATCAGTACAACCAACCAGGAAGGGACCCGTCCACTCATCACGCCTCTGCGTGAGGAATCGGGCGCCTTCCTGCGAGAGGTTGTGACTGACGTCGACTTCAGTCCTTGCTTTGTGATTGAGACCATGTAAGCGCAGAGACCGAGGGGAAGAGTTGAGTATCGGGGTCGATGACTTGAGTGATCGAGTGAGGAGATGAAAAGTCGATCGGCGATCTCACGGCTGTCGAGCCGCGGGCGCCGAACTCGAGGACATCGAGCTTGCGAGGTGAGAAGCTGATGGGCGGGTGCTCGACGCCGGTGTCTGCGCAGTCGGGCATCGACGGTGCCAAAGCTGGGACAGAGGGTGGCACGCTGCGCTTCCGCGACGGATCCCCGGTCGAGTAGCCGACGCTGGCCCCGACATTGGCCGCTGCGGTTACGGATGCGGCTCGATCAAGGCTTGAAGACCACGATCGTGGCGCCCGCAACGCTGGACGGTCCGGAGGCTGTGAAGGTGACCGACCCGACGCGCTTGACAATACCCGATAGCACGCATGTGGTTCCGCTACAGGTGCCGCTACCGATGTCGAACGTTCCGGCGAGGCCCTCGGGTCCAGTCACCGTGGCGGTCCAGGTACGTCCTTGGTTCGTCGAATCGGCGCTCAGGCCGTCAGTTGGGAGCGTTGTAGTCGTGGTGGTTGACGAGGTGCTCGTAGTCGTCGACGAAGTGCTCGTCGTAGTTGACGACGTGGTTGTGCTGGACCCGTCCGACGACACGACAAATCCCCGATCACTCGTGCTGAGATCCGACGACTGCGCAAAGCTGAACAGCGTCGATGCCGATGTGCCGTGGAGCTTGGGTCCGGCCATTCCCGATTGGAACGTGTATCCCCACGAATTCACGGAGAACACCGGTCCGTTCCCAGTGGCCTCGTCCATGGGCTGAACCCAGGGGCCACCGGAGGAGCCTCCGGACATGTCGCATCTGGAGAGCCAATAGTTGCTGGAACCCTCGGTACCGAGCGACTCCTTGCAGTACATGAACTGTGGATCCACGTCATAGGAGTACCCGAGGGCATGCCCGACACTTCCCACAACTGGTGTCTGGAAGCTCAGCGTCATGCTGCCCGCCGTCACGTCGAGTGCGAGATTGTCGACAGTTGCGAAATCGGAAGTCGAGTGGGATCCGGAGTCCGACACCACGTAATACCCATAGTCCCACGGGATGTTGTCCGGGAAGGTCCGCGTGGTCCAGTCCTCATCGACGACACCGTGGTCGAGAATCCAGCACCCATACACGTCGTTGCCACAGGTGAAATCTGTCCGGTCCGTCCCTCCGTCATCCTGTTTGGGAATGAAGACCGCGGTTCGTGCGAACTCCTTGGCCACATCGTCATAGACGCAGTGTGCGGCGGTCAGCACGATCGACCTTCCTGTGGCGCCGTCAGTGACGACGGTCCCGGAACAGACGTACCAGCCATCTGCGAGCTGGAACAGAATTCTCCCGGCAGATTGATCGACTTGACCACCGAATGTCCATTGACTGAAGGTGACAGTGTCGCCGCCACCTCCACCTCCGCCGGGGGGCCCGGGGATCCCACCCGGGGCTCGTGGCGAAATGGGGCGACGCTCGGCTGCGACGGAGTGACCGTACGGTTCCAATCTGCCGTCGGCCTTACGCAGGTAGCCGAGGCCCCGATGATCGATTACGAGATCGCGTGGCTGCACCGATCCAATGTCAGGAAGGGAATCCAGGACGATTTCGGCCGTGGGCTCGTCTGGCGCCGAGGCCCCTGCGGCACTCGCCACGCTGAGTGAAGCTATGAGGGCCACGATTGCGATCAACGCTAAGCCAACCCGCAAGGCCAGGTCTCGGGAGGATTGCGTAAGCATTGGACGGCACTCTACTCATGACCTCGGGGGCGCACCAGGCCACTTCTGGATCGGAATAAGAGACTCGAGACGATGGTGTCGTCACCCGGAGTGGTGACGGTCGGCCACTGCGCGGCAGCTGACCACTCGTGCCGTGCAGTCTCGAGCTCTCAGCTCGAGCCCGTGCTGGACGCCACCCAGGTCTGGATCAACTCCGCCAGTGATTCGTGATCCAGCCCGAAGCCCGGGAAGGCGGTGAGTGTCGACATCGGCATCGTCCCGATCACTTTGACCAGCTCCTCGTCTCGCAATGGCGAGTCGTCGGGAGTCAAGTCGTAGAGGAGCCGACTTCCGATGGGATCTGCGCGCCATTCATGGAGGGTCGACCATCCACTGAGGGGTGGTGCGAGCGTAGGTGCGTCGATGTGAATCGCATGGGTGAGGCGTAGATCGCGGGAGCTGGGACCGACCGAGAAGGTGAACTCGCCCGCCTCGACGGCCCAGCGCCCCATGGTCTGGCTCCAGAAGGAAAAAGCGCGTTGGTCGAGATGGAGGCTGACACGTTCGGTCTGGTTTGGCTCTAGCCGAATCTTGGTGAACGCCTTGAGCTCGCGTGACGGGCGCGCCACCGATGACTCGGTGTCGCCGACGTACAGCTGGACGACCTCGGAGCCCGGCCTGTCACCCGTGTTGGTCACCGAGACCTCGACCGCTGCACACAGGTCTCCTTCGGAGACGCTCCCGGACACGGTCACCTCGAGATCGGACATCTCAAACGTCGTGTAGGCGAGACCGTGCCCAAATGGGAATGAGACTTCCTGACCCAGGCGATCGTGAGCCCGGTAGCCGACGAACACTCCCTCGCCGTACCGAACGTGGCCGGAATCGCCTGGGAAATTCAGGAACGACGAATTGTCCTCCAACCGGAGGGGGATGGTCTCTGCCAACCGCCCCGACGGGTTGACAACCCCAGCGAGGACATCTGCGATTGCGCCGCCGCTTCCCTGACCACCGAGCCAGCATTCCAACACTGCCGGCACCGAGTCGATCCAATGCGATAGTCGTACCACCCCACCATTGACCAACACCACCACGACATTGGGGTTGGCTGCCAGCACCACTTCCAGCAGGGCTGTCTGATTCTCCGGCAGTTCCAGGTGAGTCCGATCGAAACCTTCCGACTCGTACGATCCGGGGAGGCCCAGGAAACAAACCACCACCTCGGTGTCCTCTGCCGTCTCCCGGGCATCGTCCCTGAGGCGGGCGTCGTTGGTCTTGTCTTCGATCCCGTATCCGGGGGTGAACCGGATCCGTCCTGCGCCGAGCAGCGCCCGGAGCTCATCGAGTGCGACATCCACCCGCGTCGGGTTCACCTGGGAACTGCCGGCGCCCTGGAAGCGAGGCGTTCGGGCGAACTCTCCTACCACGCCAACAGAGCGGGCATCGAGCGGCAGGATGCCCCCCTCGTTCTTGAGCAGGACGATCGACTCTGCTGCGGCGCGCCGAGCCAGACGATGATGCTCATCCTCATCGAAGGTCGCCGACTCGTCGGCGCCTTCTAGCGACCTCTGCACCAGGGCCAGCATGCGACGAACGCTGCGGTCGACCGTCGTCTCGGGGAGCGCGCCCGAGCCGACGGCCTCGACTACCGCCTGAGGGCTTGCTGGCAGATCGGGCGGCATCTCCCAGTCGAGCCCGGCTTCCACAGCCGCCACCCGGTCGTGCACCGCCCCCCAATCGGACACCACCACCCCCTCCCAACCCCATTCGCCCCGGAGCACGTCAGACAACAGCCAGCGATGTTCGGAGGCGTGTACCCCGTTGACCCGGTTGTATGCACACATCACCGTCCAAGGGTCCGCCGACCTGACCACGCGTTCGAACGCCGGCAGATAGATCTCCCGAAGAGCCCGCTCGTCGACATCCGCGCTCACCCGAAGTCGGTCGTCCTCCTGATTGTTCGCCGCGTAGTGCTTCACCGAAGCGCCCACTCCCTGCGACTGGATCCCGTCCACCATCGCCGCCCCGAGCTCACCGGACAGGAACGGATCCTCCGAGAAGTACTCGAAGTTCCGGCCACAGAGGGGGGACCGCTTGATGTTTATTCCAGGCCCCAGCACCACGGACACGCCCCATCTCTTGGCCTCCCTACCCAACGCCTGGCCCACCTCTCCAATGAGGTCGAGGTCCCACGAAGACGCCAGAGCCGATGCGGTTGGAAAGCAAGTGGCCTGGACGCTCGCCGCCAGGCCGACGTGATCTGCCTCGGCCAGCTGCGTCCGGAGACCGTGCGGTCCGTCGGAGCACAAGATCGCAGGTATCTCGAGCCGCTCGACCGGGGCTGTGTGCCAGAAGTCCGCTCCAGAGAGCAGAGCAGCCTTCTCATCGAGAGTCAGCTCCTCGAGAAGCCGGTCCACGTCGAGCATCGCCTCACTCCTTCGATCTGATCAACTGTTGAAGTTTGCGGCTCACAATGTCAACACCGCAAACACAACCGAGTCCGCTTCCGGTCTCGGAGCAGCACGAACCAAGCGGACTGGTCTAGAGCTTCGGTGATCGACGATCACAGATGCGGGTTGGCGGATAGGGGGGATTCGTCTCGGAAGATCCTTAGCGCGCGCCGTTTCCACCAGGGTTTGGCGAACCGCGGCAAAACCGACTGCAACCGGGGTGCCAGCGGGCCGTCGGCGGCATGCGGATGGAGATGAACCCGTCGTAGACGGTCGAGGCCTAGCTAGCCGCCAGCCGTTTCGCCTTGTCAATCAGCGGCCCCTGATCTCATCGAGGGTCGGACACGGATCGATGCGATAGGTGGCGCATTCGTCGCCGGTGAAGCTGTGGGTGAGGTTGTCTTTGGCGAGCGTGATCAGTTCACTCCTGAGAAGGGGGATGCTGGCCCAGATTCCGTTGGTGCCGCCTATCAGAACGGTGTCACTGTCGAGCCAGTGGATGTCGGACACGCTGGGCAGCGGAATCGACTGTTCGAGGCTGACAGAGTCGACGTCGACTATGTGGAGGCCGTTCTCGTCGCCAAGGGCGACCTTTTTTCCGTCCGGTGAGACGGAGAGGCCCCTGATCAGCCCGAGGTCCAAGCCGATTGTGTCTGTCTCCCATGTGTCTGTGTGGAGGATCGTCGTCTGTGTAGGCGACCAAAACGCGATCACATCTCCGGTTGCGGAGGCTTCCGCACGCGCGATGTCCGGACGCGGGTTCCGCCACAGTTCCTCGCCGGTGAGCCGGTCGATCACCATTACCGCGTTGTCATCGGTGCGACCCGTCGCCCATTCGTTGGTGAAGAAGCTGCCCTCAGCGTCGAGATCGGGCGCCAGCGGTCCGATCTCCTCACCGGTGTCGGGATCGATCAGGGTGTGTGGAGATCCGTCGACGCTGAACGCAAGCTCGGTCCCATCCAGAGAGGCCAGGTACTCCACTTGGGGGACGGGATCTCCGGTGTCGCTGCACACCTGGCCAATGTTGTCGGTTGGGCAACCAGCCAGGTATTGCTGGGCACCCGTCAACGGGTCGTAGACGATCCACTCACCGCTGCGGGTGCGCAACACGAATCGGTTGTCGGCGAGCGGAACCGCCGGTAAGGGAGCCCAGGCGGCGACCGGCTCTCCGACAAACGCGCCTGTCGCTGTGTCAAAGAAGACCATCCGGGAGTCAAATGCGCCGATGTCGAAGGCGGAGGCGGCCCCGAGTTCCGGGCCGATGGCGAATGCGTTGGCGTTGATCCACCCGTAAGTTCCGAGATCGTCGACCGATTCCAGACCACCGGCCGGTCGGAGGTCCCACACTCTGACGGTGCCGTCGCTGTGGCCGGTGTAGAGCCAGTTGCCATCCGGGGTGGCGACCGCGTTCGTCCCTGGGCCGCCTCCGAGGCTGAACACCTGCTCGGCGGTTCCGACGTCCCAGATGACGGTGTCGGTTCCACCCGTGGCCACGATCACCTGGCTTCCGTCGGGCGAGAATCGGGGTGTGATGGGCTGCCTTCCGGAGTCCGGGGAGGGCCTCAAGCGATCCAGTCGTTGCCCGGTTGCCACGTCATAGACTGCCAGACCCGATGTCCCCCCGATATCTATCGTCACAGCCAGTGATCCGTTCGGGCTGATGTCGCCGACACTGGTGATGTTCTCGATGCTCCGGTCGAGCTGGAACTCCGGGGCCGGGTAGATCTCGAGTCCGCGACGATCCGCACCGAAGACATACAGGTTCCCGGAACCGTCGAATCTGGGGACGGGCCCCT
>Ga0299907_10000666_pt1 | contig 17600 bp, 17 predicted proteins | sample RVTome_16_FD_198680 | JGI IMG/M metagenome (GOLD analysis project Ga0299907, IMG submission 198680) | Soil microbial communities from uranium-contaminated site in the Upper Colorado River Basin, Wyoming, United States - RVT152D67 (version 2) ...
GGACGACGCGATCGGCCTCGTCGACGGCCACGACGCCGGCCGCTTTGAACTTCGGGTGGACGACCCCGTAGATCCCGTCGGACCCGTCTGGACGCGAAACCTCGTCGTGCCAGACCTCGATCCAGTCGTTCTCGTACAGGTGCGGCGCGTGAGCCGCTCCCATGGGCCGACCCTGGTCACGTCGCGAGCTCTCGCGCCAGCGTGGGATCAGCGGCGAGCGACCGCGCACGCTCGACCTGGCGTTCGAGGTGAAGCCTCACCCGGTCGGTGAGCGCCTCGACGTCCGTGATCGTGTCGGCGTCACCTTCGGGTAGCAGCGGCGGGCCGAACGCGAGGCCGAGCTTCGGGCGCAACGGCCTGCGAACGGTGAACCCGCTGCGTGGATATCGGAGCTGTGTTCCCCAGACCCCCACCGGCACGATCGGCGCTCCGGTCGGCAACGCGATCCTGGCAAGGCCGCGACGGAGCCGCTTGAGGGCGACGGCACCATCGTCGTTCACGCGACCCTCGGGGGAGACGGCGGCGAGGGCGCCTCTGCGGACCGTGGCGATCGCCTCATCGAGGGCGCCGACGTCATTTTCCCCCCGCCGGATCGGGATCTGGTCGTACCGGCGGAGTATCCATCCGACGAGCGGTTTCCGGAACTGCTCGGCGGCGACCAGGAACCGGCTCTCCCTGCTCAAACGACGCGCCACCTCGATCGCCAGAACAGGACCGTCGAGCACGCTCACGTGGTTGAACGCGAGGATCGCGGGACCCCGGGCCGGGACGTGCTCGATCCCTTCGACCCGGACGCTGAACAGCACACGTTCGATCGGCGTGACGATCGGGATCCCGACCCGCCACCAGGCATTCAGCTCCCCGGACACTGCGGCGGATGCTACCCCGGGGCGTGTCGGCTGTGGTGTGTATCGTCAACGCATGCGCGTGATCCGCGGGAAGTCCCAGTTCGACCTCGGTTTCACCTAGGCCTGAGTCGACCCGCGGGCGTTCGCCCGCACGGTGGTGGACCTAGGGACCGGTGACGGCCGGTTCGTCCTGCACGCCGCGCGCTCGGAGCCTCGTGCGCTGGTGATCGGGATCGACGCCGATGCCTCCTCGATGATCGAAGCGTCGCGGAGGGCCGACCGCGACTCCGTTCCGAACGCTCTGTTCGTCGTCGCCACCGTGGAGTCCCTGCCTCGCGAGCTGGACGGCGTGGCCGACGAGGTGCGTATCCATTTCCCCTGGGGATCGCTGCTCCGCGGCCTCGTCAACGTCGACGGTGCGGTCGTGGCTCAGATCGCCGGACTGTGCGCTCCCGCGGCCTCCGTCACCGCGCTCGCGTCGATCACGGAGCGGGATCGGCGGCTGGGAGCGGTGCTGCCCGCCGATCCGCGCACATTGCAACCCAGCTTCGCGGCATTCGGGCTCGCCCTCACCGAGGCTCGAGAGGCCACACCTGAAGAGATCCGGGCATCGCACTCGACATGGGCCAAGCGGCTGGGCGCGGGCTCGCGGCGCCCGGTTACCTTGCTGCGTCTCATTCGGATCTCGCCTGTGCAGTCGTCGAGTGGCTCGTGCTAGCGTCGCCCGGCATGGACGTATCGTCCCTCGGACCGCTGGCAGAGCGTCGATTCGACGACTTCGTCGGCGCGCTCGAGGAGATGGTCAACGTCGACTGCGGTTCCTACACGCCCGACGGTGTGAATCGCATCGCCGATCTCTGCGAGGCGCGGTTCCGTTCCGGCGGGTGGGAGGTCGATCGCCGGGCCCACGAACCCGCCGCCCACGAGCCGCAACTCGGCGATCTCCTGATCGGGACACTGCCGGGGTCGGAGAGCGGCCCTCGCATCCTCCTCGTCGGTCACATGGATACGGTCTTCGACGAAGGAACGGTGGCCGAACGACCGTTCTCGATCGACGGAACCACGGCGCGAGGTCCCGGCGTCTCCGACATGAAAGGTGGCCTCCTCGCGGGATTCTTCGCGATAGAGACCCTCCAGCAGGCGGCATACGAGGGCTTCGGACGCATCACGTATGTGTGTAATCCGGACGAGGAGATCGGGTCACCCTTCAGCGGAGGTGTCATCCGCCAACTTGCCCCTCAGCACGACGCCGCCTTCGTGCTGGAGGGGGCGCGGGCGAACGGCGACATCGTGTCCGCCCGCAAGGGCATCACGGACTTCGAGATTTCGATCCGCGGGCGCGCCGCGCACGCGGGCGTCGAACCGGAGAAGGGCCGGAGTGCGGTCGTCGCGGCGGCACGGATGATCCTCGCGCTGCACGCGCTCAATGATCGCTGGCCCGGGGTGACGGTGAACGTCGGTGTCGCGCGCGGCGGCACCCGCAGCAACGTGGTCCCCGAGCGCTGCGAGCTCCACGTCGACCTCCGCTCGCCGGAGCTCGCCACGCTGGAGGAGGCGGAGCTCGAGATCCAACGCGTATGTCATGAGCACACGCCACCCGAGGGCACGACCGGCATCGTGGGACGCGGATGGCACCGCCCGATGGAGAAGAAGGAGGGTGCGCAGCGGCTGGTGGCCATCGCCGTCAAGACCGCGGAGGAGCTCGGGTTCGAGCTGCACGACGCCGCGACGGGAGGCGCCTCCGATGCCAACACGACCAGCGCAGCGGGGACCCCGACGATCGATGGCCTCGGGCCGGTCGGGGGCGACGACCACTCACCCGGCGAATGGATGGACCTCACGAGCGTCGTGCCTCGCGTGGCGCTCCTCGCGGGTCTGATCACCCGGTTGTGACCGAGCGGCCCTCGCTCGAGGATCCCGAGGTCTACCGGATGCTGGTGGAGGGCATCCCCGCGATCGTGTACGTGGACGAGCCCGACGAGCTCTCGACCAACTTCTACACGAGCCCTCAGGCCGTCGAGCTGCTCGGCTACACGCAGGAGGAGTGGGCCACGATCCCCGATCTGTGGGTGACCAACATGCACCCGGGGGACCGCGATCGCGTCCTCGAGGAGAACCGCCGTTCCAACGAGGACCTCGACCGCTTCTTCTCGGAGTACCGGATGCTCGCCAAGGACGGCCACCTGGTCTGGATCCGCGACGAGGCCACGATCGTGGCGGACGAGGACGGTGCGCCCCTGTACTGGCGGGGCCTCATGCTCGACATCACGGCGGAGAAGACGGCCGAGGAGAGGCTCCGACGCAGTCTCGATGTGTTGCGGAAGACGCTGCAGCAGCGCCGGGAGCTGGCGCTCCGGTTGGAGGGCGCGCAAGACGAGGAGCGGCGACGCATCGCGGCTGACATCCATGACGACCCCATCCAGGTCATGAGCGCCGTGGATCTCCGACTGCGGTTGCTCGCGACCGAGCCGGCGTTGGTCACGCCCGATGAGCTCGGCGAGCTGCACGAAACGGTCCAGCTCGCCATCGAGCGTCTGCGTTCCATGCTGTTCGAGCTGAGACCCCCTCCGCTCGACGGCGAGGGGTTGATCGTCGCGATCCGCGAATACCTCTCACACTCGGCCGACGCTGCCGGCTGGTCGATCGAGGTCGAAGACCGCCTCACCGACGAGCCACCGGACGAACTGAGGGCAACCCTCTACAGGATCGTCAAAGAGGCGGCCACCAATTCGCGAAAGCACGCGGACGCCTCGAGGATCCAGGTGCAGGTCGCGAGCGTCGGCGACGGAGTGTTGGTGCGGATCCACGACGATGGACGGGGTTTCGACCTCGCGAACGCGGATCGACCGAGCCCCGGGCACATAGGGCTCGAGACCATCCAGGAGCGGGCCGAGCTCTCCGGCGGCTGGAGTCGCGTGAGCAGCGAGCCGGGCCGAGGGACGACCGTCGAGTGCTGGCTCCCGGTCACCGGTCCGACCGCCGATCAATGAGCCCGAAGCTCCGCGCCACCACCGCCTACCTCGTCTACTCGGCCGGCGAGGGAGTGTTCTTCCGGTTGATGACGACGATCTACAGTGTGTTCGCCATCCTGGAGCTCGGTCTCGATCCGCTCCAGCTGGTCCTCATGGGGACGATCCTCGAAGGTACGTACCTGCTCTTCGAGGTGCCCACGGGCGTGATCGCCGACACGTTCGGTCGGCGGGCGTCGATCGTCGTCGGACTCATCGGAACCGGTGTCGCATTCCTCCTCCTGGGCATCGCGGACTCCTTCGCCGTCGCGCTGCTGTCGCAGGTGCTCTGGGGCATCTTCGCCACGTTCCAAAGTGGTGCAGATGTGGCCTGGCTGACCGACGAGATCGGCGAGGAGCCCGCGCGTGAGTACTACGTTCGGGGGGAGCAGGTCTGGCATGTCGCGGCCCTCGCGGGGATCGCCGCCGGAGTCGGATTGGGGTCCATCGACCTGCGGCTCCCGATCCTCGTGTGCGGCGCCGGGTATGTGCTCCTTGGTGCTTTCCTGTTGTTGCGGATGCCCGAGGAACGCTTCCGGCGGCGTGAACGGGCGTTGGGGGAGCGGGTTCACCAAGGGCTTACCCGAACGGTCCGAGAGGGCGTTGCCCAGGTGCGCGCGCATCACGTGTTGCTGCTGATCATCGTGGTCGCGGCGCTTCACGGCGCCTCGACCGAGGGATTCGATCGTCTTTCCGACCTGCACGTTCTCTGCGACGTGGGACTCCCCGGTATCGGCACTCCCTGCGCCGAAGGTGGTGTGCAGGTCGGTTTCAACCTCGTGGTCTGGTTCGGCGTTCTGGACGGCGTGGCTCTGCTGATCGGTTTCGCTGGCTTGCAACTGCTACGCAAACGCGCCCACCTGACCGGACATGCGCACGTCGCGAGAGTGCTCGGTGTCATCGACGTCTTGCTCATCGCGGGCGTGGTCGTCTTCGGACTGAGCCGTTCCTTCTGGCTCGCGGTAGCGACGTTCTGGGCGGTCGGCGCCCTCCGAAGTGTCCAAGAGCCACTCTTCACCGCGTGGGTGAACCAGGGTCTCGAGTCGGCCACCCGGGCCACGATCAACTCGATGGCGACCCAGGCCGACGCGATCGGCCAGACCGCGGGCGGTCCCGTCGTCGGGATCATCGCCCGGCGCGTGTCCGTACCTTCGTCGCTCGTGACGTCTGGACTGCTACGAGCACCGGCCCTTCTGCTCTACCTCGTCGCGATCCGCCGGGGCAGCGTCGGCACCGCCGAGCCGGATCGGATCGAGGAGGAACTCTCGCTGGAGGAGTAGGTGATCGGATCGCGCAATCCCGCCACGGCGGCCGTGGTGGTTGCCGATCCCCGCTGGATGTCGTCAGAGGATCTGCGACAGGAAGAGCTTGGCCCGGTCGGTCGTGGGCTCGGAGAAGAAGACAGCCGGCGGCGCTTCCTCCACCAGGAGGCCTCCGTCGAAGAACAGGACGCGGTCGCCCACCTCCTTAGCGAAGCCGATCTCGTGCGTGATGACGACCATGGTCATGCCGGACCCGGCGAGCTCCTTCATGACGTCGAGCACCTCCTTGATCATCTCCGGGTCCAGGGCGGAAGTGGGCTCGTCGAAGAGCATGATCCTCGGCTCCATGGCCAGCGCGCGGGCGATGGCCACCCGCTGCTGCTGGCCTCCCGAGAGCTGGCCCGGGTACTTGCCCACCTGCTCGGGGATCCCGACCCGATCCAGGAGCTGGGCGGCCTTCTCTTCGGCCTTCGGCTTGGGCCAGCGCCGAGCGTGCCGGGGAGCGAGGGTGATGTTGTCCAGGACGGTGAGGTGCGGGAACAGGTTGAACGACTGGAAAACCATGCCGATCTCGCTGCGGATCCGCTCGATGTTGCTGATGTCGTCCGTCAACTCGATGCCGTCGACGACGATCCGGCCCTTGTCGTGGCGTTCGAGGCGATTGATCGTGCGGATGAAGGTGGACTTGCCCGAGCCGGACGGCCCGACGATCACCACCACCTCCCCGCGCCCGACCGTGGTGGAGATCCCTTTCAGGGCCTGGAAGTGCCCGAACCACTTCTCCACGTCCTCGGCGAGGATGATCGTCTTGTCGTCCCGTGGTGCGTTCATCGCTCACCCACGCCGAGCCGTGTCTCGACGCGCTGGCTCCATCGGGATATCGAGAACGCGATCACCCAGAACAGGAAAGCAGCCGGCAGCAGAGCCTCCGCCTGGTGACCGACGAACTCGAAGCTCTGCGACGCTCTCCTCGCCGTGAACAGGAGGTCGGAGAACGACAGGGCCGCCAGCAGCGACGTGTCTTTGAACACGCTGATGAAATGCCCGATCATCGGCGGGATCGTGCTCCGCAGCGCCTGTGGCAGTGCCACCAGCGCCATGGTCCGGGTCGTTGAGAGGCCGAGTGCGCGAGCGGCCTCGTACTGCCCCTCCGGCACGCCCTGGAGCCCTCCTCGAAGGATCTCCGCCACGTACGCCGAGCTGAACAGCGTAAACATGAGGATGGCCCTGACGAGCTGGGCGAAGGTCAAGCCTGGCGGCAGCAAGAGGATCAGTACGAACCGCCCGAAGATCAGCAGCGTGAGGAGCGGAACGCCTCGGATCAGCTCGATGAACCCCACGCAGAACCACGACACCGCGGGTAGCGAGCTCCGTCGCCCCAGTCCCAGCAGGATCCCGATCGGGAACGACAGCGCGATCACCGCCACCGCCACGATCACGTTGAGCAGCATCCCGCCCCACCGATCGGCACCGACGTCCCCGAACGACAGCAGGACGACGACGACGGGGAACGCCAGCAGCCATGCGATCAGGATGGGGCGGACGAGACGGCGTCCGAGCCTTCGCCCTGCCGCGACGCCGCCTGCGAAGAGCGCCGCGGCGATCGCGAGGAGGAGCCAGACCAGCAGGCTCTCCACCAGGTAGACCAGTGCGCCGACAGCGACGACGGCGACGACCGCGCGGACGTATGCGCCGCGACGTGTCCGGGACGGTGGGAGCAGAACGCCGCGCGAGACCCCGACGAGCATCGCGAGGAAGAAGGCGACCGCCCACACGCGCCAGATGTCCTCCTGCGGGAAGCGCCCCACCATGTAGACGCGCAGGTTCGCCTTCAGGACGGTCCAGTCGGCGCTCACGAAGACGAACCGCAGGAGCCGGAACCCGATGAACAGGACCAGTGCTCCGGAGACGATCGTGAGGACGCCGTTGAACCAACTGGAGAACAGGTTCCGTCGGATCCATTCGTTGGGCGTCAGGGGAGGGCGCCTCGGGGCGACCTCCACCACGGGCTCCTCTCCAGCAGCGATGACGCCCCGCTCGAGGTCTCCGGGAAGTGCCCCGCCTCCGTTCATGCTTGACCCCTGCGCGTGACGGCGCGGTTGAGTGCGTTCATGACCGCGGAGATCGTGAGGCTCATCAGCAGATACGTCGCCATCACGAGCAGGAGCATCTGCGTGGCCCGGGCCGCCTGGTTGATGATCGTGTTCGAGACCGACACGATCTCGGGGTATCCGATCGCCAGTGCCAGGCTCGAGTTCTTCGTCAGGTTCAGGTACTGGCTGTTGAGCGGTGGGATGGCGATCCGCAACGCCTGGGGCAGCACCACCAGCCGAAGCTGCTGTCGGGCTGTGAGCCCCAGCGCCTCGGCGGCCTCTTTCTGACCTCTCGGCACCGCCTGGATGCTCCCACGAACGATCTCGGCGATGAACGCCCCCGTGTAGATGACCAGTCCGAGCAGGAGTGCCGTGTACTCCGGGCTCACCTGGACACCTCCCGTGTAGCCGAACCTGCCGACCTCTGGGACGTCGCCGGCGACAGGCGTCCCGGTCAGCAGGAACCCGACCCCCGCGACAACGAGGAACGCTCCGGCTGCCCACGCCACGCGGGGGGTGAGCCGGCCGGTGCGCTCGTTGATCTTCGTCCGCCGGCGCACGACGAGGGCTCCCACGGCCGCGCCCGCCAGCAGGAACAGGCTCCAAGCTCCTGCTCCCTCCTCCAGCCGGAACCACGCCACCGCGGTGCCCCGATTGGACACGAACGCGAGGTCCCACAGCGAGAGTCCTCCCTCGATCACGGGCAGGGCCAGGATCACGGCGACGTACCAGAAGATGATCTGCACCAGCACCGGCGTGTTCCGAACGATCTCCACGTAGACCTGGCCGATCCGCCGCACCAACCAGTTCGTCGACAGACGCGCGACCCCCATGACCAGGCCCAGGACGGTGGCGAGCGCGATGCCCACCAGCGCCACCCTGATGGTGTTCGCGACCCCTACGAGGAACGCTCTGAAGAAGCTCTCGTTCGGGCTGTACGCGATGCCCTCTTTGATGGCGAAGCCTGCTCGCTGACGCAGGAAGTCGAACGACAGGTCGAGGTTCTGCCGCTCCACGCCGAAACCGAGGTTCAGGACCGCCTCCCGAGCCACGATCACCAGGAGCAGGACGAAGATCGCCTGCCCGAGGATGCGCAGGAACCGAACGTTCCGCCACAGGGGCGGGCGCGCTCGGTTCGCTGCGGCGGCCACGGGCGGCAGGTGGTCGACCTACCGGAACTACCGGAAGGGGATCGCGTACTGGATCCCGCCGTCGGTCCACAGGGCGTTGATGCCTCGCTCGTGGCCGAGCGGCGTCAGGTTTCGCTCGAAGATCTCGCCGTAGTTCCCGACGGCTTGCAGGACGTTCTGCATGAACGTCGGGTCGACGGCCAGCCCCGGGTCGAAGCCGAGGCCGAGCTCCTCGCCCTCCTGCACGGGCACCCCAAGGAGGGCGCCGATGAAGGGGTCGGAGGGACCCTCGATCTCCTGCGCGACGTTCTCGCTGGTGACCCCGAGCTCCTCCGCCAGGATGATCCCGTTGACGACCATGTTCACGACGTCGAACCACTCGTCATCGCCGTCCAGCACGCCGGGCGCCAACGGCTCCTTCGAGATGACGTCCTCGAAGATCGTCAGATTGGGAACGTCCTCCTCCCACAGGGGAAGCAGTCCAGCGAGCGCCGAGCGATCGCCGGTCACGGCATCGCACCGGTTCTGCCGGAAGGCCTCGAAGATCACCTCGTAGTCCTCGAGGACGATCGGCTCGAAGTCGAGGTCCCTGGAGGCGAAGTAGTCGGCGAGGTTCAGCTCCGTCGTCGTTCCGGTCGTGACGCAGATGTTTGCGCCGTCGAGGTCCTCGAGCGACGCGAAGTCGTCCTCCGGGGCCAGGATCGCCTGGCCGTCGTAGAAGTTCGGATGGGCGAAAGACACGCCCTCGGCGCCGTCGCGGCTCGATGTCCACGTCGTGTTCCGCACCAACACGTCGAACTCACCCGCCCGCAGGGCGTTGAACCGGGCGTCGGCGTCGATGGGGATGAGCTCGTAGTGCGTGCCCTCCTCGGGGCTAGGCGTGCCGAACATCGCCGCTGCGAACGCCTTGCAGAAGTCGACGTCGAACCCCTCGATCTGCCCCTCGGCGGTCTCGAAGCCGAACCCCGGTACTGTGTTGTTGACGCCGCACCGGAGGACCCCTCGATCGGTGATCGTCTGGAGGAGGCTCTCCGTCGGGGCCGGTTGAGCGGTTCCCCCATCGCCGTTCCCGTCCTCTTCACCTCGGGTGCACGCCGAGGTCACAATGACGAGGCTGAGGAGGAGCGCACCGAACAGGTTGGATCGGCGGATGCCCATGTCGGTCTCCTTTCCGTACAGGATGCAACGAGTATCTTCCCTCCGTTTCCGAAACGCGAATCCGTGTCCATGCATGTCCCTGTGCTCAACCCCTCCGACAGGATGTGTCAGCCGCTCAGCGGCGACACGAGATAGACGATCCCCGAGAGCGACATCACCAGGAAGGTGACGGCGACCAGTCCGTCCGAGAGCATCCCGCCCCGTCGTCTCCCCACGGCCGCGGAGTTGAACAGGGATCAGCATCAGCAGGACCAACGGCGGCGCGGCCAGGCCGTTCAGGATCGCCGAGAGATAGAGCGCCTGGATCGGATCGAAACCCACGAAGTTCAAGGTGAGCCCCACGAGCATCGCCACGCCGATCACCCCGTAGAAGCCCGGTGCCTCGCGGGGTTTCCGCCCAAGGCCTTCCGTCCAGCCGAAGGCTTCGGAGACCGCGTAGGTCGCCGAACCGGCGAGCGTGGGGATCGCGAGTAGCCCCGTGCCCACGCCGCGATCTCCCCACAGTCCGCATTCACGACGAAGAGCTCCATGACGTAGGCCAGGATCGACAGCGTGAGCCATCGGAGGATCCGCGCGTAGCGCTCGTACGAGATGAAGACCTCGAGCGAGAGGATCAGCGCCGCCATCGCGACGACGAGTGCGAAGAACGGCACCGGCACCAACAAGCGGAAGGCCTCCGCGATGGAGCCCAGATCCGCGCCGATGTTGAACGAGTTGGCCGCGACGACCAGCGTCACGGCGATCCACATGATCGGCCTCGCGTAGCGATCGCGGATCAACGCCACCAGTCCTCGTCCCGTGGCGAGCCCCAGGCGCGCGGCCGTCTCTTGGACCGCGGGGGCCAGGGCAGCGAGATGATCGCTGTCCACGCGAGGTCGAATCGGTACATTACTCCGACCTGCGAGTACGTACCTATCCCGGCCGGGTCGTCGTCCGCCGCCCCCGTGATGAGCCCGGGCCCGAGCCGTTGGAAGTAACCGAAGCCCTGGAGCCGGGACCTGTACGGGTGGTGCCGATCCCGCCGCGGCTTGGATCTCCCGACACTCATCGGCCGCGTGTGAGCGTAGCCTGCGGCCCAAGTTCCAGCTCCGCCGGGAGCCCTTCGTGTGGACCCGTCCGCGCGATCAGCTCTCGCGGGTGAACCCGCCCACGGGGTTCGTTCTGACGCGAAGGGCCATCTCCGATCCGAACTGGTCGCCCATCTGCTTCATCATGCCCAACAGGGCGTCGTTCGGCACCCCGTAGACCTCGACGCTCTGGGTATCCAGGTACTGGTCGAACGCCATGATCTTCTCGAAAGCGACCTGCATGTGGAACGCCATCGAGTCCGCATCGGGGTGGATCTGGACGCCCGTTACCTCCGTGCCGTCGTCGTCGAGATAGGCCTCGAAGGCGATGACACGGGGCTCATTCGCCTCGACGAACTCCGCCATCTCCCGAAGGCCTTTCTTGAAGTCGTCGAGCCTCCCCTCCTTGATCCTGCTCTGACTGATGAAGATGAACGGCCCGGCCATGGTGACTCCTCTCTCTCATGCGCCGACGCAACCCGAACCCTCTTGTTTTTCGCTGATCACCCCGTTTCGAGCACGCGCTTGAGATTCGCTACGAAGCCGGCGTTCCGCTTGCGGAACATCCCGGTCATGAACGGAGCCGTCAACCTGAACAGCCCCGGCGGCTCCACCTCGACCCGGCGAGTGAAGCGCGACCCCTGGCCTTCCGGCTCCACGGTCAGGATGATGGTGGGAGCCATCTTGCCCATCCGGCCTTGGAACACGACGCGGCGCGGTGGCTCGTACTCGGAGACGGTCGCCGTTCCCTCCGACTGGCCCATGAAGGGCTTGATCCGGAGCGCGAAGGTGGAACCGTGCCCCGATGGATCGTTCCTCGGTCAGCCGCGCCTCCAGGACATCGGTGTGCCATCGAGCGTCGTTCCGAACGTCCGACACGAACGCGAAGACCTCGGCGCCCGGGCGATCGACGTGCTGCTATCGACCGTGATCATGCCCTTCTCCCTTCTCGCGTCCTACGGCGTTGTCGTCGCGAACGATGTCACATCGCGTGCGTCACGGGAACGGCCGGCGGGCGAACTCGCGCGGCATCTTCATCAGGGTGTCGGGGCGGTCCCGTAGACTCGCTCGCTCTGGTCTTCTCGAGGCGATCCTGGCGCTACGAGGGCGAGGTCGTCTGCCTGCATGATTGCCAACCCGCGCGATCTGCCGCACCATGTGCGGCACGGAAGAAGGGAGGTGGTCCAGCTTGCATAAACAGCTCGAGACCTCCGAGGTGACTGGCTGCTGAGCCGTCCCTCGCGGGCCGGGCCATCGGGCCCCGCCCGTTCGCCGGGAGACCGGCAGAATCCAACCAGATCACCGAGCTCGCGAGTTCCGGCTGGTCTACCGGACGAAGCCTCGGCAGAGGCTGAAACACTCGCGAGGTGACCCGCAGTCCGAACGGGCCGGACCCATGATGGGTCCGGCCCGTTCGCGGGCGTCCTTCGACGCGGATGCCGAGCGAACCCTCCGACGTTCCGCAAGGCGTTACCTGAACGCACGATCAGGCCGCCTGGCGAGTCGGCAGGCTGAGGCGAACGCGGCGCCACATCGGCGAGTCGCTACATTGCGGATGTGGGCAGGGTCTCGAGGCGCGAGGTGGCCATTCAGGCGGGGGTCAGCCCCGAACAGGTCACCGCATTCGTGGACCTTGGCATCCTTAGGCCCGCCGACGACGGATCGTTCTCGGCGGGCGATGTCCGCAGGGCTCGAGTCGTCGAAGGACTCGAGCGGGCCGGCCTGCCCCTTGAGGCCATGGCGAAGGTCCTGGAGCAAGGAGATCTCTCCTTCGACTTTCTCGATCTCCCCGTGTACGACCGATTCTCGCGCCTGAGCGACACGACCTTCCAGGACCTGAGCGCACGGCACGGCATCCCCCTCGAACTCCTCACGGTCATGCGCGAGACGATCGGATTCGCGCGACCGCGGCCGGAGGATCCCGTTCGGGAGGACGAGCTTCGCATCGCTTCCGCGATCGACTTGCAGCTTTCGAGAGGGTTCAAGCCTGCCGTTATCGAACGGTGGCTTCGGGTCTACGGGGAGAGCCTGCGTCGGATCGCCGAGACCGAGGCGGATTGGTGGCACACCGAGATCGAGGCGCCGCATCTGGCGTCCGGCCTTGATGAGGCGGAGATGCTGGAGGTGGCCGCCCGGTCGGGCGACGAGTTGACCTCGGTAGCCCAGCAAGCCCTCCTTGCCATCTACCACGCGCAACAGGAACACGCATGGACCGACATCTTCATCGCAGATGTGGAGAGTGTCCTGGATCGCACCGGCCTTCGACCCAGAACGGAGACCCTCCCGGCCATGTGTTTCTTGGACATCTCGGGATACACACGGCTCACCGAGGAGCGTGGAGACCAGGCCGCCGCGGACCTCGCGGCGCGTCTTACGGGCTCGGTCCACCAGGCCTCCGAGCGTCATAGAGGCAAGGTCGTGAAGTGGCTGGGAGACGGCGTGATGTTCCATTTCCGCGAGGCGGGCCCGGCCGTTCTCGCCGCCCTCGAGATGGTCGAGGAGGTCTCACGTTCGGGCCTCCCACCCGCCCGTGTGGGCGTCCACGCCGGGCCGGTCGTGTTCCAGGGAGGCGACTACTTCGGGCGAACGGTGAACGTCGCGGCACGGATCGGCGAGTACGCGCGACCCGGAGAGGTCCTCGTCAGTCAGGACGTCGTCGACGTGGCTGCACTCGACGATGTGGACCTCACGGCGATCGGACCCGTCGAACTCAAAGGGGTCTCGGACACGATTCCGCTGCATTCGGCGCGCCGACGGGCCTGACCGAGACCGGGCAGACCGCCTGCTCGTGAGAGCTTATCGACGACCACGTTGAGTGAGGGGGGATGATTGGAAATTCGGAGGACTCCCTGATCTCCGGAGAGGAGGTCACGCATGGCACTCATCAGGGTCAACGGCGTGGAGCTCGCGTACGAGATCGAAGGGTCTGGATCGCCCCTCGTGCTCGTGCATGGCTCATGGAGCGACCGTCACGGGTGGGACAGAGTCGCCGCCGGGTTCGCACGGGACTTCACCGTCGTCCGGTGCGACCGGCGCGGCCACAGTGAGAGCGAACGAGTGCCTGGTTCAACACGAGACGATGTGCTCGATCTCGCTTCCCTGATGGAGGCTCTGAATGTCGCACCCGCGCACATGGTGTGCAGCTCGTTCGGCGGCATCATCGGGTTCCATCTCGCCGCGTCGTCGCCTGAGCTCCTCCGGAGCCTGGTCTCACACGAGCCCCCCGCGACCAGTCTCGTCCCTGCGGACCACGAGGTGCGTCGCTTGGTCGACGAGGCTGCCAAGGGCGAGGAAGGGGTGAGCGCGCAGATCGAGTCGGGTGACCACGAGGGGGCAGCGCGCCGGTTTGTCGAGGAGGTCGCGTTCGGACCTGGGACGTGGAATCGGCTCCCGGATCCCCTTCGGGCCATGTTCGTTCGCAACGCCGCGACGTTCGCCGAAGAGGTGCAGGACCCCGAGGCACGGTGGGTGGATTTGGAGGCTCTCCGTACGTTCGAGCGACCCGTGCTGCTTACGCAGGGCAGCGACAGCCCCGAGTGGTACGGCGCCGTGATCGCGCGGCTTGCCGATGTCCTCCCAAAGGCGTCTCGGCATCTCTACCGAGGTGCGGGGCACATGCCGCAGGGCACACATCCTGATGAATTTGTCGAGCTCGTCAGCGGGTTCTTGCGGAGAGCTGATGACGGATGACCAGCGCAACTGGTACAGGGAGGCAATCCAGGGCTACTTCTTCGTACCGGGGTTCTTACAGTGTTCCCTTCGCGGAGGCGGACGGGAATCGAACCCGCCAGAGGGCTCGTCACCCTCTCTTCGGTTTTGAAGACCGAGGGGCCCACCAGGAACCCTGACGCCTCCGGCAGCGAGCTTAGCCGGGGCTTTGCCCGGCGTTTCCCCTTGCCTTCCGCGGGCCGCTCCATCCTTTCCTCGTAATCGAACGAGGGGAGGGATCGAGATGGCAGGGAGGTTCGCAAGGATCGCCGCGGTGACGGCGCTGGTCGGCGTGGTGATGGCCGCGGCGCCGATCGCATCGGCGAGCGACGACGACGTCATCCGCAGGGGTGCCTGCTCCGGACGGAGCGATTGGAAGCTGAAGGTCGGTCCGGAAGACGGCCGGCTCGAGCTGGAGTTCGAGGTCGACTCGAACGTGAACGGCCAGACATGGCGCGTTCGGGTCTTCCAGGACGGCGATCGCATCTTCACCGGCAGGCGCGAGACCAGGGGGCCGAGCGGCTCGTTCGAGCTGGAGTTTCGGACCAGGAACCGTGCGGGAACCGACCGATTCCGTGCCCGGGCCGTGAACCCCGCCACGGACGAAGTGTGCGTGGGCAGGCTCTCCTTCTGACTCAAACACGTCGAACGAGAACGAGCCCCGGGCCGTCGGTCCCGGGGCTCGTCCCGTGTGGATCCCGGGGTCTGGTTACGGGATCCAGATCGACCAGGGAGGGAGGAAGGTCGGCGCCGATCCGGCGGCGACAGGGGAGATCTTCCGCAGCCATCCCTCTCTGGCACGTGTGGCGAGAGGCGGACCTCGTCCCTCGCTCGTACCACGGTTTGTATCCGAGGTGCACGCGGCTCGGCATCGGCCGAAAGGCCTAGAAGCCGCCCGAGCCATCTGACTTTCCTTGTCGCCCTTCCGGTCGACGATCCCGTCTCCGGTAGTCTGATACGGACTACTAGGAGAGACGAAGGAGGCCACGATGACGGTCCCGAAGGTGGAGCTGGTCGTCCTGGGGCTGCTCGCGGAGGAGCCGATGCACGGGTACGACCTACTGGAACGGTTCCGGGAGCGCTCGATGGGATTCTGGGTGGAGATCGGCAAGGCATCCGTCTACCAGGCGCTGGCACGCCTGGAACGTACGGGGCGGGTCGTCGGCAGGGATCGTGACGGGATCGCCGGGCCTGACCGGCGCGTCTTCCGCATCACTCGAACGGGACGGGCCCGGCTGGACGCCGGCCTGATCGAGCGGTTCGGCGATCTCGCTCCCTACGAAGCGGAGTCGTCCACAGCCCTCGGGTTCGCGCATCTGCTCTCTGCGGGTAGGGCGCGTGAGGCCGCCGACGCCCGGGAACGATCGATCGCGGACCTGCTCGATGCGGTGCGCACCGAGCGCACGAGGGTGTCGTCCGATCGTGGGGTGGGACGCGCGGTGGCCAACGCCTTGCTCGACCGGCAGGAAGCCTTGGCCAAGGCCGAGCTCGCATGGCTCAAGGGTTTCAGGACCTCGCTGAGCAAGCTTCGAAGGTGACGCAGGCAAGGGCCGTTGAGGAATATCGATCTCCAGTCAGACTCGTCGGAGGCCGACCGTAGGATTGTGAACATGGAAGCTGCGTTCTTCGATCTGGACAAGACGATCGTGAGCAGGTCGTCCTCGCTTGCCCTGACGCGACCGCTGTATCGCGCGGGCATGGTCTCGCGCGGCCAGCTCCTGCGCGGCGCGTATGCACAGCTCGTGTATCTGCTGGTGGGGGCCGACGAGCAGAAGATGGAGCGGCTGAAGGACGGCATGCTGCAGCTCACTCGCGGCTGGGATCGAAGCGAGGTCGAGCGACTGGTCGAGCAGGTGATCTTCGACGTGATCGACCCGTTCGTGTACCAGGAAGCCCTGGATCTGATCGAGTTGCACCGAAGCGAGGGACGTCGGATCTGGATCGTGTCGTCCTCGCCGGAGGAGATCGTCCGGCCTCTCGCCCAACATTTCGGCGCCAGCGGCGTGGTCGCCACCCGGGCGCGGACCGGACCGGACGGCCGTTACACCGGAGAGCTGGAGTTCTATGCCTACGGCGAGGGCAAGGCAGTGGCGATACGTGAGCTGGCAGAGCGTGTGGGCATCGACCTGGCCGGATCCTACGCGTACACGGACTCGATCACGGACCTGCCCATGCTCGAGGTCGTGGGCCACCCGGTCGCGGTGAACCCCGACAAAGAGCTGCGCCGTATCGCCGAGGAGCGTGGCTGGGAGCTCCGCGACTTCCGGAGCCCCGTGCGAATGCGCTCACGGATCGCCTCGCTGGGGCCCGTCGCCAAGCCCGGTCTGGCCGCCGTGGTCGGGGTCGCGGCGGTCGCCGCCGTTCTGGTGTGGGTCGTGGTGCGGTCGCGCGGCGACCGCCGCGACCCCGCGTGAGGGGCCGTGTCGCCGGATTGCGTGAGGTCGGCAGCGGGTGTAGGTTCGATGATGAGGGTGCCGAGAGGTACCCGCGAGGGGAGCAGAACCCACGCGCGAGTCTAGCCGCGGGAGGCATGCCCCAGGACCCGGGGCGACGGAGTCCCGGCTCCCGGAGCACGTGCAGACGCCAAGCGCTTGATACCTGCTCCCCTCCTCTCCTGTCCGGAAACCGCCTGATCAGCCTGCCGCCTGCTCCGGCTGCGCGATGAACTCGAAGTGGTGGCCGTCCGGCACGATGAACCGACCTCCCCAGATCATGCCCCAGTGCTCCATCACTCGGACGAGCCGGATGTCCTGCGTCGGCTCGGCGCCGAACGGGTTGTCCTCAGCGTTGATGTCCACCGCGATCCCCCATGAGTGGTGCGACAGTGAGGCGCCCGGCACGCCCAGCGTGTGGCGCGCGGCGAAGCAGCCCGCGTAGCCCTGGATCAACTCATCCAAACCTTCGCTCGCGAGCTGGCGCATCGCTCCGCGAACGAGGGGCACGAACTTCCGGTGACAAGTGATGCGCCCGAGCAGGGGAACCGCTGCTTGCACGATATGCCGGTTCACCCAGCCCGGGTCGATGTCGAGGAAACCGGGATCGGACGCGTCCGGGCGTGCGGCGAACTCCCCGAAGCGATCCTTCAAGAGCAAAGGGGGTAGGAGGGCGTCACTCATGCGCAGGAAAGGGGTCGGTCCCGGCGCCCGGACCTCCGCCACGCGGTAGTCCGAGCCCGGCGGGATCAGGATCCGAAAGGCGCGCTCCAACTGTGGTTCGCGGGGCACCGCGCCCTCGGCAGGCTGGAAGATGGCATACCGCTGGTGAGTGATGCCGATCCTCCTGCCGGTCGAGCGCCCAACGAGCAGCTCGTAACCGCCCATCAGGAC
>Ga0299907_10000667_pt1 | contig 17598 bp, 19 predicted proteins | sample RVTome_16_FD_198680 | JGI IMG/M metagenome (GOLD analysis project Ga0299907, IMG submission 198680) | Soil microbial communities from uranium-contaminated site in the Upper Colorado River Basin, Wyoming, United States - RVT152D67 (version 2) ...
CGAGGTGGCGCCATCTTGTGCCGAGGCCGGGGTCCTCGGGGCCCTTCCCGGGATCATCGGGTCGATCGAGGCCATGGAGACGATCAAGGTCCTGCTCGGGATCGGGGATCCCCTGGTGGGGCGTCTTCTCCTCTACGATGCGCTCGATCAGGAGTTCACCACGGTCAGGATCGACCGCGACCCGAACTGCCCGGCGTGCTCGGACCCGGATCGGCCGCCGAAGATCGTCGAATACGATCACCTATGTGCACCAGCAGGCAATGTTGACCGCTCGAGTGACCATTCCTGAGGCGATCCGGTCCGCGATCGACGCTCACGCCGAGAACTGCTCGCCCGACGAGTGCTGCGGCTTGATCGCCTCCGATGCCGATGGCCGGGTCCGATTTGCCTACCCGACGACGAACCGGGCCCCCTCACCGCACACCTACACGGTCGATCCCGACGAGCATTTCGGTGCGATGCTCCACGCCGAGAGGATGGGTTGGGAGCTCTCCGGGGTGTTCCATTCCCATCCCGATGGGCCGGCGATGCCTTCCGATACCGACGTGGAAAAGGCTCTCGAGCCGGAGTGGCTCTACCTGATAACCGCGGGCGCCGCCCTCCGCGGTTTCAGCATTCGGGACAGCCAGGTCGCCGAGGTCGAGCTGTCATGACCCGAAGCCGTCGAGCCGGGAAGTCCTAGAAGGTGTCGCAGGCGGCGGGATCACCGCTGTCGTAGCCGGTCTTCAGCCACTCGTAGCGCTGCTCGGAGCTGCCATGAGTCCAGGTCTCCGGGGTCACCCGTCCGGTCGTTTGCGACTGTATGGCATCGTCACCGACAGCGGCAGCCGCATTGAGCGCCTCTTCGAGGTCGTTGTCCTCGAGGACGGCCGCAGAGCTTCCCAGCCGCAGGGTCGACAACCAGACCCCAGCGAAACAGTCAGCCTGTAGCTCGAGGCTGATGCTGGCTTCGTTGCCCTCGTCCGGGTCGGCGTTCCGGATCTGCTCCACTTCGCCGATGACTCCCAGCTGATTCTGGACATGATGGGCGACCTCATGGGCCAGGATGTATGCCTGTGCGGTGTCGCCGGCCGCGCCGAAACGTCTCTGCAGCTCGCGGAGAAAGTCCAGGTCCATGTAGACCTGTTGGTCAACCGGGCAATAGTGGGGCCCGGCCTGGGCTTGCGCCCCTCCGCAGGATGACTGGGTGAACCCGCTGAAGAGGACGAGATCGGTCGCCACGTAGTCGAGGTCGGATCGTTGGAATATGTCGGTCCACATCGCCTGGCTGTCAGCGAGCACGGCGCCGAGAAACTCCACCAACTCGGCGTCGGGGTCACTGGCGGGATCGATCGGTTCCTGGTTCTGCTGAGGAGCGACCGGTGACAATTGGTTGAGGAGATCGCCGAGATCCGAGTCCCCACCGGTGAACAGGACCACGAGCAACACCACCACTCCGATGATCCCCCCGCCGCCGGCGCCCAGTCTGAGCAGGCCTCCTCCCGGGCTCGAGCCTCTCCGGTCGAGGACTTCCCCAGGCCCTTTCGGCGTCCGTTTGAACCTCACCATGTGGTCAGCGGGGTCGGGGAAACAGGTGTCATGTCACCGTTGCGGGGGCCGGAATTGCTACTCACCGCCCACGACGAGGACACCTGCCATCCCATCGCCCTCGGCGTTGCCGTGATAGGTGCAGAAGAAGGTGTACTCACCGGGCTGATCGTATTCCAGCAGGGCCTCATCACCGTCGAACTGCTCGAGACTCCCGAAGACCGACTCTGTCGTCCAGGTGCCATCGGCCGCCACCGCGTTGTGGGGCTGGCGCCCCGCACCGACCCAGTTGACGCTGCCCCCGACGGGAATTCGGATCTCGGTGTACTCGAACACATTGTCATACATGTCGACGACGACATCGGTCCCTTCGATCGTGCCACCACCGGAACTGCCACAGGCGGCCAGGACCATTGCCCCGACCAGGGCAAATCCAAACAGCTTGAACTTCATCAACTGGACCTGGAGAAGATCCGTTTGATGGCGGCCCACAGCGATGAGAAGAACAGCGACAGGCCCCGGACCTCGTCGGCTTTGATCTCGGCGGCTTCCTCCACCGTCCCGGCGCCGAGCTTGGCCTCGAGGCATGACACGAACTCGCCGATGAGCCGCTTCGACATCTCGTTGATCAATCCGGTCCGCCCGAACTGGGCGACCGGGCCCGAAAGGGTCACATCGGCGTCGACCTTGACCCTCGAGCCGGTTCCCTCAGCGGCGATCCCGTACACGACCTTGACCTGACCTCGTGAGCCGCCCTTCTTGTCGACTCCCTTCCCGTCGATGGTCGCCGTTCTCGAGCCCGGGTCCGACTCGATGGTGGCCTTGCCCTCGAAAGTGGCCGTCATCGGGCCTAGCTTGACCGAGAGCTTGCCCTCGTAGGATCCGTCCTCGGACTGGTCGAGGAGCTCGGCGCCGGGCAAGCATTGGGCCACGGACGGCACATCCTGGAAGAACTCCCACACCACGGCCGGCGGCTTTTCGATTGCAAATTCCTGCTCGATCTTCATGAGTCTCCGTCACCTCGGGAAAGCGACGCCTGACGGTAGTGAGTTGAATTCGCCTATTTCGAATCAGTGGCCGGTGTCGCCGTTGAGGAGGTCCAGGGCATGCGGGATGAGGTCGATGATCGCTCCAAGTGACTCCGAGGCGCCCTTCGGCGAGCCGGGCAGGTTCACCACCAGGGTCCGACCGGCCGCCCCTGCCCTGGCCCGGGAGAGGGCGGCGAATGCGGTGGCTTCGAGACCCGTCGCCATCATCAGGTGAGCCAGCCCCGGAGCCTCGCGGTCGATCACCTCCATCGTCGCCTCGGGTGTCACGTCCCGCGGGCCCAGGCCGGTCCCGCCGGTGGTGACGATGAGATCATGGCCGTCTGCGATGCCCTGGGAGAGGGCCGCGACGATGGCGGGCCGGTCATCGGGGACGAGATCGCGGCTCGGCTCGAATCCGACATCGGCGAGCAGGCTCTCGACCACATCCCCGGAGAGATCCTCCCTGGTTCCCGCGCTGACACCGTCACTGACCGTGATGATCAGCGCTCTCGTGTGGTTCAACCCCATTGAGTCGGGTCGACCTGGACGCCGTCCCGCAAGACCACCAGGTAGACGATGAGTATGACCACGAGGGTCGCGGCGATTCCCCACGGGACCTGGGTCTGCCGGGTGTCCTGGGGGCCCTGAACCGTCGTCGTGCCCGGAGCGGCGGCCACCGTGGCCAGGAACATGAGCGCTGTGAGGGGCAGCGCGGGGATGACACCACTTCCCTGATCCGGGACGAAGAAGGGTATGGCCAGGAAGACTGAGACCGCTGCCGGTAGCAGTGCGATCGATATGGCCAGCGTGAAGCGACCGCGCCCGGTCGAGATCAGCCTGTCGTGCGGGGCGAAAGCCAGGAAGGCCGCCGCCGCGGCGAGCCCTACCAACAGCAGACCGACCCCTCCCCCCGCTGCGATGACCACGTCGAGCCCCGGGGGCGGCTCCTCCATGGCGTTGTAGGCGAGGGCGAGATCGCTGCCTTCGTCGAGGGGGAGCAGCAGGGCTTGGGTGAATGCCTGCCGGAGGACGTGGAGGATTATCCACAGCATGGTCAACCTCCCCACGCCGCGGTCCCGGGCGGTGGGATAGGAGAACAGGGCGATGAACCCGATCAGGAGACAGAGGATGAACCCTCCCGCCCAGGCGACGTCCTCGGCTCCGGTGAACTGGAGACGGTTGTTGTAGAGGACCGCATCGCCGCCGAGAATCTCGGCAAGCACGCCGTCCCCGACGTCGTCGAGGAACTGAGCAACGACGATCCCAAGCGTCGAGCCCAGAACGGACGCGATGACGAGAGGGGCACCGATCCGTTTGATCGCATCTGTCGCGGCACCACCCCGCGCCGCTACTTCAGAGGTCACAATGGGTGATGCTAAACGAATGCCCCCAGGTGACAACGACGAAATCTCAGTGGTTAGGCTGCGTCGCCGATGACCAAGCCGGGCCTCTCGCCGTATCTGCCCACCGATGACCCGTCGGTTTACGAATCCACCGATCTCGCCAACGCCGGGTGGTACGACGAGGGCCAGCACGGCGGCGCTCTCGCCGCACTCGTAGCCGGGCATGTCGACTCGATTCCGACGCTGACGCCGATGCAGGTGACCCGTTTCACGCTCGAGATCTTCCGGGTGGTTCCCCTCGTGCCGCTCCACATCGAGACTTCGATCGTCCGTGAAGGCAAACGGATCCAGGTGATCGAGGCCCGGATCATCTCCGATGGGGTGGAGCTGTCCCGGGCCCACATCCAACGGCTGCGCCTGGCCGAGGTGGGGCTCCCGGCCACCGTCGAGGAAGCACCAACCACGCTCCCCCTGCCCGCCGACCTGGAGCCGCTCGACACATCCAACTGGGGTCATGGGCCCCCCGACAAGATGATGTTCCACCGTCATGCAATCGAAGTGCGCGAGGCCGTGGGAGGCTTCGACATACCGGGACCCGGCTCGGTCTGGATTCGGCTGGTGGATCAGATCATCGGGGGATGGGCCAACACCCCTTTGCAACGGATGCTCGCGGTGTCCGACTTCTGCAATGGGGTCTCCCGGTTCGACACCGGGCCTGACTGGCTGTTCATGAATCCCGACCTCTCGGTGAACATCAACCGGCTGCCTCGGGGGGAATGGGTGGGCCTCGATGCCGTCTCGAACTACTCGGAGATCGGCCGGGGCATGGCCTCGGGGACGCTCTGGGACGAGACCTCCTATCTCGGTCGATCGACCCAAACCCTCTACCTGGACAGATCCGGCTGAAGACGCCTCGTCGGGGTCAGGCCAAGACGAGCGTCCCCACCGTCCAGACCAGGAAGAGTCCCATCGACAGCAACAGCACGGTCATCGTCCTTCTCCAATTGAGGACTGTCCACACGGCTGCGACGAGGAGCACCGACGCCATCGCCACTGTCCACCACATCGGACCGACGCCGGCCGTCGCGGCGCCGACCGTGAGGACCACGGTCACCAGGAGGAAACCTCCGGCGACCAGCCCGTAGAGCACCTGACGCGGAGTCGCCTCCCCGTGGCGGTCGTTCATCTGATACCAGCCGCGTCGGCGACCCGCCGGTACCAGTCGGCCAGGGTTGCGATGGTCTCATGCGCATTGAGACCACTCGGATTGGGGACCACCCATACCCGGGCGCCGGACAGATCGCCGGACTGCGGTCCGGGGACCGCGCCCGAAATGCCGAACGCAGTCCGGTACGCCGAGATCCCCGCCACCGCGACCACCTCCGGCTGGACCTCGGCCACCCGATGCTCGAGACGGTCCGCACCCTCCTGGAGCTCGACGCTGGTCAGCTCGGAAGCGCGCACCGTGGCCCGTGCTACCAGGTTGGTTATGCCCATCCCCCTCCCGACGAATGCCTCTCGTTGCGGGTCGGTCATGCCCGTGCTCGGGTCGACTCCAAACCCGATCAGGCGGGCGTCGCGCAACGCCGGGTAGAAGCGATTCGACGGATGGCAGAAATGGGTCTGAGTGGCCGCGGTCCACAAGCCGGGGTTGATCCCGACGAAGAGCAGACGGCATTCTTCCCCGAGGAGATCGGGGACGGTCGCGTTGCGATAGCGCTCGAGCTGCTCGCGAGTGAAACCCATCGAGGGCGACTATATGGCCGGGGAGGCCAAACCACCCCAAGGACGGTTCGGTCGCAGCGATGGATGAGACCAAGTGAGACCGGCAAAACAATAGGTCGGAAGACCCTTGAATCGGCGAGGGGGTTCCCGTACCCTCCGCCTCGGGAGCCGGGGCAGGAGGACGCAAGGTCTGCGCACAGGGTCTTCAACGTGGCCTGAAGTAGACCGGGCTCTCGACAACGAACCGCACCTGACGGTGGGGCATGAGGAAGAAGGACGGGCTGGGAATGGCGAGACTTTGGCGCGTTGCCGTCGTGATGGCGGTGGCCTTTTCAACGATTGTGATAGTGGCTCCGGAGGCGGCGCAGGCGGACACCGAAGTGGTGGCCAACTGGCAGATGAACGAAGGCTCTTCGGCATCCACGATGATCGACTCGGGGCCCTACGGCATTCACGGACAGATCGGCGACGACGTGATCACCAATTACTCGATTGGTGGCGCCACTGGATACCGATGGCTGTACAAGCGGCCCAACGAGTACCCCCCCGAGCCGGAGAGACTGATAACCGTCCCAAACAACTGGCGTCTCAACCCGGGAAGCGGGGATTTCGCGGTCGAGTTCCGCTACCGGACGGACAAGAACTTCGGGAACATCATCCAAAAGGGCCAGAGCCGATCGGCGGGCGGTCAGTTCAAGTTCCAACAGCCCCAGGGCTACATAAACTGTCTGTTCAAGGACGGATCGGGCCGGAGGCGCGCCACCACCTCGCCGGTCAAGACCAACGACAACCAGTGGCACACTATCCGTTGTGAGCTCGACGGCAGCCGGCTCAAGCTCTATGTGGACGGGACCATGGTCCGCAACGTCTCCCAGAGCCTCGGCGAGATCGCCAACACCAAGCCCCTTTCCATCGGTGGGAAGCAGGAATGCAATCAAATCGACATCACCTGCGACTATTTCACGGGTGAGATCGACTACGTCAGGATCGAGCGTGAGGGCGACGGGTCACCACCGCCGCCGCCGCCGCCACCCCCGCCCTCGGGCGACGGCGACATCTCGTATGTCGGGAGCAACAGTGACACCTCAGACTCATCTACACATGACGTCAACATCCCCACAGTCCAGTCCGGCGATCTGCTGATCCTGTTCGCCACCTCGGCCGGATCGGCCTCGGTCGGCAACCCGTCCGGCGGCGGATGGACCGCCCTGGGCACCGCTTCCGAGGACAAGCTGACCACCAGGGTGTGGACCCGAACCGCGCAATCGGGTGACAGCGGGGACGAGGTCACGGTGCCCTTTTCGAGCCGCGCCAAAGGCAATGTGACGGTTGTCGCCTACCGGGGCGTGTCCGGCGTCGGGGATTGGGACTCCATTGTTCCCTCGGGATCGTCCGACACCCGGGTCACCCCGGTCTCCCAGGCCGGAGCATCAGAGCCGTTTGCAGTCTCCTTCTGGGTCCACCGGGACTCGGCGACGGATGGGTTCGACCTCCTCGACAGCGCGGTGGTGAGAGAGTCCGATGCCGGGAGTGGCGGGGGGCACTCCACCATTCTCCTCGCCGATAGTGGCGGCGCGGTGAGTGGCAACTACGGCAACCTGAGGGCGGAGGCCGATTCGTCGAGCAGTCGGGGGAATGCCTGGACGATCATCCTCAATCCGAGCTGAGGTGTGATCTCCCCAGCAGTGGGGCTACTTCTTCTGGGACTGGTAATAAGGGTCGGAGCCGGAGGCGTGGTCGGTGACGTCCACCACCGCGGTCAACTCGGGGATCGACTCGAGGAGGATGCGCTCGATGCCCTGTTTCAGGGTCACCTGGGCGAGCCCACATCCCTGACAGCCACCAAAGAGGCGTAGATAGGCAATGGTCCCGTCGACCGAGACCAGCTCGGCGCCCCCACCATGTGAGGCGATGGCAGGGTTCACCTGTTCGGTGAGCACCTGTTGGACCCGATCCACCAGGGGGCCGCTGAGGTCACCCGCCGGCGCCGCCATGGCCGGTGTGTCCGGGCTGTTGGGATTGTTCATCACCAGGCCCTGATCGGTGAGGTCCAGAGAGGCGCCGTCGAGCTTCTCTGCGTCGGCCTCCGGATAGATCACCGCCAGGCCGTCGTGGCGCTCCTCGACCCAATTGTCCTTCTTGTCGGCGAGCGCGACGAACGCCAGCTCGTAGGTGAACTGGGGGCCGCGAAACCCGGTGACCTCGATGGAGAGGGCGAACTCACCGTCACCCGGCTCCTGGTCACGCAGCTGGCGGATCATCTCGAGGGCGTCGGGCGCGACGCTGAGAATTGTGATTTCAGCCATCTGCGATGATGGTAACCCACACTCGCGATGTACCCAATGCCTGCCCGAACATGCCAACCGTCCTAGTCCTGCTCCCCAGCACGACCTACCGCGCCGCCGATTTCGTGAAGGCCGCGGCCGGCCTCGGCGTCGATCTGATCGTCGCCTCGGAGAACCCGCCCCCCTTCGACATGGGCGATCGCTATCTCCAGATCGACTGCAGCGACCCGGAACGGGCAGCCGCAACCATCGTCGCGGCAGGAGATCGGGGACCGATCGATGGCATCGTGGCCGCCGACGATGGCGGAGTCGAGGTGGCCGCCCTCACCTCCCGCATGCTCGGACTGCCGGGCAACGACCCCACAGCAGCTGCGGCGACCAGGGACAAGGGGATGCAGCGGGCTCTGCTGGCCAAGGCAGAGGTTCCCCAACCCCGCTATCGGGTCATCGAGAAAGGAGACCCGCCCCCCACGGGTCTTTCTTTCCCGGTGGTGGTCAAGCCGCTCGACCGCTCCGCCGGACAGGGCGTCCTCAAGGCCGACGACCCGGAAGACTTGGCCTTGCGCATCAAGGAAGCCCGATCGATCGTGGGCGAGAACGCCCCGCTTCTCGTCGAGGAGTTCGCAGGCGGATCAGAGGTCGCCCTGGAGGGCTTGCTCAGCCATGGGGAGTTGACCACTCTTGCCGTCTTCGACAAGCCGTTTCCCAGCGAGGGCCCGGCGTTCCCGGAGACGATCCTGGTCACGCCGAGCGCCCTGGGCGCTCCACAACTCTCCGAGGTCGGAAGAGTGGCGGGGTCGGCGCTGGAGGCGGTGGGAATCACCCACGGGCCGGTCCACGTCGAGATGAAGGTCGACGGGGACCGGACCTCGGTGATCGAGATCGCGGCCCGCTCCATCGGGGGTCTCTGCTCGAGAAGCCTCAATTTCGGTCTGATGGGCACCACTCTGGAGACGCTCATTCTCCGCAACGCCCTCGAGATGGACAAACCGGAGCTCCACCGCGAAGCGACGGCCAGCGGTGTCCTCATGATCCCGATCCCCGGCTCCGGGACCTACCTGGGATTGCGCAATGAAGAAGAGGTGCGATCTCTTCCCACGGTCACCGGGATCGAGATCAGCGCAGTTGCCGGTGATTGGGTCGAGCCGACACCGATCGGTGACCGTTACCTCGGGTTCGTCTTCGCCCGCTCCGCGTCTCGGGACGAGGTGACGCGGGATCTGCGCGCAGCTCGCGACATCATCGAGGTCGCCCTCGGATGACATCTCTCACCAGATGCCACCCGAGGGCCTCCCCCACCCGGCCCCACATGCCCGTGACAGCTCCCGTCCAAACCCTCAAGTTCCACTTGACGGTCATTTCTTACCCCCACGAACGCGCGTAAGACGATTTTGTCATTCACATGAGCACCATCGTCATATTCGCCGGGGGCGAGCACCCCGACCGCTCGGTCGTCGAGGAGCTGCCCACGGGTGCGCTCACATTTGCCGCCGATGGTGGATACCACCTCGCCGCCCATCTCGGGTTCGGTGTGGACGTGCTTGTCGGGGATTTGGACTCGGTCGACGTCGGCCTGCTCCCCGATCGCCTGACCGTCGAACGTCATTCCCCCGACAAGGACCACACCGACCTCGACCTGGCCATCGAGCTGGCCACCCGGGAGGAGCCGGCGCGGGTGATCGTTGTGGGCGGCACCGGAGGGCGGCATGACCACGAGCTGGCCACCGCGATGTTGTTGACCTCGCCACGGTGGGCTGGCATCGAGGAGATCGACTGGATCTCAGGTCGTAGCCGAGCCCACGTGATTCGGGGCCGGCGGATGATTCACGGCGACATCGGCACGACGCTGAGCCTCATTCCCGGTGTCGAAGGAGCGTTCGGCATCCAAACCAAGGGGTTGCGGTGGAATCTGGCCGGTGAGGATCTCGAGGCGGGCGCAACCCGAGGAGTCAGCAATGTGATGACCTCGCCGGTCGCCGACATCAGGGTGGGTCTGGGATGTCTCCTGGCGGTCATCCCGACCGATCAGCCGTAGAGCCCGTCCGTCACCGTGGGGTCGAGCGTTTGAAATTCCTGGAGGTAATCGTTCCTCTCAGCCTTGAGCCGATCGACGATCGACCCATACTCCTCGGAGCGCCCGAGACGGTCGTAGAGTCGCGAAGGCTGAAGCAGCTCGGGGTCGTCGATACCGGGGACATCGGTGGCTACGTCATAACCGAAATCCGGGTCCTCGACCCATGTGATCGAACCTTCGACGATGCCTTGCACCACGGCAGAGGTATCGGCGATGCTCACGTTCTTCGAGTCCTCGACCTCCCCGCCGACCCGGCCCGTGTTCAGGACGTAGGCGGTCAGGTCCGGTGTCGTCTCCAGGATCTCCAGCAAACGGTTGCCCTGCCAGGAGTCGTCGTTGAAGAAGAAGGGATTGGTCCCCGGCACCCGGAGATTCTTGCCGGCCTCGGCGGTTCCTCCCGCCGAAGTCCCCTTGGTCTCGCCGAGCATGAAGTATGCGGCGATCTGATTCCGGTGAAGCCGGGCGACTGCAGGTATCACATGGTCCGACCTGTTGAGGATGAGGAGATACCGCGCGGGCGGCACCCCCCGAGGATTCCGGTGCCTGATGTTGGCGAGGGGGAAGGTGCAACGCCCGTTGGCGGTGTGTGAGGTGTCGAAGAAGTCCACCGACCCGTCCTCGGCGACCGCCACATTCTCCAGCCATGCGTCCGGGCGGGTCGTCCCACCGTAGATAGTCGGCTCGTCGTCGGGGTCGAGCCCGTAGGTCTTGGCGAAGCAACCTGCCTCGGTCGTGTGGAGAACGCCCTCCGGCATGATTGCGACAAAATCGTCCTGGACCGGCAGCGAGCCCAGCTGCCTGCGAAAGGTCGTGGTGGTCTTCCCGGTGCCGGACAGACCGATGACCAGCATCGACTCCTCGGCTCCGCTCCGAGTCGACTCGGCGGGAAATGTCTTCAGGCCGGCATGGAGGGCGAGTCCCCCGGCATCGTAGACCAGCTTGTTCCACATCCGCAGCCCACCCATCTTCGACTCGCCGAAATAGTCTGATCCAAAGACCCTCGTCACATAGTTGTCGAGGTCTACGACGATGAGTCGGTCGTCGGGCTTGCCCGGGGCGGGGAGGTTCGGGGTGTAGACGACGGTGAATTGCGGTTCCCAGTCGTCGTCTGGCGGAAAATAGAGCTGGGCTTGCATGGCCGCGATATTGGGTTGGTTCGCCTCGATCAGGAGGCGGCATCCGGTGCGGAAGTCAGGATCGGGCCCGATGTATCCCTCGATCGCGATCAAATCCTTGTCGACGAGATATTCGTCCTGGATCGAGGCCCAGCGATGCGCCTCCTCCCTCGAGATCCGGTTCTGGTGAATCTCGGAGTCGGACACGAAGAAGGTCGAGTTCTTGAGCCTGGCCGTGACTTCGGCCTGATAGTTGAGATTGCCGAACTCGGTGACCTGGAGCCGGGGCATCACCGCAGTGGAGATCTCCCGCAGCCTCTCGTTGCTCGGGTTGATCTCCATGGACGCAGCTACAGGCGTATAGGCCAAGAGTTCCTCCATCCCAGGGTCCCGGGGCAGGGCAGAGTAATCATCCGGGAGAAGCAACAGCCAAAGTCGGCGGTCACTGTGACCGATAACATCGATCATGATGAGAATGCGCCGGTTCTTGACCGCGCTGGCCCTGCTCACCGCAGCATGCAGCGGTCAGGGCTCGGCTTTGGCCCCGTCGTCGACGGCGCCTGACCCGACCCCGTCGACCACTTCCACGACGATTGGCTTCCCCGACGAGATCGTGGACGCTCCCGAGACCCGCCCGTTGTTCCGGGGTTTCACGACGGAGACCATCCCCGACACGATGACACTGGTGGCGAGGGCTGAGGGCGAGGTTGCCGTGTTCGATTCCCCCGATGCCCCGGAGCCGTTTGTGATCGTCCCCGCCCAGACCATCCTGGGCACCACCACAGTGTTCGCAGTGGTCCAAGGACCGATCGAGGGCTGGGCGGAAGTGATGCTCCCGGTTCGGCCCAACGACGTCACCGGGTGGGTGGACACGTCGGAGCTGTCCCTATACGTCGTCGACGGGAAGCTCGTGGTCGACCTGTCGGAGAGGAGCCTCACCTACTTCGAGGACGGTGAGGAAGTCGTCGAGACGACCGTCGCGATCGGAACCGACCGCAACCCGACTCCGACCGGCAGTTTCTATGTGACCGACAACGTGACCCTCGCCGACCCCAACAGTCCCTGGGGCCCGCACGCTTTCGGGCTCTCCGCGAGGTCGGACACGATCACGGAGTACAACGGCGGCGACGGGATCATCGGCATCCATGGCACCAATCGACCAAGCTCGATCGGCCAGGCCGCCTCACTGGGATGCATCAGGCTCCCCAACGATGTGATCACCCGTCTCCACGAATTGGTTGCGATCGGGACTCCGGTAGAGATCGTCGCCTGAGCGACGGCCGGCTACCTGCGAACCACCACGCCTCCGCTGACCACGAGGCGATTCTGCTCCCCGGCGATGGCCTCGACCCGGAGGCTCGCCCCCTGGTCCCAGACACTGGTGGTGATCGTCTCTCCCGGATAGACGACTCCTGCGAACCGGGCGCGATAGGAGGCCATGGAGCCCGGGTCGCCGTCGAGAGCGGAATCGATGACGGCCTTTGCCACGATGCCGTAGGTGCAGAGGCCGTGCAGAATCGGGCGCTCATATCCGGCGAAGGCCGCAAAGCCAGGGTCTGCGTGCAACGGATTCCGATCCCCCGACGCCATCCGATACCAGAGCGCCTGTTGGGGAAGGGTCACCGACTCGATCAGGTGATCGGGCTCGCGCCCCGGGTCGAACGGGTCCGCCGACGGCCCCGGATCCCCACCGAAGCCCCCCTCTCCCTTGATATACACCGACGAGCGGTTGGTGAAGATGGGCAATCCCGTCGCCTCCAGTGTCGAGACGATCTCGACCACTGCGAGGGCTCCCTTCCCCTTGTCATAGACACCGACGATCGCACCTTCATTGAGCACGGTGCCATGGGTCGGGATGATGCCGTGGACGATCGTCTCCTGTTCGCCATGGAGGCTCTGGGCCAGGTTGACATCCATCCCGTCCACGGCGACCAGGTTCATCAGCATCGAGAACGGGGGGATGTTGGCAAAGGTGGGGATGACGTGGAGATCGCCCTCATAGGCGTAACGAAGCTCCTGGGCGTCGACCGGATTGGACCCGGCGCCGATCCCCAGGTGGTAGAGGATCACGTCCTCGTCGCTCCACGAGAAGGACTCCGGCTCGAGAGCCGCCCCCATGGCCCTACCCAGGTCGATCGGCATCAGCCGGCCAGCATCTCGCCGATCAGGCCGAGCTCCTCGGTGAGGTTGGCGGGTATCACGAACTCGGTCACGTCCCGGACGGTGTCGAGGTGGTCGGCGAGCTCCTCGACCGTGGGAACGACGCCGGCACCGGCGAACCAGCCTTTGTTGACCGCCATGAACGCCCGCGCGTACCTTCCGCCACCGACCGAGAAGATCTCATGGTTGTGTTCGTTGGCCTCCGATGCCAGGTAGACGACCATCGGCACCACTTGCTTGGGATCGACCATGTCGATCATGGGTCCAAGGATGTCCTCGGTCATCCTGGTCCGGGCAATCGGGGCGATGGCGTTCGACTTGATGTCGTACTTGGCCCCCTCGATGGCGAGGACATTGGAGAGCCCGACCAGACCCGACTTGGCGGCCCCGTAGTTGGCCTGACCGAAGTTGCCGAAGATCCCGGCAGCAGACGACGCGTGGACGAAGCGGCCATAGCCCTGCTCCTTCATCACCTTGAATGCCGGATGGGACACGTGAAAGGCGCCATGGAGGTGGACGGCGAGGACGGCATCGACCTCGTCCATGCTCATGTTGGCAAAGGACTTGTCCCTGAGGATCCCGGCGTTGTTGATGACCACGTCCACGGTCCCGAACGAGTCCAAAGCGGTCTGGATGATCGACTGGCCTCCCTCCCGGGTCGCGACGGAGTCATAGTTGGGGACCGCCTCGCCTCCGGTCTCGTTGATCTCGTCCACGACGACATCCGCCGCAGAGGTGGAAGCACCGGTCCCGTCGACGGCTCCCCCCAGGTCGTTGACCACTACCCGGGCACCGCGTCGGGCCAGCTCCATCGCGTACTCGCGGCCGAGACCGCCACCGGCGCCGGTGACGACCGCGACCCGGCCATCGAAGGTGATTGGTTCACTCATGCGTTTCCTTTTCCGTGGATCAGAGGCCGAGGGAGCGGCCGACGATCTCTTTCATGATCTCGGTCGTGCCCCCGTAGATGGTCTGCACCCGGGCGTCACGATATGCCCGGGCGATCGGGTACTCCTCCATATAGCCCCAGCCTCCGAACAGCTGGAGACATCTGTCGATGACCCGTTTCTCCAGCTCGGTGACCCACCACTTCGCCTTGGCGGCCTCGGTGGCGGTGAGCTCACCATGCACTAGCGCGAGGATCTGGGAGTCGACGTAGGTCTGGGCGATGTCGAGCTCGGTGCGCATCTCCGCGAGATTGTGCTTGACGGTTTGGAACGAGCCGATGGTCTGGCCGAATGCCTCTCGCTCCTTGACATGGGCGAGGGTCCAGTCGAAGGCGGTCTGGGCATGGGCTATCGAGCCAACCGCCAGTGAGAGCCGCTCCTGGGGGAGATTGTGGACGAGATGGAGAAAGCCCCTCCCCTCCTCGCCGAGAAGGTTGCGGGCCGGGACCACGACGTCGGCGAAGAAGATCTCGGCGGTGTCCTGGGCGTGGAGACCGATCTTGTCCAGATTGCGCCCTCTCGTGAATCCATCCATCCCCTCCTCGATCACCAGGAGGCTCATCCCCGAGTGCCGTTGCGAAGGGTCGGTCTTGACCGCAGTCACCACGAGGTCGGAGTTGATCCCGTTGGTGATGAAGGTCTTCGACCCGGTGACGACGTAATGATCGCCATCAGGTCGCGCGGTCGTCTTGATCCCGGCCAGGTCGGATCCGGCGCCGGGCTCTGTCATCGCGATCGCAGTCATGAGGTCACCGTTGGCGATCCCGGGGAGCCAGCGCCGTTTCTGCTCCCCGGTACCCAATCCGGTGAAGTATGGGGTCACCACGTCGTTGTGGAGGGTTATCGCCATGCCCGCCGCGAAGGCATCGCCCCTGACGAGCTCTTCCACGATCACCACGTTGAATCGGAAGTCGGCGGTGCCGCCGCCGCCGTACGCCTCGTCGATCGCCATGCCGAGCAGCCCGGCCTCGCCGGCCCTCTTGAACATCGACTTGTCGATCTTCCCCTCGGCCTCCCACTTGGGAACGTGGGGGGTCACCTCGCGGCCGACGAACTCCCGTACCGAGTCACGAAACAGCTCGTGATCGGATTCAAAGATCGCTCGGCTCATGCTCAGGCTGGTTCAGACTCCGGTGTAGAGCTCTTCGATCTCGTTGGCATACCGGTCGAGCACCACGTTGCGCTTCAGCTTCAACGATGGTGTCAGCTCCCCTGACTCTGGCGACCACTCGTCGGGCACGACGATCCACCTCTTGACCTGCTCGACCCGGGCCACTTTCGCGTTGGCCTCCTCCACTGCTCGGCCGACCTCGGCGATGACCTGCTCGTGGGAGGAGAAGGTGGCGAGGTCGACGTACTCGATCCCGTTCGCCTCCGCCCATCTCGGCGCCTCCTCGGAGTCGAGGGCGATCACCATGGTCAGGAATTTGCGCCGGTCGCCGACCATTGCCGCCTTGGAGACGATCGGATGGTTGCCGAGGGCGGTCTCCATGATGGCCGGAGCGATGTTCTTGCCGGCCGCCGTGATGATGATGTCCTTCTTCCGGCCCACGATCCAGACGAACCCGTCTTCGTCGATCGTTGCCAGGTCTCCCGAGAGGAGCCAGCCATCGGAAGCGAAGGCCTCCTCCGTCTTGTCCGGCAGCTTGTAATAGCCCGCGCTGATGACCCCGCCTCTCATCACCAGCTCTCCGTCATCCAGGGTGTCGACCTCCACCCCGGGAAGAGCACGTCCGACAGAGCCGAACTTGTTGGCTCCGGCGACATTGGTCGTGGCGGGGCCGGTTGTCTCTGACATCCCGTACAACTCGAACAGGGGGATCCCGATGATGTGGAAGAACTCGACGAGCTCGGCGGCTATCGGCGCCGCCGCAGTGATCGCGATCTTCACATCCTGCATGCCCAGCCTCGCCCTCACCTTGGAGAGGACCACTCCGTCGAGAATGCGAGCCGTAATGGGCCCGGAACCGCCTGATTTCTCCGCCTCGACGCGTTTGGCGTTCGCCTTGAGCGCCATGTCGAGGAGCCGGCCCTGGATACCTGTGGCAGCATCGAAATTGGCCACGAGGCGGGCATGGAACTTCTCGTATACGCGGGGCACGCCGAAGAAGATCGTCGGCCGCGCCGCCTGGATGTACTCCAGGACGTTGGCGAGGTTGGGGCAGAACCACACCTGACCCGCCAAATAGGTACACAGGTAGTGGGTGGCCATTCGCTCGGCGATGTGGGCCAGGGGGAGATACGAGACCATGCGCGGCCCCATGTCCACCGTGGCGCCCCGGCGAAGGCATTCCGCAGTCCAAACCGCGTTTCTCTGGGTGATCATCACCCCTTTCGGGGTCCCTGTCGTGCCTGATGTGTAGATGAGTGTGGCCAGGCTGTCGGGGGTGATCGCCTCAGCCGACCGGTTGACACACTCGGGGTCTTCTGTGAGCCGGTGTCTGCCCCGGGCGAGGAGCTCGTCCCAGCTGAGCACCCAGTCGGCCGTGTCGTAGTTCTCCGCCCCCTCGAGTAGGACCACATAACGGAGGTTGGGCAGCTCGGATCGAATCTCCTCCCACCGCTTCATGAAGGTGAGATCCTCGAGGATCGCAACCGTGATCTTGCAGTTGTCTGCGATGTACTGGATCTCGTTCGACGCCAAGGTCGAATAGATGGTCACCCCGGTGCCGCCGGCGTGGATCGCGGCATAATCGGCGATCACATGCTGGGGCAGGTTCCCTGCCATGATCCCGACGAACTCGCCGGCGCCGACGCCGAGGGAGAGGAGGCCCGCCGCGGCATCGTGGATCGCGTCGCGGTACTGACGCCAGGTCAACGATGACCACTCTCCGTTCTCCTTGAAATGGAGAGCGGCCTGGTCCGAAAACCTCTCGACATTCCGATTGAGGTAGTCGACGATGGTCTTACCGTCGACCTCGGCGTCGATCGAGGCCCGCTCAGCGAGCACGTCGGTTTGTGTCATCGCTCCTCCGGGTCAACCGATAACTGACTCGGCCCGGAGCTTACTGATCTCGGGATCGCTATAGCCCAGGCGGCTCATCACACTGTCGGTGCTGTCCCCGGGTCGTCTCGGCGGGCCCGGTTTGGGCGCCGGCGTGCCCGAGAACCTCGGGGCCGGGCCAGGCTGAACCACTCCCTCGACCTCCACGAAACTGGCTCTGGCGAGGTTGTGGGGGTGCCGGGGAGCCTCGGCGAGATTGAGGACCGGCGCCACGCAGGCATCACGGTCGGCGAACACATCCTCCCATTCCCGCTGGGACCTGAGAGCGAACCTGGAGGCAATCACCTTCCTCATCATGGGCCACCCGTCTCGGTCCCGCTGAGGCCCCACCTGGGAGGGATCGATCTCCAATCCGGCGAGTAGAGCTGCGAAGAACTGCGGCTCGAGGGC
>Ga0299907_10000668_pt1 | contig 17594 bp, 16 predicted proteins | sample RVTome_16_FD_198680 | JGI IMG/M metagenome (GOLD analysis project Ga0299907, IMG submission 198680) | Soil microbial communities from uranium-contaminated site in the Upper Colorado River Basin, Wyoming, United States - RVT152D67 (version 2) ...
TGCTCGCGCATCGCGGCCGGGTCCAGCACCTGCTCGATCGTCGCGAGGGTCTGGTCCAAGGCGCCGATCTCGGCGCTGACGTCACGGGTGGCCACGTCCGTCAAGCGTACGCGGCGCCACGCTCCCCACCATCTTGTGGCGGGTTGGGCACCCCTCCGCGACGGAAGAGGCGTGTCTTTCCCGCCACAAGATGCAAGCGGGAGCCGCCTCAGTCCAACGGTGCGGTGGCGGTGGCCTCGGCGGTGATGGTGATGCCGCCGACCTCACCCGCGAGTACGAACGGCATCCGGGCCCGGAAAGCCACTGTCACCGTGACCGCCGTCGGGTCGACCACCACCGAACTGTCGAACTCCTCGAACCGCTCGGCCAGCCCGTGCCGCACGACGTAGCCGGCCACGGCTCCGCGAGCGCCGTCGGCCGAGATCGGCAGGTCCTCGAGGGCCGGACCGGCATAAACGACGTCCTCCGCGACGTTCTGCGCGGCCGCGACGGCGGCGCCGTCCGCCCACGACGCCAGCGACCGGCGGTACACGAACGCCTTGGAGGCGTTGGCGACCACCCCCACGAGCAGCACGACGATCATCACGAATCCGATGATCAGCAGCGTGATCTGCCCGTCGTCGTGACTGCGGCGCATCACAGGGCCCGGAACCGGTCGACGACCGACGAGTGGGACGCCTCGACGGGTATGGCCGCGTTGACCGCGCCGGCGAGTACGTCGGGCACGAAGGGGATGCTCACCGTCGACCCGACCGTCACTGTCACCTCCGCCCCCGGCTGGTGGCACGGCGCCGCCGAGCACCGGATGGTGATGTCGGCCGAAGCCGCCGCCAGCCCCTGGTCGGCAAGAGCGACCTGCGCAGCCAGCCGTGCCGCTGCCTCGTCGCCGGTCGCCACGTAGATCCGGCCGGCCTCGCGAGCCGCTTGCGTCACGCCGTACGAGGCCCGCTGGACGTCGAGCACCGCCAGCATGATGTAGACCAGCGGCACCAGCAGCAGGATCCCGAGGAAGTGGACCTCGACGATCGCGCTGCCCCGGTCGTCCCGGCGCAGCCGGTTCACAAGGCGCCTTCCTCGACCGCGTGGCCGGTCACTGACAGGCCGCGATCGACTCCGAGCAGGCCGAACAGCGGCAACGTCGTCGTGACTTCGATCTCCACCAGCTGCACGCCACCGGTCGTCACGTACCGGGAGGTGACGGCCCGGCCGTAGCGGTCCGAGAGCGACTCGGCGATGAGTGCAACCGTGCGCGCCTCGCCGTCGGACAGGTCGCGGTCGGCATTGGCCGCGTACCGAGCGCCTTCAGCCGCGCAGGCCACCAGCGTGTTCCGAACATGGACAACGAGGCCGACCTGGACGATGGCGAGGAACAGCCCGACGAGGACCACCGAGACCAGCGTGAACTCGACGACCGCGGCACCGCTCTCGCTGCCGTGCCGCCAGACCGTGTACCGACCGGCTCGTCGCACGGTCAGGGCGAGACGGCTTCCAGCGCCTGCTGGAGGATGTCACGCAGGTACGGCTCGGCGAACTGCCACAACACCGCGACGATGCCTGCCGTCATGATCGTCACCAGGACCCAGCCCGGGACGTCACCCCGTTCGTCCCGGAGGCCCAGCAGCGCCCGGCGGAAGCGGAACACCAGCGACGTGCTCATCGTGTGGTCACTCCTCTGGATCGGTGACCCGCCGACGCGCGGGTCATGGGACGACGGAGCTGATCTGGACCAGCCCGGGATAGAGGGCGAACAGGATCGTGACCGGCAGGACGAGGAAGACCACCGGCACCATCATGGCGATCTCCTTTCGCCCGCCGATCTCGAGCAGGTTGCGCTTGCGGGCCTCGCGGACGTCGGCGGCCTGCGCTCGGAGCACGTCCGCGAGCGGGGTGCCACGTTCGACGGCAACGGCCACCCCATCGACGAAGCGGGCGAGCGGTGCCAGCGTCGTCCGCTCCGCGACACCGTCGAGAGCCTGGACGAGACCCGCTCCCGTCCGGGCTTCGGACAGCGCGCGGCGTAGTTCACCGGCGAGCTCACCACTACCGATCCTGGCCACCCGCTCGAGTGCTCCGACGGGGCCCTCGCCGGCCGCGACCGACAACGCGAGCAGGTCGGCGATGGTGGGGAACTCCGACAGCATGCGTTGCTCGCGTTCGCGCACCGCCCGGGTCAGGCGCTGGTCGCGGACGACGACGCCACCGACCGCCGCAGCCACACAGAACAGCAGCAACAGCACGGGAGAGCGGGCGCTACCACCGCCGACGAGCACGAGGCTTGCGGCGACCGCACCGCCGAAGGCGATCGTGCCCCACACGACCTGCTCGACGCGGAACTCCTGCAGCGTGGCGGTGCTGCCAGACTGCTCCAGCCGACGACGAACCGACGCAGCGCCGCCGAGCACGCGTTCCAGCACCTCTGCCGTGTCGACGATGTAGGGCCGAACCAGATGCTCCAGCGTGGGGAACGGGGTGACGGCGCGGACGGTCGCCTGATGCGCACGGCGGGCGGTCCGCGACGACACTTCGCCGACGTACGGAGCGAGCCGGGTCTCGAGCGTCGGCCGCCGACGGAAGGGAACCCGGGACCACGTCAGTAACAGCCCACCGCACAGAACCAGCCCCAAGAGGGCACCGGCAGCCGGCATCGCGCTCATCGGAGCACCCGGCCCTCCACCGGAAGCCGGCCCAGCCGCAGCATCAGACGGTAGGCAACCAGACAGAGCCCGCCGCCGACGGCCAGCACGACCCAGCCGCTGGGCGCATTGAAGGCGCGGATCGACTCGGTCCGCAGGGAGAGCAGGCCGAGCAGTATCCAGGGCGCCGCGACAGCCAACCGCGCCGAGTTGACCACCCAGCTCTGGCGGGTCTCGAGCTCCGCCCGCGTACGAGAGTCGTCGCGCAGGAAGGAGGACAGGGTCCGAAGCAACCGCCCCAGGTCGGACCCACCGACCTCGCGGGCGATCCGCAACGACTCGCAGATGCGGTCGCCGGTCGGATCCGCCAGCCGCTCCTTGAGCAAGTCGAGGCACTCGTGGAAGCGTCCGGTCGCGCGGTAGTCCTCGCCGAAGCGCAGGAAGGGGTGTCGCAACGGCTCCGGCCCGCGCGTCCCGAGTTGGGTCAGGGCCTCGGGCAGCGACAGCCCCGCTCGCACGGCCGAGGCGAGATTGTCGACGGCGTCGGGCCACAGCTCGCGAAGCTCGTTGCGCCGTTGACGCGCCCGGAAGCGCACTAGTGCCACGGGGGCGTACGCCGCGAAGGATCCGAAGGCCAGCGCCACGGGCCAGGTCCGAGACACGACCAGGAACACCAGGGCGACGAAGCCCCCGGCCCCGACGCACGAGACCAGCAGCTGGCGGGAGGTGACCGCCTCGATGCCCGCCTCCGCGATGAGGTCGGCGACCCGGTCACGCCCGCGCGAGCGGTCGGCCCGGCGGCCGACCGGGCCGGTGAACGACTGCCACACCAACAGCAGGCCGACGCCGAGCATGAGCCCGACCAGGGCACCCATCAGGCGGCGCCCTCCCGGTCGTTCTCGGGCATCGCCAGCAGGCCGGCCGGATCGATACCGGCGCGCCCGAAGCGGTCGGCGTGCGGCGGATGTCCGTCGGCCCGTCGCAGGCGATCCCCACGCCGCACGAAGATCGGCTCGAGCTCGACGACCTCGCCCTCGACCCGTCCGGGCACGGACACGATCTCGCGGACGCGGCGGCTTCCGTCATGCTCACTGTCGAGATGCACCACGATGTCGACACACCCGGCGACCGTGGGCACGACGAACCGGCTCCCGATGTTCTCGCCCGCCAACAGCGGCAGCGTGCACATCTTCGTCACCGCCTCGCGGGCGGAGTTGGCGTGAACGGTGCACATCCCCGGGATGCCGGAGTTCAGTGCGATGAGCAGGTCGAGGCACTCCCGTTGGCGTACCTCGCCGACGACGATCCGCTGCGGCCGCATCCGCAGCGCCTCGCGCACCAGGTGTCGCAGGTTGATCTCGCCCGTGCCCTCGAGGTTGGCCTGCCGCGTCTGCATCCGGACGACATCCGGCAGCGGGATGCGCAACTCGAAGACTTCCTCACAGGTGATCACGCGTTCACGTGCGGGCACTGCAGCCGTCAGGCAGTTCAACAGCGTCGTCTTGCCGGCCTGCGTCCCCCCCGAGACCAGGATGTTGAGCCCGGCGACCACGCAGGCGTCGAGAAATCTCGCCGCCTGTGGCGTCAGCGTTCCGAGACTCACCAGATCGTCGAGATGCGTAGCGCGCACGACGAACTTCCTGACGTTCACGGCCCAGTGCTCGGGTGTGATGTCAGGGATCACCACGTGCAGCCGACTACCGTCGGGAAGCATCGCGTCGACGAACGGAGAGCTCAGGTCGATCCGCCGTCCGGAGGTCTTGAGCATCCGCTCGACCAGGTCGCGCACCTCCTGATCCGTGAAGATCGTCGTGGTGAGCTCGCTGCGGCCCCGGCGGGCGATGAACACCTTGCCCGGTTCGTTGATCCAGATCTCCTCGACCGTCGGGTCGTCGAGATACCGCTGCAGAGGCCCGAATCCGGCCACCGAGTCGAGCACCGTACGGGCGACCGCCTGCGCATCGCCCAGCGGCGGCAGCGGGCGACTGAGGCTGCGTTCGTCGTAGGTCGAGACCACGTCGTCGACGATGCGACGCACCGCCACCGGATCGGCGACCGGATCGAGTCCCTCCCGGCGGACGACGTCACGGACCTCGGCATCGATGATCTCGAGAGCGGTCATGCGGCGGACCCCGTCGACGGATACTTCGTTCACCTGGCTGGATGGAACCGTGACCCGGTGGGTGACCGGCGGAAACGGCACATGACCTGACTGGATGCCGCTGAGTTATACCGGTGCCTCGCCCCCCGTGACCAGCCCCCGCCCGGATATCCACAGCCCGACGCGCGATCTGCCTCCATCCTGTGGCGGGTTGGGCACGTGTCAGCCGATCTCGAGGCGTGTCTTACCCGCCACGAGATGCAGGCGAGAGCCGCCCAGTCCGCGTCAGTTCCTGCGCTGAGCTAGGCGTGCATGCCGACCGGGGTGGGCTCGGGGGCGGATCCCGCCGACCGTTCTGGTCGCTCTATGTGCCGCCATGGGCCGCCGAGCAGTGGCGACAGGACAACGAGGATGTACGCCGACCCGAGCACGAGCAGCGTCGGGGCGAGTCCGAGATGCTCGACGGTCACACCGGCCACCAGGGCGCCGATCGGCATCGCGGCCCAAGCTCCGGCACCCATGCAGCCGAAGACGCGGGCCCGCATGCCCGGCGGGGTGCGCTCGAGTTGCACCGTGCCGATGATCGGGTTGATGGAGCCGGCCGCCAGGCCCGCCACCGCAACCGTCGTGAGGCACGCCCACAGCGGTGGTTCGGCGGCGAAGACCAGCATCCGTGGACCGCCGCAGAGCAGGAACGACACGACGAACAGCGCTCGCCGCGGCAGTCGGTGCCCGACGACACCGAACAGCAGCGAACCCACCAACGCACCGCCGCCCATCGCCGCCACCAACAGGCCCAGTGCCACGGAGCCGCCGAGGTGACGGTCGGCGAACACGGGCAGGATCACGGTCGTCCAGGCAGCGTCGAAGAAGTTGGTGAGGACCAGCAGTACGGTGATCGCCCGCAGCAGGGGCTGCCGCCAGAGGAAGGCGAGACCTTCGCCGAGCTCATGCCAGTAGGACGTGCTCTCCGGCGGCGCCGAGCCGTCACGAGCTGTTCGCTCGGCATCCACAGACCTCGGCACGAGCCAGGCCACGAGTACCGCGGACACCGCGAAGGTCACCGCGTTGATCACGAGCGTGTTGACCGGCCCGAGCGCGGCGACCAGCAGCCCGGCCACCGGCCCGCCGACGAGCCGCGCGCCGCGCTCGAGCGCCTCGAAGGTCCCGACCGCCCGCTCCAGCGGAACCTGAGCACGTTCCGCGATCTCGGGCAACAGGGACGAGCGAGCCGTCCGTCCCGGCGTGTCGAACATTCCGGTGGCGAAGATCAGCAGCATCAGTGCCCAGAACGGAAGTCCGACCGTCACCGCCAGCACGGGCACCGCGAGGATCGTCGCCCCGCCGATCAGGTCGGTCACGATGCTGGTGCGCCGGTATCCCGCCCGGTCGACGAGGACGCCGCCGAGCGCTCCGCCGACGACGACGGGCAGCACGGCGAAGAACGCGGCCACGCCGGTCAGCGATGCGCTGCCGGTCGTTTCGAGCACGTACAACGGCAATGCGATGAACGTGATCATGTTGCCGGTCAGCGACACGGCGTGTGCAGCCAGCAGGCCGGTCAGCGGAACGCGACGGCCCTTCATACGTCGCTCCGGAAACCGAAGTAGAGCATCGTCACCTGGGCCGCGCCTGGCCGGTCCGGGTCGCTGCGCGCCGTCCAGCGGGCCGCGACACTGTCGAGTTCCGAGCGCAGTTCGGCAAGTTCGTCGACGGTCAGGTGCATGATCGCGTCGCTGCCGGCCGCCGCAGCGATCCAGTCACGGCCGAGAGTGGGCTCGACGTCCAGGTAGTGCTCCAGCTTCTGTACCCAGCGAGCGAGGATCGTGCGCTGCATCATGTCGGCGGCCAGCTGCCGCTCGGGGTCGTCGAGGGTCTCGGCCCGGTCCCAGACCGTTCGGGCGTGCGCGGCCCGCCACCACCGCTCACGGCCGTTCGGCGCCGACTCCGGCGCCTCCTCGACGAAGCCGTGCTTCGCGAGCGTCGTCAGGTGATAGCTGACCGAGCCCGGGGCCTCGTCGACGATCTCGCTGAGCATCCCGACGTTCTGCGGGCCCCGCGTTCTCAGCTCGCCGAGCAGCCGGAGCCGGGTCGGATGGGCCAGGGCCCGCATCGCACCCGGGTCGCGGAGGCGGATGCGCGAGGACGGGTCGGCCATGTGCCCACCATAAACGTACAAGAACTCACGTGCAAGAGTTCTTGTACGTCCCTCCGGCACCCAAGCCCGGTGATCATGTCGACTTTGCAGCCACGGAAGGCGGCAAAGTCGACATGATCACTGGCTGGTGCGTCAGGGCTCGAGCAGCGTCTCGTAGTGGGCGGACCGTTCGTCGAACCGCGCCAGCACCGCCCGCGCCTCGGGTGGGACGTAGGCGATCTCGTAGTCGACTCCCCCGAAGGCACGAACAGCGTCCATCGAGTCGAAGAGCATGAGCGTGGCGAACTCGACCTCGCCGTCGAGCTCACGCCTGAGCAGATAGGCGCCCTGGTACCCCGCCAGCCCGCGGTCCCGGATGCTGGGGAGCACCCGGTTGCTGACGATGTCCTGATAGGCGTCGGCATTCTCCGGTGTGGTCCAGCCGCGCCAGTAGCGGACGATCACGGGATGGAACCCTTCGCCGAGGTCACGCCGTGTCGGCACGCAGCAGGGAGCGGACGACACGCAGTCCGACGGAGAGCCGGGCCAGGTCGAACGAATCACTGTCGACGATCTCGCGCAAGGTCTCGCGAGTGCGCGCGACGACGACCCGGTCGGCCACGGCCCAGGCCTGCACGCGGGCCTCGACGTCGAGACCCTCCTCGGTGCGCTGGATCACCTGGCCGGTCAACGCCGTCTGGACGGCGTGCAGGTCGTCGCGCAACGCCGCCCTCGCCATCGTCTGCCACCGGTCGGTGCGCGGCAGCGCGACGATGCGTTCGAGCAGGCGTCCGAGGGCAAGGTCCTCGCCCAACTCGAAGTGCACCCGGGCGACCTCGGTGAGGTCGGTGCCCGTCGTGACCGAGGTCTCGACGATGCCCAGGCCCGCGTACGCCGGCGGCAGCACCGCGACCCGGACGGCCAGGTCCTCGGGCACTCCGGCGTGAGCCAGCGAGTCGCGGCGCTCGACGAACAGGTCGAACTCACGGCCCACCAGCAGCTCGGGCAATTCGGAGAGCAGGCGGGCGACCGGCGCCTCGAAGAACTCGATCTGCCAGGCGATGTCGATGGGCGGACGGCGGTTGACCGCGAGCCATCGAGTGGCCCGCTCGGTGATGGTGCGCCCTTCCAGCCGCATTCGCGTCTGCAGGTCGGCAGGAACCACGGTGTCGAGAGCCGCGACAGAGGCGAGGAGCTCGGGCATCCGGAACACGACGCCGGCCACCGTGTGCGCTCGCGCGAGGTCTTCGATCGTGGCGCCGGTCTCCATGCCCAGCCGGAACGCGAAGGTGGTACCCGCCTGGTTGACCAACTCGTTGACGACGGTCGTGGTGATGATCTCTCGCCGCAGCGGGTGTTCGTCGATGCGGTCGGGGTAGCGCTCGCGCAACGCGCCGGGGAAGTACGCGTGCAGGGCATTGCGGAGGTAGGGGTCGTCGGTAAGCGTGCTGCCGACGAGCTGGGCATGGATCGTGTTCTTGGTGTAGGCCAGCAGGACCGCGAGCTCGGGGGACGTGAGGCCACGACCACTCTGCATCCGCTCGCGGAACTGGCGGTCGGTGGGCAGGAACTCCAGCGCCCGGTCCAGCTTGCCCTTCGCCTCGAGCGCGGAGACGTACGCGTGGTGGACGTGCATGAGGTTGGCCGCCTGGAACACGCCGCTGGCGAGGGCGACGTTCTGGCCGTAGTTGTTGGCGAGCACCAGGTCACCGACCTCGTCGGTCATCTCGGCCAGCAGCGCGTTGCGTTGTTTGTCGGTGAGGTCGCCGTCTCGCACGACATCGTCGAGAAGGATCTTGATGTTGACCTCGTGGTCGGAGGTGTCGACGCCGGCAGAGTTGTCGATCGCGTCGGTGTTGATGCGGCCGCCGCTGCCGTCGGCGCCGGACAGCGCATACTCGATGCGGCCCAACTGGGTGAAGCCGAGGTTGCCGCCCTCGCCGACGCAGCCGCAGCGCAACTCGGCTCCGTCGACGCGGATGGCGTCGTTCGCCTTGTCGCCGACGTCGGCGTGGGTCTCGGCGGCCGCCTTGACGTAGGTGCCGATGCCGCCGTTCCACAGCAGGTCGACCGGCGCCCGCAGGATCGCGCGCAGGAGGTCGGCCGGGGTCATCTCGGCCACGTCACCGTCGATGCCCAGCCGTGCCTTCACCTGGCGGGTGAGGGCGATGCTCTTCGCCGTGCGCGGGTAGACACCACCGCCCTCGCTGATCAGCACCTGGTCGTAGTCGGCCCAACTGGAGCGGGCGAGCTCGAACAGGCGGCGGCGCTCGGCAAAGGAGACCGCCGGGTCGGGATCCGGGTCGAGGAAGATGTGCCGATGGTCGAAGGCGGCCACGAGCCGCGTGTGCGTCGACAGCAGCATGCCGTTGCCGAACACGTCGCCGGACATGTCGCCGATTCCCACGCAGGTGAAGTCCTCGTTCTGGCAGTCGCGGCCCATCTCGCGGAAGTGTCGCTTGACCGACTCCCAGGCCCCCCGTGCGGTGATGCCCATGGCCTTGTGGTCGTAGCCGGCCGAGCCGCCGGACGCGAACGCGTCGCCGAGCCAGAATCCGTACTCCGCGGACACGCCGTTGGCGATGTCGGAGAACGTGGCGGTGCCCTTGTCGGCCGCGACGACCAGGTAGGGGTCGTCGCCGTCGTGGCGGACGACGCGCGGCGGCGGGACGATGCTCCGGTCGGCCGCCCTGTTGTCGGTGACGTCGAGCAGGCCTCGGATGAACGTCTTGTAACACTCGACGCCCTCCGCCAGCCAGGCCTCGCGGTCGGCCGCGGGATCGGGCAGGCGCTTGCCGACGAAGCCGCCCTTGGCCCCGACGGGAACGATCACCGCGTTCTTGACCGCCTGGGCCTTCGCCAGCCCGAGCACCTCGGTGCGGAAGTCCTCCCGACGGTCGGACCAGCGCAGTCCGCCACGGGCGACCGCACCGAAGCGGAGATGGACGCCCTCGACCCTGGGTGAGTAGACCCAGACCTCGAACAGCGGTCGCGGCTCGGGCAGGTCGCGGATCGCCGAAGGCTTGAGCTTGAACGACGTCGCCGCTGGCGGCCGGCCGTTCTCGTCGACGCGGTAGTGGTTGGTGCGCAGCGTGGCCTGCACGAGGCCCAGGAACGAGCGCAGGATGCGGTCCTGGTCGAGGCTGGCCACCTGGTCCAGCGACGTCTGCACCCTCTCGACCATTGCCTCGGCTGCAGCCGTGCGGGCGTCGGGGTCGTCCTCGAAGCTGTCCGGGTCGAACCTCGCCTCGAACAGTTCGACGAGTATGCGGGCGATCTCGACGTGGGCGCCGAGGCATTCCTCGAGATAGCTCTGGCTGAACGTCGAGCCGGCCTGACGCAGGTACTTCGCGTACGCACGCAGCACGGCGGCCTGTCTCCACGACAGCCCTGCCCGCAGGATCAGCGCATTGAATCCGTCGCTTTCCGCCTCGCCTCTCCAGACCGCCGCGAAGCCCTCCTGGAACAGCTCCTTGAGGCCGTCCCCACCGGCCGCCCGCCGCGCGCCGTGTCGCAGCCCGAAGTCATAGATGAAAGCCGGCCCGGCTGGGGGGTCGCCGGCTCGCAGGATCTCGTAGGGCCGCTCGTCGATGACCTCGACGCCCATCCGCGACAGGATCGGGAGCACCTGGGTCAGCGAGATCGGTGCCCCGGTCCGGTAGATCTTGAACCGGCGCTCATCCGGCGGCCCGCCGATCGGCTGGTAGAGGTTCATGCCCAGACCGTCCTCGTCGGGCAGTTCCTCCAGCCGCGCGACGTCGGCGACCGCGGTCCGGGCCGGGAAGTCCTCCTTGTACGCCTCGGGGAACGCCTCCTTGTACCGACGGAGCAGACGCGCCGCCGCCTCCTCCCCCGCCTGCTCGGCGAGCGCATCCGCGAACTCGTCGCCCCACGCCCGGGTGGCGGCGACCAGCTGCCTCTCGAGCGCCGTGACGTCGAGGTCGGGAAGCTCCTGGGCGGGCCGCATCCGGACGACGAAATGCAGTCGTGCCAGCACCGCTTCGCTGACCAACGCCGTATGGTCGATCGACACGCCGTCGGTGGCCGCGAGCAGAATGCTCTGGATCCGCTCGCGGACGCCGGTGTTGTAGCGATCGCGGGGCAGGAACACCAGGCAGGACAGGTAACGGCCGTAGACGTCGCGCCGGACGAACAGGCGCAACTGGCGCCGCTCCTGCAGGTGGACGACGGCCAGCGCGGTGGGCAGCAGCTCGTCGGCGGGAGTCTGGAACAGCTCGTCGCGCGGATACGTCTCGAGCACCTGCATGAGGTCTTTGCCCGAGTGACCGGAGGGGGCGAAGCCGCTGCTCTCGAGCACCTGCAGGGCCCGGCGGCGCAGCACGGGAATGCGCAGCACGCTCTCCGTGTACGCGGCCGACGTGAACAGCCCGAGGAAGCGCCGCTCGCCGGCGACCTCGCCGGACTCGTCGAACGTCTTCACCCCGATGTAGTCGAGATAGGTGGGGCGATGGACGGTGGCGCGGGAGTTGGCCTTGGTCAGCACGAGTAGGCGCTTCTCCCGGGCCTTGGCGCGCACCTCGGGTGGCAGCTTCGCGAACGACGCCGACAGCTCCTGGTCCGAGCGCAGGATTCCCAGCCCGGAACCGGTGACCGCGCGCAGGACGTCCTCGCCCTCGACGGTGTCGAGGACGTACTCGCGGTACCCGAGGAAGGTGAAGTGGTCGTCGGCGAGCCAGCGCAACAACTCCTGCGCCTCGGCCACCTCCTCGCCCGGCAGCGGCACCTGGTCCTTCTCCAGCTCCGCCGCGATCTCGTCCGCACGCTGGCGCATCCGCGGCCAGTCCTCGACCGCTTCGCGGACGTCGCGCAGGACAGTGCGCAGCTCGTCGGCGATCACGCTCTGGGCCGTCGGGTCGGTCTCGCGGTCGATCTCGACGTGCATCCAGGACTCGACCACGGCGTCGGCCGTCTCCGCTGTGCGGGGGTCGGACTCGCCCTGGTCGTAGATCTCGAGCACCTCGCCGGCGATGTCTCGGCGCACGACGAACTGGGGATGCACGACGAGGAAGACGGAACGGTCCAGACGGGCCAGCGCCATCGTCACCGAGTCGACCAGGAACGGCATGTCGTCCGTGACCACCTCGACGACGGTGTGGCCGGAGGACCAGCCGTGCTCCTCGATGCTGGGCGTGTAGACCCTGACCAGCGAGGTGCCCTGGGGACGGGTCTGAGCGAGCTGACGGTGCGACGCCGCGGCACCGTAGACATCGACCGGATCGCGGTCGAGGAGGTCCTCGGGAGCGACGTGGCGGTAGTAGCGGCGAAGGTATGCGCTCTCGTCCGGACGAGCATGGCCGCGCTGCCCGTGGTGGTCGGCCACCACCGCCGCCTTCGCGAGAAGCTCCGACTTGGCCTCGTCGAGCCGATTTCGCATGCGCCTCAGCCCCCGGACAGCTCCTGGCGGTACGTCCTTGTACCGACGATTCCGACCCTAGCTCCCGCCGGGCCGACCTTCATCCCTTCGTCTCGGTAGTCCACAGCCATCAGAGCCAGGAGCGCAGCTCCCACAGCACCGGGTAATAGCGCATGTCCAGCCGGCCGCGCAGGTAGGCGGCTCCCGACGAGCCGCCCGTGCCGGTCTTCGTCCCGATCATCCGCTCGACCATCGTCACGTGCCGGGCACGCCAACCGGCCGCACGCTCGTCGTGCACGAGCAGGGCTTCGGCCAGCTCCCAGATCTCGCCGTGGGTCTCGCGGTCGTGGGCGGCGGCACGAAGGGACTCCCTGACCTCGTCGTCCGAGCCGGCGGCCAGCCCACGTGCGTCCAGGACCCGGATGAACGCGTCCCACAGGGTCGGCTCGGCCAGCCGCCGTTCCAGCCGGCTCCGCTCCTCGTCGGTCACGCCGCGGAGGCGGTCCACGAAGCCGGCATCCTTGGCTCCCGAGAGGAACTCCAGCTCACGGAACTGAACGGACTGGAAGCCGCTGGCCGGAGCGAGCCGCTCGCGGAACTCGAGGAAGTCCTGCGGCGTCATCGTCTCCAGCACGCCGACCTGCTCGATCAGGATCCGTTCGATCTCGTGGACACGGGCCAGCAGGTGCCGGGCCCACCACAGCTGCCCACCGACCATGGCGCCCCGAACGGACTCGAGCTCGAACAGCAGTTGCTGGAACCACAGCTCATAGACCTGGTGGATCGTGATGAACAGCAGTTCGTCGTGTGCATCGCTCGCCAACCGCTGCTGGTCGAGCAGTTCCGGGATGCGCAGGTAGCGCCCGTACGTCAGCCGGGCCCCGTCCTCGCCGAAGTGTGCGGACGGAGGGTGCACATGGATGGCCATCCGGCCACCATACGAACACCTCAGGCACCTCGGTGGGTCAGGATGTGCTCATGGACCTGCGCACCGAGCTCCGCTTCGACACCGATCCGGTCACCGTGTTCGCCATGTTCACCGACGAGGCGTACCTGGCCCGCAAGGCCGACGCCACGGGCGCGGTGCGCCACGAGGCCTCCGTCACCCGCCTCGGCGACCACGTGACGGTGCGTCTGCTCCGGGTCATGCCACCGGACGTACCCGACGTCCTCCGGCGCCTGGTGGGCGAGACGATCGACCTCGACCAGACCGACGTGTGGGAGCCCGCATCGTCCGACGGCGCGCGCACCGGCTCGATCCGCATCGTGATGGGAGGCGCCCCCGTCAACCTCACCGGCGGGATGACGCTGATCGGAACCACAACGGGCACATCCGCCATCGTCGCCGCCAGGGTCAAGGCATCGATCCCGCTGGTCGGCGCCCGGATCGAGAAGGCCGTGCACGACGCCGTCGTCCACGCGGCACGTGTCGAGGAGCGGGTCGGGCGGGCCTGGCTCGCGGGAGATCGCTCCCGCTGACGCCGATTCCGGCCGGCCCGGAATGGTCTCGGTTCAGTCGTCGATCCGGATGCCCTTGCCGACGACGGTGATGCCGTTCGCACTGACCGCGTAGCCGCGCTCACGGTCGGCGTCCTTGTCGACGCCGACCGTGCTGCCCTTCGGGACGACGACGTTCTTGTCGAGGATCGCGTCGCGGACCAGGGCCCCGGCCTCGACCCGGACGCCGTGCATGAGCACCGACCGTGACACCTCGGCAGCATGCCGGACCTCGACGCCCGGCGAGATCACAGCGTGGTCGACCAGTGCCCCGGCGATGATGCAGCCGTCGGTGACGATGGACTCGTGCGCCTCGCCGCCCTCGACGATCTTCGCGCCGGGAAGCTGCGGGTGGATGGTGAGGATCGGCCAGTCGCGGTTGTAGAGGTTGAACAGCGGATCGATCGACACCAGGTCCATGTGCGACTCGTGGTAGCTGTCGAGGGTTCCGACGTCGCGCCAGTAACCGCGGTCACGGTCGGTCGAGCCGGGTACCTTGTTCGCGGCGAAGTCGTAGACGTAGGCCCGCTCGCGCTCCACCAGCAGCGGGACGATGTTGCCACCCATGTCGTGGACCGAGCCTTCGTCGCCGGCGTCGATACGTAGCGCCTCCAGCAGCACCTCGGTGGAGAAGACGTAGTTGCCCATCGAGGCGAAACTGCTGTCCGGGTCGTCGGGCAGCCCGGGCGGGTCGGCGGGCTTCTCCAGGAAGGCGTCGATGCGCCTGCCGTCGGAGGTTTGGATGATGCCGAACCCACTGGCGCCCGCCCGGGGTATCCGGATGCCGGCGACCGTGATCCCCGCGCCGCTGGCAACGTGCGCCTCGATCATCTGCCGGGGGTCCATCCGGTAGACGTGGTCGGCGCCGAAGACGACCACGTGGTCGGGCGTCTCGTCGTAGACGAGGTTGAGCGACTGGTAGATCGCGTCGGCGCTGCCCTGGTACCACCGCGGTCCGAGCCGCTGCTGGGCGGGCACCGGCGTGACGTACTGGCCGAGCATGGTGCTCATCCGCCAGGTCAGAGAGATGTGGCGGTCCAGCGAGTGCGACTTGTACTGGGTGAGTACGCAGATGCGGTCGATGCCGCCGTTCACGAAGTTGGACAGGACGAAGTCGACCAGCCGGTAGCTTCCTCCGAACGGGACGGCCGGTTTGGCCCGGTCGGCGGTCAGCGGCATGAGCCGCTTGCCCTGACCGCCGGCGAGGACGATCCCGAGAACGTGCAGTCCCGACGCCACGATCCGACACTAGCCACGATCCGGCCCGAGATCACCCGCTCGCGGCCGGTGGCCGGAGGGGCTCGACGGCGAGCAGGATGTGCGGGTGCCCGAACTCGTCGTCCCGACCACCCGCGTCCACCGCACCTGGCTGCAGGCTGTCGCCGAGCCGGAGTACGACCCGCGCTGGGCCGACGACCTCGACCTCGACCGGCTCACCGACCCGACCGAGTTCGCGACGTTCGTGGCCGGCCAGCGTGCCCAGGCCACCGAGGACGCTCCGCGGCCGACGGGTTGGGTGCCGTCCACCTACCTCTGGTACGTCGACGGAGCGATCTTCCTGGGCCGGCTGTCGATCCGCCATCGCCTCACCCAGTGGCTGCACGACTACGGCGGCCACATCGGCTACGACGTGCGGCCCTCGGCTCGACGGCGCGGCCATGCCACCGAGATGCTCCGGCAGGCCCTGCCGTGGTGCCGGAAGCTTCGCATCGACCCGGCGCTGGTCACGTGTGACCTCGACAACGTCGCCTCGCGGAAGGTGATCGAGCGCGCCGGTGGAAAGTTCGACGACGAGCGCGAGGGCAAGCTCCGCTACTGGGTACCGGCCTCGTGACCGCTCAGGTCGAGGGCCTGCCCTCGAGGATGCGTGCGACGGTGCGCTCGACACCGCCGCATCAGCGCGAGCAGCCGTTCCTGCTCGTCGCGGGAGATCTCGTCCACGACGTCACACCCTTCGCGCCACGTCGAACATCGAACCGACCGTAGTGTGGCCGAAATGCGGATAGCCGTGCTGAGCAGAGAGTTTCCCCCGTTCGTGTACGGCGGCGCCGGCGTACACGTCGACTTCCTGGTTCGGGAGTTGCGCCGTGCGAGCGACGTGGAGGTCGAGGTCCACGCGACCGGCGCCGCACGCGAGGGCGCGTCGACCTACCCGGAGGTCGACCCGCGGATGCCGGCGGCCAACCCGGCGCTCGGCGTGACGAGCGCGGACCTCGTCATGGCGGCGGCACTCGCCGATGCCGATGTCGTGCACTCCCACACCTGGTACACGAACCTCGCCGGCCACGTGGCCTCGCTGCTGTACGGGACGCCGCACGTGCTCACGGCCCACTCGCTCGAGCCGCTGCGGCCGTGGAAGGCGGAGCAACTCGGTGGGGGTTACCGGCTCTCGTCGTGGGTGGAGAAGACCGCATACGAGGGTGCCGCAGCGGTCATCGCCGTCAGCAACGGCATGCGGTCGGACATCCTGGACTGCTATCCCGCCGTCGACGCGAACCGCGTCCACGTGGTGCACAACGGCATCGACACCGACTTCTACCGGCCGGTCGACCAGACCGACGTCCTCGACCGGCTGGGCATCGACCCACGACGTCCGTCGGTCGCCTTCGTCGGGCGCATCACGCGGCAGAAGGGCGTGCCGCACCTGCTGCGCGCCGCCCTGGGATTCGACCCCGACATCCAGCTGGTGCTGCTGGCCGGTGCCGCGGACACACCGGAGCTCGCCCGTGAGACCGACGCTCTCGTCGAGCGTCTCCGTGCGGAGCGCACCGGAGTAATCCTGGTCAGCGAGATGCTCCCCCGGGAGGAGGTCCGCCAGGTGCTCGCGCACGCGACGCTGTTCTGTTGCCCGTCGGTCTACGAGCCGCTCGGGATCGTGAACCTGGAGGCGATGGCATGCGGGACCGCCGTGGTGGCCAGCGCGGTCGGCGGGATCCCGGAGGTCGTGGACGACGGAGTCACCGGCCTGCTGGTGCCGTACGACGCCACCGACCCCGCCGCCTTCGAGGCCGGCATCGCCGCGGCGGTCGGCCAACTGGCGGCCGACCCGCACCGCGCCGCCGAGATGGGCCGGGCAGGACGCGAGCGGGCGGTGACCGAGTTCGGCTGGGACGCGGTCGCATCGCGCACGATCGAGATCTACCGCGCCCTGCTGGCACGATGATCAGTCGAGGGTCAGTCGGCTGATCCCGGCGTACACGTTCATGCTGCCGTCGCGGACGAATCCGACCAGCGTCATGCCGCATTCGCGGGCCAGGTCGACGGCCAGGCTCGACGGTGCGGAGATGGCCGACAGGACCGGGATGCCGGCCATGGCCGCCTTCTGCGCCAACTCGAACGAGGCGCGCCCGGACACCTGCAGGATGTGGCCGCGAAGCGGCAGAGCGTCCTTGCGCAGGGCGGCGCCGACCACCTTGTCGACCGCGTTGTGACGGCCGACGTCCTCGCGGACGCAGACCACCTCACCCGCCGCCGTGAACAACCCGGCGGCGTGCAGGCCCCCGGTGCTGTCGAACGCCTTCTGGGCCGACCGCAGCCGATCCGGCATGGAGGAGACAACGGCCGGCTCGATCCTCACGCGGTCGTCCGCCGGCCGCCACCGCAGCGCACCACCGACCTCGACGACGCTGTCCGATCCGCACACGCCGCATGCACTGGTGGTGGCGAACGCGCGCGGCCGGGGCGGCGCCACGTGTTCGGCCAGCGTCACCTCGACCGTGTTGAGCTCGTCCACGCACATGCGCATGGCGACCACGTCGGCGGCTGCGGAGACGACACCCTCGGCCACCAGCCAACCGGCGATCAGGTCGAAGTCGTCGCCCGGGGTGCGCATGGTCGTCGTGACGACGACGG
>Ga0299907_10000669_pt1 | contig 17594 bp, 19 predicted proteins | sample RVTome_16_FD_198680 | JGI IMG/M metagenome (GOLD analysis project Ga0299907, IMG submission 198680) | Soil microbial communities from uranium-contaminated site in the Upper Colorado River Basin, Wyoming, United States - RVT152D67 (version 2) ...
TTGGGGGTCCGCCAGGTCCTCGTAGATCGCGAGCAGGTCGATCGATGCTCGTCGCCAATCGAAACGGCGCGCGAACCGGGCGCCGGCCGTTCCCATCGCCGTGGCCTGAGCCGGGTCGTCGAGCACCCGGCCGAGCGCGTCCGCGAACGCCTCCGGCGCGAAGCTCGGCACGAGCCAGCCGGTGACGTCGTCGCGGACGGCGACACGTAGCCCACCAACGTCCGAGGCGATCACCGGCGTTCCACACGCGCTCGACTCGATCGCGACGAGCCCGAACGACTCACTCCGCGAAGGGATCAGCGTCGCATCCGCGGCGCGGTAGTAGATCGGGATGACGTCGTGCGGCACCGTCCCCTCGAGACGGACAAGATCCGCGACACCCAGCTCTGCAGCAAGCTTCGTGAGCGATTCGGGTTGCACGCCGCCTCGTCCCGATGGGCCCCCAACGACGACCAACGTCAACCGTTGAGCGAGCCCGGGCGACGCCGCCGCCAGCCGGGCGATCGCTCGGACGGCAACCTCCGGCTGCTTGAGGGGTTGCAGCCGTCCGACGAAAAGCACGACGGATCGTCCGGCAAGGCCGAGCGCGGCTTTCGCGGCCTCGCGATCTCCCGGCGTGAACACGTCGGTGTCGACGCCCGGCGCGACGACGCGCACCCGCCGTGGGTCGGCCCCGTAGAGATTCACGAGGTCGGCGGCCTCCCCCACCGTAGGAGCGAGGATGCAATCTGCGACCTGAGCGATCTTCTGCTCGCCGGCGATGCGGTTCGGGGGTTCGGGCGACTCGCCGTCCGCGAGCGTGAGGTTCTTCACGGCGCCGAGCGTGTGGAAGGAGTGAACGAGCGGGACGTCCCAGCGTTCGCGGGCGCGGCGCCCGATCGATCCCGATAGCCAGTAGTGCGAGTGGACGACGTCGTAGATCGGCGAGTCCGCGCCGAGGCGCGCTGCCTCCTCCGAATCGAAGCGAACCATGGAGGTGAGGAACTCGCCGAGATGGTTCGGCAGCTCCTCCTTCTCGACCGGCCGGTCGGGGCCGGCCTCCAGGTGAACCACGCGAACACCGGGATCGACGTCCACGACGTGCTGCTCGGGGCCGGCGGCGCGGGTGAAGATATCAACCTCGACGCCCATCTCGGCGAGCCGGCGCGCAACCGACCGGACGTAGACGTTCATGCCGCCGGAGTCGCCGATCCCCGGCTGGTCCAACGGACAGGTGTGGACGCTGACGAGCGCGACACGCTCGACCCGGCTTGGGGCCTCCCGCGGCATCGTCCCGCGTATCTCCTGCAAGAGCTGCCTCCGGCTCATCCGTCCGTGCGTTCGGTCGAACGCAGGGAGGCTTCGGGATGTTCCCGTACCCTACCCGCGGCGAACTTCGAGCCTGATCAGAGGCACGTCCACGGCCCCGAATCGGTACTTGTAAGGCTCGGGCCCCCGAAGGAAGTCGAAGGTCGTACACCCCTCTCCCGCCGCGAGCCTGACGCACTCCCCCATCAGGACCATCCCCGGAGAGAGCTCGCGCCGGCGATGGTCGTACGCCGAGTTCCAGACGTCCCAATCGTTCCCGGATCGGAACGCGTATACGCCGGCCCAGGCTTCGCCCCCGATCTCCAAGAGGGCCAGCCGCAACCAACCTTGCGAGAACAGCATCCAGGCGAACGAGCCGAAGAAGGTCGCCATGCCATCGTGCATGAATCGGCCCTTCGGTCCATCGGAGGAACGATGCATCTCGAAGAAGGCGTCGAGGTCGTCGTCGAGGGTCTGCTCGGTTGCAAGCCGGACGGTGTACGGCCCGGCGTCTCGTTCAAGACGGCGAGCCTTCCGATTGATCTCGTGCCGCAGCTTCCCGGGCAGCGACGCGAGATAGGCATCGTACGAACCCGGGATGGCCACGCGTGGACACGCATCGGTCTGTGCTTCGCCGACGTCGTAGGCGGCGGCTTTCGCCGCGCGCGCGAACGCCTCGGGCCATCCGGAGTCTCCCGCGAGGCCGTCCATCTCGAACGTCTGCCACGCGTCGCCGGCGACCGCGTTCAGCACGGCGACGGCCACCGCGTCGCGATCCTCGGGAGTCGACACCGGGCCGCGGTAGTCGGTCGTGTCATGATCGCCCGCGAAGGAGACGAGACCGTCCTCCGACACAACCAGACCCACGATGCCTCGGAGCGTCTCGCCTTCAAGCACTCCGACGACGCGAAGGGCGCGACCGGCGCCGAATTCCGCCCACCAGACGTCGAGGTATTGCGGGGTGTGGAACACACTCGCTGCCGGGTCCTTCTCGACAAGCTCGCGCCAAGGGCGGACGAGCTCCGAAAACGCCGAAGGATCATCGTGGACGACAGTGCGCATCGCGCGGGCAAGCGTAGCAGGGGCTTTCGGAGCCATCGCCGGGTCTGAACGTAGAAGAGCCCGGCTGTATGCCGGGCTCTTTCGTACTCGTATCGTGCTGTTAGCCGGCCTGTTCGACGACCGTCTCAGCCGCGGAAGCGACCGCCGTAGCGTCCGCCTTTACAGCCTTGCGCACCGACGTCGTCGCCGCCTTCACGCGGGACCGAGCGGATTTCGTCTGCTCGATCGCACGCTTCGTCGGCGTCGCACGCTGGACGCGCTTGACGAGCTTCTCACCGCGCTTGGTGAGATCCTTGTACGTCTTCGTCGTCTGCTTGCGCAGACCACTCGAACGCTTCTCCAAGCGGGTTCGTGCCGACTTCACGACGGACGTCGCGCGCTCCGTGGACCTGCGTGGAAGCGTTGCCGCCTTGGAGGGCAGCTCGCGGATGTCCTTCGCCGAGTCGACGATCTGCGTCGGGAGGCTCGTGACCCGCTTCGAAATGCCCTTCGCCTGCTCGAGCGCCAGATCACCGGCACCGACAGCAACGTAGAGCGCCTTCTTCGCCGTACTCATCTCTTACACCCCCTTCCCGAACGAGATCGACGTTTGAGGCGGGAGGGCGAAGGGGAGCCGGGTGAGGGCCACAGAGAGCCTGTGTCTCCGCCCTCCCGCCGAGGTTGTCACGCGGTCCTCCGGTTCGTTCGGCGCGTGGCCGCTCGCTTCGGGGCCGCCTTTCCCTTCCCCGCAGCGCGGGGCCGGGTCGTGGTCTTGGCTTTTGGCTTGGCTTTGGTCTTGGCGTTCGCCTTCGGCGCTGCCGCACGGGACTTCTTCGCGGCCGCCACCTTCCGGACCGGGGTCCGCCGTGGCTCCGCGCCGCCCTGGAAGCTTTGGTAGACGTCGAGCAGGAGCTGCTTCTGCGTCGCCGTCAGCGAGTCGTCGCGCCGGATGACGGCGGGGAGGTTCGCGGCGTCGGTGCGCTCCTCGAGGATGCCGGCCTTTATGTAGAGGGTCTCGGCCGAGATACGCAGGGCCTTCGCGATCGCCTGGAGGATCTCGGCGCTCGGACGGCGCAGGCCGCGCTCGATCTGCGAGAGATAGGGGTTGGATATACCCGCGAGCTTCGAAAGCCGGCGCAGCGAGAGACGCGATGCGCCCCGCTGGTCACGGATGAAGCGTCCGAGCTCTCGCACCTTCACCTATCGCCCCCTGTACCGGGTTCGCCACTACCTCCGGGCACGCGCGTCAGGCTAGCGGGAAAGAGGGGCAGCTGCAAGCTAGGAGCAAGCACCTGTTAGCAAGCTGCGAACGGCCTGCTCAGGCCCGTTTCAGAGCGCCGGTGCACCGTACCGAGCCCACCTGCTCGCCGCCGCCGAGGACTTTCGGGGCCGCGTGCGGAGCGAGCACATCCGGCACGTCGTCGCTCACGGATCCGAGCGCTTCGAGGACCGTCACCGTCGCAACGTCGCGTGCACGCTGCGTGCCGTCGCGTGATTTCAGCGCGAAAGCCAGGTTCTGGTCGCGAAGGACGCCGCACGAGAGTCCCTCGGCGCCGATCTTGATCACGACGCCGGGAAGTGCGGTCATGACCGCGGTGCAGAGCCGGCCGGTCCCCGCTACGAGGAACGGATCGCCTGCCATCGCGTCGAGCACTTCGCGTCCGTCGTCGGCCAGCCGGACGAAGATGCGCGCCGACTCGGTGAGCGAGAAGGCGAACGTCGGCACGCCGCATCCGTCCACACCGGTGTGACGAACGCGGGCGCCGGCAAGGCGCTCGACCAGGGCCGCGACCGCTCGCTGCATCGGATGTTCGGCGGCACGATAGTCCTCGAGCGTCCAGCCGTTCACCTTGGCGGTCGCGAGCATCGCGGCGTGCTTGCCGGAGCAGTTGTGCAGGATCGGCGTGGGACGATCTACGGCCGCGGCGCTCTCGGGGAGGAACGGCCAGGCCGCCGGGCAGCGTAGTGCATCTTCCGGGATGCCGGCCGACGACAGGGTCGCGCGGATCGTTTCGACGTGGCGAGGTTCGCCGTTGTGGGAGGCGCACGCGATGGCCACCTGCTCCTGTCCGGGGGCGCGCCATCCGTTCTCGATGCAGGCAAGTGCCTGCACCGGCTTGGCGGACGACCGGAGATACGCCACCGTGCCCGGCTCGCCGGCCCGCGCGACGAGTTCGCCGTCCGCTCGCGTCACGGCGACGTCGACCAGGTGGGTGCTCTCGATCAGGCCGGAGCGCTCGACCTCCACGACGAGCGGCTCGCCGGAGCTCATTCGCCCAGAGAAAGGCGGTCGGCCAGCCAGCGCGGTAACCCGGCGGCGTTGATCTTGGCGGCGGTTTTCTCGATCGGATACGCGACGCGGTGGCCGAGTACCCGGCCGTCCTCCCACACGAGGAAGGCCGCGCGGGGATCGCGGTCGCGCGGCTGCCCCACGCTGCCGGGGTTCAGCATGAACCGCGCGCCGGGCTGGATCTCTATCGGTGAGCCCTCCGGCAGGATCCTCCCGTCGATCCGGCCGCGCTCGTCGATCCGGAAGATCGACGGCAGGTGGGTGTGACCGAAGAAGGCGATCGCGAAGTCGCCGAGCTCGAAGCTGACCCGGGCGTCCTCGAGGGTCAACATGTATTCGGCCACGGGATCGCGGACCGACCCGTGCACGAGCAGCGCGTCGGGCTCGTCCCGGCGTGGCTCGAGCCCGGTGAGGAACGCCCGGGTGTCGGCGGTGATCGTCTCGGTGGTCCACGCGATCGCTGAGGAGGCCACTTCGTTGAACCAGGTCGCGTCGAAGCGCCCGATCGCCGCCAGGTCGTGATTGCCGGCGATCGCGATCGCGTTCCGCTCCACCAGGCGGGCGATCACGGCGTCGGGGTCGGCGCCGTAGCCCACGAGGTCGCCGAGAACCAACAGGCGGTCGCAGCCCAGATCGTCCGCGACGCCGAGAACGGCGTCGAGCGCCTCCAGGTTGGAGTGGACGTCGGACATCACCGCGACCCGCACGGCGAGCATTATCACGCACGCGCGAACGGGCGGGCCCGGCTCAGGGGGTTCGGCCGGATCCTGGGGTCAGCGGCACCGGATCCGTGCAAACCCGGCAGGATGATGCCCGGTCAGCACAGCGGCTTGATATCGAGGCGCTCCGCGACGGTCGAGTCTTCACCGGCGTAGTTAACGAGGTACGCCGCGCCGGTCAGGCCTTGGATCGCGTTCCCGCACCAGATGGAAGGCGGGCGGTTGATGAAGGTCGGCTTCTCCAACAGGACCGCGTGCTTGGTGATGCCCGCGCCGTTGACGTGGGACCTTTCGAACGAAGTGAAGGGCGGCAGGATCTCCGATTCGGCGTGAAGCTGAACCGCGGCGAGTCTGTTGCCGTAGAGCATCGCCTCGACGTAATGGTATTGGTTCGAGTAGGCACCATGCTCGATGCCGGATCGGCCGTTGTGGTAACCGACGAACCTCGAGACGATGTGACCTTCGGAAACGTTCTGCCAGGTGAAGATCCCATCCTGAAGGTTGTTGTGCGCGACATTGGCGTCGAACGTCCAGACGCCGTTTGTTGGATCACCGCGGATAGCGTCGTGGATCTCTGGCCAGATGTATCCACTCGAGCTCACACCACCCTGCACGCCGACCGCCGCGGAGTCACGGATGGTGTTTCCGTGGCCGAGGCCCAGATGGAAGCCGGTCAGACGATGATAGGAATTGCCGGGTTGCGCTGAGACGCCCAAGGCGAGCGCGCGCTCGTATATCGTGTCGTCGGGCGCCTCGAGCGCGCCAGGGTCGTACCAGTAGGCGTCCTCCATCGTCTCGATCGAAACCGTGTCGCGGAACGTGATCCCGTTAGAGCGGTGCGCTACAAAAGCGTGTGCCCCTACCTGCCGCGACACGACACCCTCGACGATCGTGCCGCGGGAAGCGTTGTCGTTGCGGTGAAAGTGCAGGCCGTATCTGCCGGCGACCTTCAATCCGCCCTTGCGGGGGCCGAGGTATCGGAGCGCGGCGTGACGGATCGTCTGCTTCGCCGTCGACTTGATCCAGACGTGTGACCGGCCCGACGCCGTGCCTTCGATCCGGACGTTGCGTGTCAGGTTCGCGATCTCCGCGCCGTACGAGAGGTTCGGCTTCACGGTCACGCGCGGATGCGGATATGACAGAGCACCGAAGCCGACCTTGGACCCGGTCACGGAGGTAATGGTGCGGAGCTCGCGACGTGTCGAGAAGTTCGCGATGTTCGGATTCTCTGTGGGCGCAATCACGACCTCATCGCCGACCTTCCAGCCGGTCGGCGCTGTTTCGAGCGTTGCGCTTGTTGCCCCAGCGGATAAGGACGCAGTGGCGCGGGACCAGCCGAGCTTCGGCGACCCGACGAGATCGAGGTTGCCCGCTTCGGTGACCCAAAGCCCTTTGTCGGAGGCAAGCGGTGCGTGCCCGCCGCCGACGAAACTCGCTTCGTTGATCCCGGTGAAACGGATCGTGTGGATCACGCCGGCGGCCGGCCACGAGCGCAGTGTCCCCTTGACGGTGAGGTTGCCACCGAGGTCGATGTTCGTGTTGGCGTTCGGGTTCAGCTCGACCGTTTGGCCGGCAGCCACCGTGTACCCGGTGGGGAAGCTCTGAGTCCCCGTCCAGATTGTGACACCCATGACGCGCGCAGGCTCGTCGGAGCGGATGGTTGATTGAGCCCACAGCGCCGCGGCGATCAAGGCTACAAAGAAAAGAGCAAACTTGGAATTGCTGCGCCCGTTCAGGCGGCTCCCCAGTGGCATCGTGCCCCCATCGACTCGGCGGCGTCACCGAACTATCGAATGGGAAATCGGAATACGTGGTCCCGTCTTGAGGCGCGATCCGGTCAACTTCCGAGTTCTTGCGAAGACCTGGCCTTGCGTCCCGCGCCTGTAGTCACCGGAGGCGAATGCGCGGCGATCCCCGAACGGGACGTTCGCCCGGTTCGAGCAAAGCGGAACGTCAGCTCACGTGCCGAGCACCCTCGCCTGAGAAGATGCGACCCTTCTCTGCGTCATCGCACAGCTCGACGAACGCGCGGACGACTTCGGGGTCGAAGTGCGTGCCGGCGCACGCGCTGATCTGAGCGAGCGCCTCCTCGAACGAGAGCGCTCGCCGGTACGGCCGGTCGGACGTCATCGCGTCGAACGCGTCGACGAGAGCGAAGATCCTCGCTCCGAGTGGGATCTCCTCGCCGCGGAGGCCCCGCGGGTACCCGCTGCCGTCCCACTTCTCGTGGTGGGCCTCGACGATCGGCAACGCGGGAATGAGGAACTTGACCGGCGAAAGGATCTGTGCGCCGAGCACCGGATGGGTCCGCATGATCGCCCACTCATCGTCCGTTAGCGGACCCGGCTTGGACAGGATCCGTTCTGGGATCCCGATCTTGCCGATGTCGTGCAGGAAGAAGCCGTAGCGCAGCGTTTGGTCGGCGGCGAGCTCCGGGGCGACCCGGGACGCGAGCGCCACCGCGTAATCGTGAGCCCGATCAAGGTGGGAGCGCGTATGAACGTCCTTCGCCTCGACCACGAACGCGAGCGTCTTCACGGTTGCCAGATAGGACTCTTCGAGCTCCTCGAGCGCTTGCTCGAGCTCCGCCGTCCGGGCGCGTTCGCGACGGTAGACCTCGTTGATGTCGCGCGCGAACGCGAGGAGCTGCTCGCGCAGACGATGCTCTTCCACCGGGTCCATGGACCCGGTGCGGATCTCCTGGCTCATCGTAGTGCTCCGTTGAGAGTGCTCAGCAGCTCCAGCGGGCTGAAGGGTTTCGTGAAGTACATGTCGGCGCCGCTCTTCATCCCGCGGCGCCGGTCCTCGGGTGCGTCCTTCGCCGTCAGCATCACGACGAGCGCGGCCTTCAGCTTCGGGTCCCCCTTGATGCGTTCGGCGACCTCGAACCCGTCCATCCCCGGCATCATCACGTCGAGCAGCACAACGTCGGGAGGACGTCGTTCGGCGAGCCGGAGAGCTTCCTCTCCGGAAGCTGCTTCCTCCAGCTCGTACGAGCCGTCCTCCAGAACCGCGCGCACGACATCTCGGATCAAAGGATCGTCGTCCACGATCATCACCCGGGTCCTATGCGAGGATCTCCGGGCCGCGGAGATTGCCATGGACATATCTATGCGTCCGGACGCGCTAGACCGTCCATAGTCATTCCGGGGGAGATCCGAAGTACGTACCGGCTAGGGACGTGTGGCCCTCGGTTGGCCGGGTCTGGAACGGTTCGCCCGGGATGCGTGGGCTACGTACGCGGAGCGAGGCGACGACCGAGCTCTTCGATGAGCCGATCGAGCACGACTTGGATCGAGTGCCGCGCCGCAGAAACCTCACTCTCGGTCGCCTCGAGCGTGTCGATGATCGACCGAAGCTCTTCATCGGGCAGCTCGGGCAGACGCGCCAGCGTGTCATCGTTGACGAGCTTCTCGACCCGGCGTCGGGGCGTCTCGTAGATGGCCGGCGCTTCCAGCTTCGGAAAGGATCCGCGGTGGGTCGTCGGCCCCTGGCCGGCGAGGATCTCGGGAAGCCGGTCGATCAGGGATTTCGACGGGCCGCCGTCCGCCCGCCGGGCCTGCTCCGCCTCCAGGATCGAGAGCCGGCTGTGGATCAAGCTCCGCTCGTAGGACAGGACGCCTTCCTCTTCCTCGCACTCCTCACGCATGGCGCGGAGGCGTTCCTCGTCGAGGCCGTCGAGGCCCTCGAGGTACGAAGCATCGAGGATCCGGTCCGATCGCCGCTTCCCGTTCTGCATCGCCATCATGCTAGGCGTCTCGTCGCGCCGACGCCATCTCCACGGAAACTCGAGAGCGGTCGAAGCCGGACAATCTTCGTGATCAGAGGTGGGCGTCGAGCCAGGCGACGACGTCACCGAGGACCAGGTCGCGCTCGGGCTCGTTGAAGACCTCGTGGAACAGCCCGTCGTAGACCTTCAACCCCTTGTCGGCGCTCGCGAGCACGTCGAGCAGATCCTGCGAGCCGGATGCGTCGGCGATCGGATCGTCGCCGCCGTGGACCAGCAGCGCCGGCACGTTGACGACACCCGCCGCGGCGTAGGCGCGCTGCGAAACGAGCATGACGGCCGCCGTGCACTCCGGCGGAACGTTCGCGTTGAACACGAGCGGGTCGTCGGCGTAGGCGCGGACCACCTCGGGGTCGCGGGATACGGTCTCCGGCGGGATGCCGGGGGCCTCGGGGTCGGCAAGCGAATCGAGCGTCGCTTGCCCGGGCGAGATCGGACACGCGGAAAGCACGACACCGCGGATGCCACCCTGACTCCGCTCGCCGAGATACGCGAGGGTCGGGAGCGTCCCCATGGAGTGGGCGACGATGAACAACGGCCCCGCCGTGCTCCCGGCGAGCGCAACCCCTGCCCCGACGTCGTCGATGAACTCGTCCGGCGAGCCGATCTTGCCGGGGAAGCCCTCGGCTTCTCCGTGGCCGCGAAGGTCGATGGCGTGCGACACGTATCCGGCGTCGGCAAGCTTCTGCTGGACGTACGCGTACCGCCCGCGATGCTCGGCGAGGCCGTGAACGATGAGGACGGTGCCTGCCGCTTCGCCGCCGGGCTTCTTCGTTGTGACCGGTGGGGTCATGCTCACTCCTGACAGACGCAGAACTCGTTGCCCTCGGGGTCCGCCATGGTGATCCAGGTCATGCCGAACTGGCCGACCGGATCTTCGCCGAGGCGTTCGGCGCCGAGCGTCTCGAGCTCCTTCGCCTTCGCTTCGATGTCGGAGGCGATGATGTCGATGTGCATGCGGTTCTTTCCGGCCTTCGGCTCCGGGACGCGCTGGAGGAGGAGGACCTCGCCTTCGTTGGGTCCCTTAAGCATTCCCCACTGCTCGGCGTAGCCGGAGACCGTGTAGCCGAGGGCCTTCGACCAGAACTCTCCCAACCGTTCCGGGTCGGCGCAGTCGAGGACGATGTGAATGGTCATAAGCCGTAGGTCTTGGAGATGATCTCTTTCATGATCTCGGTCGTGCCGCCGCCGATCGGCCCGAGCCGCGAGTCGCGCCACGCGCGCTGGATGGGGTACTCCATCATGTAGCCGTACCCGCCGTGGATCTGGAGGACCTCGTCGGCGACCTTCCAATCCAGCTCGCAGGCGAGCCACTTCGCCATCGACACCTCGCGCAGCGCGTCTTCGCCGGCCATCATCTTGCGGAGCGCGTGGTAGGTCAGGCAGCGCGCGGCGTGTATCTCGGTTTCGAGGTCGGCGAACCGATGGCGCCACACCTGGAACTTAGCGATGGGACGGCCGAACGCCGTGCGTTCCTTGCCGTACTCGATGCCGAGCTCGAGGGTTTTCTCCGCGGCGGCGACGGCGCCGAGCGCCATCACGACCCGCTCCCACTGGAAGTTCTTCATGATGTAGACGAAGCCCTGACCCTCCTCGCCGAGCAGGTTTTCGGCGGGGACGCGGCAGTCGTCGAAGAACAGCTCGCCGGTGTGCGAGGTCCACCATCCGACCGTTTGCATGCGGTTGGTTCGGAAACCCGGCGTGTCCTTGTCGACGACGATCAGCGAGATGCCGGGGTATCCCTCGCCGCCGGTACGAACGGCAACGACCACGTAGTCCGCCTTGGATCCGTTCGTGATGAACGCCTTCTGGCCGTTCAGGATGTAGGAGTCGCCGTCCCGCACGGCGCGCGTCGTGATCGAGGCGACGTCCGATCCCGCGCCGGGCTCGGTGACCGCCAGCGCAGAGATCAGCTCGCCCCGGATCGATGGGACGAGCCACTCCTTGCGCTGATCGTCGTTGCCGAACCGGTAGACGTAGTAGGACCCGAGGTCCTTGTGCGCGCCGAGCCCCGCCGCGACCCCGCCGGCGCCGCACAGCGAGAACTCCTCGGTCACAACCGCGTCGGCGAGCAGGTCGGGCCCGGAGCCGCCGTACTCCTCCTCGTATTTGAGGCCGAAGAGGCCGAGCTCCCCGACGCGCTCGTAGAGGGAACGCGGGAAGTCGCGCTGCGCCTCCCACTCCTCGACGTTGGGCCGGATCTCGCGGCCGACGAAGTCGCGCACGGAAGCGCGGAGCGCGTCGTGCTCCTCCGTGAACAGCTCGTAGCGCGTGTCGGCCATCAAAGGCCCCGCATCTTGGCCAGGATCTCGCGCATGACCTCGTCGGCTCCGCCGCCGATCCGGATCAGTCGCGAGTCGCGCCAGGCGCGCTGGATCGGCACGTCCATCAGGTACGCCGCGCCTCCGAAGATCTGCATCGCGCTGTTCGTCACGCGGTTGATGACCAGCCCCGTGTAGAGCTTGCACATCGTGGTCTCTTTGACCGGGTATTCGCCCTTGTTGAACTTCCAGACCGCGTCATAGACCAGAGCCCGCGCGGCCTCGATCTCGGTCGCCATCTCGGCGAGCCGGTGCGCGATGACCTGGTTCGATCCGATCGGCCGGCCGAACGCGTGCCGCTCCTTGGCGTACTGGATGCACCGCTCGAGCAACAGCTGCGAGCCGGCGACCGCGCCCGCAGCGGCGACGAGCCGCTCGCCCTGAAGCTCCCACATGATCTGGTAGAAGCCCTTCCCTTCCTCGCCGAGCAACGCGTCGCCCGGAAGGCGCATGTCTTCCATCAAGATCTCGGCGGTGTCGGAGGAGTGCATGCCGAGCTTGTCGAGCCGGCGTGTCACCTGCCATCCCGGCGTGTCCGTCGGAACGAGGAAGAGGCTGAAGCCGTGGTAGCCGCTCGGCTTGTCGGTTCGCGCGACGAGCGTGCAGAAGTGCGCGCGACATCCGTTCGTGATGAAGATCTTGCGGCCGTTGACGACCCAGTCGGAACCGTCGCGAACCGCGGTCGTCTCGATGTTGGCGACGTCCGATCCCGCGTTGGGCTCGGTGATGCCGAGACAGGCGATCTTCGTTCCCTTGATCGCGGGGACGAGCCAGTTCTGCTTCTGCTCTTCGGTGCCGAACTTCAGGACCGGCGGGGTCGCCATGTCGGTCTGCACGGCGACGGCCATCCCGACTCCGCCGGAGCCGCAGCGCGCCATCTCCTCCTTGAGCACGAGGCTCGAGATGTAATCGCCGCCGGAGCCGCCGTACTCCTCGGGGTACGAGAGGCCGAGCAAGCCCGCGTCGCCCATCTTGCTGAAGACCCAGTCGGGGAAATTGCCCTCGCGCTCCCACTCCTCGGCGTGGGGCTGGAGCTCACGCTCGACGAAGGAGCGGATCGTTGCGCGGAGCGCGTCGTGCTCCGGGGTGAAGAAGGAGGAGACGATGCTGGGGGCTGTGGCAGACATCGGCCGGATGATACGGCGCGACGGAAAGGCTTAGCGAACCAGACCGATCTCGGCGTCGGTCCAGGCGCTGATCTCGTAGGTTCCGTCGCCGTCGATAGGAACCGAGAAGCTCCCGGTCATGTGATGCCCCGGAGATACAAGCGCGCGTTCGGACGTCCCGAACCGGATCGGCGACGAGACCGCCGCCGCGGCGCCGCGCTTCGCAACGGCCTGCGCCCCACTCAGGTGCGTCGGGCAGTCGGTGAGGTTACGGATCGTGACGGCGGCGATGAGCTTGCCGCCGGCCGCCTCGGGCCGCGCGATCGTGAACGATGCCGGGAGCGGATCCGGCTGAGTTCCGGGCTCGACCTTGAAAGCCGGCGCCAGCACAGACGTGACGCGGCCACCGGAAACGGTGACGGTCAAAGGAGCGTTCTCGGCGGTGAGGCGGCTCCATCCGGAGACGGCCGTACCGTCGGCGGTCTTGCATCGCGTGACCTTGGTGCCGAGGACCGCGCTGCCGTCGTTGCGTTGAGCGACCCAGATCCCGGCCGCCGCGACGGCGACGATCAAGCCTCCTACAACGATCGCACGCCGCACGGTCCCGTCCTTCCTCTGCCACATCGAAATGGCGACTCTCCATTGATAACGAATGAAACGGCTCGGCGCACGAACTCTCAACCGCGCCGTTCTTCTCGTCTTGCTCGGAATTGACCCATCTTCGCGAGCGCGTATCGTCGGCCCGAAGCCGCGAACCTCGCAGATATGCCGGTCAGGTCCCCGTCCCCACACGGGAGGAAGGCGGCGGCCGTCCCGGCCGCCGCCTTCCGGTCTTTTGGCCGGGTGAGACGTTGCAACGGCGGGATCCGTTATGGCGCCTTCCCGGAGGTGACAGTCACGGCAGTCACGGCAGTCGTGACTGCCACCGCGGCGAGGACTGCTACCGGAGAGCGGTAACGGTGGCGACAACCCCTTCGGCTTCGACTTCGGTACCGGGCTCGATATCCGCGCGGAGCAGGGCGATCGCGACACTTCCCCCTGTCGGAAGCGACGCCGCGCTGGTGATGACGCCTGCGACACCGGACTCGGTGCGAACCTCCGCGCCCGCCGACACGACACCCATCGAGCGCAAGCCGCGCAACGTGCGACGCACGCCGCCGAGGTTCCGGATGCGGGCGACCGACTCCTGGCCCGGATAGCAGCCCTTGTCGGGCGCCACCGCGTGCTCGAGCAGGGGCGTCTCGTTCGCGAGCACATCCTCGTTCACGTCCGGACCGAAGCGCGGTCTGCCCGCTTCGATCCGAGCGGCGTCGAGCTCGTCCGTGGTCGCGGGTGGAGCGTTCGTCGGCGGCGGCTCCCCGAAGAGGTCGACCCCCGGAACACCCCACACGACACGGACGACGAGGAAGCCGTCCCACTCAACGAAGGCGGCCTCATGTTGTGGCGGAACCGCGATCCCGGCCGCGGCGAGTACTTCGTCGGCGCGCGGGCCCCGTAGGGCGGCGACGGGCACGTCGACCGCCTCGAGCTCGCAGCCGGCCAGGCCGGCGTGACGACCGATCCGCTCCTCGATACCCGCGCGAGCCTCCGGCTCCGCGTCGAGCAGGATCGACCCGTTGAGCATCGGGAGCACGCGCAGCTCGGCGGAGACCCGGCCCTTCGGCGAGAGGGCCGCCGCCAGCGCGCCGCGGCCCGGCCCGAGGCCGGCAACCTCCTGCGCCAGCACGTCCTGCAGGTACGCCAGCGGACGCTCACCGGTCAGCCGGAAAACCGCACGGGGAAGCGGCCGCACGAGAGCGGCGGACGAGCGGAGCGCGGCGGCGCCTTCGGTCATTTCTCCCACTGTAACGCCGCCCGGTAGAGTCACCTTCCCGAGGAGGGATCCGCATGCCGATGGTTCGATCCGGAGACGCCGATATCGCCTACGACCTTACCGGCCAGGGCGACCCGCTACTGATGATCATGGGGTTCCTGTCCGACGCGCGGATGTGGATCCTCCAGACCGCCGCGTTCTCGCCGCATTACACGTGCATCACGTTCGACAACCGCGGTGTCGGCCGGTCCTCGAGCCCGCCGGGCCCATATTCGATGGAGCAGATGGCGGCCGACGCGATCGCCGTACTCGACGACGCGGGGATCGAGCGCGCGCACGTGCTCGGGATCTCGATGGGCGGCGCGATCGCCCAGCACGTCGCGCTCAAGGTGCCGGAGCGGATCCGCTCGCTGACGCTGGCCGCGACGTGGTGTCACCCGAACCAGTGGCTCGAGCGACTGGGCGAGATGGGGCAGATGGCGTCGGAGTTCGACCGCGAGAAGTTCGCACGGTCGGTGCTGCTCTGGCTGTTCACCCCGAACATGATCATCAACCAGCCGGACGTGGTCGCGACGATCGAGCAGCTGATCCTCGCGGAGCCGCCCCCGCCGGACACGTTCGCCAACCAGATCGCCGCCGTACACGCGCACGACACGCGCGAGCAGCTGGCTCAGATCGAAGCGCCGACGCTGGTGATGGGCGCGCGGCGCGACTTCATGGTTCCGCCGGAGCTCGCCGAAGCCATCGCGAGTTCGATCCCCGGATCACGGTTCGAGTTGCTCGACGGGGGGCACGCCTTCTCCGCCGAGAACGCGCAAGAATTCAACCGCGTCATCCTGGAGTTCCTTCAGGCGAACTGACCCGGTTATGGCCTCGAAGACGCAGAAGAAGCCCGCCGGCGAGCCGGAGGGCCTCACGTTCGTCGAGCCGCACAAGAAGCAAGGGCTAACCTTCATGATGCTGCCGACCGACCGGCTCCAGGTCATCGCGCACCAACGGAAGCCGAGCGACACCCACGTGAAGAAGGTGACCGCTTCGATCGAGCGCATCGGATTCCTGGCCCCGGTCGTCGTGGTGCCGCCTGCCGACGCCGGCGACCCTTACCTGATCGTCGACGGCCAGCACCGCTTCCTTGCCGCCCAAGCCCTCGGCATGAAGGAACTCCCGGCGGTCGTGGTGCCGTTCGAGGTCGCTCGGAAGATGCTCGGCCTCAACGTCGAGAGGGAGCCCAACATCCGGGAACGTTCGTCGGTTGCGCTCTCCATCTACCGGGAGCTGGTAGCGGTCGAGCCCGATCTCCCCGAGGACGACGGCCAGGTCCTCGATTCGATCGAGCAGGCGCATTACGTCACGCTCGGGCTGGCCTACGAGCAGTCGGGCCGCCTGTCGGGGAGCTCGTTCGAGCCGATCCTCAAGAAGTGCGACGGCTTCCAGGACGACCCGCTGTCGAAGACGCTCCCGCTCCGCGAGGAGCGCGCGGCGAAGGTGCTGGAGGCCGACAGGGCCGTCAAGGAGATCGCGGCAGCGCTCAAGGAAACCGGCGCGTGGCACCAGTTCATCGGCCAGCAGATCATCGGCTACGCGAACCCCTTGAAGCGCACGCGCAAGCAGGCGTCGTTCGACGAGACGTTCGAGAAGATGCTGGCGAAGCTCGAGGAGCTGAAGGAAAAGCCGGAGAAGGTCCTCGGCGGATCCGGCTAGTTCACCGGCACCAATTCGAGATCCGGATCGATCCGGCGCAGATCCCGGACGTCGGCGGTCACGACCGCATGACCGCGCTCACGAGCGCACAGCACCAGAGAGCCGTCGACGACGTCGGCCGTTCCTGTCGCGCCACACAGCTGCCCCACAGCCCTCGCCGTCCGGTCGTCGAGCGGGACGACGTCAACGACATACGAACCGAGCAGTCGAACCAGTCGCACCTGCCGAGAGGCATCCCGCCATACCTGAGCGACGACGCCGGCCGGGACGGCCAGGACGTCTCTGCGTTCGAGCGCTCGCGCAACGAGGGCCACCATGCGGCGTTTGCCACGTTCGAACGCGATCAACGCCCCGGCGTCGAGGGTCGCGCCGGTCAACGTCTGCGGCTCGTCGACCCCCGGAGGATGCGATCTGCCGTCGTACGTTCCGCGCGCGTAAGCGGACCTCCGGTCTCGGCAAGCATCTCATCCAAGAGCGACTTGAGATCGTCGAGCACGACCTTTTCCTCGAGCGCGTCGGCGACGTAGGCGCTCACGTTCGGAGCCCGCCCTCCGCGAACTGCGGACTTGGCGGCTCTCACCAGGTCGGCGGGCAGGCTGACCGCGATCTTCGCTTTGCGTGTCATACCAATCATCATACTCCGCGGAAAGGGTCGAAGGAAGGGAACATGGCCTGATCGTGACGAGAAAGGCGCTCGGCGGATCGGCTTGACCTCACGATCGGCAGACATACCTCTTCCCAGAAGCGTCTGACATGTCTGACACGTCTGACATGTCTGACACGTCTGACGCTCCGCAAAAGAAGGATGGCGCCCGCATGGCTGTGGAGGGGCTACAGGGAAGCCACGGCCACCCCACCGGCGTCCCGGATGGCTTTTTCCGACGCGGTCGGGATCTCGGCTACAGATGCATAGGACAAGTTGTCGGGATCGACCTCAAGCGCTGAGGCGTCGCTTGGTTCGAGATTCTCGAGGAGCGTTTTCGAAGCTAAGATCTGCCCGTCTCGCGCGGTCTCCTGTATCCGGGCGCACTCATTCACCGCGTCACCCAAGGCCGTGACCTCGAGGCGTCCGCCCGTGTTGAGCTGACCCATGTACAGAGAACCGCCCCAATGGAGCCCCACATTTATCGGGCAGTCCTTCGACGAGATGAGGCCATCGGTCTCCCCCTCTACCTCTGCCGTAGCTTCCGCGGCAACCGCTCGGATCTGTCGGCCCGCCTCGACCGCGGCACGGGCGGCCGAGGACATGGAGCCGAGGTCGTCGGTCAAGAAGAAAGCCGTCGCGCCGTCGCCCGCGTGGCGACCGACGATGCCTCCGTTGCGGATCACCGCGTCGTCGATCGCCGTGATGATGGAGCGGATCAGCCGGAAATAAACGGCGCTCGGCAGGCGGCGCGAGAGCAGACCCGAGGACTGGACGTCGGCGAACAGGATCGCGGCCGACCTACGGCCGGGCGTGGTCACCCGTGCCATCCGGTCGAGCGCGCGTTCGTCCCCGCGCGCCAGGAGCGAAGCCAGCCTGAATGGAA
>Ga0299907_10000670_pt1 | contig 17560 bp, 15 predicted proteins | sample RVTome_16_FD_198680 | JGI IMG/M metagenome (GOLD analysis project Ga0299907, IMG submission 198680) | Soil microbial communities from uranium-contaminated site in the Upper Colorado River Basin, Wyoming, United States - RVT152D67 (version 2) ...
GTTGACCGGATATGTCCATGCCCAGCCCGACGGTCAATGGATGAGCGGGTCTGGCTGCCTCTGGACTGGCGAGGATGTCGCCGAGCGAGACAAGACGTCGCTTTGTGTTGGGCACCTCGACACCAATCGCGGACTTCCCCGGGATCGGGACCAGCAAACGGACGTCGGGAGTGGCCAGGGCATAGGCGATGTCGTGGGAGAGGTTGGAGACCCTGTTGACCTTGACTCCCGGGGCGAGCTCGATCTCATAGCGGGTGACCGTCGGCCCGGGGACGATCTTGGTTAGCTGGGCGTCGACGTCATGCTGGATCAGCGTGTCTTCGAGTTGACGCGCCGTCTCCTCGAGTGACCTCTTGTTGATCTCACCCCCCGTTCCTCCATCCAGGAGAGCCAGCGGCGGCAGCTCATAGTCCGACTTGGACAAGTCCAGAGTCACTTGCACCGGGTCGGGCTCGGGCACCTCTTCGATCTGGGATGGTGCCGGGTTGTTTTCCGTTTGCTTCTTCGGGGGACGCCGGTCCGCCGGCTTTTGGTGTTTGCCCCGGGGTCTTTGCTCGACGACCGGAACCGGCCGGGCGGTGTGGGCGCCTCGCCCGGCTGGAGCGTTGGCCACGATCTCACCGGCCAGTCTGCGGAGGTTCTTCCATAGATCGACGATCCCGTGGACCAGCTCCCGAACCGAGGTCTGGGTCATGATCAACACCCCCATTCCGATGGCCGAAGCAAGTACCACAAAGGCGCCCCAGTGGCCCACGACCCGTCGCATTGGGAAGGCGATGAGGGAACCGACCGCCCCTCCCCTCTCCTGGACCAGCTCGAGACTCGAGCGGAAGGCGACGGCACCGGTGAGGAGATGAAATAGGGCGAGCGTGCCGACGAAGGTGGTGATCCCACCCACGACCAGACGACGGGCGCCATCTCGTGGTTTGCCCACGATCAATGTGATGCCGACGCCGGCCAGGGAGGCCGGAAGCGCAAACCGCCAAAGGCCGAACAAGAAACGTGACCCTCGATCAAACCCGTCACCGAACGGACCGGCCAATCCGAAAAAAGCCAACGTGACAAGGATGGCAGCGACTACAAGAACCAGACCCCAGACATCGTCGGTCTGACGTCCGAGTGTCTTCCTGACCGAGCCGCGCACCGCAGCCAGCTTCTGCGAAGGCGATCTCTTGCTGGGCTTCTTCTTGTGTTTCGAGGACACCCGTCTCCGCCCGGAGCCCTTTCGGGTGGATGTCCGGGTTGGCATGTGTCTGCAAACAATACCCAACGTGCCGGCAATTGCTGTGAATTGACGACTGACCCGCGAACGAGACGCTGTAGGGACCGTATATGGCCCCTACAGCATTAGGAACGCGGTCAGACCTCCATGATGATGGGGAGGATGACCGGGCGACGGGCAGTCTCGGCGCGGATCACCTTGCCGGCGGCTTGGCGAACGGTCTTCTGCATCTCGGCGTGGTCGGTTCGTCCCGAGTCGTGCGACTCGATGGCCACTCGTACCGCGTCTGCGGCTTTTTCCAGGACGGCGCTGGGATCGTCCATGACGCCGTGACTGTCGAGGTCAGGTCCGAAGACGATGTCACCGTTGCCGTGGTCGATCCCAACCGTGACCACCACCACGCCCTCGTCAGCGAGATGAGAGCGATCACGGAGTACGCCTCCTTGCACATCGCCGACCGCCGTCCCGTCCAGATAGACATACCCGGCGGGCACGGCGCGTCGTTCCACCAGAGTCCTGTCACCATCGATGACCACCCGATCTCCGTCTTCGAGGACATCCACGTGTCCAACTCCCATGCTCCTGGCGAGGGCGGCATGAGCCGCCAGGTGGCGGTACTCACCGTGTACGGGCACAAATGCCTTCGGACGGACAAGGTTGAGGAAGGTGAGCAGCTCCTCCCGAGCGGCATGACCGGAGACATGCACGTGTGAGTTGCGCCCGTGGATCACCCTCGCCCCCCGCCGCATCAGATTGGAAACGACCTTGGAGACAGCCGTCTCGTTCCCGGGGATGGGCTTGGCAGAGATGAGCACGGTGTCAGTGTCGTTCAACTCGACGAACTTGTGTCGACCCTGGGACATCAGCGAAAGCGCAGCGAACGGCTCCCCCTGGGATCCGGTAGTGATCAGGAGCTGCTGGCCCGCGGGGTAGTCGGCGAGTTCTTTTATGTCGACAACCGAATCATCGGGCACTTCGAGAATCCCCAGGTCGCTTGCAAGACCGGTGTAACGATGCATGGATCTCCCGAAGAAGGCCACTTTGCGACCTGCCGTCACCCCGGCGTCGGCGATCTGCTGGACCCGGTGCACATGTGAGGAGAAACAAGCGGCGATCACGCGTCCCGGAGCGTCACGAATCACATCGGCGATCGGCTGGCCCACCGAGCTCTCGGAAGGCTCGAACCCATCCTTTTCCGCATTTGTGGAATCGGCGAGCAACAGCCTCACACCACGACGACCCAGCGAGGCCAGGGCGGGCAGGTCTGTGGGACGACCGTCGATCGGCGTGGGGTCGAGTTTGAAGTCTCCGGAGTGGAGGACCATCCCCTCGGGAGTGTCGAAGGCGATTGCCGACGCGTCCGGAACGGAATGACTCACCGGGATGAGCATGAACTTGAAAGGCCCGACGGTGATCCACTCCTTCTGGCGGATCGTCCTCAGGTCTGCCTCGACCCCTACCTCTTCGATGCGTCCCTCGGCCATCCTCACGCTCAGCTCTGTTCCGTACACGGGCACCTGGATGTCACGAAGGAAATAGGCGAGAGCCCCCATGTGGTCTTCGTGCCCGTGGGTGAGCACCACGAACGATACGTCCCGATTTCGTTCCACGAGCCAGGACCAATCGGGGAAGACGAGATCGACTCCGAGCATGTCCTCTTCGGGGAACATCAAGCCAACGTCGATCAGCGCGATCTTGCCATCGACTTCAAGAGCCGCACAGTTCCGGCCGATCTCCCCCAACCCACCCAAGAATGTGACAGATACGCTCACGAGCGTTGGGGGTCCGACGGACCCGCGATCGCTCCCATCGCTTTCTCGATCTCGGCGAGTGTGTCGTCGTCGGCGGCGACCAAAGGCAGCCTCACATCACCGACAGGCTTCCAAAACCGACTGAGGGCGCCTTTGACGGGAGCCGGATTCGGTTCGAGGAAGCATGCGTAACACAGAGGAAGCAGCTGATTATGGAGTTGCCGAGCCACGGCGTAATCACCCCTGTCCGCAGCCTTGAGCAAAGCCTTGACGGTAGGCCCGGCGAGATGCGAGACCACCGAGACCACTCCAACCGCCCCCACCGAGAGCATGGGGAGGGTCATGCTGTCCTGACCCGAATACACGGGGAGACTTGGCGCGAGATTGATGCTGGACGAGGTGAACTCCAGATCCATCACTGCATCCTTGACCGCCACGATGTTGGGATGTGTCGCCAGACGTACCAGAGTGTCGACTTCGATTATCCGGCTGGTCCTTCCCGGGATGTTGTAGAGCAGTACCGGCAGCCCGACATCGGCGATCGCCGTGAAATGCTCGATCAGCCCGCCCTGCGAAGGCTTGTTGTAATAGGGCGTGACCGCGAGGACTGCGTCGACTCCCAACTCGGCTGCCTTCTGGGTCAGATCGACGGAATGCGCGGTGTCGTACGTGCCGGTCCCCGCGATTACCTGGGTCTTCTTCTCGGCGACCGCATCGACCACCGTCTTGAACAGCGCGAGCTTTTCGTGGTCGTTCAGCGTCGGTGACTCCCCGGTGGTCCCCGCCACGACCAAGGTGTCGGTTCCACTTTCGGCGAGATGCCGGGCGAGCTCATGGGCCGTTTGATGATCCACCGCCCCTATGCCGTCGAAAGGGGTGACCATCGCCGTCGCCAGAAGACCGAACGGGGCTGAAAGTGTCACGCTCACGTCGACAAGGTTACCGGGCGAGCCGCTAGAAACACAGCGATGGAGCTGAAACTCCCCGCACCGAGCATGCTCGTGCTCATCGGACCCAGTCGCTCCGGCAAGACGACCTGGGCGCGTCAACACTTCTCAGCAGACGAAGTGGTGTCCTCCGATTCGCTCCGCGCCATGGTCGGTTCCGGGGAGGACGATCAAACGGCGAGCACAGCGGCGTTCGAATTACTCGAGCGCATAGTCGACGAGCGTTTGAAGCGTGGCCTCACGGTGGTCATAGACACATTGGGATACAACGACGAAGCCCGGTCGCGCTGGATCGAAAAGGCTCACAAAGCCGGCATACCTGCACACGCCATGCTCTTCGACACACAGGCAGAGGTCTGCGAACAACGGAATCAGACCAGGGACAAGCCGATCCCGAGGTCGGTCCTGAAGAGACAGATCTCCAGGTTCGCCACCGTCTCCCGGGACGTGTCGCATGAGCCGTTCGACGGTGTCCACACCCAACAACCGCTGGCTGTGGTGGCACCCACGGTGGCAGCGGTTCTCGCTCGAGAGGACATGCCTCCGCCGGGTCACCACAGCTTCGGGCTGATCGTTTCACGAATGAACTGGCCGCCAGGCGACCGCGGGTCCCAGCTCGCTTCGATAGGCATCCGTGCCGAAGCTGCCGGGTTCCGCGACATCTGGGTCATGGACCACTTCCGCCAGATCAGAGGGGTGGGACGACCATGGGAAGACCTCCCCGAGGCGTACACGGCTTTGAGCTTCATGTCTGGAGTCACGACGACAATCCGACTCGGCGCCCTCGTGACCGGGATCACATACCGGTCGCCGATCGTTCTGGGGAAGATGGTCGCCACACTGGATGTCCTCTCGGGCGGGCGGGCAATATGCGGTCTCGGCGCTGCATGGGACGAGGCAGAGCATGCCGCCTTCGGGGTGGAGTTTCCCAGCCTGAAAACCCGTTACGCACTGCTCGAGGAAAGTCTTCAGATGCTCCCGCTTCTCTGGGGAAAGGGGACACCTGAGTTTGCCGGGGAGCTGATCCAATCACCCGAGCTGGTCTGCTACCCCCGGCCGATCCAGGACCCGATCCCGATCCTGGTGGGTGGTGGAGGCGAGAAGAAGACACTTCGTCTGGCCGCGCAATACGCCGACGCCTGCAACGTCTTCGGGGATCCGGGGCGGGTGGAGCACAAGGTGAAAGTCCTCGTCTCCCACTGCGATGACCTGCAAAGAGACCCGGCCGAGGTGGAGGTCACTCATCTCACCAATGGTCTCGCTGCTCCGGACCGCCAGACCCTGCGGGAGCGAGTGGACCGGCTCCGAGACCGCAACACCACTGCGGAGACGTTCATGAAGCGACACAACGCGGGCACGGTCGATGATCTGGTCGCGTTGTTCGCGGCATATTCCGCGGCGGGCGCCGACCACTCCATCGTGGCAATCCCGGACGTGTGGGAGGAGGGTTCGATCGAGACATTCGGTGAAGTGATCGCCGGGTTCGCCGACTGATCGGCTCCGACGAGGACGCAACGGGTCAAATCCATACGCCCACCTAAGATCGGCACATGGCTACTACATCGACAATGCTCGCCCTGGGCACGCAAGCCCCCGATTTCTCCCTCCCCGATGTCGTGTCAGGCAGGACCATCTCCCTGTCCGACTGCGCAGACAAACCAGGGTTACTGGTGATGTTCATATGCAATCACTGTCCCTACGTCAAACACGTGCGTCACGAGATCGCCAGCATCGGCAAGGACTACGCGGACACGGGCATTGGAATCGTGGCCATCAGTGCCAACGATCCAGACATCTCTCCTGGAGACTCCCCTGAGCTGATGAAGGAAGAGGCCGAGACTCAGGGGTATGTGTTCCCTTATCTGTTCGACGAATCTCAAGCTGTGGCGGCGGCGTACACAGCGATGTGCACACCAGACTTCTTCTTGTTCGGGTCTGACCGGAACCTGGTTTACCGCGGCCGCATGGATGAGTCCCGACCCGACTCGGGTGTCCCGGTAACCGGAGCGGAGCTCCGGGCGGCCATGGACGCCGTGCTGGCAGGCGAGTCGGTCTCCCAGGACCAGTTTCCATCGATGGGTTGCTCCATCAAGTGGGCGGAGGGCCGTCAGCCCGCTTACTTCGGCTGATTCGTTGGAAGGAACCCATGACCAAGCAATATGACTCTGCGCCCGACTTCGACATCGATCTATCGCGGTCGTACACGGCCACGCTCGACACCAGCCACGGTGAGATCGTCATCGAGTTCCACCAGGAACAGTCACCGCTCGCGGTGAACAACTTCGTCTTCCTCGCCAACGAGGGTTTTTACGACGGTGTCATCTTCCATCGCGTGATCGAGAACTTCATGATCCAGGGTGGCGATCCGACCGGCTCGGGCCGAGGCGGCCCCGGATACCGGTTCCGGGACGAGATCGAAGGTCCCGGTCAGTACTCGCGGGGCACGGTGGCGATGGCCAACTCCGGCCCCAACACCAACGGAAGCCAGTTCTTCATCATGCACAAAGACAACGGCCTCCCCCACAGCTACACCATCTTCGGCAAGGTGACCTCGGGGATGGACGCCGTCGACTCCATCGCGTCCTCGGACACCGACACCTCCGACCGCCCCCACGAGGACATCCTGATCAACAAGGTGACCATCGCCGCGGAGTGAGGGAGGGGTTGCTATAGCAAGAGGTAGCGGATTCCGAGACCTGATGCTATAGCAACGCCGTCAGACCAGTCTCGGGTTCTGGGTGTAGGTGCCCTCGAAGGAGGCTTCGGCCAGGACGTGCCCGTCGATGGCGTCCCTCACGTCCTGGCCGGTGAAGTCGTCTTCGACATCGAGCCGCTCCACGTCGAGCGCGTAAAGCGTGAACACGTAATGATGCAGCACGGAGTCGTTCCACGGGGGTGCGCATCCGTCGTAGCCGTAGTACGTGCCGGCCATCTCCTCGTCTCCGGCGAACCAGCCGGTGAAATCGTTGACCCCCTGTCGCGTCCCGTGGGGACCGCGCTGGGCTTGTTTGCCACCGGCCTCGACGCCACTGGAGAACTCGCCCTCCTCGATCGATCTCTTCTCAGCCGGGATGTCGATCAGCACCCAATGGAAGAAGTCGACCCGGGGCAGATCCTCCGGCACTTCCCGGTCCGGTTGATTGACGTCGTCTCCCTCGCTGGGCACGTCGTAGTCATGAACGATGAGTGCAAAAGACTCGGTGCCGTCGGGCACGTCGGACCATCCCAGATGTGGGTTGACGTTGTCCGAGAAGGCCACACGGCTATCGGGGTCGGGCCTGGCGAGGGCGTAGCGCGGCGGGATCGGGCCACCATCGGTGAAGCTGTTGGTCGAAATCTCCATGATGAGCGAATCTAGCGGTCGTCTCCCAACCGTCGACTCAGGTGAGCAGGCTGAGGATCTCGGCGAGCTCCTCAACACCCTTGGCGTCGATCGGATCGAGGACGACCTGAATATGACTCACCCCAACTCGGGCGAATGCGGATAGCCCCTCGGCGATGTCCTCATGACTTCCCGAGATCGGTTCGGACTCCTGTTTCTCAGCGCTCCCCGCATGCCGACCCGAGCCATGGGCGAGTTGGACGTAGACCGCCGCGGTCCGTTCCACCTCCATCGGGTTACGACCCACCTCCTGACATGCGTCGTCAACCACGTCGAGCAATGGGCGAAGACCCTCAGCCCGGTTGCCGTAGTCGAGGTGCCAGGTATTCCACATGTCGGCGTGGGGCATTGTGTGCGCAAGCATCCGGGGGCCGTTGGAGCCGACGAGGATCTTCATGTCAGGACGTGCCGACGGCACCAGCTCCAGATCGCGATTCGAATAGAACCTGCCATCGAAGTCGACGGCGCCCTCCCGGATCAGCGTTCGGATGATCGTGAAGGCTTCCTCGAACCTGGACACACGGTTGTCATAGGGGAACCCGAAGGCCTCGAATTCGGTGCGGTTCCAGCCCGCACCCAACCCGAGAATCAAGCGACCTCCGCTGATCTCGTCGACAGTTGCCGCCTTCTTGGCGATCATCGCCGGGGCGTGAAACGAGGTGGCGGCGACCAGAGGCCCGAGTTCTACACGTTCCGTCGCCTCGGCGAGGGCGGCCAGAAGTGACCACGTCTCCCACGGGCCACGTGTCTCACCGCCGGGATCGCGGTAGAGGAGATGATCGCCAAGCCAGATCGAGTCGAATCCAGACTGTTGCACAGTCACCGCCACATCCCTGATTTCCGGCCAACTGACCTCCCGCTCCACCTCGGGAAGCTGAACACCAATCTTCATCCGATGGATCGTAAGCTGTGCTCGGTGTTCCCGGTCGATGATCGCTCAGCGCTGAATCCGACCCAGCGGAGCCGACACCTCGCCGAAATGGAATCGGAAGGCGTCGACGTCGTCGTCGTCGGGGGCGGGGTCACCGGTGCGGGCGCCGCTCTCGACGCTGTCACCAGAGGTCTTCGCGTGGCGTTAGTCGAGCAGAGGGACTACGCCTCGGGCACATCCAGCCGCTCCTCGAAGATGTTCCATGGAGGTCTTCGCTACCTGGAGCATTTCGAATTCGGTCTCGTCCGAGAGGCCCTGCGAGAACGCAACCTGATGATGAACGACCTCTGCCCGCACCTGGTGCGGCCGGCTTCGTTCGTCTATCCCCTGAAGCATCGATTCTGGGAGCGGATCTACGTCGGCGCTGGCGTGCTTCTCTACGAAATCCTGGCCAGGATGGCCGACAACCCATTGCCCTGGCATTCCCATCTGGGGCGCGACGGAATCAAGGATCTGGCCCCGGCAATCTCCGCGTTGGGGGGGATCCGCTACTGGGACTCGATCGTTGACGATGCCCGTCACACCCTCATTGTGGCGAGGACCGCCGCTGCTCACGGTGCCCTTCTCGCTTCGAGCACACGTCTCACCAAGGTCACCCAGGAGAACGGCAGGATCCAAAACGTCGCGGTCGTCGATCTCGAAACCGGTAGAGAAGTCATCATTGCCACCCGCTCGGTCATCAACGCTACGGGGGTCTGGACCGACGACGTCGAGGGTCTCGCTGGTGATCCCGGCCGCGACGTCCAGGCCTCCAAGGGCATCCACCTCCTCATCCCCAGGGATCGGATCGCATCCGAGACCGGTTTGCTACTCCGTACCGAGATCAGCGTGCTCTTCGTCATCCCCTGGGATCAACATTGGATCGTTGGCACCACCGACACCCCGTGGACACTGGGACGTGCCCACCCCGCGGCTAGCCAGACCGACATCGAGTACCTGCTTCGCTGGGTCAACACCGTTCTCAGGAAGCCACTGGTCGCAGAGGACATCGTCGGAGTCTATGCGGGCCTGAGACCACTACTCAAAGGCGAATCAGATGAAACCTCGAAGCTGAGTCGGGAACATGCCGTCGTCGACCGGGGAAATGGCTTGGTTAGCGTCGCCGGGGGCAAATACACGACTTATCGGGTCATGGCCGCGGACGCGGTCGACGCCATTGCCCCCTACCTCGACACCGACCTGAGGTCTTCCACCACCGAACGCATCCCCCTGGTCGGGGCTGCCCCACCCCTCGACGAGCGTATCCACTCCCGGTACGGCGCTCTCAAGACCGAAATCGGGGAGTCGGTCGCAGTAAATCCACACTATGGCATGCCGGTAGTCGCCGATTCCCCCTATCTAATCGCGGAGGTCGCATACGCCGTCACCCATGAAGGAGCGCTCCATCTCGATGATGTCTTGACCCGCCGGACCCGGCTGTCCATCGAGACCAGACATCGTGGCGTTGCTGCCGCGCCAGCCGTGGCCGCAGTCATGGGGGAGATCCTGGGATGGGACCGAGAGACCATCTACCGGGAAATCGGGCACTATGAGGCCCGGGTGCGCGCCGAGCTCGACTCGCAGAAACAACCCGATGACCGCACCGCGGATGCCGCACGGATGGGCGCACCCGATGTCCGCACCGGGGTGAGTGATTAATCATTGGTCGCTCACTTCTTCATCCGAAGGCAACGCCTCACGATCGAAGTTGCTGACGATATTCCACAACAGCCACCCCACTCCAGCGTCTTCGGCGGCTTGAATCGAGCTTCGAATCTGGGCATTGGTCCACCAGAAGGCCTGCAGATACGGACGCAGCCGGGTCCCATCGTGAAGACGGGGCATCGTGTCATTGATGGCGTCGGCGGTGACGTCGTAGGGGTGCTCGTTGGGATCTTCGAACCCCAGCCAGCCGTTCGAGTAATGGCTGGGATAGACCATCGGGCTGAAGGTATCGACCTGGGCCGAGATCTCCTCCGGTCTCTGACCGATCCCCTGATCGTCGGGAGATGAGACCACGATCCCGAACACTGCAGCGCTCACCGCACAACCCATCGGATGAAGCAGCTCACGAGCATCGGAGAGGAAACCGGACACTGCCTCCAGCCGCTGTTCCTGACTGAGATCGCGCTGTCCGGAGATCTCGGCGGTTCGACCCGACGGGTAACGCACATAGTCGAACTGGATCTCGTCGAATCCGAGTTCGCAGGCCTCCGCGGCCAGATCGAGGACGTACCGCCGGGCCGACTTCGATGCGGGATCGAGCCACGGCCCGGTCAGCTGCTCCTCAGGGAACGCGCTGGCTCGAAACGGATCTCCGAAACTCACGATCCGGGTCACGGTGTAGAGATCGTGTTCGTGAGCCTGGGCGATCCGCTCAGCAGGGTCATAAAAGACATCCACCGCACCGATCTCATGAGCAGCCTGCACACCGGTGTCGTAAACCACTCTCCCGTCGTCCTGCTTGCTGTCGAAGACGAGCGCATTAACGGCGGTCTCGTCAGCCAGGGTGAGCAGCCGGTCGAAACTGCGGTCATCGCCCGCGGCTCCCGCGGCAACGCGAAGCCCCCGGATCGTAACCGGTGTGATGGTCGCTTCGTAGAAAGTCGTCGCATCGTCCCACTGCAACTCGACACTGGACCAGCCAGGTTTGGAGACGGTCATCGGACCTGGCGACGACGTCTCGAACGAGAACCAGCCATCAGGTCCGCTTACCTGTCGTCGATCACCAAGTGTGATGAAGGCTCGAGCGATCGGCGCGCCGTCTTCCTGCGTTACCCGGCCCGAGACCTGAAGCGCGGGCACGGTCGTCGTGGTCGTCGGTGCCGTGGTTGTCGTGGTTGTGGGCTCGGTCGTGGATGTAGGGTCCGGAGCTGGCGGACTCGTAACGGTGGTGGTGTCGGCGATGTTCACCCCTCCACCACCCGGATCACCGGTGCATGCCACCGTCAACACGATGAAAGCGAAGACGATTCTCCGCGCGCTCACGAAGCGATGGTACGGATCAGTCGAGACGTAACACCATCGCGGTGATGGTAAATAGAAGGAGCAGAGTGTCGACCAATCCCCACCTGGTGAGCCACGCTACCGCAGACCGGATCATCGCCTCGTCTTCAGACTCCACCGCTGCCGCGGCAGCCTCCCCACCCGGGCCAAACACCGTCATACCGAGCACGGCGCCGACCACGATCATGACCATGCCGATCGTGACGAAAGTGGCGCCAAAGCCGTAGGCCTCATTCTCGACGACGAGCAGCACTCCAGTTATCAAGATCAGAATTGCCGCAGGGATGTAGAGACGTCGGGCTAGCAACGAGCTGAGCCGATACCAACCGACGAGAGTTTCCTTGCCCAGTCGGGCCGCAGCCGGTGGCACAACGGCCTGAACGACGTTGGCGCCGAGCCATGTTCCGGCTCCCACGATGTGAAGCACGAGCAGGATATTGCGGTAAGTCATGGGGCTCCTGGATTCGACTTCCGGTCAATCGGGACCAAACTACCGCAACCAGTCAACAGGTCATACAGTCGACCACCGTGTCGAGGACCCCAGAGCCTCCAGGCTGCCGCAGCGCTGCGATCGCAAGTGGAGTCCTCGTGGCTCTCGGTCTCGCCTTTTTGACCATCAGCCTCTCGTTGATAAACGAAGGGACATGTGCGGGTCTGTGTGAGACGCTCGCTCTCACCCTGCTCTACGCCGGGCTCCCCATCTCCGCGGTCTCGAGTGTCCTCTTCGGCGAATTGGTGGTGGCGTGGCCACTCGACATCACCTTCTGGGTCGTCGTGGGCTTCCTGCTCGCACGTTTCGCCGACAGACGGAAACGTGGGGTGCTCGGGTTCGTGCTCATCACCGTGCTGCTGGCCATCGGCTATGGACTAGTCCTTTCGTGGTTTGTGGAATTGACTATTTAACGCCGGGCACTGACCGCGTACCGTGACCATCGCATGCGAAGAGTGATCACAAATCGTCTCGCCGGGTTGGGAATGGCCGCAGTGCTGACACTGACCGCTGCTGGGGGAGCAGTCGCTGTCTTTGCGGCGGGGGAACCCGGCGAGAGCATGTCGCCGATTGGTGGGGCGGGTCAGCTGATCCGCCTCACTCAATCGAACAACTCGGTTCTTTGGACGTCCCTGGCGGGCAACGTCTCCATCGTCGAGACGCTCGGCTGGCCATCGTCCGATGGCACGCACGACCTCGGCGGTGCCTTGATGATCGAAGCTCCGCAGAGCACCGCGGGGACCGTCAACATCGGCGAAAAACCGATGTCGGTCACCTTCAGTATTGACTAGTTGTGTGAACACACCTCAGACCGCCAGGTAAGAGTCCAGTTCGTTCTCTTCGAACGGGCCCACTGCGCCCATTACCCGCGTCGGGGGACCATAGATCTCTTTGGCCACTGCCTTCACCATGTCCAGGTCGACACCTTCGAGCTTCTCCAAACGCTCGTCGACCGATAGGTGTGGCATCCCCGCCAGCTCATCCCGACCGAGTCGGACCATGCGGCTGTTGGAATCTTCCAGGGCTAGGGCCAGGCCTCCACGCATCGAGCCTTTGGCCCGTTCCAACTCCTCAGATGTGATCCCGTCGTCGACCACCTTCGCCAGCTCCTCACGGATAACGGTCAAGGCGGTGTCAGTCTGATGTGGGGTGGTGCCCACGTGAACACCCCAGGCGCCATTGTCGGAGTAGGCGAGTTTGAATCCGTATACCGCATAGGCCAGACCTCGCTCCTCGCGGACTTCGCGGAACAGCCTCGAGGACATTCCTGATCCCATCACATGGTTGAGCACCTCGAACGCCCAGCGGCGTTCGTCGGAGCGGTGCAGGCCGGGCCCGCCGATGATGAGGTGGGCCTGCTCGGTCTCCCGCCTGGTGAGGTTTACCGTGGGAGTGATCTGCGCTGGCGACATGTGATGATCCACGGACTCGCCGGACCAATCCCCAAAACGCTCTGCCACCATCTCGACGACTGCCTCATGGTCCACCGAGCCGGCGGCAGCGATGACCATCGACCCGGCGCCATAGCGGCGCTTCCAGTATCCGTGGATATCGTCACGGCTCATTGCCCGGATCGACTCGCGGGTCCCGAGCACCGGCTCCTCGAGAGGATGTCCGGCGAAAACGCCAATGGAGAAATTCTCAAAGACGACATCGCTGGGGTCGTCCTCGTTCATATTGATCTCTTCGACAACCACCTGACGCTCCGAGTCGATCTCGTTGACGCGGAACGCCGGTTGCTGAATGATCTCGGACAACACATCGAGCCCGACCGCGAGGTCCTGATCGAGTAGTCGAGTCCAGTAACAGGTCGCTTCCTTAGAGGTGAACGCATTGGACTCGGCTCCGATTGCATCGAGAGTCTCATTCACCTCGCGAGCTGACAACTTCTCCGAGCCCTTGAAGAGGAGGTGTTCGAGGAAATGGGACACACCCGCCTCGTTGTCGTTCTCGTCGCGGGTTCCCGTGTCGATCCAGCATCCCATCGCAACCGATCGAAGGGACGGCATCGACTCGGTGATGACTCTCAGGCCATTGGGCAGTGTCGTGAAGTCGTAGTGCACCCGGTGAAGGGTAAAGCGCTTGGCCCGGAAAGCTAACTGCGCGTTGAGGTGACTTGACAAGGCGTGAGACAATGAACGGCTTGTGCGCGGACGAGAACAGACCTTCCTAACCGATCTCATCGGGCCCGAGGACCAAGCCATCGAAGCGGTGGTGGGCCGATACCAGCGGGTCGCTCCTGCCGTGACACGGCTCGCCAGGAGCCTGTCCGAGAATCCCAATCTCCGTGTGCGGCTCGGCCCGGAGTCCTCTGCGTCTTCGGATGAGATCGTCTGCGACCCCCGCATCTTCCAGGCCGCTTACCACCGCAATGCCCCGGTGACCCCCGATGAGGTGGCTCTGGCGTCCGCCCTCCACGAAGTCATGCATCTGGTCTCCACCCACCTCGAAGATGAGAGAACCCTCCCCGACGACTGGCCGGTCGACTCCAGGTTGAAGAGCGACGCGGAGATGGATCTGCTCACAGCACTCGAGCGGACCGAAAAACCAGTTGCCGAGGTTCTGTTCTTTTCTCTCGAGGATGCTCGGCAGGAGGCGCAAGGGCTCTCCATCTATCCAGGGGCCAGGTCTGTTCTACAGGACCTCTACCTCTCATCATTGGGACAGGCGATACAGCGATCCGGTGGACTCAGCCAGTTCGTGCTGGGCTGTTTTCTCCTCACTGCGGGTTACGTCGAGCGCGACTTTCTGGAGCGCAGGCTGGAGGCCCGCGCGGCAGTGGCATTGGCCGACGCCACATCCCATTGCGAGGAGGCCGCCGAGTCCGACGACCCCTGGTATGTAGCTCAACTCGCCCTGGAGCTCGAGGCGATCGCTCGGGCGCACGGTCTCATCACCGAAGTTCCGGAAACGGCCAGCAGCTCCCAAGAGAAGGCCACCCAAAAGATCGATGCCGAGAAGGCCGCAGAGGGTGTCGACACCGTGAGACTCACCACGCCGATTTTGATTGACGCCGAGTCATACCAGGACACAAGACGCGCCGCCGACGCCCGATCCGGTCCATCTGATCGCCGCGGTGCGTCGGATGTCGCCAACGATGAGTCGACCAGTCAATTGCTCCGGGTAAGTCAGGCTCCCGAAATCTTCTTACCCACCGGCCAGGGGGGCAAGCTTCTCGTCACCCCCATACCCTCTGCCTTTGCCGGATTCGGTCCCGAGGGCGTTGCCGCCATCGCCGAGACATCAAAGCGGTGGTCCGTCGACCAACGTCACGTCTCCGGAGAGCTTTTTCCACTGTTCGCGGCCAACCAGCGTCGGGGTTTGCGCTCGGGATTCGACCAGGGAGATGTCTCCCCACACGCCGCTCTATTCATCGGCGCCGGTCTCTACCAGAGACTCTACGAACGCCGGGCCTCACGAACCCGCCGTCGCTACGCAGTTTCCCTGCTCGTAGACGGATCGGCCTCGATGCTCAGCCCGGGTCGTCGCGCTCACTCCGGGACACAATGGGCGATGCCCGCCGCTGTGCTCGGTGCCTGGAGCATGGCGAGACTGTGCGACGAGCTGCAGATCGACTTCGAGGTCGCACTGTTCAACAGGGGTTTCGCCGCTCGACCGGGTGACACCGAGGACAGCTATGTCAAAGGACGGGCGGCGGCGACCGCCGGGCTGAGACGATCACAGGGATCGGCCGCAGACAGGTTGACGTCGACGGTCAACCATTACATGGTCAAACCTTTCGACCGCCGCTGGCGGGACGCCCAGAACACACTCGCCGGGCTCTTCTTCACGGCGATCAACCCCCGGCGTGCCGCGATGTTGGCACGTGGAGACGCCCGCTCGGCCCCACCTGTCTCACTATTCGAGAAGGCGGCCAATGTTGACGAGTTCAATGTCGTCCATGCGGCGGAACGCATGGGCCGGCTGGGGGCGGATGTTCGCATCCTCATGGTCCTCGCCGACGGGATGACCCGAGGTTCGATACAAGCACTCACGACCTCGGTCGAGTCGGTGGAGGCGACGGGCACCACAGTGATCGGCATCGGCATCGGTGACCACACCGTTGACCAGGCCTACCGGCGTCACCAGGTGGTCGATGAGCCCGACCAGCTCGCCAACGCCATGATCGAGGGGGCGCGTGGCGCCCTGAGGAGAAGTCTCGCCTTCTCGGGTATGGATACCTGGTGGTTGCGTGCATCAGAGTTTCAACAAAAGGAGCCAGCAAATGCCTGAGACAGTCGTATTCGAAGACCCGACGGGAGATGGCCCCCCGATCGAGCTGGAGAAGTTCTCCATCCCCCGGGACGTCGAGGACCCTGATCTGCGGCAGCGAAAGATCCCGGACCCGGACCCTCACTATGTGGATCTGGGAATGCTCTATCGCTTCGCCCAAGTGGAGCAAGCTCGACGAAGCGACGCCGAAGGTCTGGTTCCACTTCATGTCGCGGTGCGGGGTCATATGGGGACCGGCAAAGACCACGACATCGAACAGTTTGCCGCGGCCATGAAGCTCCCCTACTTCCGAATCCCGCTCACCGGGGAAGTGAGAGACGTCACTCTGATCGGGTCGACACACCTCCATGGTGATGGCAAAGGGGGCACGGAGAGTCGTTGGGAGGACGGTGACATCACCCGGGCCCTGCGCGGACCGGCTTTGCTCAACCTCTCCGAGCTGAACGCCGCAGGTGCAGAGACCCTCTTCGCCCTCCACGCTCTCCTTGACCGCTATGCCGCACTAGATCTCCCCAACGGCGAGACGGTGGGGCTGCGTGAGGATGTGCGCATCTTCGGCACCATGAACCCGACCGACATCCGTGACTACGCCGGAACGCAGACCCTGAACAAGGCGTTCGCCGACCGTTGGGCGATCTGGGAGAAGTCATTCCCGGGTGAGGATCAGGTCAGGGCCATGCTCCAGCGCCGATACCCGAGCATGAAAGATGTCTACATCGAGGCCATCGCCCGGTTGACCGTTGAGATAAACGCGTCGTTCGACGAGGCGGAAACCGGAACCCGGGTGGAGACACCGCTATCGCTACGTTCGGTCCTGGACCGACTGCCCACGGGTCTGCTCATCTACGAGGATCGCGACGACCCTCTTCGCGAGGCGTGGGAGGAATTCGTCCTGCCTCAGATCGACCGGTTCGATCGCGATCACTACGAGACGGTATGGAACGCCGTCGTCAGGAAGGGACCAGCAGAGAGACCTTTCCGGTGAGCACGCGACCCTCGGGTACGCTCCAAGGATGACTCCCGAAGTCGCGACGGGAGGGGGCGATGAGCAATGGCCTATGACCTGGGCAACGAAGAGCTGAACGAACGACTACGCAGCCTGGTCGCCGATACTTCCAACAACGAGAACCAGGACATAATCGCGGAGCTGGTCGTTACTGCCCTGAAGCTGCACCGTGATGGGGCCAGTCGGGGCGATCTGAAGCTGATCAACACCGCCGTGAAGGAGATGCGCTACTCCAACCTCGTGTTCAGCCGACACGACGAGCCCAAGGTCACCATCTACGGCTCCGCCCGGATCAGAGAGGGCGACCCCAACTTTCGGCTGACCGAGAAACTCGCATCGACGATGGCCGGCCATGGTTGGGGGGTCATCACCGGGGCGGGACCCGGGATCATGGAAGCCGGAAGCAAAGGTGCGGGGATCGACAACTCCTACGGCGTCAACATCCGTCTCCCATTCGAAGCGACGGCCAACGACTACATCGCCGACGGGAGAACCGTCAACTTCAAGTATTTCTTCACTCGAAAGCTCGGTTTCGTCAAAGAGTCCCACGCTTTCGTGATCATGCCCGGTGGGTTCGGGACACTCGATGAAGCCTTCGAGTTGATCACCTTGT
>Ga0299907_10000671_pt1 | contig 17549 bp, 12 predicted proteins | sample RVTome_16_FD_198680 | JGI IMG/M metagenome (GOLD analysis project Ga0299907, IMG submission 198680) | Soil microbial communities from uranium-contaminated site in the Upper Colorado River Basin, Wyoming, United States - RVT152D67 (version 2) ...
TACGACTTCGACGACCTCTCGTCGTTCCTCGCCATGTACTACGAGGGCATGAGCGTGCTCCTCACCGAGGAGGACTTCTTCGACCTGGCGATGGCGTACTTCCGGAAGGCGCACTCCCAGAACGTCGTGTACGCCGAGGTCTTCTTCGATCCTCAGGCCCACACGACGCGGGGCGTCGCGTTCGACACCGTCATCGACGGGCTGACCCGCGCCCAGGCGGACGCCGGAGCCTCCCTGGGCCTGAGGACGCAGCTCATCATGTGCTTCCTCCGGGACATGTCCGCCGATTCCGCGGCGGAGACCCTGGAACGGTCACTCCCGTTCAAGGACCGGATCATCGGCGTGGGACTGGACTCGGACGAGCGAGGGAACCCCCCGATCAAGTTCCGAGACGTCTTCGCCACGGCTCGCGACGAGGGCTTCCACCTCACGATGCACTGCGACGTGGACCAGGAGAACTCCGTGCAGCACCTCTGGCAGTGCCTGAACGAGATCCGGGTGGAGCGGATCGACCACGGCGTCAACGCCGTCGAGGACGACGCGCTGATCGACGAGATCAACGGTCGCGGGCTCGGCCTGACGGTCTGTCCGATCTCGAACAGCTACGTCACCGACGGCCTGAAGGCGGCCGAGATCAAGCGGCTGCTTGATCGTGATGTGAGGGTCACGGTCAACTCGGACGACCCCGCGTACTTCCCCGGCTACGTGAACGAGAACCTCATCGCGCTGGGGGACGCCGCGTCCCTCACACGGGACGAGATCGTGCGGGTGACGAAGAACGCCTTCACGATCAGCTGGCTCCCCGACGACGTCAAGGAGCGATACCTGGGCGACGTCGACACCTACGCCGCCTCCTGAGGGTGCGCCGGGTCGATGGAGCTCGAGACGTTCGTGCGCCGGATCCCGAAGGCGGAGCTGCACTGCCACATCGAGGGAGCGGTCCGCCCCGACACGCTGGCCGAGATCGCACAAGCGAACGGCGTGGCACTTCCCGCCGGCTCCGTCGAGGACCTGTACCGGTACGAGGACCTCACCGGCTTCCTAGAGATCTTCGAGCTGGTGTGCCGGACCCTGCTCCGTCGGGAGGACTTCGCCCGCGTGGCGTACGAGTCGCTCGAAGACGGCGTTCGATCCGGGAACCTCCGATACCGCGAGATGTCGTTCGACCCGACTCTCCACATGGTCCACGGGCTCTCGTACCGCGAGGTCGTGGACGGGCTGCTCGAGGGCATCAGGGCGGCGGAGACCGACTTCGGGGTGCGCGGTCGGCTGATCCCCGCCGTGTACCGGCAGGACCAGCCCGACGCGGCGATGGAGATGCTCGATCACGTCGTCCACGAGCGACGAGATGAGGTCATCGGGCTCGGGATGGACGGTGACGAGCTCCGAGATCCGCCCGAGAAGTTCGCCGAGGTGTTCAGGGCGGCGGCCCGTGCGGGGCTGCACCGCACGGCACACGCGAGCCACGACGCGCCCGCCACCTACGTGACCACCTGCCTCGATCTCTTGGGCTGCGAACGGATCGACCACGGCTACCACGTCCTGGACGATCCCGCCGTGCTGACGCGGGTCCGCGACGAGGGCGTGCCGTTCACGGCCACGCTCGGCTGCCCCCCTCTCTGCGGATGGCCGAAGGAGCTGGAGCGGTCGCCGATCCGGTCGATGATCGACGAGGGCCTGTGGGTGTCGATCCATACCGACGACCCCGCCATGCTCCACACGGACGTCGGGACCGAGTACGTGCGCTGGTGCACGACGTTCGGCCTGGGACCGGCGGAGGCTCGGAACCTGGCGTTGGCCGCCGTCGACGCCGCGTGGATGGACGACGACGAGAAGCGCCGGATGCGGGCCGAGTTCGAGTGGGAGATGGACGACCTCGAGGAGATGCTCCGGCTCGGCGAGGACGACTCGCCGTGAAGCTCACGCCGTTCCACGAGCGAACCCTCCCGCTGAACCGGATGCAGATGTGGTTCAACTGGGACCGGCACATCGTGCCCGACACGTATGCGGGGTTCGCCGCCGAGCTCAAGGCCACCAGGGAGGGCGTCTCCATGGGCGACATGTCGCCCCTGTCGAAGTATGAGATCCGGGGACCGGACGCGCTCCGGTTCGTGGATCGGCTCGTGACCAGGAACGTCGCCACGATCGCGGCGGGACAAGCGTTCTACAGCCCGTGGACCGATGAGCGGGGCAAGGTCGTGGGCGACGGGCTGGTCTTCCGCCTCGCCCCCGACGTGTTCCGTGTGTCCGCGGACCCCCAGCAGGAGTGGTTCGCGGTGCAGGCCGACGGCCTCGAGGTCGGCATCGAGGACGTCACCGACGGCTTCGGCCTGCTCGCGATCCAGGGTCCCCGTTCCCGGCAGGTGATGGACTCGCTCACCAAAGGATCCTGGAGCGACCTCACGTTCTCCCGGATCCGGACCGCGACGGTGGCCGGAGCCGAGCTGCTGGTGGCCCGGCAGGGGTTCACCGGTGAGCTCGGCTACGAGATGTGGGTGCCGGCCGACGCGGGCGCGGACGTGTGGGACGCGGTCACGTCGGCCGGGGCTCCGTTCGGCATCACGGCCGCCGGCGAGCACGCGATCGACGTCGCCCGAGTGGAGGCGGGGCTGCTCATCGTGGGAGCCGACTACACGGGCGCCGGCCCGGACCGTCCCGGATCGGTCATCGACCTGAGCCCGGAGCACGAGGCCTCCCCTTACGAGCTCGGCATGGACGCCTTCGTCGACCTGGATGCCGAAGCCTTCGTCGGGCGAGACGCGCTCCGAGCGGAGCTCGCGTCCGGTGGCCCGCGCCGCCGCCTCACCGGTGTGGAGATCGATCGCGACCGAGTCCTGGCCCTGCACGCGGCGGACGGGCAGGTTCCGTCGATCCCCGACCGCGTCTGGTGGTACCCCCTCGATCTCACCCACGACGGGCGTCCCGTCGGATGGGCATCCAGCGTGACCTGGGCTCCGAGCGTTCCGGCCCTGGTCGGCTTCGGCCATGTCGACGCGGACGTCGGGGGTCCCGGCACGGAGCTCGTCGTGCGATGGACCCTGCACGGCGGAGACGATCAGGTACCTGCCCGGGTGGTCGAGCTGCCGTTCCTGGAGCTACGCAGATCCCTCTGACGAGGGCACGACCGCGGGGACCGGGAAGGCTTCCTCCGGCCGCACGCGCTGCGTGAGGTATAGGAGACCCAGCGCCACCAGCAGCAGGCCGGCCCCCGCCGCGCCCAACGGGCCGATGACCTCCTCGAAGACGAGCAGCCCGAGGGCCGCGGCCGTGACCGGCTCCAGGAGGCCGACGATCGACACGGGGATCGCCGCGAGACGCCGGAGCCCCGCGTTGTGCAGCGCCGGGGCCAGCGCCGTCGGGAACGCAGCGAGGTACAGCAACCACGGCCAGCCCTCGATCGACGCAGCCACGATCCCACCGTGCAGCAGCGCGATCGGCGCGAGCAACACGATCATGGCGCACGTGGTGAACGCCGCGAGCCGGACGGGATCGAAGCGCGCCATGAGGTGACGAACCGCCACGTTCTCCCCGCCGAAGCACAGGCCTGCGACGAGCGACAGGGTCACGCCGCCGACCAAACCCCCGGTCCCTGCCCCAGCGCCGTCACGGGCGAACAGCACGAGCGCCGTGCCCGCCACGCCGAGCGCGAGCGCCACGAGCATCCCGCCTGATGGCCGCTCCCGAAGGACCGTCATCGCGAGCATGGCGGTGAACAGCGGCGCCGTGCAGATCGCGACCACCGAGGCGATCGTGACCCCGACCATGCCGATCGCCGTGAAGTAGCTGAGGAGGAAGCCTGAGACCAGGCCGCCGGTCACGAACGCGGCCGGCGCCGCCTCGCGGAGCGATGGCCACGGTTCCCGCGACGCGGCGCCGGCCGCGAGCAGGAGCGGCGCCGCGATCACCGATTGCGCGAATGCCACCACAGCACCCGATGACCCGGTCTCCTCGAGGAACACGCGCACTGCGGCCGCCGACGATCCGAAGACGATTGCGGCAAGGCCGACGAGCATCGACCCCGCCAGGCCGGGCGAAACGCCCGGTCGGACCGCCACCTCAGAAGTTCCCGTCGGCGAACGTGTCGATCATGAGACGAACGTCGTCGCCCAACGGGTACAGGATCGGACAGGTGCAGCCCGCGTCGACGTACTCCCGCACCTTGGCACGGCACTCGTCGGGAGTCCCCGACGCGGAGATCATCTGCACGGCCTCGTCGGGGACGATCTTCATCGCCCGCCGGATCTCGTCGGCGTTGGCCGGCCAGGTGAGCTCGTTGTTGATCCGCTCGATCAGCTCGGGGTCCACGCCGCTCGCCTTCATGATGTGGGGCTGCTGCCCCAGGTACTGGGTGAGCAGCTCCCGGGCGTGGTCGAGTGCGAGCGTACGGTCCCCATCGAGGGAACACACGACGAGCTGCGGACGATCGATGTCGTCGACCGAGCGACCGGCAGCTGCGGCGCCCGCAGACAGTGCCGACATGGCGTCGACGTTGTACTTCGGGCTCACCATGTAGTTCAGCACGACGCCGTCGGCGATCTCACCCGCGAGCTCCATCATCTTCATCCCGGTCGCGCCGATGTAGATCGGCACGGCCTTCGGCGAACGGTCACCGTGCACGATGTCGATCTCGATGTCGTCGACGTCCACGAACTCGCCGTGATACGTGACGCGCTCCATCGCGAGCAGGCGCCGGGTGACCTCGACCGTCTCCCGCATCGCTTGGAGAGGTCGCCGGCGCTTGATCCCGACCTTCGCTGCGAGGGGGTCCCACCACGCTCCGATGCCGAGCATCACTCGGCCGGGGGCGAGGTCGTCCAGCGTCGAAAACGTAGCGGCCAGGAGGCCCACGTTCCGCGTCCAATTGTTGACGACCCCGGAGCCGACCTTGATGCGCTCCGTCACCGCTGCGAACGCCGCCATCGGCACTGTGGCCTCGCGCACCAGCCGGCTCTCCGCCTGCCACACGGCCTCGAACCCGCGCTCCTCCGCGTGGCGGACGTGGTCCATCCCCTCACGGATCGGATGCTTGTCCTGCAGGTACAGCGCGACTCGCCCATCCGACATCACCGCCATCTTCACGCCCCCATCGGTTCGAACGGATGCGGCGGCACGGCCTCGAGCCGTTCCCACAGCCGCTCCGCCTCTACCGTTGCATCGGCCGCGATCTTGTCCTGGTCCGCCCGCACCAGTCTCCGGTCGGCAACCACCGCCTCCCCCGCCACCAACACGTCGCGTACGTGCCGGGCCTCGATGCCGAACAGCCAGTGCCCCGCGACGTTCTTCCCGGTAAGGGGGGTGGGCGGCACGTAGTCCAGTACGGCGAGATCCGCGGGCGCACCCGGGACGATCCTGCCGAGCTCTGCCTCCTCGAACGCCTGTCCGACGACCCGCGTTCCGACGGCGAGCCGTTCGAGCGGCCACGTGATCGACGTGAACACGTCCTCGTCCCGCGCCCGGAAGTAGGCAGACCGGGATTCGGCGAACATGTCTGCCCCGATGCCGTCGGTGCCGAGCGCCACCTGCTCCCCCAGCGCCCCCGTCGCGGCGTGCCCCACCGAGTTGTTCATGTTCGACGTGGGGTTGTGCGCGACCCACGAGCCGGCATCGCGCACAAGAGCCAACTCCTCGTCCTCCAGATGGATGCAGTGCGCCAAGAGCGAACGATCCGTGAGCGCGCCGGCCTGGGCCAGACGCCGGACGACCGGGGCGTCGAAGCGAGCTCGCGCATCGCGCTGGTCCGCCGCGTCCTCGGCCACGTGGACGTGGATCCCCGAAGCCTTCCCCGTGGCCAGGTCCACGCACGCCGCGAGCGTCTCCTCGGACAGGGTGAACGACGCATGGGCACCCACGAGCCCTCGGGCGAGCGGACGTGCAGAGCCGAGGAACCGTTCGTTCTCGCGGATGCCGCCGGCCGCCCGCTCGGGCCCGTCGCGGTCCGAGACCTCGTAGCACAGCACGCACCGGATGCCGAGCCCTTCGAGCGTGTCGGCCACGACGTCGAGCGACCCGTCGATCGCGTTGGGTGAGGCGTGGTGATCCACGAGCGTCGTGGTCCCTGCAAGGAGCGCGGCAGCGCCTCCGACCAACACCGACGTGCGGATCGACTCCTCGTCGAGCGCCCGATCGAGCCGCCACCAGACCCGCTGCAGGATCTGCAAGAAGTTCGCCGGCGCTTCCAACCCGTACGGCATCCCTCGCGCGAGTGCCGAGTACAGGTGGGTGTGAGCGCATACGTTGCCGGGCACGACGACGCACCCCCCGCAGTCGCGGCGGATGGCGCCATCGGGCGCTGTGCCGACCCCGATCACGCGCCCGCCCCGGATCACGACGTCGGCCGCGTGGAGCTCGACTGGGTCCAGCGACGTGAGGACGAGGCCGCCAGTGAGCGCCAGCATCACCGACGGACCTCCCGCCGAACAGCGACCTGGTTCATCCGGCTGCTGCGGTCGACCTTCCGGCGAGGCGGGGGATCATCGCGCGGGCGGCCGGCGAGTCCTTCATCGGAAGCTGCGTCCGCCGTTGTCCGTCGAACGCATGGAGCGCGCCCGCGACTGCACCGGCCGTGGGCACGAGCGCGATCTCTCCGACTCCCTTGGCCCCGTAGGGGCCCTCTGGTTGGTGCTCCTCGATGAAGATGCACTCGACCGGCGGCATCCCGAGGGGCGGGATGATGTTCAGCGACTTCAGCGTGGTCGCGGGGACGCCGTCGTCGATGAGGAGCTCCTCGGTGAGCGAGTGGCCGAGCCCCATGTGCAGACCGCCTTCGATCTGCCCCTCGAGCAGGGTGGGGTTGATGGCCTTGCCGACGTCGTGCGCGGCCACGACGCGGTCGATCCGTCCTTCCTCGTCGAGGATCACCACCTGGGTCGCCCATCCATACGCGAAGTGCGTTGCCCCGCCCTCGGGACCGTGTCCAGGCTTGTGGGTCCAGTCGATCACGATCTCGCCGTAGAACTCCTGCCCGGCGAGATCCTGGAGCCTGCCTCCGTTCAGCGCGCCCTTGAGCTTCGCGGCCGCCTCGATGATCGCCCGACCTCCCAGCACCGTGGAGCGCGACGCCGTGGTCTGGCCGGTCCCCAGGTCGCGCTCCGTGTCGACCACGACGCGGAGACGTGGATACGGCAGGTCCAGCTCCTCGCAGGCGATCTGGGCGAGCGCCGTATGGCAGCCCTGTCCCATCTCCGTCCATGAGTGGAACAGCGTCACGGTGCCGTCGGCCTCGGGGCGGAGGATGGCCCTGCCGTACTCGGCGAGGCCGTTGCCGACGCCGGTGTTCTTCACCCCGCACGCGATGCCCGCGAAGCGGGCCGAGCCGTAAGCCTCGCGGACGGCCTCCAGGGTCTTCTTCACGCCGACGCCCGGGCCGAGGACCTGCCCGGTGCAGAAGGTGTCCCCGACGTCCAGCGCGTTGCGCCAGCGCATCTCCCAGCCGTCGATCCCGACCTGCTCGGCCAGGATGTCCATCATCCCCTCGATCCCGAAGTTCGCTTGGTTCGCGCCGAACCCACGCATCGCCCCGGCGGGCGGGTTGTTCGTGTACACCGCGCGGGCCTCGACGTCCACGTTCGGCACCCGGTAGGCGCTGCACGCGTGTCCCGCCGCCCGCTCGAGCACCTTGTCGCCGACGCTCGCGTAGGCCCCCGTGTCGCCGACCATCCGCGCCCGCACCGCCATCAGGAGGCCCGTGTCGTCGCAGCCGACCGTGTAGTCCATCGCGATCGGGTGTCGCTTCGGGTGGAACCGGATGCTCTCCTCACGCGACAGCGTGATCAGCGCGGGACGTCCCGTCATCAGCGCGAGCAGGGAGGCGTGGGGCTGGACGTTCAGGTCCTCCTTCGCCCCGAAGGCGCCTCCGTTGGCAACCTGCGTGACGCGAACCTTCCCCTCGGGGAGCCCCAAGAACGACGCCACCTGCTGCCGGTCGTCCCAGACCCCCTGTCCCTGGGAGTAGAAGTGCACCCCTCCGTCATCCGCCGGCACCGCGAGCGCCGACTCCGGTTCGAGGAAGGCGTGCTCTATGAATTGCGTGCTGAACGTCTCGGTGGCGACGTGCGCGGCGGCTCGAAGGGCTCCGTCGACGTCGCCGCGCTCGATCTTCGACACCGACAGGACGTTGCCCTGCTCGTGGAGCTGCGGCGCGTCCTCCTCGAGAGCGCGGAAGGGATCGGTCACGGGCTCGAGCACGTCGTAGCCGACCTCGACGAGCGCGGCAGCCTCGCGCGCGGCGACCCGCGTCTCTGCTCCCACCACGGCGAGGACGTCGCCGACGTATTGCGTCGTCTCACCCTCGGCGACGAACAGCCGCCAGTCCTTCGTGATCAGACCTTGGGTCCGCTGTCCCGGCACGTCTCGCCACGTCGCGACCACGACCACGCCGGGATGCGCCTCGGCCTTCCTGGTATCGATCCGCTGGACATGCGCGCGTGGATGCGCGGACCAGACCACGGCACCGTGAAGAAGGCCTGGGAGCTTCATGTCGTTGATGAAGGGCTTATCCCCCAGCGCAAGCTCGACGCCCATGTATCGGGCCGTGCGGGAGCCCACGTTGCCGCTGAGGTCGACCGGCGGGAGCGGGTCGCCTCGGCGCGCCGCCGCGGCGAGCCGGACCGCGTCGATGATCTTCACGTAGCCGGTACACCGGCAGAGGTTGCCGGCGATCGCCTTGGCCACGTCCTGGCGGCTGGGATCGGGGTTCCGCCCGAGGAGGGACTCCGCCTTCATCACGATCCCCGGCGAGCAGAAGCCGCACTGGGATGCGCCGGCAGCGACGAAGCAGGAGGCCCAGCGCTCGCGATCGTCCCGCGAGAGGCCTTCCTGGGTGGTGACGTGGCGACCCTCGAACCGCGTGGCCGGCTGCGCGCACGACACCACGGCCTTGCCGTCGGCCATCACCGTGCAGGCGCCGCAGGAGCCCTCGGGGGCGCAGCCGTCCTTGACCGAGGTGACCTCGCATCCTTCTCGGAGGACCTCGAGGAGGCTCGCGCCGTCACGCACGTCGACCTCAGTCTCAAGACCGTTGAGGGTGAATCGCATGACCGCCTCCAGGCACCAGGGTTCCAGACCCATCCTGGGCCGAAATCAACAATCTGTCAATCTTGCGTCCCCGGCGTCAGCGCTCCTCTCGGAAGTATGGCTGCGCTAGCGAGCCCGGCGCAACCGTGGACCGCGCTCGGATACCGAACCGAGCGAGCGCCGCGGGCACCACGATCAAGGTGAGCGTGACCACATAAGGAAGCATCGAGAGCACGAAGCTCGACACACCCCAGTTCTGCTGTTGGGCGATGAATCCGAGTGAGATCATCGCGCCGAACAGCAGCGCGCCGAACACCAGCCTGAACGGACGCCATGCCGCGAAGATGACCACGGCGAGCGCGACCCAGCCGCGGCCCCTGGCCACGTCGACCGCCCATACCGGCGTGAACGCCAGCATCAGGAACGCCCCGCCGGCGCCCGCGAACGAGGCACCGATCGTGGCGTAGCACAGGCGCATCCCCGTGACGTTGATCCCGGCCGCATCCGCGGCGGCGGGGTTCTCACCCACCGCCCGGAGGTTCATCCCGTGGCGGGTCCGGTAGAGCAGGAACGCCACGCCGAGCGGGAGCGCGACGTAAGCCACGTACACCACCAGCGTGTGGTTGAACAAGGCCGGCCCCACCTGAGGGATGTCGGCCAGTACCGGGATCGGGAGCGGCCGGAACCGGTCCTGGATCGGGCTCCCCTGGTAGTCGTTCCCCAGTTGGTTGGAGAGGCCGACGCCGACCAGCACGAGGGCGAGCCCGGTCAGGACCTGGTTGGTCCTGATCACGACCACGGAGCTCGCGAACAGGAATCCGAAGAGAGCGGCTGCGAGCATCCCGACGACGAAAGCGGTCCATGGTCCCATCCCGAGGTCCGTGGCGATGACGGCGGCAACGGCCCCGATCCCGATGAGCCCCTCCAGACCGAGGTTCAGCACGCCGACCCGTTCGGTCAACAGCTCACCCATGCCTGCGAGCACGACCACCGTCCCGGCATCGATCGCGGTGCGGAGCGCGGCGAACCAGATCACGGAGGTGCCCTCTCCTCGGCGGGCGATCCGGCCCTCGCGGGGGACCCGAACACGAGCCGGTACCTGGCCGCCACCTCTCCCACGGCGATGCCGACCAGCACGAGGCCGTACACGGCGACGACGATGTACACGGACAGACCGGCTCCCTGCAGCGCGATGCCCGAGTGGAGCAGGAGCGCGATGAACACGCCGCCCGCGACCACGCCGATGAACGACGCCCCGGCGAGCGCCGCCACGATGAACCCGGAAAGCCCGTACGAGCTCGAGATCGTCTGCTGCAGACGGAACGTTGCGCCGGACAGGTGGACCATGCCCGCAAGGCCGCCGATCGCGCCGGACAACAACATGACTGTGACGATCCGGCGTCGGACGTTGATCCCGGCGAACTCTGCCGCCCGAGGATTCCCGCCAGCCATGTCGACCTCGTAACCCCAGCGGGTACCTCGGAAGACGTACCAGAACACCACCGCGAGCACGAACGGAAGGACGAACCCGACGTGCAGGATCGTGGCCCCCGGAAAGGTCGGAAGGGTCGCTCCCACGAGGGGCGTTGCCTGGATCACCGCCGCGGCGCGGTCCCGCCAGATGTCGATCGAGAACCAGCCGACCCACAGGATCGCGACGAAGTTGAGCAACAGGGTCGTGATGATCTCGTTCACACCCCACCAGGCCCGAGCGATCGCGGGCAACAGGATCCACGCGGCACCGCCGAGGGCGCCGGCAGCCGCCATCGAGATCAGGAGCACCGGCCGCGGCGCGTCGAGGAAGATGCCGACCCCGGCCGAGGCCCACGCGCCCATGTAGAACTGGCCCTCGACGCCGATGTTCCACAGCCGCATCCGAAGCGGGATCGCGACCGCGATCGCGGCGAGCAGGATCGGCGTCGCGATCAGCGCCGTCTCCTCCAGGCCGAACCGGCTCCCGAACGTCGAGTCCACCACCTCCCCGGCGAGGAACGGCGCCGAACGGCCCGTGAGCTCCAGGATCAAGCCCGAGACGAGCAGCGCCACCGCGGCTCCGATCACCCGAAGGATCGCGGCGCGCCGCGGGTTCGCGAGCAGCCGGCGCTCGAGACGGAGCCTCCGCCCCTCCGTGCCCGCCCAGCGCGCCGCGCTCATCACTCCCCCGTCCCGCGACCGTCGTCCTCGCCGAGGTGACCGCCCATGAGCAGGCCGATGCGTCTGCGGTCGACCTCCTCGCCTTCGAACGACCCGACGATCCTCCCCTCGTACATGACCACCACGCGGTCGCTCATGAGCAGGACTTCGTCGAGGTCGTCCGAGATGAGCAGGACCGCGCAGCCTGCATCGCGTCGATCGATGATCGATCGCTGGACGTCGCCCGTCGACTGGACATCCAGCCCCCGCGTGGGCTGCGACGCGATGAACACGCGTGACGCGACGCCGGCCTCGCGGCCGGCCACCAGGCGCTGCTGGTTGCCCCCGGACAGGAACCCGGTCGGCGTGTCGATCCCGGGAGTCTGCACGCGGGCCGCCGCCACTAGCCTCCGAGCGAACTCCGCGATCGACCCATGACGGAGCGCGTACCACGTCGAGAACTCCGGGCGCCGGTACTGGCGGAGCACCGCGTTGTCACGGACCTGGGCCGAGCGCACCAATGCCACGCCGAGCCGGTCCTCCGGGATGTGACCGACGTGGGCCTCGGCGAAACTCCGAGGCGACTGATCCGTGACGTCCGTCCGGTCGATCCGGATCGTGCCCGACTCTGTGCGGCGAAGGCCCGTTACCACCTCGGCGAGCTCGGTCTGTCCGTTCCCCGACACCCCGGCGACACCCACGATCTCACCTCCGTACACCCCCAGCGTGACGTCGCGCAAGGCGGGGAGGCCGCGCGAGCTCAGTGCGGAAACGCCGTCGATCTCCAGGAGCGGCTGCTCGCTCCGCGCGGCGCCCCGCCTCACCCTGAGCTCGCTGTGGTCCCCGGTCATGAGCACCGCGAGCTCGTGTGGCGTAGCGCCGGCCGTGTAACGCGTCACCATGTGGCGCCCGGCACGGAGCACGGTGATCCGGTCGGAGACCTCGAGCACCTCCTTCAGCTTGTGGCTGATGAACACGACGGTTCGACCACCCGCGACCAGTGAGCGCATCACCCCGAACAGTTCTCGCGCCTGCTCGGCCGTGAGCACAGCGGTGGGCTCGTCGAGGATCAGCACCCGGGCACCGCGGGCGAGGGTCCTCAGGATCTCCACGCGCTGTTGCTCCCCGACGGAGAGCTGCCAGATCTGCGCCGTGGGGTCGATGTGGATGCTGAGCTCATCCATCAGCCGCATCGTGCGATCGACCAGCACTTTCCGTGACACCACGCTCGGCGTGTCGTGCCACCCGAGGTGCACGTTCTCCGCCACCGTCATCGGCTGGATCAGCCGGAATTGCTGGTGCACCATGCCGATCCCCGCCGCGATCGCCTGCGACGGCGAGCGGAAGTGGTGCTCGGTGCCGTCGACCTCCACGCTCCCTCGGTCCGCACGGTAGATCCCCGCGATCACGTTGCTGAGGGTGGTCTTGCCTGCCCCGTTCTCCCCGAGGAGGGCGTGGACCTCGCCGGCGCGTAGCTCGAGGTCGACGTCGTCGAGCGCGAGGGTCTCGTCGAAGCTCTTCGAGATCCCTCGCGCGCGGATGACGACTCGCCCGAGCCCGTCGACGTCGGGCTCGGGCGCGTCGTCCGATCCGTGGTCTGGAAGCGTCAGGCTAGGCGACACCCGACACGCCCGGAAGTCCCCAGTCGATGGCGTAGGCCTCGACCGGGGTGAGGGTCTCGCCCTCCGGCACCACCTCGTTGCCCTGGTCGTCCTCGAGCGGCCCCACGTACGGCGTCGTGCCGGGGGGGATCGTCGACTCGGCCTCAGCTACCGCGTCGATTACCTCTTGAGGGACGTTGTCGCCCCACTCACCGAGTTCCAGCGGCAGCAGACGAACCTCGTCCTGGGATGTCCACGTGCCGTCCAGCACGGCCTGCGCCTGTTCGATGTAAAAGTCCCGCCAGTCGAGTTGGTACGTGTTCACGTAGGCGGTTGGCCCGAACTCGCGGATGTCCGTGTTCCAGCTCGCTCCCCAGACGCTGCGCTCCTCGCACACCTGGAGGAACGCCGGCTCGTCCATCACGGAGAACACGAAGTCCACCCCGCCGTCGATCAGGGCGTTCGTCGCCTGCGTGGCCTTCTGCGGGTCGAAGAACGAGCTGATCATGACGGCCTGAACGGTGGCGTCCGGGTTCACGGTCCTGGCGCCGAGCAGGAGGGGGTTCACGTCGTTCCACGCGGTTGCCGTGGGGAACGCCCCGACGTAGCCGAGCTGGCCGCTCTCCGACAGGGTGGCCCCGGCGACGCCCAGGAAGTAGTTGGGCCTGGCGTGCTCCACGTAGTAGGGATACAGGTTGTCCGTGTACGTGTGACCGTCGGCCTCCAGGAAGAACACGTCCTCGTTCCGAGCGGCGACGTCGGACAGGAAGTTCGCGTATTCGGTGTTCGCGATCACGAGCTGGTTCTCGGAGGCCAGCCGTTCGAATGTCTGACTCGCTTCGGCGGAGATCGGCACGTTCTCGACGAACGTGGTCGTCACCCTGTCGCCGAGGGTGGCCTCGAGGTGCTTGCGCGCCTCGTCGTGGGTGAACGTCCACCCGTTGTCGGTCGTGGGACCGATGTACGCGAACCCGATGTTGACGACGTCCAGGGTCGCACCGTTCCCGGCCGCGCCGCCGTCCGGCTCTTCCTCACCACCGCAGGCCGCGAGCAGCGAGCTCCCTGCGAACAGGCCGGCGGCTCCCAGGCCGGCGTCGCGGAGCAACCGCCGCCTGCTGATCTGCATCTCCCACACCGAGCGCGCGGGCAGCCTGCCGCTTGAAGGTCGACGACCCTCCATGTTGCCTCCTTCCCTTCGTGCGCACGGGCGCGACGGAGTCGGGCGCCTGCGCCAGCGAGACTGCAGCATGCCGTGCACAGTCTGTCAAGGCAGCTCGGAACGACAGGCTCACCGCTACTCGAGCTCGCCACGGAGCTCGGCGATCTCGGCCTCGAAGCCCGTCCGAAGGCGGCGCCGCTCGTCTCCGTCGAGCCACGTGGCCTCGACCCCATTCATCGCGATCTGGACGGCATCGTCGACGGAAAACTCCATGCGCGGGCACGTGTCCTCGTACTCCCATCCGATGTCGGTCCGGAACATCGGTGGGTCGTCCGTGTTGAAGGTCACACGGAGGCCTGCATCGAACATCTGCTTGACGGGATGGGCGAGGTAGTCGGTCCACCCCGAGAGGCGCTCGCTCGAATGCGGGCAGCAGGTGAACGGCACCGCCTCGTCGCGGACGCGCTTCACCGCCTCGGGGTCGTCCACGACGTGGTACCCGTGGTCCACCCGCTCGCATCCCAACTCGTCCAGCGCCTCGAGGACGTCGGCGGGCGACGACGAATCGATCTCACCGGCATGGGCAGTGACGTGCAGGCCCCCGGAGCGGGCGAGGCGATAGGCCTCCACGAACATGCCCGGCCGCTCACGGTTGTCGGGCGCGAGGTGATCGGATCCGATCCCGATCACCTCGTCGTGAGGTTGCTCCAGCACCTGCCGGACGAGCTCCACCGCCGCACCGGGACCGTCGTACTTGTTGATCGCGACGATCATCCGGCACCGCACGCCGTACGTCTCCTCGGCGCGGCGGATCCCGTCGACCACACCGTCGACCGCGGTCTCGTAGTCCGCGCCGAACGCATAGTGGTTCGTCGGGTTGAAGAACATCTCCCGGTACCTGAGGTTCCCGAGCAGGACGCCGTCCTCGAGCGACTCGAAGGCCACACGCGCGAACTCCTCGCGACTCACGATCGACTGCGAGATCGGGACGTACACGGCGAGGAAGTCCACGAGGTTGTTGTAGTCGTAGAGCTTCTCCGGGTCGTCGCTGGGAAGACGTATGTCGTGAGTCCGGGCCAGCTCGATCGCCGTCGTCGGGCGAACGGATCCCTCGAGATGGCAGTGGAGCTCCACTTTCGGGATCTTCCGCAGGAACTCGGGGTACTCCATACGTCCGCCCTTCGATCCGGTCGCACGACAGCCGCGACGGTTCGGCGTATCGTGGTGCGGCCCTCAACGAAACGTCAAGTCCGCAGCTCGCGAGGAGGCACCGATGGTGGACACCGACGTCGACGTCCCGGCCGCCACCGGCACAGGCCCGAACCTCGGCGAGCGTCCCGACGGATGCACCTTCGATCCCGGGGAGTGGGCGATCCTCGCTCGATACTGGTACCCCGTGGCGTGGAGCGAGGACGTAGACGACCGACCGTTCCCGTCCACGCTGCTCGACGAGGACCTCGTCGTCTATCGCACCACGGGCGGGATCGTGGTGGCGCGCGATCTGTGCCTTCACCGAGGTTCGAGGCTGACCCTGGGGTGGATCGACGGGGACGAGCTCGTCTGCCGGTATCACGGTTGGCGGTACGCGGCCGAAGGTCGATGCTCCCGGATCCCCTCGCAGCCGCCCGAGCGGAGGATCTCTCCGAGGGCGCGCCTGTTCACGTATCCCGCGCAGGAGCGCTACGGCATTGTGTGGGCGACCCTGGCACGGCAGCCGACCGAGGACCTTCCGGAATGGCCCGAGGGCGAGGACCCCGCGAGCCGCCGGTTCCATCTGCCGTCGCAGGAGTGGCGCACCTCCGCGGCTCGTCAGATCGAGAACTTCCTGGACGCGAGCCACTTCTCCTTCGTGCACCTGGGGACGTTCGGCAACCCCGCTCGCGCGCAGATGGAGGACTTCGACGTCCAGGTCACGCCGCGGGGTCTCCACTACGACATCCCGTACCTGGCGGCGAACCCCGACCATTCTCGCCTCGGCGACGCGCCCACGATCCAACGCCAGATGACGTACGATCTCACGCTCCCGTTTTACGGCGAGCTGACGGTCGGGTATCCGGAGAAGGGCGAGGGAGCGAGGCACTCGATCTTCAACTGCGCCCAGCCAATCTCCGCGAAACGCATGCGCGTGTACATGTCGTTCTCCCGCAACTTCGATTTCGACCAGCCGATCGAGGAACTGCTGGCGTGGGAATCCGCCATCGTCGCCGAGGACCGCCCGGTCGTCGAGAGCCAGCGTCCCGAGGAGCTGCCGATCGAGCTCGCGCAAGAGCTGCACGTCCAGGCGGACCGCATGACCATCGCTTACCGCAAGGAGCTCGCGCGCCTCGGCCTGGGTCCCGGATCGACGAGGTAGCCGACGGCGAAGTGACGACGGCAGATCGCCGCCAGGCCATGCTCGTCGGGGCGCGGGTCCCCCGGGTCGAGGACGAGCGGTTCCTCACGGGGCGCGGGCGGTTCGTCGACGATCTGCAGCGCCCCGGCATGCTGCATGCCGCAATCCTTCGGAGCACGAGCGCCCACGCCGCGATCCGAGGCGTCGACGCGAGCGCACTCGGCTCGGAGAAGTGGTTCTTCGGTCCCGACCGGCTGCGGGGGCGCGCACCGGGGTCGATCCCGGTGATCTGGACGTTCCCGATCCAGCGCCAGTCGGGACATCCCTTGGTCGCGGACCGCGCGCGGTATGTGGGCGAACCCATCGGGATCGTGGTGGCCGGCTCTCGAGCCGAGGCCGAGGACGGGCTCGAGCAGATCCTCGTAGACCTCGAGGAGCTCCCAGCCGTCGCCGACGCGGAGGCGGCGCTCGCGCACGACGCGCCCCTCCTCTATCCCGATTGGGGCACGAATGTGGCGGCCGGCTTCGATTCCGGAGACACCGTGGAGCACACCGACGCCGTCTTCGCGTCGGCCGATCGCGTCCTCACATTCCGCCAGCGGCGCGGACGCGTCTCCGGCACGCCGATGGAGGGCCGCGCGATCCTGGCGGACCCGACGGACGACCGCCTTTCGGTGTGGACGTCGACGCAGACACCGCACATGGTGCGAGACGTCATCGCCTCGGTCCTCGGTCTGCCTCATCGGAAGATCCGGGTCGTCGGGCCCGACGTCGGCGGAGGGTTCGGCCTCAAGGATCACATCTACGAGGACGAGCTGATGGTCTGCGTCGCGGCCCTCGAGCTGGATCGCCCCGTGAAATGGGTCGAGGACCGCATGGAGGGGCTCCTGTCGACGTCCCAGGCGCGGGGTGAGGTGTTCGACGTCGAGGTCGCGTTCGACCTCGACGGGAGGCTCCGCGGCGTGCGCGCCCGCGGCCTGCGGGACGCGGGCGCGCACCTGTCGATCTTCGGCGGCGGCCCCCTCCGGAACACGGCCGACAACCTGCCGGGGCCCTACCGGTGGGACGCCGTGCGATTCGAGGGCACCGTCGTCGTGACCAACCGAACGCCCACCGGCGCCTATCGGGGGTTCGGCCAGCCCCAGGCGGTGGTGATCCGCGAGCACGCGGTGGACCGCGTGGCGAGCGAGCTCGGCGTCGATCCGGTCGAGCTGCGACGTCGCAACATGATCCGCCCCGAGGAGATGCCGTATCGGACCAGGACCCTCCTCACCTACGAGAGTGGCGACTACCCGGAGTCGCTCGAGCGCGC
>Ga0299907_10000672_pt1 | contig 17543 bp, 17 predicted proteins | sample RVTome_16_FD_198680 | JGI IMG/M metagenome (GOLD analysis project Ga0299907, IMG submission 198680) | Soil microbial communities from uranium-contaminated site in the Upper Colorado River Basin, Wyoming, United States - RVT152D67 (version 2) ...
CGGTCGAGCGCCCCGAGCCGGTGACTGTCGACATCAACCCGGCGACGACCGCCTCCTTGCTGGCAGATCTGGGCAGCGTCGTCAACGGCGGCACCGCCGCCGCCGCCTTCAGCGATTTCGGCGAGGGGGTGGAGAACGTCGGTGGCAAGACGGGGACGGCCCAGGTGTCGGCAACCCGGGACAACCACGCCTGGTTCGTCGGGGTGGCTCCCCTCGACGACCCCAAATATGTGGTGGCGATCCTCATCGACGAGGGCGGGTCCGGTGGGCAAGTGGCAGCGCCGGTGGCCCGTCACATCATGCAATATCTGGTCGGCAACGAGCCGACCCCCATCGTCGAAGGCGAGGAGGCTGACTGATGGCCGTGCTCACCCGTCTCCGCGAGGTGGCTGTCAACCGGGGCCGTAACAAGTCGGACCGCATCCTGTTCGGGACCATGCTCGCCCTCTCCGCCTTTGGCCTTCTCATGGTGTACTCGGCCACCGCCAGCACCGGGTTCGCCGGCATGGAGCGGCAGATGATCTTCGTAGCCGCCGGGCTCACGCTCTACGCGGTCATCTCCAACATCGACTATCGCGAGTTGAAGAACCTGATCCCGATCGTGGCGATCGCGGTGCTCGTTGGGTTGTTCGCGGTGTACCTGTTCGAGCCGGTCAATGGGGCACGGCGATGGATCGATATCGGGTTCTTCAAGCTCCAGCCGGCCGAATTCGCCAAGGTGGTCGTAATACTGCTGCTGGCTGCGATCCTCTCTCCGAGCAACCGCGAACAGGTCGGACAGCGCCAGCTCACCTGGCCCACGGTGTTTCGGGCTATTTGCATCGTCGCCCTTCCCGCGGTGCTGGTCCTGTTCGAGCCGGATCTGGGTACGACACTCGTCTTCGGGTTCATTCTCTTCGTGATGCTGTTCGTCGCCGGTGCCACCTGGCGTCAGATGCTCGCCCTCACGGCGACAGCGGCCCTTGGCGTCGCCGCAGTCCTCCAGTTGAAGTTGCTCGAGGAGTACCAGATGAACCGGATCCTGGTGCTGTTCCGACCCGAGATCGACCCCCAAGGCATCGGTTACAACATCCAGCAGTCGAGGTACGCCGTTGGCTCGGGCCAGCTTTTCGGCAGGGGTCTCTTTGCAGAAGGGACACAGACGTCGTTCGAGTACGTGCCCGAACAGGAGACCGACTTCATCTTCACCGCGGTGGCCGAGCAACTCGGCTTCGTCGGTGGGGTCCTGGTCGTCGCTGCCTTCGCCGTCATCATCTGGAGGCTCTTGGTGATAGCGGCCAACGCCAGGGACCGCTTCGGCGCCCTCATCGCCGCGGGTCTGGCCGCGATGATGGTCTTTCATGTCTTCGTGAATGTCGGGATGACGATCGGGATCATGCCGGTCACCGGCATCCCGCTGCCCTTCCTCTCGGCAGGCGGGTCCTTCTATTTGGCCATGACTCTCGCCCTCGGGATCGCCAACTCGGTGTGGCTGATGCGCACGCCTGTGCCGGGGGAGAACCAGCTCACTTGAACGGTTCTAAGTTCTAGTCTCGGCGAGATAGCGACCGATGTCCTCGGCCGAACCGTCCCAGATGACGGCCCTCGTCGCCTTGGCCAGGCGACACGATGCGTCGAACAGGTCGACGAGTTGGCGACTGGGGGCAAGGTCGGTGAACACCTCGAGGTAGGCGTCACGCATGCGCAACGCGTCGGGGTGCTCCGGGTCCAGACCGACCATCTTGCGCACTCGAGAGATCGGCACGTGGGCGCTGCCCAGAGGGTGGGCGACGACCGAGTCTCCCCAGTCGTAGAAGACGGCTCTCATCGGGTCGCCGGCAGGCCCGGCGCCCATCCCGAGGATGTTCCAAGGGTGGAGGTCGTTGTGGTCGAGGGTCGCAGAGAGCGGAGAACCGCTCACAATTTCACACCAGTCTCCGTAGTCCGCCTCGAGGAGGACTAGTTCGTCGGCGAACGGCTCACCCTCGAATGAAGCCAGGGCACGTCGATACCGTTCGAGAAGAAGGTCGGTGCGCAAGTCGTGGAGACCGATCTCGACCAGGGTCTGTGCGCTTGGAGTCATCGCCCGCTGTATCGATGCGTATTGCGGGAGGGCGACCACCATCGCGGCCACCAACTCAGAGCCCTCGAGCCGTTCGGCCAAAGATGGGCCGCCGTCAGGGAGCAGGAGCCAGCCGCGTACCGAGTCGGATGCGACGGGGTGCAGAACGTGTTCGGGGACGGCGGCGACCAATAGGGGGTAGAGCCCGATCTCGAACGATGTTCCCGGGACCATCGCCTTGAGCCAAACCCTGCCCCCGTTGGTATTCGCCGAGAGAACAGTCGACCAGGGCTCGAGGTGGGGCTGGCTGACTTCCCCGCTCCGCTCCAGACCGACCTCGGCAAGGCACTCATCGAGCCACGTGGTCGCTTCGTCGCGCCACCCTCGGCTTCGCCACGTCACTGCCAACTCTTCGTCGTTCGATACTTCGTCGCTCACGAGCGACTGAGGCTATGACCCTTGTTCGGGCCTAAGCGAGAACCAGCTCAGGGATCGCCAGGGGTCTGGTCGGCCAGCACCTGGCCCAGAGCATGGCGGGCCGACGCAGTCATCCCCGGATTGGTCTCCCGGTAGTAGGGGAGGGCGATGACGGCTTGTGCCAGTGCCCAACCCCGGCCCCGAAGCCAGGTTGCGTCGTCCATCCCGATGGAATCGCGGAACGACCGACGCGCCTCGCGAGGAAGTACGTTCCAAGCAACCATCAGGTCACAAGCGGGGTCTCCGACCCCCGCTGCCCCGAAATCGATCACTGCTGCCAATCGCCCGTCACGCATCAGGAGGTTGCTCGCCAGCAGATCGCCGTGGGCCCATAGCGGCGGTCCATCCCATCCCGGAGCATGGAACGAGATCTCCCATGCCTTCATCAGTTGTGTCGCGTCGAACTCATAGGCCACCTGGGCGATGGATTGCCGCACCGAATCGTCGACCTGAGCCACCGGGCCCCGATATGCGGCCGGTGGGTTGGGCAGGTCGATCTGGTGGAACGCACGGATCATGGCGGCCAGATCGGAGGCGAGAAGGTCGGGCCGAGGAAGATCGTCGGGCCGGGGATGACTGCCTTCGATCCAACCGAACACGGACCAGGGGCACGGATATCCCAACCCGGGTCGGCCCCGCCCGAGGAGCTTGGGGATGGCGACCGGCAAGAATGGGGCGAGACGAGGGATCCACTCGTGCTCGCGCTCGACTCCATCGATTCCCCATTCCGCCAGCGGCAGACGCACCAGCATGTCGTCGCCAAGTCGATACAGAGCGTTGACAGTTCCCGAGGACGCCACCGGAATGAGCCGGGCATTGGCCCATTGTGGGAATTGGGTGTCGACGAGCCGGCGCACGAGGTCGTCATCGATCTCTAACTGGTCCTCGTGGAGTCGAGTCGGGGCCATCATTCAGTCCACCACAGGAAGCAGGCTCCTCCGGCCGATTTACGGGCGCCGCATCACTCCCCAGGCATCTACCCTGCCGCCGGATGGACCGACGTGGTGAAAGAGGGTGGGTGGAGGTCATCTGCGGGCCCATGTTCTCCGGCAAGAGCGAAGAGCTCATCCGTCGGGTGACCCGCTATCAGATCGCTCGGGTGCCGATTCAGACGTTCAAGCCACGTCTCGACGTCAGGTACGCCGACTCCGAGGTGGTCTCGCATTCCAGCCTCAAGGTGGAGGCGATCCCGGTGGTGACATCGTCCGAGCTCTTGCACCGGGTCGATGACAGCACACGGGTCATCGGGATCGATGAGGGGCAGTTCTTCGACGATGGCCTGATCGACGTCGTCGAACAGCTCGCCTCGGCCGAGAAACAGGTGATCGTGGCCGGTCTCGACACCGATTACCTGAGGCGGCCCTTCGAGCCAATCCCCACGCTCTGCGACCGCGCCGAGTACGTGACCAAGATGCTTGCCGTCTGTCACAAATGCGGTGGACCGGGCATGTACACCCAGCGAATCGTCCAGTCGGAGGAGCTGGTCGTTCTCGGGGCTCAGGGCGCCTACGAGGCTCGGTGTCGCGTGTGTTACGACCCGACCGAGCCCGAACAGCCCGAGCTCGATCTCGGCGCTGGATAGGTTCAGCGTTTCCTTTCTGGTAACCTTTGCAAGTCCGCCAGACGCGACATCTTCCCCTCTTCGGAGTGTTTCGTTGATGAGCACCCGTGCATACCGGTCAGCCGGCATGTCAGTCCTCGGCGACCGCCTCCATGCAGGGCGGGCGCCCCAGCGCGATCTGGCGCATCTATTCGGGCCCGACAGCCCCTGCCAGGAAACGGGCATTCGGGTCGACCCAAGCATCGACTCTCAGAGGAGTGAGAACACATGGCTCTATTTCGCAAGAAGAGCCCACAGATCGTTCGGAAGTCATCGACGGAAGGGACCGTCGAGGAGCACAAGACCGTCCGCGTCAAGGGAAAAAAGGTAGAGGTCACCAGGGTCGAGGGCAGACCAGCCCCCGCCGCCAAACCGAAGAAGGAGCGACGTCACCAGCCGTCAGGCAAGGGTGGCGGCAACCACTCCAGGAACGGCGTCTCGACCTCACGAACCAGGACTCGTCGACCCGTCGACGACGAGGTGATTCTCCCCGTCGAGTCCGGGCGCAAACAGATGCTCGTCCGGGTGCATCGGGGACAGACGCAGATGGTGATCCTCGAAGGCCCGGTTCTCGTCGAGCACTACGTCGCCCGTGAAGACGCCGGATCGGTGGCAGGAAACATATATCTGGCCAAGGTCCGCAACGTCCTTCCTGGCATGGAGGCGGCGTTCCTGGACTTCGGAGCCCCCAAGAACGGCGTTCTCTATGCGTCTGACGTCGCTCCCGATGGGAAGGGCAATGGTCGCCCCAACCGCAGGATCGAGAGCATCCTCAAGGAGGGCGATGACGTCCTGGTCCAGGTGACCAAGGATGCGATGGGCGCCAAGGGCGCCCGCCTCACGGGAGTGCCATCACTTCCCGGTCGCTACCTGGTCCTTGTCCCCGACTCGGACAGTGTCGGGATAAGCCGCCGACTGCCTGACGACGACCGCACTCGTCTTCGCGAAGTGATCAACAAGGTGCGTCCCGAGGGATACGGCGTGATCGTGAGAACCGCCGCCCTCCATGCCAGTGCAGAAGAGCTTGCTGCAGATATCTCCCGTCTGCGCAAGGTCTGGGACCAGATCGGTGAGGAGTCGCAGAAGGGCGGCGCTCCCCGACTCGTCCACCAGGAGCCTGATCTTCTCATCAAGGTGATCCGCGAGCATTTCACGGCGGACTTCCGCAAGCTGCTCATCGATGACCCCAAGGCGTACGAGACTGTTGTCGAATATTTGCGGGGCACTGCGCCCGACCTCGTGTCCAAGGTCCAGCACTACACGGATGACGTGCCCTTGTTCGAGCGCTACCACGTCGACGATCAGATCAAGAAGGCTCTCGACCGGAAGGTCTATCTCCCGTCGGGTGGCCATCTTGTGATCGACCGGACCGAGGCGCTCACCGTCATCGACGTCAACACCGGGAAATTCGTCGGCTCCTCGAATCTGGAGGAGACCGTGCTGCAGAACAACCTGGAGGCGGCCGAGGAGATCGGACGTCAATTGCGGCTGCGAGACATCGGCGGGATCATCGTCATCGACTTCATCGACATGGAGACCATCGACAATCAGCAGCAGGTCCTGCGACGTCTCAAAGAGGCTCTGGCCAAGGACAAGACGCGGACCCAGGTCTTCGACGTGTCTCATCTCGGGTTAGTGGAGATGACGCGGAAGAACGTCTCTGCCGGACTGCTCGAGCAGTTCTCCTCCAAATGCGAGGAGTGTGGTGGCCGCGGGGTGATCGTCCATGATCACGCCATCGCTGCGGACGATCTCGTGGTTGAGGACTACTCGCTGGCGGAGTAGGCAGCCTTTGCGGTAAACGGCCGAACCGGTACCATTACACCTCGATTCCCTTCTTCCAAGAGGTTTACCCATGTACGCCATCATTCGCGCCGGCGGCAAACAGGCCAAGGTGCAATCGGGCGATGTAATCGAGATAGAGCGGGTGAAAGGCGACGCCGAAGAGATGTCTTTTTCCCCTCTCCTGATCGTTGACGACAAGGGGAACGCGGTGTCCGATCGTGACCTCCTGGCCAAGGCCTCGGTCACGGCGAAGGTGCTGGGCGGGTCACAGGGCCCGAAGATCGATATCTTCAAGTACAAGAACAAGACCGGATATCGCCGTCGTCAGGGTCATCGCCAGAAGTACACCCAGATCGAGATCACCGAGATCAGGATGCCGGGCGCCAAGGCAAAGACCGCAGCTGCCAAGCCTGCCGCGGCGAAGACGACCGCCTCGAAAGCAGCTGGGGCGAAGCCCGCCGGCGCCAAGGCCACCACGGCCAAGTCGGCCGCGGCGAAGACTCCCGCGGCGAAACCCGCCGGCGTCAAGGCGACTGCGGCGAAGACGACCGCGGCGAAGACCAGCAAGCAAGCCACGACCGACTCGTCCGAGGAGGAGTGATATGTCAAAGACAAAAGCAGGCGGTTCCTCCAAGAACGGACGGGACTCGGCCGCCAAGCGGCTCGGGCCCAAGGTGTTCGATGGCGAGTTCGTGAACGCCGGAGCCATCCTGGTGCGGCAGCGCGGGACCAGGATCCATCCCGGTGAGAACGTGGGCAAGGGGTCTGACGACACCCTGTTCGCAACCTCGCCCGGGACGGTCAAGTACGGGACTCGAGCTAACCGGCGTCTGGTCAACGTGCTGCCCGAGTGAACCAGTAGCTTCCGGTCGTGTTCGTCGACCGGGTTCGTGTCAACCTCCGCGCCGGCAATGGTGGTGCGGGGGTTGTCTCGTATGTGCGGGCAAAAGGAAAGCCAAAAGGCAAGCCGACGGGGGGAAACGGCGGTCCGGGCGGGTCGGTGTACCTCAGGGCGGATCCCTCTGTGGCCACTCTGCTCCGATACCAGCGAAATCCGCACTACGCCGCTGGTCACGGCACCCACGGCCAGGGTGATGTCCGCCACGGGAAAACCGGTGAGGCCCTGTTCCTCTCCGTCCCCCTGGGAACCGTCGTGATCGACGACGAGGGCACGATGGTTGCCGATCTGGTCGAAGAGGGTCAGGAGATCGAGGCCGTCAAGGGTGGGCGCGGTGGTCGGGGAAATGCTGCATTCGTCAACCCATCCAACCGGGCTCCGGGTGTCGCCGAGCAGGGGGAGTACGGGCGGTCGGAATGGCTCACCCTCGAGCTGAAACTCCTCGCCGACGCCGCCCTCATCGGCTTCCCCAACGCGGGGAAGTCCACCTTCATCTCGAAGGTCTCGGCTGCCAAACCCAAGATTGCCGACTACCCGTTCACGACCCTCGTGCCGAATCTGGGCGTGGTGAGCTTCGACGGGCGGGAGTTCGTCTTGGCCGACATCCCGGGACTCATCGAGGGCGCAGCATCGGGGAAGGGCCTCGGACACGAGTTCCTTCGTCACGTGGAGCGGGCCCGGGTACTCGTCATCCTTCTCGATCCGTCGCCGATGCAGGAGCGTTCGCCTGCGGAGCAGTTGCAAATCCTGAGACGTGAGATCTCCGACTACTCGTCCGAGATCGCAGCGCGGCCCAGCATCGTCCTCCTCAACAAATCAGACCTGGCCGAAGTCGGCGCGGACGCCCTGGCCCTGGGCGCCACCCCGGTCTCGGCGGTGAGCGGGGAGGGCATTCGTGAGTCGTTGCACGCGATCGCCGACCTGGTCGACGAGGCGGAGCGGATCGCGCCGCTGCGAAAGGGCTATGTGCTCCATCGCCCATTGGGTCCGACCTTCACCGTGCGAAGGGAAGAAGATGGCTGGCGCATCGAAGGGCTCGCCGCCGAGAGAGCCGTCGCATTCGCGGACTTGACCGTGCCCGAAGCGGCCGACATGGCGGCGTGGCGTCTCTCCAGACTCGGTGTGGATCAAGCGCTGATGGAGGCGGGCGCCCTCGAGGGCGACGAGGTCAGGATTGGCGAGATCTCCTTCGAATTCACCCCGGAACGGTATGAGGAGGAGTAGCCGCGCCGGTCAACTGCGACCGGCGCATTCGACACACCGTGCCGCAGCGGGGAGTGCTTCCAGCCGGGCTGCTCCGATCTCCTTCCCGCACACGTCACAGATCCCATAGGTGCCGTCGTCGAGTTTGACCAGTGCCCGGTCGATATCGGCGATCGAGTGCGTGAGGGATCGCGCTGTGGCGGTAGTGCTCAGTCGCTCGACGGCCTCGGTGGTGCCTTCGCCCACTCGCTTTCCGAATGCGACGGCGGCGCCGCTGCTCGGGGGTGCAGTCAGTCTGCCCAACTCCAGCTGCAGCTCGGCTTTGCGATCGATGAGCGTGCAGCGGATGGCATCCATACGAACTGTCCATTCTCGAAGCAGGAACACAAGTCCCCCTCGACGGAGAACCATAGGTTTGTCTCAACGGCGCCAAAGGTCCTTGGTGAACAGCACCAGCACGGGGAAGACCTCGAGGCGACCGATGATCATGAGGCTGGCGAGGAGCCACTTGGCCGGTACCGGGAGATCTCCGTAATGGAATGCGGGCCCGACCTCGCCCAGCCCAGGGCCGATGTTGCCCAGCGCAGAGGCCACCGCCGAAGTCGCGGTCACCAGGTCGAGGCCCTCGGCCAGATTGGCGTCGATGAATGCGAGCAAGAACACCGAGGCCATGAAGATGAACATGTAGAACAGGAAGAACGACTGGACGGCCTCTACCACTGGATCTGGCACTCGGGAGTTGCCGAAGCGAGTGATGAAGACGGCCCGTGGGTGGACCAAGCGACGCAGATCGGCGTATGCCGCCTTGCTCAGCACCCCGATCCGATAAGTCTTTATCCCGCCTGCGGTCGAGCCGGCCATCCCGCCCAGGAACATCAGGCCCACCACGACGATCTGAAGCGCGGGCCTCCACAGCCCAAAATCGACAGAGGCGAAGCCGGTAGTCGTGAGGATGGAGACTGTGTTGAATGTGCCGTGCCGGATGGCGTCGGAGGGGCCCATGTCTTCCCACAACCCGCCCACCACTATCACCACCGCGACCACAGTTATCAGGACGTACAGTTTGAATTCGGAGTTGCGGGTGTATTCGATCGGGCGTGCCAAAGCTCGATAGTGGAGGGCGAAGGAAATCGCTGCCATGAACATGAAGGCGGTGATCACCCACTGCGTGTAGTGGCTGAAGCCGGCGAGAGAAGTCGCCTCGGTGCCGAATCCTCCCGTCGACATCGTGGTCAGGGAATGGATAACGGCCTGAGACAGGTCCATATCGCCAGCCCACAGCAGGAAGATCTCCGCCACTGTCAGCCCGACATACACCAGCCAGAGTCGTTTCGCCGTCTCCTGGAACCGAGGGGTGACGCGGTCGAGCGTGGGTCCTGGTGACTCGGCTTGAGCCAGTTGGGTCCCTCCAGTCCCCAAAAGGGGAAGTACGGCGACTCCGAGAACGATCACGCCCATGCCCCCCAGCCACTGCGTCAAGCCCCGCCACAGCGCAAGTCCTTCGGGAAGCACCCCGGGATCGACGAGGATGGAGGAGCCGGTGGTGGTGAATCCCGAGACGGTCTCGAAGACAGCATCCGTAACCGATGGAATGGCCCCGGTCAGCAGGTATGGGAGGGCGCCGAAGAGGGAGAAGACGAACCAGGAGAGCCCGACGGTGACGAATCCTTCACTGACTGTTATCGAAGACGGGTGATCGACGATTCGCCTCGTAATCAGACCGAAAACGGAGGTGATCGCAGCGGAGACTGCGATCCAGGCCGACACCGAGAACTCGCCGGCGAGCAGCGACGCCCCAGCGGCAACCAGCATGGCCGCGGCTACGAACAGAAGCATGGATCCGATCACGTATGCCGCGGTCTCGAGCAATTGGAGGAGCGGTGGGCTGCTGCGACGCTTGATCTGAGAAGTCATGCGGTGAAAAGTGCTGCCGACTCCTTGATGTCCTTGAGGAGGGAGAAGAAGATGATGTGGTCTCCGGCCCTGACAACGGTCGAACCATCCGGGACAAACGTCGTCTCCTGGCGGGAGATGCCTCCGATGATGACGCCAACAGGCAGGGCGAGCTCGAGAAGGGTCTTACCTACCGCCCTCGATCCATCGTCCACCTCGATCTCGATCGCCTCGGCATCCGTGTCGGAGAACGTCGCGACCTGCTCCACCTTCCCCTGCCGGACGAAGCGGAGGATGGCGCTCGCCGCCATCAAGCGACTCGACACTGCGGCGTCGAGCCCGATCCCCGAAAGGAGACGCACGTAGGGAATCCGGTTGAACCTGGACACGACCATCCCGGCTCCCGAGGCCTTGGCAACGAGGCAGCTGAGCAGATTGACTTCGTCCCAGCCGGTGAGGCCCAAGGCAACGTCTTTGGGCCCCAGGTCGAGCGATGACAGGACGTTGGGATCGGTGGGATCACCGACGATTACCAACGCCTTGGGGTACTTCTCGGCGAGTTTGTGGGCGCGAGCCTTGTCTTCATCCACGACTACGACGTCCAGACCTGAAGCGAGCATTCGGCCGGCGGCGAGGACCGCTAGACGCGTTCCCCCCAAGATGATCGTGCGTTCGATATGGCGGCGTGTGACTCCGAGCATCCGAGTGGCCCTGTCCACCTTGTCGTCGGTGGTCATGACCAGGGCGTGGTCGCCGGACCGAACCACTGTGTCACCATGCGCCACGATTGTCTGCCCATCGCGGACCAATGCGGCGACAACCCATCCCCAGTCGGCGTTGCGCAGGCGGAGGAGGCTGAGAGGTCCCCTCGTGATGGGCGCATTTGGGATCACGGTGCCGCCGATCATGACGAGCTTCCCGTCGGCGAACTGGATCATCTCCGAGGGGCCACCCAGGACGACGATATCTGCGAGCTCTTCGGCGGCGTTCGCGGACGGGTCGATAATCACGTCGACACCGAGCCGGTCCGCACCTTCTCGCATCTCGGGCTCTTCGATGCGGGCGATTGTCGTTTTTGTGCCCATCTCCTTCGCAGCGTGACAGGCCAGGACGTTGGCACCGTCGCGGTTCGACACAGCTATGAGGAGATCGGCGCGACCCGCTCCGGCATCTTCGAGGACATGAGCGCTGGCGCCATTGCCGACGAGGACCAGGGCGTCGATTCGACTCTGGAGTTCCGCAGCGCTCTGCTCATCGTCTTCGATCACGACGACATCCTGGCCTTCGGCTGACAGCCGCTCCGCCAGATAGGAGCCGACAGCCCCGGCACCGATGATGATTATCCGCATCGCTGCGTTGTTGTCCCTGGCACCTGACCGGAGGCTAGACCCCGCCTCAGGACTTCAGCGCCAAATCGGCGAGCAAGCCGAGCTTCCGTAAGATGGATAGCCCTCGTTGAGGAGCCAGATGAGTCTCGACAGCCCCAAAGCTGTAGCCGCCGCGCTGCGCTCGGTCGGCTATCTGCCGGACGACCGTATAGCTCAGGTCGTCTTCCTGGCCGACCGCCTCGACAAGCCGATCCTCGTGGAGGGACCGGCCGGGGTCGGGAAGACCGAGTTGGCCAAGTCGCTGGCAAAGGTCACCGGGCGCGATCTGATCAGGCTGCAGTGCTACGAGGGCCTGGATGAGGCCAAGGCCCTCTACGAGTGGAACTACAAGAAGCAACTGCTCAGGATCCAGGCCGACGTCGACCACGACTGGGAGGACATCGAACAGGACATCTTCTCGGAAGACTTCCTACTCACCCGCCCACTGCTCGAGGCCATTCGCTCCGAGAACCCCGTAGTCCTGCTCATCGACGAGGTGGACCGGGTCGAGGTCGAGACCGAGGCATTGCTCCTCGAGATCCTTTCGGATTTCCAGGTGTCGATCCCGGAGCTGGGGACGATGGAGGCGAGGACGCAACCGATGGTGGTTCTCACCTCCAACAACACCCGCGAGCTGAGCGAGGCGCTGAAGCGCCGCTGTCTGTTCCTCCACATCGACTATCCCGACGCACACAGAGAGCAGGAGATCCTTGCCGCCAGGGTCCCCGGGCTCTCCGAGCACCTGGCTGCACAAGTGGCCAAGGTCGCCCGGTCGATCCGAAGCCTGGACCTGAAGAAGGCGCCCTCCGTCTCGGAGACCATCGACTGGGCCCGGACCCTGCTCGCCCTTTCCGTGGAGGACGTCGACGAGGCGATCCTGGGCGACACGCTGCATGTGCTCCTCAAGTACCAGGCCGACATCGAGAAGGCGGCCAAAGAGCTGACATCGAGCCCTCCCACCTAGTGCACGGAGCACCATGCTCGGGATAATCACCGGCTTCATCGACGAGCTGAGAGCCGCCGGAGTCCCGGTTTCCATGGTCGAGGCCATCGACGGGATGCGGGCAGTGGAGGCCATCGAGATCGGTGATCGCATCGCCCTACGCGAGACGCTTCGGGCGACACTGATCAAGAACCTGCGCCATGAGCGCGCCTTCGACACCGCCTTTGATGTCTATTTCTCCATGGTTCCCGAGCAGTCGTTCGAGGTGGGGGAGCCCGGGGAAAACAGACCCCAGCGTGACGCCGACCATTCCCAGCTCGGTGAGCCACCACCCTTCGATCTCGACGGGCTGCTCGACTCGCTTCTGGAAGCCCTGGCCGGTCTCGACGAGGAGGCGATCCGGCGTGGCGCCCGTACCGCAGTCGATGAGCTGGCCGGGATGGAGCCGGGTCGGCCCGTGGGCGGGACCTATTACCTGTACCGGACCCTGCGTCGCCTCGATCTGGCCGATCTGGAGGAGAGACTGATCTCGGCCCTCACCGATGACCAGAATCTCTCCGATTTCGAAAGACGTCTGCTCCGGGAGGAAGTGGAGGCCAGGATCGAGGCTCTACGGCAGGAGATCGAGGAGGAGATCCGACGCCGGCTCGTCGCCGATCGAGGCCGTGACGCGGTGGCTCGCACCTTGCGACGCCCCCTCATCGAGGACGTCGATCTGATGCACGCCACCAGCAATGACCTCCACGAGATGGAGGACGCCATCGGGCCCCTGACCAGGAAGCTGGCGGCCCGGCTGGCACGACGGCGTCGCATGCGGGCCGGGCGGCTCGACTTTCGCCGCACCATGCGCAAGTCGCTGGCGACGGGTGGCGTCCCCGCAGACCCACAGTTCCGTCACCCCCGGCCCCACCGGCCCGAGGTCTGGCTGCTCTGCGACATCAGCGGGTCCATGGCGACGTTCTCCCGGTTCACGCTCCAGTTCACCCATGCCATGTCGACCCATTTTTCCAAGCTGCGTTCGTTTGCATTTGTCGACACCATCGACGAGGTCAGCGATTTCTTTGGCCCCGGGGTCGATTTCGGTTCGGCATTGCGGCGGGTCACGACCGAAGCCGAAGTCGTTTGGCTCGACGGGCACTCCGATTACGGCAACTCGCTGGAGACTTTCCACACCCGGTTCGGCCGCCAGCTGACCTCCCGGACGACGGTGATCATCACCGGGGACGCCCGCAACAACTACCGGCCTCCCCGTGACCGGGTGCTCGGCGACATCGCCGAGGCTGCCCGTGCCCTGATCTGGCTCAATCCCGAGCCGAAGGCCTATTGGGACACGGGGGATTCGGCCATGTCGCACTATGCCGTCCACTGCACCTCGGTCCATGAGGTGCGGACCCTGCGCCAGCTCGAGCAATTCATCGAGGAACTGACCCTTCCCGGCCCCAGGGTGCGCCAGAATGTCTAAACCGTGAGAGGCATCCTGCCGATGTTGTGGCACACGCCCATCTACGGGCAATAGGACCAGAGGTGAATTACATGGGCTCGCGGATACTGGTTGTCGAAGACTCGGCTGTCATCAGACGGCTCATCGAAGTCTGTCTCCGTGCCGCCGATCTCGAGATCGTGACCCGGGAGGATGGCAAGTCCGGTCTCGCCGCCGTCGGCTCGGAGTCACCCGATCTTGTCGTCCTCGACATCGGGCTACCCGGCATGGACGGATGGGAAGTGCTGGACCGCATCCGCCGCGACGAGGCGACGAGGAACATCCCCGTCGTCGTACTCACCGCTCACGCCGAGGAGGAATCCCGGCGCAGGGCCAACGAGGGTGGCGCCGACGCTTTCGTCACCAAGCCCTTCCAGCCCAACGACTTCCGCTCCACTGTGCTCTCGTTACTGGAGTAGCGGCCAGAACCGGCGAACCCTGGGTTCCCAACACCGCTCAGCGAAGTCTGGCGCCCTGAGTTGGCCCGGGAGTGCCGGCCTAGGCCGGCTCATTCTCCAACACGTCGGCCAGACGCTGGGCGAGATCCACGACGCGGTTGGAGTAGCCCCACTCGTTGTCGTACCAGGACATCACCTTGACCAGGTTTCCCCCGAGCACCTGGGTCCCGCCGGCATCGAAGATCGATGAATGAGGGTTCCCGATGATGTCGGTCGAGACGATCGGGTCCTCGACATACTCCAGGATGCCAGTCATTGGCCCTTCCGCCGCAGCCCTCACCGCAGCGTTCACCTCTTCGACGGTCACGTCACGATCGAGCTCCACGACCAGGTCGACCGTCGAGCCGTCGGGCACCGGGACCCGCATCGCCATCCCGTCGAGCTTCCCGGCGAGACTGGGGATGACCTCCCCGATGGCGGCAGCGGCGCCTGTGCTCGTGGGGATGATGTTCTCGGTGGCCGCCCGGCTCCGGCGCAAATCCTGGTGTGGGACATCGGCCAGGACCTGATCGTTGGTGTAGGCGTGGACGGTGGTCATCACGCCTTTGCGGATGCCGAAGTTGTCGTCGAGCACCTTGGCCAGAGGTGCTAGCGAGTTCGTGGTGCATGAGGCGTTGGAGACGATGATGTCGTCGGAGTCGAGCTGGTCGTCGTTGACCCCGAGGACGACGGTCTCATCGATTTTGTCCTTCGAGGGGACGGTGAGGATGACCCGCTTCGCACCGGCATCGATGTGCTTCTGGAGTGATGCGCGATCCCTGAAGACGCCAGTGGATTCGATGACGATGTCCACGTCGAGGTCGTTCCAGGGCAAGGCTGTCGGGTCGCGCTCCATGAGCATCTTGATCTCGTGGTCCCCGACTCTCATCACGCCGTCCTCCACGGTGACCTCTTCCTCGAACCGCCCCATAACCGAGTCGTACTCGAGGAGGTAGGCCAGGATGTCGTCGTCGGAGAGGTCGTTGATGGCGACGACCTTGAGGCCGGAGTCCGGCCGGGTGGCGATGATGCGGAATACCGCCCGCCCGATTCGCCCGAACCCGTTGATTGCGACGTTGGTCATTTTCATTCTCCGTTGAGGTAGGCGGCGATCATCCCGGTGACCTCGACCACTCGGTTCGAGTAGCCCCAGCCATTGTTGAACCAGGTGATGGTCTTCACCAGAGTCCCTCCGGTCACCATGGTGGCCAGGCTGTCGTAGACACCCGAGTGGGAGATCGATCTCACGTCTGAGGAAACAATCGGATCGGCGACATATTCGATGATTCCCTGGTACTTGCTCTCACACGCCGCCTTCACCAAAGCGTTGACCTCTTCCTCGTCTGTGGCGCGCTCGACATCGGCCACCATGTCGACGGTCGAGCCGTCGACCACGGGAACGTTGAGGGCGACCACTGCCAGCTTGCTATCGAGCTCGGGCAAGACCTGGGTGATGATCTCGGCCGAGTTCGTCTCGGCGGGGATGATGTTCTCCCCGGCCGCCCGGGATGTCCGGTAGGAATCGGTGGGGACATCGGCGAGACGTCCCGCGTTGGACATCGCCTTCACCACCGTCATGTAGGCGCGCTTGATCCCGAGTTCGTCGTTGATGGTCTTCAAAATCGGCGCGGCGGCGTTTGATGTGTTGGAGCCGAGGGCCACTTGGTCGACATCGGGGCCGAGGACGTCATCGTTGATCCCGCGCAGGAGCAGCGGGATCTCACCGGGGATCTCGGGGCTCGAGGTCAAGACGACCTTCTTCGCTCCGGCCTTGAGATGCTGCTCGAGGGCTTCCTTGGTCCGATACCGGCTCGTGGTCTCGAGCACGACATCGACCCCGAGCTCGCCCCAGTCCGCATCACCCGGCTCACGTGCGTCCAGCCAGGCGACCCTCCGCTCGCCGTAGGACAGGGTGCCGTCGGCGTAAGACACGGGCGCCGGGAACCGGCCGTAGATGGAGTCGTACTTGAGGAGGTAGGTGAGTGCCTCGGGATCGGCGATGTCGCTGATCGCCACGATGTCGAGGTCGGCTCGATTGTGGAGGAGACGCATCACGTTCCTCCCGATTCGGCCGAAGCCCATGAGCCCGATCCGGGTTGTCATTATCGATCGCTTCCTTTCTGCGCCTTGGAAACTAGTGCTGATACCCCTTGGCGACCCAAACGGGCAGCGGTAGGTTCGGTCTCGGGAGGGTTGAGATGTTGTTGGCCTTCGCTCTGAGCGCGGTCTGTCTTGTCGCCCCGGTCGACGGGCCGGTGGTGGCGGAATACGCCCCAGTCGGTTCCTACGGGGGTCACTGGGGCATCGACTATGCAGCGACTCCCGGCACATCGGTGCGGGCGCCGGCCTCGGGCCGGGTCACTTTCGCCGGCTCTGTGGCTGGGATGAGATCGGTCACCATCGAACCGGTCCCGGGGTTCAAGGTGTCGTTGAGCTATCTGTCGGAGATCGACGTGTCCTCGGGGTCTATCGTCGATCGGGGTGATGTGATCGGAAGGTCTGGATCACCCCACGGCTTCGACGGGGTCCATCTGTCGACCCGGATCGACGGCGAGTATGTCGATCCGCAGAGCCAACTGGGATGTCGTGACACCGACATCACCCGCGCCCTTCGGCTGGTGACGCCTCCGGGGCCGTATGCTCGCCAACGTGCGCACCGGGATCCTCGGCGGGACCTTCGACCCGATTCATATCGCTCATCTCCACGCCGGGGAGACGGCCCTGTTCGCAGCCGACCTCGACCGGGTGTTGCTCATGCCCGCCGGCGACCCATGGCAAAAGGGTGATCGCGAGACCACTTCTGCCGCCCAACGTCTGGAGATGACGAGACTTGCCGTGGAGGGGACGGATCGATTCGAGATCGACACTCGTGAGATCGATCGCGACGGTCCCACGTACACAATCGACACCTTGCTCACGTTCCCTCCGGACGAGGAGCTCTTCCTGATCCTCGGGGCCGACGCCGCCCTCGGACTTCCTAGCTGGCACCGCTGGGAGGAGGTCCTCGAAAGGGCCGGCATCCTCGTGGTGCCACGACCGGGCACCGATCTCGCGGCCGTCGCCGCGACCGTGCCTGAGGCCAGCATCCTCGACATGTCCGCGCTCGATATCAGCTCGACATCGATCCGACACTTGGCGGCATCTGGGCGGCCGTATCGCTTCCTAGTGCCCTCAGAAGTCCATCGGTTCATCGAGGGCAACGGCTTATACACGCAAGTGTGAGCAGGCGATATGGTGGGGGCGCAAACGACCAGGAGGAATCCCCGTAGATAGCGGAAGAGAACAGGCCCGGGTGGCGGCGGACGCCATCTTCGGCAAAAAGGGCATGGACATCGTGTTGCTCGACGTAGAAGGGCTGTTCGTTCTCTCCGACGTCTTCGTGATCGCCACCGGGACCTCCCGCCCCCACGTCCAGTCGC
>Ga0299907_10000673_pt1 | contig 17540 bp, 20 predicted proteins | sample RVTome_16_FD_198680 | JGI IMG/M metagenome (GOLD analysis project Ga0299907, IMG submission 198680) | Soil microbial communities from uranium-contaminated site in the Upper Colorado River Basin, Wyoming, United States - RVT152D67 (version 2) ...
CGGCGAGGAGCGTTCCCGCCTCAGTGGTGACGACCACCGTGACCTTGCCCCGACGGGAGACCGTGACATCTTCCACACGGGCATGGGTGTCGGCAGCAGCGACCGTCTCGATGGCTGTACGTTCGGCCCGACGTCGTTCGCCGGTCTCCTCGAATCGTTCCACACCCGCCCGCGCCGCATCTTGCGCGAGGTTCGCGTTGCGAAGGTACGCGATGCCGATCGATCCGCCGTCCCACAGCGCCACGAAAGGCACGGCCGACGCAACCAGCCAGATGATGAGCAGCTTGCCGACGAGCCCGCCCTCGTCGCAGAGACGTGAACCGCAGCCCGCGATCATCGTCTCCACCGTCCGACGAGATGCCTCCTGACCGCGTCCACCTCCTCGATGCGGAGCGCCCTCGAACCCACCAGGAACACGACGAGTCCGGCCGCGACCGCGGTGAACACTTGCAGAGACTGCGCCCCGATCGTCTCCGTTCCGACGGCTTCGCCCAGGGCCCACGCGACGACCCATGCGACGCCGGCGGTCGCGACGCCCACGAGCGCGCTGCGGCCGATGCTCTCGAGGACGTGTCCTCCGCCCAACCCGCCGAGCCGCTGCCCGATCAGAACCGTGAGTACCGTCCCACCGAACACGTACGACGCGGCGTGGCCGAGCGCGAGCCCCGGCACGCCGAGATCGAGCACGAAGAACAGGAACAGGTCCACGACGACGTTGATCGCGACCGCCACGAGATTCACCACGGCCGGCGTTCGCGTGTCCTGCATCGCGTAGTAGCCGCGGAGCAGCAGCTGGAACACCGAGAACGGGAACAATCCGACGGAGAACGCCACGAGGACGTCCGAGACGAGCTCGCCGCTCCGCGGACCCGCCACGCCGTGTTCGAGCAGCAAGCGCACGATCGGCCTGGCGAGGACGAGGTAGCCGAGCGCAGCGGGGATCACGATCGCCGCCGTACCCCGGATTCCCTGCGCCAGCAGACGTCGGAATCCATCCGGGTCCCGATCCGCCCACCGACCCGACATCGCAGGCAGGAGCGCGGTGAAGATCGAGACGGCGAAGATCGCGTGCGGAAGTTGGAACAGGATGAAGGCGCTCGCGTACGCGGTGTATCCGCCTTCGATCCGGTCGGCGAGCACGATGACGACGAGCAGTCCGGCCTGGTTCGCTGCGACGTAGAGCAGGATCCATTTCGCCAGATGCGACATGCGCCGAACGGCGGCGTGCGCGAACCCCAAACGCGGCGCGAAGCGGAACCCCGTTGCCCGCAGTGTCGGCCACAGGGCGATCGTCATCGCGGCGACACCGGCCGTCGTCCCGATGGCCAGCACGTACTTCTGGGCCGTGGTAGCGAGTTCACGCGAGCCAGCCGCGGGTCCTTCCATCGCGGCGAACACGAGGAACGTCGCGATCACGACGAGGTTGTTCAGGATCGGCGCGAACATCGGCACCGCGAACCGCCGATGCGCCTGTAGCAGACCGATCGCGATCGCCCCGATCCCGTAGAAGACGACCTGGGGCATGAACCAGCGAAGGAAGAACGTCGAGTATTCGCGGACGATCGCTTGGTCCTTCGACGGCACGCCGATCGTGTACAGGTCGACGATCCACGGCGCGACCGCGATCGCCACGAGCGCCACTCCCGACAGCACGAGGAACGCGATCGTCAGGAGCCGCCGGACGACGTCCCACGCCTCGTCCCGTCCACGTTCCTGCAACCACTCGACGACGACGGGGACGACGACGGACGTGAGGATCCCGCCGAGCACGAGCTCGTACACGATGTTCGGCGTGATGTTCGCGATGTTGTACGCGTCGGGAAGGCGGGACTCGGCGATCCCGATCGCAAACGCCATCGCCGCGAGACGAAGGAACCCCGTCAAGCGCGAGAGCGCCGTGCCGAGTGACATGACCGCGGTGTTGCGGACGAACGCGGTCCCCGATTCCTCCGCCGGCGGGTCCGTCTCCGGCGGCTGTGGGTTCACGACGTCCGGCGTGGGATGAACCTCCTCGCCCACAACCCCAGCAGCACGAGAGCGGCGGCGATCGTGATCCAGAGCGCGATCCGGTTGTACACCGTCGAGCGGATAGTGATCTCGACAAGCCCCCCGATGGGGCGCCCGCTCGGCGCGAGGACCCGGAGCTTGGCCGGGAAGCGCCCTGTCGACCGAGCGTCGACCCGGAACGTGACGGTCTGCTCCGCCTTCGGGCGCAGCTCGAGATCCTGCTCCGGCGGGGTATCGAGGAGGAAGTCGGACGTGAGCTGCAACCGCACGCGGAGCGTAGAATCCGCACCATTCCGAACGGTGACCGGGATCCCGCTCCCCGTGCTCGAGGTCAGGGTGATGACGTCCACTGTGTCGATTGTCACCGAGCGGAACACGGCGGAAACCGAGTCGTGAACGTCTGCGATGAACGCCATACCGCCCCCGGGATCCGAGAGAAACTGACGGGACTCCGCGAGCAGGAGCGTGCTCTCCAGCCGATCGGGCTCGTCGCTTTCGCCCACGATGATTTCCCGGAACGTCGAGATGCGACGCCGCGCCTGCCGCAGCTCATCCACGTACGTGAAATCGAACAGGCTCGGCGACGTCGGCGCGAGCGCCGACGGTTCCGCCGGCGCGAACGTCGTCGTCAACTCCTCGACGTGCATCGGCGTGAGCCACGGTGCCCTCGCGATTGCTCGCGTGAAGGGAACGTAGAAGCGTCCCGGAAGGGTCGCGTCCTCAGGCACGACGAGCGCGAGGCCCCGGAGCAATCCGGGCTGCTCCTGCCAGATCGACGCGAGCGCGCCGACGACGATCTGCGCGTCGCGAACGGGATCGCCCGTCGCGTCGGACGACTCGAGCAACGCGGCAATGGCCGGATCGGGGACGACCGCGTGGATCTCGGCGTCGTCGCCCAGCGTCGCCGTGGGTGGGCCTGCGAAGCCTTGCGGGTGCGGCTCCGCTTCGACGGTCTCGGGCCCAACGATGACGATCGAGATGCCGGCCGCCGCGAGCTCACGGATCGTCGCGTGGTCGATAGCGCTGTCGGGCGGACGAAGGACGCCCGGCACGGGTGTCGTCTCGAGAAGCGTCGACACGACGTCTCGTCCACGCTCCAGTTGCGCGGTCAGGTCTTGACCGAGTCCTCCCGCGAGGAGTGACGGGAGCTCGGGAGCCGAGAACGGCAAGGCACTCAGGCGCACGTTCGGCGCGGCGGCGATCTCTTGCAGGTCCGCGAGTGCATCATCGGCGTCGCCAGCGCCGTCATCGCCGGCTACCACCCGTCGGATCTCGCCCGCGACGATGACCTTGTACCCGTCGCGCATCATCGCCAGCTGTCGGAGAAGCATCGGCGACACGGCGACGTCCACGACGGGTTGTGGAGGCCTCGTCGCCAGCGCCCGGAGCGCGCGGATCTGTGACGAGAGCGCTCCGCGGGGAGCGAGTCTTTGCTCGAGCGACGTCGACGTGAACACGCCGTCCGGTCCGAACTCGATCGGGTGATCCAGAATGAACGTCCAGGACAGCCCCAGCGGTATCTCGGGCCGGCGAACCAGGAACACGACCGGCGTGCGGATCGCACCGAGGGACGTCGTCCCGCTGCGGAGCTCGATCTTCAACGGGTAGACGCCCGACTCAACCGGATCGATGCCGCCTGAATCGAGCGCGAACGGGACCTCGAAATCGCGGGTCGAGCGCGGATCGATCGAGCCGTCGCGCGCATACGTCTCGAGGTCGAGCGCGACGGCGGGATCGGATACCAACGACTCCTCCAACGCAGTCCTCGAGATCAGCCGACCGTACAGCGTCACCGCGATCGAGAGTTCCTCGAGCGGCTGGGCGCCGATGTTCTCGGCGCGGAACCTGATGGCGAGCTCGCGCCCGTCCTCCTCGTACGAGGAGTTCCACGGCGTCTGTGACAGGAGGGTTAGTCGGATCGCCGTCGTTTCCTGCGCCGCGACGACCGGGACGTCCAAGACGACGCCGAGCGACAGGAGAGACAGGAGCAGCACGAGCTTGCGCATCGCCGGCCGCGTCATCCTATCCACCGTCTCCCACGAGGGAGACGATCTGCTCGATGCCGTACACCACGGCGATGGCGACGAGGAACGCGCCGACGGCGAGCCGCAGCGTGCGTTCCCGTGCCCCGAGCGCTATCCGTGAGCCAAGCCACGCGCCGGGGATCACACCCACCACGAGCACGAGGAAGATCGTCCAGTCGATGTGACCGAGCGCGGCGTGGACGAGCGTCCCTGGAACGACGAGCGCGGCGATGAGTACGAGCGACGTCCCGAGCGCGCGTTTGAGCGGCATGCCGATCAGCAGCGTGAGCGCCGGGACGATGATGATTCCGCCTCCCACGCCGAGCAGGCCCGATGCGAATCCCGCGCCGAACGCGATCACCCCGTATTTCCACACCGGCGTCTTGCCCTTCTCCCACGGGGTCGACGGAGTTCGTCCCCGGATGATCTGCGTGCCGGACAACCCGATCAGCGTCGAGGCAACGAGGAGCAGAACATGTGGGTTCACGAACTTCGTGAGGTAGGCGCCGATCGTCGCGCCGACAATCCCCGGTCCGGCTCCCCACCGCGCGGCGCGGTAGCTCACCTCTCCCGCGCGCGCGTATGCGTACGCTGCCATGACCGAGGTGGGGAAGATCACGGGCAGCGGCGTCGCCACGGCCTGGATGGGCGTACCACCGAGGAGCGCGTACACGGCCGGTTGCGTGATGACGCCGCCGCCCACACCGAATAGTCCCGACAGTGTCCCGGCCATGAGTCCGACGACCACGCCGAGCGTGATCTGCAGCGGGTTCACGAGAGCAGCTCGACCGCACGTTCGACGAGCTCGCGCTCACCGCGGAAGCTCGTGCGCTTGACCGCTCGCCGCGCGGGGAACCAGCGTACGTCCTCCATCTCGTCGTCGTGGTTGGAGACGTCGCCACCGGTGGCGCGCATCAGGTAGAACCGCACCTGCTTGCGAACGCGCACGCCCTCCCAAACGTAGAAGTACCGAACGGTCCCCAGATCCTGGTCGATCTCGGCCTGAAGCCCAGTTTCCTCGGCGACTTCGCGCAGAGCGGCTTCCTCGGGCGCCTCGTCGCGTTCGATGAGACCTTTCGGAAGGCCCCACGCCAGATCGCCACGTCGGGTTCGTCGGGCGGCGAGACAGATCTCGACTTCGTCGTGGACGCGTCGATAGACGACACCGCCGGCGGAGATCTCCGTGCGCGTCTTCATGTGCGACGGTCGGCGGAATGCGCCTCCCTATACTTGCCGACCGTGCTCGAACGGGTCATCGACTTCCTCCGCCCGTACCTCGACGCGCCGTGGGGATACCTCGTCGTTGGGCTGGCGACGTTCCTGGAGAACTCGATCGGCGCTGGCGTGATCGTCCCCGGCGAGACGCTCGTCCTCCTCGGCGGAGTGTACGCGGCGATCGGCGATCTCTGGCTGCCGCTCGTCATCGTCATCGTCGTCGTCGGCGCGGTGCTCGGCGACAACCTCGGGTACTGGATCGGCCGCCGCTACGGGCGCGGGTTCCTGGAGCGGTATGGCCGCCGACTGTTCGTAACACCTGAGCGGATCGCCGTCGCCGAACGCTACTACGCGACGCACGGTGGCAAGACGATCTTCTTCGCGCGGTTCATCCCGGTCGTTCGGAGCGTGGGGTTCATCGTGGCGGGCGTGGCACACATGGAGTGGAAGCGCTTCTTCGTCTACGACGTCGCGGGCTCGCTGATGTGGGGCGTTACGCACTCCTTCATCGGCTACGCGTTGGGGGCCAGCTACGAGCGGTGGGCCAGGTACTCGACCCCCGCCGGCATCGTGATCCTCGCGCTGTTGGTCTTCATCATCTTGGGCTCGAAGTTCCTGGGCTCGCGGCGAACGATCGACCAGGAGCTCGATCGAGCCGAGGCCGAGATCCTCGAACACGACTCCGATCGAGGGGACTGACGTCGTGGACGTCACGGAGCCCTCACCGGCCGGGCTGGATCTCGCCGGCCGCGCGGCGGGCGGCGCGTTCCATCGGATGTCGCCGGTAGCCGAACGGGATCGCGAGCGCCAGGTACACCGGAACGAACAGCGGTCCCCATAGCATCGACTGCCGGACGTGGTGCCGCTCGTGCGCGAGTAGCTGTCCTTCGACCGGCGCGGCCGAAACGATCACGAACCCGAGCGTCATCGCGGTGCGGTTCATCGCTCGCAGCAGCCACGTCACTCCGCGCGGTCCACGGTCGAAGACGATCGCACCGCCGTGGATCCGAGGCGTCTGGAACGTGAGTGCGCCGACCACGAGACCGAGCAACGTGTTCGGCATCGCCCACACGAACCCGAGTCCCTCGAGCAGCACGCGCGCACGCTATCCCACGACGGAATCGGGACGGTGAGCAGGGGTATCCTGGCCGCCATGGCCGACCCGTCGCGACCGGGCGGCGCCGTCGTGCAGGTTCCAGCCCTGGCCAAGGAGATGGGCGAGCGCTTTCGGCTCGCCGGGCACGAGCTGTATCTGGTCGGCGGCATCGTCCGGGACCTGTTGCTCGATCGCGTACGCGAGGACGCGGATCTGGACTTCGCAACCGATGCCTTGCCGCGTGAGACCACTCGACTCCTCCGTGACTGGGCCGAGCGAAACGTTCGTCTTGTCGGCGTCAAGTACGGGACGATCGCGGCTCGCCGCGGCGATCGCCTCGTCGAGGTGACGACCTTCCGCCAGGAGGTCTACGCGGAGGAACACCGCAAGCCGGCGGTCACCTTCGGCAAGGACATCGAGACGGATCTATCGCGCCGTGACTTCACCGTGAACGCGATGGCCGTTCGGCTTCCCGACGGCGAGTTCGTCGACCCGTTCGGCGGCGTGAAGGATCTCGCCGCACAACGTCTCGACACCCCGCTGGACCCCGACATCTCCTTCAGCGACGACCCGCTGCGGATGCTTCGGGCGGCGCGGTTCGCCTCGCAGCTCGAGTTCGTCCCGGCGCCGCAGATGGTCGATTCGATCTCCCGGCTGCGAACGCGGATGGGGATCGTCTCGGCCGAGCGGATCTCCGACGAGCTGTCGAAGCTGCTGCTCGGCGCGAAGCCCTCGAAGGGACTCGAGCTGATCGTCGACACGCGTCTCGCCGACGAGTTCGTCCCGGAGCTTCCGGCGCTCCGGCTGGAGCAAGACCCGGTACAACGCCACAAGGACGTGCTGCATCACACGTACGCCGTCGTCGAACGTGTCGAGCCGGACCTGACGCTCCGACTCGCAGCGCTGCTGCACGACATCGGAAAGCCGAAGACGCGAGAGATCACACCCGAGGGCGTCTCATTCCACCACCACGAGGTGGTCGGCGCCCGCATGGCGCGAGACCGGCTCACCGCGCTCCGCTACCCGACGCACGTCGTCGACGACGTCTCACAGCTGGTCGAGATGCACCTGCGCTTCCACGGCTATAGCGAATGGACCGACAGCGCGGTCCGCCGATACGTGCGCGACGCAGGTCCGCTCCTCGATCGGCTGAACCAGCTGACGCGCGCCGACTGCACGACGCAGAACCGCTTCAAGGCAAAGAAACTCGAGGCACTGCAGGACGACCTCGAAGACCGCATCGCGCGCCTGGCCGAAGAGGAGAACCTCGAGGCGATGCGCTCACCGCTGAACGGCGACCAGGTCATGAACCATCTCGGCATCGGGCCGGGACCCGCTGTCGGACACGCGCTGGACTTCCTGATGGAGCTGCGGCTCGAACGCGGTCCGGTCGACGAGGACGAGGCATACCGGCTTCTCGACGACTGGTGGAGCAAGCAGGGGGACGGTTCGGCGAGCGGTTGACGACGAGACGCCGCAGACATGCGGTGGCCCGTGTTAGAGCGGATGAACGTCGACCTCCACGGCTTTGAACGATGCCCATGTCTCGACGCCGTCGCGGAGTCCGAGGCGCTCGACCGATCCCGCGGTGATCTCCGCGATCAACTCGGGCGACGTCGCCAGCCGCACGCGCGCCCGTTGGCCGTCGATTGCGACCGAACGAACCACGCCGCGTAGCACGTTTCGCGCCGAGCCCATAGGAAGCTCGGTCGACAGGGTGACGTCGGGCGGTCGGAGCACGCCGATCACGTCACCGCGCTCGTACCACTCGGGCCAGGCAACGACGATCCGGCCGCCGTCGGTGACGATCGCGCCCGACCCGTCCTCGAGCCGGTCGAGCCGACCCCGGAACGCGTTGACGCCGACGAGATCCGCCGCGTACCGGGTTCGGGGCCTGGCCCGGATCTCGTCCGGCGTCCCCACGTCAGTGATCCGTCCGCCTTCGAGGAGGATGAGCCGATCGGCGAGGGTCGTCGCCTCCACGGGGTCGTGCGTCACGATGATCCGGACGCCGGGGAAGCGACGGAGCTCCTCGCGGAGCAGGTCGCGGATCCTCGTTCGCGCGCCGACGTCGAGCGCCGAGAGCGGCTCGTCGAGGAGCAGAAGCTTCGGCTCCGCGACGAGCGCGCGGGCCAGCGCAACGCGCTGTGCTTCCCCGCCGGATAGCTGCGCAGGACGAGCGTGCGCACGCTGGCCCACGTCGAAGCGCTCCAGGAGTCCGAGCGCGCGCCGGTGTGCTTCGAACCGGGCGACCCCTCGGGCGCGAAGGGGGAACGCGACGTTCTCCAGCGCCGACAGGTGCGGAAACAACAGGAGGTCCTGGAAGACCACGCCGACCGGCCGTCGTTCGGGTGGCACATGCGTACGCGAACCGGCGTCGTCGAGCAGGCTGCCCTCGAGCTCGATCCGGCCGCGGACCGGCGGGAGGAGACCGGCGATCGTCGCGACCAGCGTCGACTTGCCCGAACCGTTCGGGCCGAGCAGGGCGACGGTCTCGCCCGCAGCCGCCTCGAACGCAGCATCGACGTCGAACGAGTCTCGTCGAGTGGCGACGTCGACCGAGATGCTCACGCGGCCGCCAGGAAGCTCATCGCAGGAACCGTCCGCGCAGCCCGAAGATCACGACGAACGCGACGGCGATGAGCAGTAGCGAGAGCCCGAACGCGGCATCGGGGTCGGTCTGGAGCCGTTCGAACACGGCGAGTGGAAGCGTCTGCGTTCGCCCGCGGAGGTTTCCGGCGAAGGTGATCGTGGCGCCGAACTCTCCCAGCGCTCGCGCCCACGACAACACGGCCGCCGCCGCGATCTGCGGCGCCAGGAGCGGAAGCGTGATCCGGCGAAGCACGTATCCTCGCGACGCGCCGAGCGTCGACGCGGCGTCCTCGAGCCGTTCGTCCAGGCCGCGTAGGCCAGCTTCGAGCGCGAGCACTGCCAGTGGGAACGAGACGAACCAGGCCGCGAGGACCGCCGCCCCCGTCGTGAACGTCAGCTGAAGTCCGAACCACTGGTCGAGGAGCGACCCAACGACACCGCGCCGGCCGAACGCCGCCAGCAGCCCGACGCCGGCCACGACGGGCGGCATGACCAGGGGCATCACGACGAGTGCGCGAACCAGCGTCTTCCCGGCGAACGGCCGGCGCGCGAGCAGCCACGCCAACGGGAACCCCGTCACGAGTGAGAGCACCGAGGCGGCCGTGGCGACGACGAGCGACAGCCGCAGCGCGGTGAGGGCCGCGTCGCCACCAAGCACGTCGCCGATGCGCGACCACGGCGCTCGGAGTAGCAGGCCGATCATCGGAAGCGCGACGAGGGCGATCCCGATCGCGGCGAGCGGGATCCACGCCGCGGGCGTGCGGCTACTCGGCCGGGAGGAAGCCATGGTCGGCGAGCACGCCTTGCCCCGGTCCGAGCACGAACTCGACGAACTCGCGAGCGATGTCTGGCCGACCGGAGTCGGCCATGACGGCGATCGGATACGTCGCGATCACGTTGACGTCGTCGGGGATCCCGACGACGGAGATCCGGCCGGCAACCTCGGCCCTCATGTCGGTGACGTACGCGATCCCGGCATCGGCCTCGCCGATCAGCACCTTGGTGACGACGCCCGCGACGTCCTCCTCGTTCGAAACGACGTTCGCCAGCGCCGCATCGGCGATGCCCGCGTTCGCCAGGATCTCGCGCGCGTAGTCGCCCGCGGGAACGCCTTGGGCCGCCAGCACGAGCTGTACTCCCTCGCTTACGAGGTCATCGAGTTCATGGATGTTCGCCGGGTTGTCGGCCGGCACGATGACGGCAAGGCGGTTCCGCGCGAAGTTCGTTCGTCTCCTCACCCCGGGGCCGCGTTCGCTGATCGCATCCATCCACGCGGGGCTCGCCGACGCGAACACGTCGACGGGAGCGCCCTCGACGATCTGCGTGGCGAGTCCGTCGGACGGACCGAACGTGAACACCACCGCGACACCGGTCTCTTCCTGGAAATCGGCGCCGATCTGAGTGAACGCCGCGGTGAGCGACGCCGCAGCGGCGACGGTCAGCTCGCGATCGTCATCGCTCGAGGCGCTTCCTTCGCAGGCCACGGCGACGAGCGTGACGGCGAGGGCGAGGACCAGCGCGCGGCGACTCACTCGTCGACCTCGACCATGACGTTGGTCGCCTTCACCGTCGCCACCGCGCGCATGCCCCGTTCGAGGCCCATCTCGTCGACGGCCTCGCGGGTCACGAACGCGAGAACCCGATGCGCGCCCGCCAGGATCTCGACAGTCGCGGCCAGGCCGTCACGCTTGACCTCGGTCACGACGCCGGGGAACCGGTTTCGAACGCTCGCCGAGGTGACACGAGGACGTTCCCGCCGGTCTGAGAGGAGTCGGGCGACCTCGCCCGCCGGCACGAGGCGCTGCCCGCCGGCCGTTCGGGTGGTGGTCAGCTTTCCCTCGCGCTCCCACCGCCGCAGCGTCTCGACGCGAACGCCGAGCATGGCCGCCGCCTCGCCGATCCGGTAGCCCTCCGCCATGGAAAGCCCGACGCTAGCACTGTTTACCTCGACATGGCGAGCATGAAATCTGGCTACGGCTCTAAACGGCGAAGCGGACGTGCAGAACGTCGCCCTCGCGGACCACGTACTCCTTGCCCTCGACTCGAACGAGGCCTTTCGCTTTCGCGGCGTCCATCGACCCGGCCGCGACCAGGTCGTCGTAGCCGATCACCTCCGCGCGGATGAATCCGCGTTCCAGGTCCGTGTGGATCACGCCGGCGGCCTCCGGCGCCTTGGCGCCGCGGCGGACCTCCCAGGCCCGCGTCTCATCCTCCCCCGTCGTGAGGAACGTGATGAGGTCGAGAGCGCCGTATCCCGCGCGGATGACCTTGTCCAGACCCGGCTCGTGAACGCCGAACTCGTCGAGTAGTGCTCGCGCCTCACCCGGATCCATCTCCGCCGTCTCGGCCTCGATCGACGCGTACACGCCCACGGCGCTGTCCGGCAGATCGGGCGGGGCGTCCGTCCCCTCTTCAAGGTTCGCCACGACCACCTCGGGCTTCAACGTGAGCGGAGCGAGGGCCCTGAGGAGATCAACCTCGTCGGTCGACAGGCCGCTCGCGCGCAACGGCCTCTCGGCCGCGAGCGCAGCGTTCGCCTTCTCGAGCGCGTCGACCTCGGTCACCTGACGGCGCGCGCTCTTCCTCGCTCGCTCGAGCGCCGATTCGACGACCACCTGGTCGGCGAGCAACAGATCGGCGCGGACCTCCTCGAGCTCCGCTCCGGGTGACGTGTCCGGTCCGAACGAACGCACCACGATGGCGAGCGCGTCGGCTTCACGCAGCTTCGCGATGCCCTGTGCGCTCGACGTTCCGCCCGGCACGTCGACGAACGCGACCTGCGCGTGAACGGTCTTGCGCGACCGTTCCATCTCGGTGAGCACGCCGAGACGCGCGTCGGGTACCGGAACCACGGCCCTGTTCGCCTGCCCACCGTGCCCGCCGGTTCGAGTGAGCGCGGTGAACAGGGTCGACTTGCCGCTGAACGCCACGCCGACGAGGCCGATGTCCTTCACGAGTTGAGGCTAACGACGCACCAACGCGTTCGTACGCGGCGTTACGACGTGACGCCCATGTCGGATTCCGCGGAAGGAGCTACGACTTCGTTTCCCAGAAGATCTTGCCGAGCTCGTCGACCGCGTCGAGCAGCTTCTGTCCCTGTGCCGGGTCCTGGGCCTTCTTCGACAGGCCCGCTTCCTTGGTGGCCTTCCAGAACTTGTCGTGCAGGTCCGGGTACTTCTCGATGTGCTCGGGCTTGAAATAGTCGGTCCACAGCACCCACAGGTGATGCTTCACTAGGTCGGCGCGTTCTTCCTTGACGATGAGGCACCGGGATTTGTAGTCCTCCGCGGTCTCGGTCGCCATCTTGAACTTCTCCGCGTCCTGATACCGCGTCTGGATCGCCTTCACCGACTCGGCTTCGATGCGCGCCTGCGCGGGATCGTAGACGCCGCACGGGATGTCGCAGTGCGCGTGGACGATGCGGGACGGTCTGAGCAAAGCTTCGAGCATGGACGTTCCCCCTCCTCGTGACGGAGATCCTTCCGACCGAACCTATCACCGGGGTCGCCATGGGCGGAAGGCGGGGCGCTCGGTGCAGCGGTCCGGTCGCCGACCGCTGGTCGTGGCGGTCGCGTTCACTGCCGTCGCGGCGTACACATTGGCGCGCTGGCGACCGTACCGCGTGGAGATCAGCGGTGGGTCGATGCGACCCGAGCTCGAGCCGGGCGAGTGGGCGCTCGCCACGCCGGGATCGAGGTTCCGTCGAGGCGACGTTGTGGTGGTCGAGCACCCCGAGCGTGAGGCGTTCGAGATGGTGAAGCGCGTCATCGGCGTCCCGGGTGACCGAGCGCCGCACGGCGGCGTGCTCGCCGAAGGAGAGTTCTGGATCCAGGGCGACTCACCGAGCGCGTCGACGGACAGTCGTTCGTTCGGACCCGTCCAGCAGGAGCACCTGAAGGCGAGGGTTCGGCTCGTGTACTGGCCGCTCGAACGCCGTCGCCTGGTTCGAAGGTCGTAGAACGGGCCGAACCGAGCATGCGCGAACCGGGCCGCAATACTTGTGACCGGTCCACCGGTGGTGGTCTGACGACTGCTAGCTTGCCCAGCCGAGTGCGCGTGTCTCCTAGCGCGATTCGCTTGCTTCCGGGGTGGGGGTGAACAGCTTCCAGTGCCCCTCGGAGACGACTTCGACCGTGCCGTCCGTCACCTTTATGGCGGTTTGATCGTCAATCGCGTACGCCGGTACTGGTATCCGCGCGGCCCATCTTTCGATGTTGGTCAGGGAAGTGTCCGGCATGTCCTCGCGCTCCAGATGTGGAAACAACGAGAAGTCAACCAGTCCTAGCGCTCTGTCGCTGCTCGTGATCGGTTCACTGTCGTCGTAGTTCGTTCCTCCGAAGTCGGGAGTCGCGACCATCGCCCCGCCGCTCGTGCCGACGTAGACCGTCTCGCTGCGCAGCGACGGCAAGAGGTCGGCCAGCCCCGAATGCCGCATCCAGTAGCACAGATACAAGGGACTGCCGCCCCAAACCAGCAGAGCGTCAGCCTCTTGGACCTCGGGGACCCAATGCTCTTGCTTGATGCTGGGCAGCGCGGTGAGCTCCAGCACGCCCAACGACTTCCAACCCAATTCGCACATGGGGCCGGGGGCTGATCCGCTGATGAACCGGTAGACGTGTGAAGGTCCGCCGGGGAAGGGCTGCACTCCGGTAGGGATGCAGAGGGCGCTGGACCGGGCAATTGGTTTGCCCAGCAGGTCGACGAGCGTCTCGTGGATGCTCGTGTTGGTGATGCCAGCGGAAGTGAGAAGAAACCTCATCGGTGCTCCTTCGCTCGCGGTGTAGGCGGGTGCTCACCTCAGAGAGACTCAGCAGAGGCGAACAAATCATCGTTCGCCGCAGCCGTCGGGGGACGGTAAGCCTCGCGCAGGCGTGCGTGAACTCGCGCGCGCACTACCTTCGATGGTGGGTCCGCCCCCGGCGGGCCGGGGGCAATTTCGGTCTGGTCCGTGACCCGTCAACGGCGGTAGGATTTGCACCTGCAATGATCAGGACACGCTGCCGTGGGCTCGTAGGGGCGATGATCCCCGACCGGCGCTGCTGTCCCCTGCCCCACTGCGACTGCCGCTAGGCGTCGCGAACCCGTCCGGTTTCCCGTCTCGACCCTTCCGGAGGCACCCGATGAAGACAATTTCCATCACCGTTGACGCCCGAGGGCAGTCATGCCCGGGGCCGCTCGTCACGCTCCACAAGGCACTCAGGAGCGCGCAGCGGGGCGACCTGCTCGAGCTCCTGGCGACCGATCCCGGAGCGAGATCCGACGTGCCGAGCTGGGCGAAGCTGTCGGGCAACGAGCTCGTGGAGTCGAGCGAGTCCGACGGGCTGTTGCGATTCGTTATCAGGAAGGCGTGAGTCCGATGAGTGAAGCGACGACGAACGGTACCGACACAGTGGGCGCGCTCGACCAGGCTGCGCTCCGCGAGCTGATCGACCGCGCGCTCGACGAGCGCGCCGCGGACGACGGCTACAACAAGAAGAACAAGATCACGATCATCGCGTCGGACGGCCACCTCGACCGGATCTGGCCGACGCTCATCCTGTCGTCGACGGCGGCGGCGTCCGGCATGGAGGTGAGCGTTTTCTTCACGTTCTGGGGACTGTTCCCACTCGTCAAGCCGGAACGGCGACGGAAGACCGGCAAGGACTGGATGACGAAGGCGCTCGGGGTGATGAATCCGGGCTCGACCCAGAAGGCGAAGCTCTCCCGGTACAACTTCGCGGGGATGGGACCGTGGATGCTCGGCAAGGTCGCCGAGAACTACAAGACCCCGCACCCCACCGAGCTGCTCGAGCTCAGCCGGGAGATGGGCGTTCGCCTGATCCCGTGCCAGATGACGATGGATCTCATGGGCGTGAAAAAGGAAGACCTGATCGACGGGCTCGAGGAACCGATCGGTGCGGCGACGGCGCTCCTCGAGATGAAGGAGAGCGCGATCCAACTGTTCATCTGATCGCGTTCGGAGTTCCGTCGGCCGAGGATCAGATGCCGAGCATCAAAGTGCATGTTCTCCGCTACGCCGACCCAGGGCGCACTCAGGTGACGTCGGCGAGATGCGCGAACCCCGCAAATCGTCCGATGGAAACGACCGCGCTGCCGTCTCCTAGCGCGGCGGCCTTCTCACGGAGCTGCTCAAGCGCTCTCTCGCTCGGCCGCCCATAGCATTCGATCGCCGTCAGCGTGACCAAGTGCGCGAGCTTGCGGAACTCACCGCTGCCGATCTCCATATGGCGCTCCAGTGATTCCGAATCGGGATGGACCGCCACGACGGTCATCCTCGCTGCGCCCTCGTCGATGTAGAAGCCGTATGTGATCAGCTGAGGCTCGCGAGCGTCGATGAAATCCACGAGCCGTTGGACGCCTGCTTTGAGCTCGTCGAGCGAATCTTCCCGGATAGAGGAATGGTCGATGTACACGATCGGCTCTGAGCCGCCTCTGCCGTGACGCGACATGGGACCTCCTCCCTGAAAGCGAGAAGGGTACAGAGCGAGAGGTCGTGAGGGGCGCCACGCGACGGCGTCAACGCCCGGTGAGCGAGAAGTGCATGTAGTCCTTGCCGCTGCTCCAGCGTCCGCCCCACTCCCACCCGATCGCCGCGAACGAACGCACGACGAGGTCGCCGTCGTGGATCATGCCGATCAGGTCGCGTGAACGGTCGACGTACGGGCGCGCGAACCGGTTGCGGACCCATCCGTCGGAGCTGACGTACGGGTTCTGCAGCGGGTTGATGTCGACGGCGAGTCCGTATGCGTGCTGGGAGAACGTGGTTCCCGCGCCGGCGGGCGTCACCACGACCCGACAGTTGAACGACGCCGTGACGCTGCGGCGAGTGTGGGGGTCCTCCTCCAGGCGGGACTCCTTGAACTCACGCGCCAAGCCCACGCGCTTGATGGGGAGCTCGGCTTCGAAAAGCCGCTTGAACACCCACAGCACGTCCTCCGCGACGCCGGCGTTGACGACCATGGGTCCCCGCTTGATCTCGCCGTCGAACCCGACGTAATTGAAGCGAAGAAGGCGGAGTCCGGACAGCGGTACGGGGCATCCGGGCCGCCACGTCGTCCCTCGCATCTCGTTCGCCAGCGATGCCGGGAGGGGAGAGATCCGGCCGGCGAAGCGCGCGCGTTCGGCTTCCGCGGGGGAGGCGGACGGGCTCGAAGCCGGCGTCTCGTCAACGTCCCCGGCTCCGGCGCTCTGCGTCGCTGTCGGCGAAGGCGGCGACGCTTCGGTCCCAGGCGTGGGTCCCGTCGATCCGGTCCGGGTCTCCGGCCCGCGGGAGCACGCCACCGCGACCGCGGCGACGAGGAGCAGCGGGAGAACCCGAGCGGTGGGCCTTGAGCGCATCGCCCAGAGTGTGCCATCCACTCCCAGGAGACCGTCTCGATCCGGGGCCGGTTCCGCGCGCGCTCCGAGGAAGAGCCCCTTGTCTGAGATTCCTACGCGACGCTAATTAGCGTTGCGTAGTATCATAGTCACCGTGCCTACCGCCACCGACCTCGACATCCCGGCCTTGGCTGCTCGGCTCCGCCTGGGCGTCACCCGGCTGGCCCGACGCCTGCGGCAGGAGGCGGGGGCGGGCATCACCCCCTCGATGCTCTCGGCGCTCTCGACGCTGGACCGGCGAGGACCGCTCACGATGCGCGATCTCTGCGCCGCCGAGAAGGTCCAGCCGCCCACGATGACGCGGATCGTCGCCGCGCTCGTCGAGGCGGGCCTCGCCGCCCGCGATCCCGACCCGAGCGACGGGCGCGTGGCGTGGGTTCGCCTGACGCCGGTGGGGCGGAGGCTGATCGACCGCGTCCGCCGCCGCAAGGACGAGTACCTCGCGAGGGCGATGCGAGACCTCGAGCCGCACGAGCTCGCGGCGCTGGAGGAGGCGACGGCGATCCTCGAGCGCATCACGGCGGGTCAGGTTTGACCCGCGTCGGCCTGACCGTCCACCGCACGTTCCACTCTATGCGGCACTCGCGGAACTTCCGCCTGTTCTTCATCGGGCAGGCGATCTCGGTCACCGGAACGTGGATGCAGATGGTGGCGACCGCGTGGCTCGTGCTGCAACTCACCGGCAGCGGGGTCGCCCTCGGCGTCGAGACGGCACTGGCCTTCGGACCCATCCTGTTCCTCGGCGCGTGGGGCGGCATGGTCGCCGACCGACACGACAAGCGAAGGATCCTCGTCGTCACGCAAACGGCGTTCGGGCTGCTTGCGCTCACTCTGTTCGTGCTCGTTGCGACCGACGTCGTCGAGCTGTGGCTGGTGTTCGCGGTTGCGCTCGGGCAGGGCATCATCACGTCGATCGACATGCCGACGCGACAGAGCTTCGTCGCCGAGATGGTCGAGCAGCGCGACCTGACGAACGCAGTCAGCCTGAACAGCGCGGTCTTCACCGGCACGCGCATCGTGGGACCGGCCCTCGCCGGGGTGCTGATCGCCGGCGTGGGGATGGAGTGGTGCTTCCTGCTGAACGCCGTGTCGTATCTCGGCGCGATCGGCGCGCTGTCGCTGATGCGCCGCGAAGAGCTCCGCCCTCAGCGTGCGCCGCGTGCCGCGCGCGCCATACGCGACGGACTGCGCTACGTGTGGAGGACGCGCGAGCTGCGACGGCCGCTCGT
>Ga0299907_10000674_pt1 | contig 17539 bp, 15 predicted proteins | sample RVTome_16_FD_198680 | JGI IMG/M metagenome (GOLD analysis project Ga0299907, IMG submission 198680) | Soil microbial communities from uranium-contaminated site in the Upper Colorado River Basin, Wyoming, United States - RVT152D67 (version 2) ...
GAGTGCCCGCTCCCAGGGGGCGCCGGTCGGGGCGTAACGGCGACCCTCGAGGTAGGCGAACGTGCTGTCGTCGGGCGCCACGAGTCCCGCCTTGGCGCCGGCCTCGATGGACATGTTGCACACGGTCATCCGTCCCTCCATCGAGAGGCTGCGGACGGCGGAGCCGCGGTACTCGATGATCGAGCCGATGCCGCCGCCGGTGCCGATGCGGCCGATGATGGCGAGGATCACGTCCTTGGGGGTCGCACCGGTTGGCAGGCGGCCCTCGACGGTCACCGCCATGGTGCCTGGCCGCTGCTGTGGCAGTGTCTGGGTGGCCAGCACGTGCTCGACCTCGCTGGTGCCGATCCCGAACGCCAGCGCCCCGAACGCGCCGTGGGTCGAGGTGTGGCTGTCGCCGCAGACGATGGTCATGCCGGGCTGGGTCAGTCCCTGCTCGGGGCCGATGATGTGGACGATGCCCTGGCCGGGCTCCCCGATGCCGTGGCAAGTGATGCCGAACTCGTCGCAGTTCGCGCGCAGCACCCGCATCTGCTTGGCGGAGATCGGATCGGCGATCGGTTGGTCGATGCCCTCGGTCGGCACGTTGTGGTCCATCGTGGCCACGGTGAGGTCGGGGCGCCGGACCCCGCGCCCGGCCAGGCGGAGTCCGTCGAACGCCTGCGCCGACGTGACCTCGTGCACCAGGTGGAGGTCGATGAACAGCAGCTCGGGGTCGCCATCCGCGGACCGGACGACGTGGTGGTCCCAGACCTTCTGGCTGAGCGTGCGGGGTCCCGCTGTTGGTGTCGTCATGGCTGTCGTCTCACATAACGAGATAGGATTCTCAGGAAGTGAACAGCATAAGTGGTGTCGGGGTGGTGGACAAGGCGGTCGGCGTGCTGGGCGCGCTCGAGCGGGGCCCGCAGTCATTGGCCGAGCTCGTGGACGCGACCGGCCTGACCCGGGCCACCGCCCATCGCGTGGCCGTCGCGCTCGAAGCCCACGGGCTGGTGCGGCGTGACGAGGACGGCCGTTTCACGCTGGGGCTGCGCCTGATCGGGCTGGGCCACGCCGCCGCCGAGGCCGTGCCCGGCTGGCTCGACGCGCGCCCGGCGCTGGCCTGGCTGCAGGAGCAGACCGGCGAATCGGTGCAGCTCTACGTGCGCGACCGCGACGTGCGGGTGTGCGTCGAGTCGCTGGAGGCCCCGCACGAGCTGCGCACGATCGTCCCCGTGGGCGCCCGCCTGCCGCTCGACCGCGGGTCCGGCGGGCGGGTGCTCCGCGACGGGGCCGGCGCCGGCTGGATCGAGAGCGTGGAGGAGCGCCAGGCGGGCGTGGCGTCGGTGAGCGCCGCAGTGGTGGACCCGTCGGGCCGGGTCGTGGCCGCGGTGAGCGTCAGCGGTCCGGTCGATCGGACGACCCGCGCCCCTGGCCGTCGCTACGGCGCCGCCGTGGCCGAGGCCGCCCACCGCATCTCCAGGAGCCTGATCTGACCCGGCCGGCCGCGCTCAGTGCACCTGGCGATCCCGACCCTCCCAGTACGCCGCCCGGAGCTTGAACTTCTGCAGCTTGCCGGTGGCCGTCCGGGGCAGTGCGTCCCGCATCTCCACCGACGTCGGGCACTTGAAGTGCGCCAGGTGTTCGCGGCAGTGAGCGATCAGCGCCGCCTCGTCGACATCGGCGTCGGGGACGGGCACCACCAGGGCCTTGACCGTCTCACCCCACTTTTCGTCCGGCACCCCGATCACCGCCACCTCGGACACCGCCGGGTGCGAGTGCAGCACGTCCTCGATCTCGATGGACGACACGTTCTCGCCGCCGGAGATGATCACGTCCTTCTTGCGGTCGGAGATGGCCAGGTACCTGCCCTCGGAGTCGTCGTCGAGCGTGCCGCCGTCGCCGGTGTGGAACCAGCCGTCCTCCAGGGCGGCGGCGGTGGCATCCGGTTGGTTCCAGTAGCCGTCGAACACGACGTTCGAGCGGGCCAGCACCTCGCCGTCCTCGCTGGTCTGCAGCCGGACGCCGAGGGTGGGTGCACCGGCCCGCCCCAGCCTGGTCGCCCGCTCGGCGGGGGAGAGGTCGTCCCATTCGACTCGGCGCCGGTTGATGGTGAGGACCGGCGACGTCTCCGTGAGCCCGTAGAGCTGGATGAACTCCCACCCCAGCTCCGTCTCCATCCGCTCGATCGTGCGGGTGGGCGGGGGCGCGCCCGCCACCACCATCCGCACGCGGTCACGCCCGGGCACCTCGCCGTCCCAGCGGGCCGCGCCGTCGAGGATCGCGGCCACCACGGCCGGCGCCCCGCACATCAGCGTCACCCCGTGCCGCTCGACCCGCCGCAGGATCTCGGTGCCATCGACCTTGCGCAGCACCACCTGGCCGGCCCCCATGCCCGCCAGCGCGTACGGCATCCCCCAGCCGTTGCAGTGGAACATGGGCAGGGTGTGGAGGTAGATGTCACGATCGTTCACCCCGGTCTGCCAGCCGAAGACCGCGGCGTTGACCCACAGGTTGCGATGGGTCATCTGCACGCCCTTGGGCCGCGCGGTCGTGCCGCTGGTGTAGTTGATGGTGGCGGTGGCGTTCTCGTCGGGCTCGTCCCAGGGCTCGGGGTCGCCGGCGTCGGCGGGCCACAGCACGGCGTCGGTCTCGGCGCCGAGGACGTAGCGGTGCTTGCAGTCGATGCCCGCCAGGGCCTCGTCGAGCTCGGGGTCGACCAGCAGCATCGTGGCTCCGGAGTGCTCGACGATGTAGCTGATCTCCTCGGCGTTGAGGCGGAAGTTGACCGGCACCAGTACCCGGCCCCAGGCGCTCACGCCGAAGAACGACACCAGCAGCCTGGCGGCGTTGTGCGACACGATGGCCACGCGCTCTCCCCGGCCCACGCCGAGCTCGCCGAGGGCCGCCGCCTGGGCCCGGGCGAGCTCGGCCACGCGCCGGTAGGTGAGCGAGCCCCACGAGGGTGCCGGCTGGTCAGGCTCGTCCACCACTCCGATGCGATCGGGGTAGACGAGCGCGGCTCGCTCCAGGTGATCGGCGATCGTCAACGGAACCTGCATGGCTCCCCCTCGTGCTCGGCTCTCCCGCCTTATTAGCGCGTCAACTCCACAGCGTGACGTAGACCGGCGGCCGGAAGCGGGATACCGGCACGCTGCCGTCGGCCCGGTGCATCGCCTGCATAGCGTGGGGTGTGTCGAGGAAGCGCCACAGCCGGGTCGCCATCGGGGAGCGCCGGTCGGCGCCCAGGGCGTTGACGTGCCACAGGACGTCGAGGGGCGTGCCGGCGACCGGCAGCAGGACCAGCCGGCCGCGCTCGACGTCGCTGGCCACCAGGTGGGCGACCCCCGGCGCCACGCCCTCGCCGTCGGCGGCGGCCGCCCACGCGGCGCCCAGGCTGGGGAACACCCGAATGCGGCCGTCGGGGACCCGGAGCCGGGTCAGCAGCGTGCCGATCTCGGTGGCGGGGTCGGCCCCGGTGGCGTCCACGAGCCAGTCCTGGCCGGCGAGGGCAGACAGCCCGACGTGGCCGGCCCGGGCGAGGCCGTGGCGCTTGCCGGCGACCACGACCAGCCGGTAGCGCATCATGGGCTTGGCCTCGAGGTCGATCAGCGACGGTCCCAGGCCCACGTCGGCAAGGCGTTCCGTCAGCAGCGCCGGCATCTCGGTGGCGGTGGTGACCCCCAGCGTGGCCTCGACCGGGCCGTGGCGCGACGTGAAGGCGTTGAGCAGCGGGCGGGCCACGTACTCGGCCACGGTGCTGGTGGCGACCACCCGCAGCAGCTCGGGCGCACCCTGGGCCCGGCGGATCGCGTCCTCGGCCTCGACGGCCAGGTTCACCATCTGCGAGGCGATGGGGACCAGGCGCTGGCCGCCGGGCGTCAGGTCCATGCCGCCGGGCGTGCGCTCGACCAGGGGGTCGCCGAGGTGCTGGCGCAGCGCCGCCAGTGCGCCCGACACCGCCGGCTCGCTGACGCCCAGCAGGCGGGCCGCGGCCTTCACGGATCCGAGCCGGGCCACGAGCACGAAGGCCTCGAGCTGCGTGAGCGTCATTGCTTCCCGCTCCTGCTGCTCCGCAGCGGGCCGCTCGGGCCGGGCTCGCTGCAGTGCGGACGCTCGCTCATCGCTGCGCACCGTAGCGGGCGATAAGCAATCGCTTAGGCGCCCGTGGACAGACCGGAGCGTGCGGAGCACACTGCGCTCCGCGGCTTCCCGGGTGCGGACCGCCGCCCGCCGGAGGGAGGAAGGATGCAGACCCCTGCGCCGTTCGAGTACGAGCGGGCCGGCAGCGTCGACGATGCGCTCGCCCTGCTCGAGCGCCACGGGCCCGAAGCCCGGCTCGTCGCCGGCGGCCACAGCCTGCTGCCGATGATGAAGCTGCGTCTGGCGCGACCGGAGGTGCTCGTCGACATCAACGACCTGACCGACCTGTCGTACATCCGCGTCGACGGCGACACGATCGCCATCGGCGGGATGACCCGCCACGCGGAGCTGCTGGCCTCACCCGTCCTGGGTGAGCACTACGCCATCTTCCACGACGCCGAGCGGGTCATCGCCGATCCCGTCGTCCGCAACCGGGGGACCATCGGGGGCTCGTTCTGCCAGGCCGACCCGTCAGAGGACCTGGCCGCGGTGGGCTCTGCGCTCCGCGCCGAGATGGTCGTCCGCTCGACGGGCGGCGAACGGACGATCCCCGCCCGGGAGTTCCACACGGGCCCGTACGAGTCCGTGCTGGAACCCGCGGAGATCCTCATCGAGGTGCGGGTGCCGATCCGGCCCGGCGCCGGCAGCGCCTACGAGAAGGTGGAGCGCCGCGTCGGGGACTGGCCCATCGCCGCCGCCGGCGCCTTCGTGACCCTGGACGGCGACACGGTGAGCGACGTGGGCATCGGGCTCACGGCGCTCGGGGCACCGCACTTCTGCGCCCCGGACGCCGAGGACGCGCTCAGGGGCCAGGACGCCACGGACGAGAACCTGGCGACTGCCGCCGGTGCCGCCGCCGACGCGTGCAACCCGGCCGCGGACCAGCGTGGGCCGGTCGACTACAAGCGCCACCTGGCCCGGGAGCTCACCCTGCGGGCGTTGCGCCGCTCGGTGGCCCGGGCACGCGGCGAGGCCGAAGGAGGCTGACCATGCAGGTGACGATGACCGTCAACGGCGAGGAAGTGACTCGCGACATCGAGCCCCGGCTCCTGCTGGTGCACTTCGTGCGCGATCACCTGGGGTTGACCGGTACCCACTGGGGCTGCGACACGTCCAACTGCGGCACCTGCGTGGTGTGGATGGACGGCGAACCGGTCAAGAGTTGCACCGTGCTCGCGGCGATGGCCGCCGGGCGCACCATCCGCACGGTCGAGGACCTCGAGCGCGATGGCGAGCTCGACCCCGTCCAGCAGGGATTCATGCAGTGCCATGGCTTGCAGTGCGGCTTCTGCACGCCGGGGATGATGATGACGGCCCGCTGGCTGCTCGATCACGATCCCGATCCCACGGATGACGAGATCAGGGAGGCCATCTCGGGGCAGTTCTGCCGCTGCACCGGCTACGAGAACGTCGTGCAGGCGATTCGCTGGGCGGCAGAACACCCTGACGGTCTGGGGGAGGCCGCGGAGCCCGCCGCCGCCGCCGACAGTGCGGCGGCGGGCGACGCGGTGTCTGAGGAGGTGTCGGCATGACGACCACCGAGAGCCCCGACGCTGCGCCCGCGGCACCGCTCAGCGCAGCCGGCAACCCCATCGGCTTCGGGCGGATGCTCCGCAAGGAGGACGCGCGCTTCCTCAGGGGCAAGGGCAACTACATCGACGACATCCAGCTCCCGGGCATGCTGCACGCCGCCATCCTGCGGAGCCCGTACGCGCACGCCCGGATCAACGCCATCGACACCTCGGCCGCCGAGGCCCATCCCAAGGTCAAGGCGGTGATCACCGGCGCCGTCCTGGAGGGGCTGAACCTGGCGTGGATGCCGACGCTGTCGCAGGACGTCCAGGCGGTGCTCGCCACCGACAAGGTGCGATTCCAGGGCCAGGAGGTGGCGTTCGTCGTCGCCGAGGACCGCTACGCGGCCCGCGACGCGCTCGAGCTCATCGAGGTGGACTACGAGCCGCTCGACCCGGTCGTCGACGCGCGCCGCGCGCTCGACGAGGGCGCGCCCGTCATCCGCGACGACATCGAGGGCAAGGCCGACAACCACATCTTCGACTGGGAGTCGGGCGACGCCGCCCGCTGCGACCAGGTCTTCGCGGACGCCGACGTCGTGGTGACCCAGGACATGATCTACCCGCGCTCGCACCCGGCGCCGCTGGAGACCTGCGGGTCGGTGGCGCACATGGACCCGGTCACGGCCAAGCTCACCGCCTGGATCACGAGCCAGGCGCCCCACGCCCACCGCACCGTGTACGCGCTGGTGGCCGGGCTGCCCGAGCACAAGATCCAGGTCATCTCGCCCGACATCGGCGGCGGGTTCGGCAACAAGGTCCCCATCTATCCCGGTTACGTGCTGGCCGTCGTCGGCTCGATCGTCACGCACAAGCCGGTCAAGTGGGTGGAGGACCGGTCCGAGAACCTGATGACGACCGGGTTCGCGCGCGACTACCACATGCGCGGCCAGTTCGCCGCCACCCGGGACGGCAAGATGCTGGGCCTCCGGGTCGACGTGATCGCCGACCACGGGGCATTCAACGGCACCGCCCAGCCGACGAAGTTCCCGGCCGGGTTCTTCAACATCTTCACCGGCAGCTACGACCTGCAGGCGGCGCACTGCAAGGTCACCGGCGTCTACACCAACAAGGCTCCCGGCGGCGTCGCGTATGCCTGCTCGTTCCGGATCACCGAGGCGGCGTACCTGGTCGAGCGCATGGTCGACATCCTGGCGGCGGAGCTCGACATGGACCCCGCCGAGCTCCGGAGGCGCAACCTGCTCCAACCCGAGCAGTTCCCCTACACCACCCACACGGGCTGGGAGTACGACTCCGGCAACTATCCGCGGGCCCTGGAGGTCGCCCTCGAACTGGCCGGCTACGACGAGCTGCGCCGGGAACAGGCCGAGCGCCGGGACCGGGGCGAGCTGATGGGCATCGGCCTCAGCTTCTTCACCGAGGGCGTGGGCGCCGGCCCGCGCAAGCACATGGACATCCTCGGCCTGGGCATGGCCGACGGCTGCGAGCTGCGGGTGCACCCCACCGGCAAGGCGGTCGTGCGGCTGAGCGTGCAGACGCAGGGCCAGGGCCACGAGACGACGTACGCCCAGATCGTGTCCAGCCAGCTCGGGATCCCGCCCGAGGACATCGAGGTCGTCCACGGCGACACCGACCAGACCCCGTTCGGCCTCGGGACCTACGGGTCACGGTCCACGCCGGTGTCGGGGGCCGCCGCCGCCGTCGTGGCCCGGCGGGTGCGCGACAAGGCCCGCATCATCACCGCCGCGGCGCTGGAGTGCGACCCCTCCGACCTCGAGTGGGAACTCGGCCGCTGGCAGGTCAAGGGCGACCCGACGCACGGCAAGACGATCCAGGAGGTGGCGCTCCTGTCGCACAGCAGCCTCGAGCTCCCCGAGGGGGTCGAGGGGCACCTCGATGCCAGCGCCGTCTACAACCCGCCCAACCTGACGTACCCGTTCGGGGCGTACATCTGCGTGGTCGACGTCGACCCCGGGACCGGGCAGGTGAAGGTGCGGCGGTTCGTGGCCGTGGACGACTGCGGCCCGCGCATCAATCCCATGATCGTCGAGGGCCAGATCCACGGGGGCCTCGCCGACGGTGTGGGCATGGCGCTCATGCAGGCCATCGCCTTCGACGAGGACGGCAACTGCCTGGGCGGGTCGTTCATGGACTACCTGCTGCCCACGGCGCTCGAGTGCCCCACGTGGGAGCTGGGCGAGACGGTGACGCCGTCCCCCCACCATCCCCTGGGCTGCAAGGGTGTCGGCGAGTCCGCCACCGTCGGGTCGCCGGCTGCGGTGGTCAACGCCGTGATCGACGCGCTGAAGCCGTTCGGCGTGCGGCACGCGGACATGCCGCTCACGCCGGCGCAGGTGTGGCTGGCGATGCAGGGAAGGCCGTTGCGCACCGACCTCGCCATCACGTGAACCCCGACGTCGAGGCCCGGGCTGCCGCGTTGCGGCGGGATCGGGTCCCGTTCGTGCACGCCCGCGTGGTGCGCGCCGAGCGGCCGACGTCGGCCAAGCCGGGGGACGAGGCGGTGGTCCTGCCCGACGGCACCATCGAGGGCTTCGTCGGGGGAGCGTGCGCGGAGTCGACGGTGCGGGCCCAGGGCCTGTCGTTGCTTGACTCCGGTGAGTCGCTGCTGCTGCGCATCTCCCCCTCGGACGACGCCGGCGACGCGGGCGCGCCCGAGCCCGAGGGCACGCTGACCGTCGTGAACCCCTGCCTCTCGGGCGGGACGCTGGAGATCTTCCTGGAGCCGGTGATCCCGGCGCCCACCATCGCCGTCCACGGGGAGTCGCCGATCGCGGCCGCCCTGGCCACGCTGGCGGAGCGGGTCGGCTTCGAGGTCGTGGAGGGCGGCGGCGATGCAGTCGGCGGGGAGGCGGGCGCCCCGCCGGCAGCGGTGGTCGTGGCGTCCCACGGGCGCGACGAGGAGCCGGTCCTGGAGGCGGCGGTGCGCGCGGGCGTGCCGTACGTGGGCCTCGTTGCCAGCCGCAAGCGGGGCGAGGCCGTCGTGGCTGCGCTCGAGCTCGACGACGCCCAACGGGCCTCGGTGCACACCCCCGCGGGACTGGACATCGGTGCCCGCACGCCGCGGGAGGTGGCGCTGTCGATCCTGGCCGAGATCGTCGCCCAGCGCCCGCGCCCCTCCGGCATCGCCCAGTCGTCGCCCGGGGCGGCCACGGCGGCGAGGCCGGCGGCGGCACCCGAGGTCGTCACCGACCTGGTGTGCGGGATGTCCGTGGTCGCCGACGACTCCGCCCTGCACCTCGACCACGCGGGCAAGCGCTACTGGTTCTGCGGGACCGGCTGCCTGCGTGCGTTCGCCGCCGACCCGAGCGCCTACCTGCCGTCCGACGCGTGACGAGCCGGTACGCCGGCGACGGGGGACCGGATTCGGCTGGGCTGGGCCGCCGACGCTCCGGCCATCGCCGCCCTGCAGGCCGCGAGTTGGCGGCACACGTATCGCGGGTTCCTGTCGGACGCGCCTGACTCACCTAAAACCCGACTTGCCAGATCGGGATTTAGGGGTTACCGTCGGACGTGACAACAGAATCTGGGGGAGGCGCCGATGACCGTGACCGACGAACTACTGGCGAACGCCCAACGTTTCGCCGAGAGCTTCGACCAGGGAGCGCTGCCGATGCCGCCCGCCACCCACGTGGCGGTGGTCGCATGCATGGACGCTCGGCTCAACCCCCAGGCCATCCTCGGGTTCGGGTTGGGCGACGCCCATGTCATCCGCAACGCCGGGGGAGTGGTCACCGACGACGTGATCCGCTCGCTGGCCATCTCGCAGCGGCTGCTCGGCACGAGCGAGATCATCCTCGTTCATCACACCGACTGCGGCATGCTCACGTTCCGCGACGACGACGTCAAGGACCAGATCGTCGCCGACACCGGGATCCGGCCGCCGTTCGCCCTCGAGGCGTTCCCCGATGTCGACGCCGACGTTCGGCAGTCGATCGCCCGCATCCAAGCGAGCCCCTTCCTGCAGCACAAGAACGTGCGCGGCTTCGTGTACGAGGTTGAAAAGGGCACACTGCGCGAGGTGTCGTGAGCCCCTGAGCGACGACGGCGCTCGGGTGATGCGGGGCGCTTGCTCCCTACCGCCGTTCTTGGCGCAGAACTGGTTGCTCAGCAACCGATTCGGCGCCAGGAACCCTCAGTGAGGATCGATATCGCCGGTCGTGCCGCAGCCCGGGACATCCACGGCAGCGCTCGCGTGATCCGCGGACTCGACCCTCAGTCGATCGAGACGATCTCGACCTGGAGCTCGGCGCCGGTGGGGGCCCTGAACGTCACCGAGTCACCCGGTCCTGCGCCGATGAGGGCCTCACCGAGAGGCGACGACGGGCTGATCACCTCCAGGTCGTCGTGGCGTTCCTCGATCGAGCCGATGAGGTAGCGCTCGACATCGTCGTCGCCGGCGTAGCGGATGGCCACCACGGAGCCGTGCGACACGTGCTCGCCGTTGTCGGCCTGGACGATCTCGGCGTTCTCGAGCATCAGCGAGATCTGGCGGATGCGGCCCTCCATCTTGCCCTGCTCCTCCTTGGCAGCGTGGTAGTCACCGTTCTCGGAGAGGTCACCGAGCTCCCGGGCCGCCTCGATCTTGCGAGCGATCTCGACCCGTCCGCGCGTCGTCAGGTCTTCATACTCCGCCTGGAGGCGGTCGTACGCGGCCTGCGAGAGGTGATGGGTCTGTGCCATAGACGCACCAGGCTAGGACGTCGTGAGAGGTGGGCCAACGGGCCAGCGTCCCGGCGTTCGCCATCGCGGTTGACGCCGCTTGGCGCTTCGGTGAACACTTGCCGCCGTGCGTCCCCTCGCCGCCTCGGTAATCATCATCGTGTAGCGCGCGTCGGCCGTCGACGTGCGCTCCCGACCGTCCACCATCGGTGGGCGGTTTGTCATTTATCGGCCCAGATCCCACCCACTCGGAGAAGCAGTGAGCCACCGAATCGGAGTCATCGGCGGGGACGGCATCGGCCCCGAGGTCATCGCCGAGGCCCTCAAGGTCGTCGGCGCCACCGGTGTCGCGCTCGAGACGGTGGACTACGACCTCGGCGGGGCCCGCTACCTGCGCGACGGCACGATCCTGCCCGACGACGTGCTCGACGAGTGGCGCACCCTCGACGCGCTGCTGCTCGGCGCCGTCGGCACCCCGGACGTCCCGCCCGGCGTGATCGAGCGGGGGCTGCTGCTCAAGATGCGCTTCGATCTCGACCTCTACATCAACCAGCGGCCCTTCCTCGACCCAGCCCGGGGCATCGACATCGTCGTCATCCGGGAGAACACCGAGGGCCCCTACGTCGGCGAGGGTGGGGTCCTGCGCAAGGGGACACCGCACGAGGTGGCCACGCAGGGGTCCGTCAACACCCGCATGGGCGTCGAGCGCTGCGTGCGCTTTGCATTCGACCTGGCGAGCCAACGCCCCCGCAAGCACGTCACGCTGGTCCACAAGACCAATGTGCTCACGTTCGCGGGCGACCTCTGGCAGCGGGCGTTCACCGAGGTGGCCGGCGGGCATCCGGACGTCGGCACCGCCTACAACCACGTTGACGCCGCCTGCATCTACTTCGTGCAGGATCCGGCGCGCTACGACGTGATCGTCACCGACAACCTGTTCGGCGACATCCTCACCGACCTGGCCGGGGCGGTCTCGGGCGGCATCGGGTTCGCCGCGTCCGGCAACCTCAATCCGGCACGCACCGGTCCGTCCATGTTCGAGCCCGTGCACGGCTCGGCGCCCGACATCGCCGGGCAGGCCAAGGCCAACCCGGTGGCCGCCGTGCTGTCGGCGGCCATGATGCTCGACTTCCTGGGCGAGGCCGACGCCGCCGCCCGCATCCGCAAGGCCTGCGCCGAACCGTCGGCGCTCACCGGAACCACCACCGAGATCGGCGACGCCATCGCCGCTCGCGTCTGACCACACCCAACACGAGGGGACCCCAGCACCATGCCCATCACGCCCACCGAGAAGATCTGGTTCAACGGCGAGCTGATCCCGTGGGACGACGCCAAGATCCACGTCCTCACGCACACGCTCCACTACGGCATGGGCGTCTTCGAGGGCATCCGCGCCTACGAGACCGACGACGGTCCGGCCGCGTTCCGCCTCACCGACCACATGCGGCGCATGGAGCAGTCGGCGCGGATCCTGATGATGCCGATGCCGTACTCGGTCGACGAGCTGGTGCAGGCGGTCAAGGACACGGTGCGCTCGACCGGCCTGCGCGCGTGCTACATCCGTCCCATCGCCTACTACGGGTACGGCGAGATGGGCCTCAACACCCTGCCGTGTTCCGTCGACGTGGCGGTCGCCTGCTGGCCCTGGGGCGCGTACTTGGGCGACGACTCCCTCACCAACGGCGTCCGCATGAAGATCTCGTCGTGGGCCCGCCACGACCACAACATCATGCCGCCGGCAGCGAAAACCACGGGCAACTACGCGAACAGCTCGCTGGCGAAGGTCGAGGCGCTCAAGGCCGGGTACGACGAGGCCCTGCTGCTCAACCGCGCCGGCTTCGTGTCGGAGTGCACGGGCGAGAACGTGTTCGTGGCCCGCAACGGCACGCTCATCACCCCGCCGCTGTCGGCCGGAGCGCTCGAGGGCATCACCCAGAGCACGGTGATCGCCATCGCCCGCGACCTCGGCTTCGACGTCGAGTTCGGCCACCTGTCGCGCAGCGACGTCTACATCGCCGAGGAGATGTTCGTGTGCGGCACCGCGGCCGAGGTGTCGTCGGTCCTCTCGGTGGACGACCGGGAGCTGCCGTGCCCGGGGCCCATGACCCTGGCGATAGGCGAGGAGTACGGCCGCGTCGTGCGCGGCCAGGTCGACAGGTACAAGGACTGGGTCGAGCATGTCCGCTGACGCACCGACCGCGGGCGCGGCCACGGACGCGGCCGCCGCCGTCGACATCTTCGACACGACCCTGCGGGACGGGGCCCAGTTCGAGGGGATCTCGCTGTCCGTCGAGGACAAGCTGCGGGTGGCCGAGCAGCTCGACTGGCTGGGGGTCCGCTGGATCGAGGGCGGCTACCCCCAGGCGAATCCCCGGGACGCGGAGTTCTTCCGCCGGGCACCACGCGACCTGCGCCTCGACACCGCCACGCTGGTGGCCTTCGGCTCGACCCGCCGCCCCGCGGGGAAGGTGGACGTCGACCCCACGCTGGCGGCGCTGGTAGCGAGCGGCGTGTCCACCGCATGCATCGTCGGCAAGAGCTGGGACTTTCACGTGACCGAGGCCATCGGCACGAGCCTCGACGAGGGCGTCGCCATGGTGGGCGACTCGGTGCGGTTCCTGCACGCCCAGGGCCTGCGGGTCTTCTTCGACGCCGAGCACTTCTTCGACGGCTACAAGGCCAATCCCGAGTACGGCCTCCGGGTGCTGGAGGCGGCGGCCACCGAGGGGGCCGAGGTGCTGGTGCTGTGCGACACCAACGGCGGTTCGCTGCCGCACGAGGTACAGCGCATCGTAGGCGACGTGGTGGGCTACTTCGGCGCCGAGCAGCAGATCGGGATCCACACGCAGAACGACAGCGGCTGTGCCGTCGCCAATTCCGTGGCCGCGGTGGTGGCCGGGGCGACCCAGCTGCAGGGGACCGTCAACGGCTACGGCGAGCGGACCGGCAACGCCAACCTCATGACCTGCATCCCCAACCTGCAGCTCAAGATGGGTGTGCGCTGCCTGCCGGAGTCGCGCCTCGACCGGCTCACGGCGGTCAGCCGGCACGTCGCCGAGCTCGTCAACCTGCCGCCGCACTCGGCCGATCCCTACGTCGGGGCCTCGGCGTTCGCCCACAAGGGCGGGCTGCACACGTCGGCCCTGGGCAAGGTCGGGGGCGCCAGCTACGAGCACGTCGATCCCGTGCTCGTCGGCAACCACACGCGGGTACTGGTGTCCGACCTCGGCGGGCGATCGGGCATGGCGCTCAAGGCGAAGGAGTTCGGCGTCGAGCTCGATGGGCGGGCGGCGGCCGATCTGTCCGACCGCCTCAAGCACCTCGAGGCCGACGGCTACCAGTTCGAGGCCGCCGACGCCTCCCTCGAACTGCTCATGCGGGAGGCCGGGGGATGGCGCCAGTCCTACTTCCAGCTCGAGGGCTACCGCGTCACGACCTACCACCGCAACGCCGTCCGGGGCGGTGCTCCCATCGAGGACGGCGAGTCGATGATCGACACCGAGGCCACGGTCAAGGTGTGGGTCGGCGACGAGCGCCTGGTGGCTGTCGGCGAGGGCAACGGGCCGGTCAACGCGCTGGACGCGGCCCTGCGGTCGGTGCTCACCGACCGCTACCCGCAGCTCGACCGGATCCACCTCACGGACTTCAAGGTGCGGGTGCTCGAGGGCGCAGCGGCCACCGGCGCTGTCGTGCGGGTGCTCATCGACTCGACCGACGGCGATCGCACCTGGTCGACCATCGGCGTCAGCGAGAACGTGATCGAGGCGTCCTGGCAGGCGCTCGTCGACTCGCTGGTCTACGGCCTGCTGAAGGGGTCGGACGGCGTCCACGCCTCCGATGCTGGGTGAGTCGGGTCCGAAGTAACGTTCGGGCCCGTGGCCGCGCCTGAGTATGTCCCCGAGCCTGCGATCAGGCGCGTCCGGAACTACGAGTCCAACCCGTGGCGGCCCGAGTCGTGGCGACCGGTGCGACCCGGCGACGAGCCCTGGCACCAGCCCACGGGGGAGCGGCTCGGTGCCCCCGGCCCCGACCAGGGCTACGTCTACGTGTTGGCCCGCTGGTTCGAGGGACACCTGCAGCTCGCGCACGACGAGAACGAGCAGGACGCACTGGTCGGCTGCATCGGGGTCGCGCTCAAGCGGGCGTCGCTGTTCGGCCGGGCTCCGGTGGTGCACGACCTCACCGCGGCGCTCACCATCTGGGGGTTCCTGGGGGACGCCCCGCCCGACCTCATCGCCTACCGCCAGCCGCTGTTCGCCGAGGTCGCCAACCCCCAGCACTATGCCGAGCAGCGCCGCATCGTCGACCTCGTGCCCGAGGACGTGCTGCGGCTCACCCCGGACGAGATCGCCGAACGGCATCGGGCCGACTGGCGATCCCTCCTCGCCGTGTAGGTGACGCCCGCCGCCACCGTGCCGGCGGACGAGCTGAAGGCGGTCTTCGGCGACGCTGGCGATGGGCCCCTCACGGTCGAGCCGCTGCCGCACGCCGCGGTGGCGTCGGCGACGGCGGGGCTGTGGCGCGTCGGGATCGCCGACCGCTCGGCCGTCGTGAAGCTGCTGGCGCATGCGTCGGCGGGCGGCAGCCCCAACTGGCGGTCGGGGGAGGAGGAATCGCACTGGTACTACTGGCGCCGCGAGGCCGAGGCCTACCGGTCCGGCCTGCTCGCTGGGCTCGGGGGCGGGCTCCGGGCGCCGCGCTGTGACCTGGTCGCCGACCGCGGCGACGGCTCGGTCGCGCTCTGGCTCGAGGACCTGCGGGGCGATCCGGCAGCGTCGTGGTCCCTCGACCGCTACCACCGGGCGGCCCGCCACCTGGGCCAGGCGCAGGGCGAATTCGTCGCCGGGCGCCCACCCCCGGACGGACCGTGGCTCAGCCGGCGGTGGTTGCGCAGCTACCTGGACCAGCCACTCCACCGGCTGACGGTCCCCACCGATCCGGAGCTGTGGCGGCGACCGCTCCTGGCTGACTGGTTCCCGGCGCCGCCGACCGCCGCCCTTCAGGCCATGCGCGCCGATCGCGCGCGCTTCCTCGGCGTGCTCGACCGCATGCCGACCACGCTCTGCCACCTCGACTTCCATCCCGCCAACCTGTTCGACGGCGGGCACGACACCACGGCGGCGATCGACTGGTCGTTCGCCGGCATCGGGGCCGTCGGCGAGGACGCGGGCAACCTCGTCCCGGACGCCGTGCTCGACTTCCACGTCGGCCCGGAGGACCTGGGCGCGCTGTACGAGGCGGTCGCCGGCGGCTACGCAGCCGGCCTGCGGGATGCCGGCTGGTCCGGATCGGACGCCACCGTGCGGCTGGCGATGTCGGCCACGATGGCGGCCAAGTACGCGTGGATCGGTCCGGCGCTGGCACAGGGCGCGATCGAGGGACGCGAGCTCCTCAACGGGCGGCCGATCGACGAGGCGGTGTCGTGGTGGGCGCCGACCGTCGGCTTCCTGCTCGACCGTGCCCGCGAGGCCCGCGAGCTGGAAGCCCAGGCGCAAGGATGAGCTGATGGCGATTGACATGACCGATATCGCCGTCGGTGCGCTCACCTTCGACGCCCTCGCCGACGGCCCCGAGGATGCCGAGCTCGTGCTGTTGCTGCACGGCTTCCCGCAGACGTCGGTGTCGTGGCGCGACCAGATCACCGCGTTGGCCGCGGCCGGGTACCGGGCGGTCGCCCCCGACCAGCGGGGCTACTCGCCGAGGGCGCGGCCGGCCGACGTCGCCGCCTACGCGCTGCCCGAACTGGTGGGCGACGTCGTCGGGCTCGCCGACGCGCTCGGGGCCGAACGGTTCCACCTGGTCGGGCACGACTGGGGCGGCGCGGTGGCGTGGCACGTCGCCGGGCGCCACCCCGAGCGGCTGCGCACGCTGGCCGTGGTCTCGACCCCCCATCCCGAGGCGCTGCGGCGGGCCTATCGCGGTGAGCTGGGGGGTGACCAGGCGGAGCGGTCCGGGTACATGGCGTTCTTCCGCGAGCCCGACTCGCAGGACCGCCTGCTGGAGAACGATGCCGCCCTCTTCCGCCTGCTGTTCGCGGGGAGCGGGATGCCCGAGGGCCGGGAGCGGCCGTACGTCGAGGCCCTCGGCACACCGGACGCGCTGGGTGCGGCGCTCAACTGGTATCGGGCTGCGTCGGTGGCCGATGCCGAGGGCCTCGGCCCGATCACGACCCCCACCCTGTACGTGTGGTCGACCGAAGACGTGGCGCTGGGTACCGAGGCCGCCGAGGCAACCGCGGGCTGTGTCGAGGGGCCGTTCGACTTCGCCGTGATCGAGGGCGTCAGCCACTGGATCGCGGAGCAGGCACCCGACCGGCTCAACCGACTGCTGCTCGATCACATCTCGGGCCGCATCGAACCCGATTAGAGGGATCGGTAGCCTGGGGCGACCGATGTCACCGTCGCCACGTCTCCGGTTCGCCCCCTCACCCACGGGCTACCTGCACGTGGGCGGGGCGCGCGCGGTGCTGTTCAACTGGCTCGTCGCCCGCCGCGAGGGCGGCGAGATGCTGCTGCGCATCGAGGACACCGACGTCGAGCGCAACCGCCCCGAGCTCACCGACAACATCTTCGAGATGATCGAGTGGCTCGGCCTGGGCTGGGACGGGGAGCCGGTCCGCCAGTCCGAGCGCTTCGACCTGTACACGGCGGCGGCCGAGAAGCTCCTGGCGGAAGGGCGGGGCTACTGGTGCGACTGCACGCCCGAGCAGGTGCAGGCGCGCGCCCGTGAGCGGGGTGGGCCGCCCGGCTACGACGGCTTCTGCGGCGACCGGGGGCTCGAGCGGGGGCCCTCGACGGCACTGCGATTCCGAACGCCAGACGAGGGGGCCACCGGCTTCGACGACCTCGTGCGCGGCCAGGTCACGTTCGAGAACGCCAAGCTCGAGGACTTCGTGCTGCTGCGGTCGAACGGCACCCCGACCTTCCTGCTCGCCAACATCGTTGACGACGCCGACATGGGCATCACCCACGTCGTGCGGGGCGAGGAGCACGTCAACGGCACGCCCAAGTACCTGCTCATCGCCGAGGCGCTGGGCCTGGGCTACCGCCCGGTGTTCGCCCACCTCCCGGTCCTGGTTAACGAGCAGCGCAAGAAGCTGTCCAAGCGGCGCGACTCGGTGTCGGTGGCCGAGTTCCGTGACGAGGGCTACCTGCCCGAGGCGATGGTCAACTACCTCGCCACCCTGGGCTGGGGGCCGCCCGACG
>Ga0299907_10000675_pt1 | contig 17518 bp, 16 predicted proteins | sample RVTome_16_FD_198680 | JGI IMG/M metagenome (GOLD analysis project Ga0299907, IMG submission 198680) | Soil microbial communities from uranium-contaminated site in the Upper Colorado River Basin, Wyoming, United States - RVT152D67 (version 2) ...
GTGATCACAGCCGTGGCGATCCTCCTCACGGCACCCGCCAACTGGCTGGTGCGACTGGTTCTCCGCCTGGTGCGGGTCGAGTCTCCCGCCGACACCAACCGGGCGGGTCGTTGGATCGGGATCCTGGAAAGACTCCTCGTCTTTGTGTTGGTGATTGCCGGGCAGGCCGCGGCGGCGGGCATTGTTGTCGCCGCCAAGAGCATCCTCCGCTTTCCCGAGATCTCTTCCGAGCCGAAACAGATAGCCCCCGAGTACGTCCTTATCGGATCACTGGCCAGTTGGTTTCTCGCCTTCACGGCCGGCGCCGCAGTAGTCGCGGCTTTGGACCTGGGAGCCTGAGAGCAAGTGGTGCTGGCTCAGCCGGTGTAGACCGCTACCCGATCCCGATCGACGTACCTGATCCGACCGGTGAGGCGGAGGTGCTCGAGATGGGAGACCGTTTCTAGAAAGGCAAGCCTCATCTGGATCGGGTCGAGATGGGGACGGAAAGACCCGACCATCACCTCCCACGCCGTGGTGTCCGCCTCGCGCACCAATTCGGCCATGTCAAGCAGCCGCCGGTCGTGGTGGAGGAGGATTTGTCGGGCCCGCTCGTCGCCCCTGTCCACGATGGTCCCGTGGGCGGGATAGGTGAGGCCGATGTCCAACTTGACCAGCTTCTGCAGCGAATTGAGATACTCGCCGAGGGGGTCGTCGAGAACGCCGTCGTACATGATCACAGGGGAGATCCGGGGGAGCACATGGTCGCCGCTAAAGGTGACACCGGTTTTGGTGTCGCGGAGACAAATGTGGGAGGGCTCGTGGCCCGGGGTGTGGATCACCGTCAGGGATCGGCCACCACCCAGTTCGAGATCGTCTCCGTCGACCAGGGTGCGATGCGGGTGATAGATCTCGGGCATGTAATCGGGCCGGGGGAAATCCGAGATCGCGTCGAGGATCGATCCGGGCACCCCGTGCCGATGTCCGATCGACCTCAGGTTGTTCAAGTATCCCGGCGTGTCGTTGTACGTGTCGACCAGCTTTTCGGCTCGCTCGTGCATCACAAACTCACAGTCCCACTCGTCGATCAAGCGTTTCGACATCCCGACATGGTCGAGGTGGAGGTGGGAGACGACCAGGGTGTGAACCGCATCCTCCGAAAGGCCGAGGGCCGCGAAGCCGTCGCGGATGGCATCCCGTCCCGGCTCCCAATCGGTTCCACAGTCGAGCATGAGCAAACCGTCGCCCGACTCGACCACATAAGTGTTGACGATTGGCGGTGACTTGAAAGGCAGCGGAGCGGGGATCTGATAGATCCCATCGCCAAGGTTGCGCGGGGGAGTGGCCGTGTTCAGGATGTAGACCTACTCGTGTTCGACTGTGTCTTTGATACCGAACGTGATATCCACGGTCACCTTGAACGACGTCGGAGCGCCCGAGTTGTCCACCTTGCCGCCCACCTTGACGATTTCGAACTTCTGGATGTCACTGATCGTGCTGGCGGCGCGGGCCAGGACAGTCCGCACCGCGTCTTCGATCGACCCGTCGGCTTGCCCGGACAGTCGGATGGTTTTGGTGATTGACGACATTGCTTCCTCCTGAATCGGACGGTACTACCAAAATCTCTTCACCATCCGGGCGCTGTTCTCGTCCTGGCCGACCTCGGTGTATCCGAGCGACTCATAGAGATGGCGTGCCGGGTTGTCAAAGTTGACACTGAGGCTGAGCTGTTTGAAACCAGCGTCCTTGTAGAGGGTCTCCAGGTCGAGCATCATCTGCCGACCCAGTCCTTTGCCCCGATCCTCCTCCACGATTCCGATTCCCACCTCGGGTGTTTCCTCGTCGACGAAGCCGTATGACGGGTGGTCTTCGGTGAATAGCCGTCCAAAGGCGGCACCGACGTATGCTCCGTCACGCTCGGCGACCACGCCGAGGTCCCCTGGTCGTCCCCAATTCTCCCAATACTGGGTCAGCTCTGGGTGTCCCACAACCTGCTCGATCGGCGAGGGATCTTCTGCGTCCCAGACCACGGAGATATAGAGGGCTTCTTTGAGCAGTTCGATGTCGTCCGGCTGTGCGGTTCGGATATCGATGGTCACCTGGTGAGGTTAAACGGTGGCCTTCTTCTCTTCTTCCTGTTTTCGCTCCCAACGACCGGCCCCGATCACTCCTCCGGCGACAACACCGGCAAGGGGGAGGAGTAGGGCGACGACATTGAGGCCATCGGCGTCGGCGATCCCCCCGGAGGCGAGCATTCCGAGACCTGCGCACACCGCAAGTGCCGCCAGCAACGGTTTCCACACCGGTGGCGCCGGGCGGTTATCGACCCGTGGTCGCTCGAACCTGCCGAAGGCGACCATGAAGGGCACCAGGATGAGAGACATAAAAGCAAGCCAAACCGGCCGGGTGAGCCACCAAGCCACGGTTCCGACTTCGAGACCGAGACCGAAGCCGCCGAACAGGAGCAGGACCCCGACGATCGCGACCATCGCAGTGAGGTGCCACAGATAGATGGTCATAATCGACCCGTTGACGGCAACGACCTTGGTCCAGACTTTGATCCGATCCAGCCAACGCCGCGCCGGGCCCTCGAAGAGCATGGCGAGCCCGAACTGGAAGACCGCGAGCGCAACGAGGGTGACTTTGGGCGGATTGGAGTTAGTGATGGTCTCGCCGGCGAACCCAACCATCGACACCGGGTAGGGGCCGAAGATGATCAGAGCGGCCAGGGAGGCGAAGCCTCCGATTGTTATCGCCGCCCGGTGGGGGAGCCCGCGTATCTTCCCGTCGGCCCAGGCGTAACCGAGGATGTGGACGGCATTCCAGACAAAGAGATAGTTGAACCACCGCACCAGGTCGATGTCATATCCGATGTAGGCGATGTCGACGGCAGCCGCGGCGGCAGCGAAGACGAAGAAGGCGCCGAGACCCATCCTCTCCCACATCCACAGGGTGATCGGCGCCAGGGCAACAACAACCACGTACGTGGCGAGGAACCAGACCGGAACCAGCGCAGCCTGCGAACCCACCCTGACCAATTCGCTGTCGACACCCGAGGTGACCGCTAGCCAGGCACCGGGCGCCCAGAGGGCGAGTACGGGCAGGACGGGGACGATCAGCCGGCGGAGGCGGTCACGGAGCCACTGGCCGTACTCGGTTCCCTTGCGGCGGGCGGCGCGTAGGCCGAGGGCGTTGGAGTAACCGCCGACGAAGAAGAAGATCGGCATCACCTGGAGCACCCAGGTAAGACCACGGGTCCAGGGGATGTCGGTGAGGGCATGCCCAATGCGGATCTCGCCACCGATTACCTCGGGTGCAGCCATCAGCCAATGGCCGTAGACGACGACCAGAATCGAGAAGGCCCGGAGCAGGTCGACGTATCGGTTCCTCGTTGGCGGAGTCGAGATCGCCAGCTTCTCGGCCGAAGCCAGTGTTCTCTGTATTGCCTTCATACGACTTCGACCTCATCGGTAAGGGATACGTTGCAGCTACTTCAGTGAACGTATCGAACATATGTTCGATATAGTGTGACGGGTGACCGGTTACGCCGAACTCCATTGCCACACTAATTTCTCCTTCCTCGATGGGGCGTCCCATCCCGAAGATCTGGTGGAGAGTGCTGTCGAGCTCGAGTACGAGGCGCTTGCCGTAACTGACCATGACGGTTTCTACGGGGTCTCCCGGTTCTGGCAGGCGGCGCAGACGACCGGGCTTCCGGTCATCTACGGGGTTGAGGTCGGGCTCGAAGACGAATCGGGGGACGGCGAGGATCCGCTGGCGAAAGCCGAGCAATGGGATCTGGCTCGGTACGCTCGGAGCAAAGGGGGCCAGGGTCGTTTGCGACGGGGGCGGAGTGTCAGGGCACACGGGACCAAACCCACCGACCTCCCCGAGTCGGACCACCTGGTGCTGCTGGCGGGGTCGCCGTCGGGGTATCGCTCCCTTTCCCGCTTCGTGACGAAAGCCCAGCTCCGGGGGGAGAAAGACCACCCGATTTATGCCTGGAAGGACCTCGTCGAAGCTGCCGCCGACTCCGATGTCCACGCCCTCACCGGATGTCATGCCGGTGCGGTTCCCCGGGCGGCGGCACGGGGTGATCTGTCGGGGACGATACGGGAGCTCTCACGTTTGAGGGAGGTCTTCGGCACCCGCCTCCATGTCGAGATGTGGCACCACGCAATGCCCGAGGACGATGGGAGAAATGACCTCCTCTGGGAAGTTGCAACCAAGCTCTCGGTGTCGACGGTTGCCACCAACCAGGTCCACTATCACCAGCGCTCCGACGCCTACTTGTCCGAGGTGCTCGCAGCTATCGGCGGGCGACGCCCCCTGGCCGTGGCGGATGGTTTCAGACCGGCATCGGACGAGAGGTACCTGAAGACTGCGGCAGAGATGGCCAGACGCTTCAGCCGTTATCCCGGTGCAGTCGCCCGAAGTGCCGAGTTGGGGAGAAGGCTCGCCTTCGATCTCGGCCTGATGGCACCACGACTGCCCGATTTCCCCATGCCCGGCCACTTCCGTGACGAGATGGACTATCTCGAGGCCCTGACCTGGGAAGGAGCCCGCGACGTCTACCCGGGCTCCGATGACGGGATCAGCCCCGAAGGGAGGCGAAGGCTCCGCCACGAGCTCGACATCATTGCCCGTCTTGGTTTCGCCGGCTATTTCCTGGTGGTGAAGGACCTGGTCGACTTTGCCCGCAGCCAGGACATCTACTGCCAGATCCGGGGGTCTGGCGCCGACTCGGCGGTCTGTCGCTGCATCGGCCTCACCAGGGTCGACCCGATCCGACTCCACCTTCCATTCGAGCGCTTCCTCTCCGAGGAGCGGGGCAAGCCGCCCGACATAGATGTTGACTTCGAAGCCGACCGCCGCGAAGAGGTGATCCAATACTGCTATCGCAAATACGGGCGGGAACGGGCGGCGATGGTGGCGAATGTGATCACATACCGGGCCCGGTCGGTGCTCCGCGACGTGGCGAAGACCTTCGGATTCACTCAGGCTCAGGTGGACGGGCTCAGCCAGTACGTGGACACCCATGACCCCGGCCAGCTCCGCCACATGGATACCTCCCTCCCGGAGGGGATGACCGCCGAGATGATCTACGACATCTGCTGGCGTCTCGACGGATATCCCCGTCACCTCGGGATCCATTCCGGGGGGATGGTCATCGCCGACCGCCCTCTATGGCACGTGGTTCCTTTGGAGTGGGGTCGGATGGAAGGCCGGACCGTCATCCAGTGGGACAAAGACGACTCGGCGGCCGTCGGTGTGGTCAAGTTCGACCTGCTCGGTTTGGGGATGCTCAATGCCCTTCACCTCGCCCATGACCTGATCGAAGACCAGCACGGAATCGACATCGACCTGGCGAGGATCCCCCAGGAGCCCACTCTGTACCGGTCGATCACCAGGTCTGACACTGTCGGAGTCTTCCAGATCGAGTCCCGGGCGCAGATGGCCACATTGCCCAAGATGAAACCGAAGACCTTCTACGACCTGGCGGTCGAAGTGGCACTTATCCGCCCCGGGCCGATCCAGGGGCAGTCGGTCCATCCTTATCTGCGGCGACGAAACGGCGAGGAGCCGGTCCGCTACCCCCACCCTCTGACGGAGCCGATCCTGAAAAAGACACTGGGGGTGCCCATCTTCCAGGAACAACTGATGGAGATGGCAAGGCTCTGCGCCGGCTTCGACGGGAGCCAGGCGGACCGGCTCCGCCAGGCAATGACCCACAAACGCTCCGAGACAGCAATGTCGCGGCTCAAGGACGAGGTGTTCGCCGGGATGGCCGCTAACGGGATCGGTGGGGCGGCGGCCGACGAGATCTGGGAGAAGCTCCAGGGGTTCGCCAGTTTTGGTTTCCCCGAGAGCCATTCGGTCAGCTTTGCCTATATCGTCTACATGTCGGTATGGCTCCGGTTCCATTATCCGGCCGAGTTCCTTGCCGGTTTGCTCAATGCCCAGCCGATGGGCTTCTACAGCCCGAACTCACTGGTCCAGGACTCGCAGAGACACGGCGTGGTGGTCCACGGCCCCGATGTCAACGTCTCCTGGCATGACTGCACCATGGAGGCGATCGATACCGACCCCGACGACATCGTGACCTACCTAGGCGAGAGCTGGCGACGGGGGAGGGGACCGGTGGACGACTCGATCCGCCCGGCGGTGGCGGTGCGGATGGGCCTTCGCTATGTGAGGAACCTGGGAGAGCGGGAGATCACAACCATCGAGGCGGCGCGGATACTGAGTGGGCCGTTCTCCTCTCCTGAAGACCTCGCGTTCCGCACGGGTCTCGACGTCGACGCGTTGGAGGGACTCGCCGCCGCAGGTGCGTTGGAGTCAGTGGGCCTGGGCAGGCGGGAAGGTTTGTGGGCGGCCGGTGCCCTCGCCGAGATCGACCCCGAACGTCTTGCCCTCTCGCCCGGGGTGAAGTCACCTCCCCTCCCCGGGATGAGCGCCGAGGAATCTCACCGCGCCGATCTGTGGTCGACCGGAGTCTCCTCACGGCACCCGATGAGTTTCGTCCGCGACCAACTGCCGGACTGCCTAACTGCTGCCGAAACACTGGAAATGCAGCGTCACGGCGCCCGAATCAAGGTGGCGGGGGTTATCACCCACCGTCAACGCCCGGGCACCGCCAAAGGTGTCCATTTCCTCAATCTCGAAGACGAGACGGGTCTTTTGAATATCGTTGTGCTTCCCGATGTCTGGTCGAAACACCGCCAGATCGTCCGCAAAAGCCCGGCCCTGGTGATCTACGGCCGCCTCGAGTTCAACGACGGGGTGACCAACATCGTCGCCAGGGAGTTCGAGCCCATCGGAGTCCAGACCGTGAAGTCCCGCGACTTCAGGTAATCACCGGTTGGGCACCTGCACGAGGTCGTAATCTGCGTTGGCCGGGTCGGGCACGCCGAAGCGGGCGTTGACCAGCACCAGGCGGTTGCCATGTTTGGCAACAGTGGTCGGCACATCGAACAGATCGGACGTGATCGAACCGATCACCTCACCCGAATTCAGGTCCCTTGCCAGTTCGATCACGTCGACCTGGTTGAGCTGGTTCCGGACCACATACAGGTTGGGCCCGATCAGCAGCAGACCGTCTCCGGCAGTTACCAGGTCGCCTCCGAGATCGATGACACGGCTCGTCCCATCCGTGCCGACTGCGTACAGCTCGCCCTTGGTGCTGTTGACCACGATGAGCTCGCCACCCGCGGCCTCGATTCCGTTGATGTTGAACCCGGTTATGAAGTCGGCTGCCGGTCCGGTCAATGGGACAGTCTCCGGCTCACCGACGGAACCGCCACGAAGGGGGACACGGTAGAGCTGGGGCTGGAACGAGTCGGTGAACCATGCGGAGTCACCGGACACGATCACGTCGTTGACGAAGGTCCCAGCTGCCGGATCGGTGAGTTGGATCTCTGCAATTTCTGCGCCCGTATGGGCGTCATACACGAACGCCATCCCGGTCGATCCACCGGCCACCAGCAAGAGGCCCCGGTCAACAGAGAGTCCGACCGCAATCCGACCGTCCTCCGGGTCGTTGTCGACCAATGGACTCACCTCACCGGTTCGAAGGTTGACGGTGACGACATCTCCGTCAGCAAGCGACCCGGCAAATGCAGTTGAACCTCGGGTGGCGACTCCTTCGGGCTGGTACCCGGTGGGAAGGGGGACGGATTCGGGGAAAGGTGAAGCAGCAGCGGTGCTGGCCACCATGAGAACCCCGACGACTAGTGCCATGATTCTGCGCATGGAATCTCCTCGTTGTATCGCTTCGAGAGTCGTTACCCCATGGTTACGTCTGAGAAACCGGATTGGTTCGGAGAGAGTAAAGGGGGGCTGGAGGCTCGGTCAGTCCAGCGCACCCGGATCCGAGGGAACGTCGACCGCGTACCTCTGGAGGACTTCTAGCGAGATGACCTCGAGGGTTGCCTCGTGGGTCGAAGCGAGGACGACGGGGGCAGCCATGCCGTCATCATGGGCTCGGAGCCAGTTACGCGCCGTGACACACCAGCGGTCGCCGGGGCTCAGGCCGGGGAACATGAATTGGGGCATCGGGGTAGTGAGGTCGTTGCCTATCTGCTTCTGGTGTTGCAGGAAATCGGCTGTGACAACGGCGCAAACTGTGTGGAGGCCGATGTCCTCCGGCCCGGACTGACAGGAGCCATCCCGATAGAAGCCAGTCAGGGGGTCGGTGCTGCAACCTTCGAGTTCCTGGCCGAGCACATTCAGTTCGGTCATCGCAATGTCAGGCGCGGCAGCCGAAAATGTCCCAACCGCCTCCGTCATAGACCGCCCACGCTGCTGCCGCGGTGGATGCCCGCGGATCAGTTGCATCAGCACCGGGGAAACCAGCGTTGGTGGCCCGATCCTCCCAGTATTGGGGGAGATGTTGGAAAAGACCGACTGCCCCCGTGCGGAGGTTTACGGCCTCTGGATCGAATCTCGACTCGCACCAGGCGATTCGGACGGCAGTGTTGACGTCTTCGTCACTGAAATACTCGCTGACGAGGGCTCGAACCTGGACTTCGGATAGCCATCCAGAAGGTGAGGCGATGGTGCCGATGGAGCTGCCCGCATCGGCGGCAAGGGTTGATTCCTCTGTGCTCGCCGCCTCGGACCCGTCCGTGTCCGCCTGGACGAGATCTGTCTCCAAGGTTGCGCCGGCGAACAATGCGAAGGTCAGACCGGCGTATGTGCCGGCGGTGTGCCCGAGGGAGGCCGACGCCGCCTCGAACTCGAGGTCGTTGGCCGAGTCTTGTGGCGCGCCGAATGCGGCAAACCCGGCTACCGCCAGAAGAATTACCGCGACCCAACCAGCAAGAAACGAATAACGCTTCAAACGCATAAATGTAGTGACTCCGCCCGGGGTTGCCCGGTCCACTCGAATATCAAACCTTACTGAACTTTTTCCACAGGCGGCAACTCGGTTAGACCCTGAAATGGTGGTCCAGTGTCGCGATAACGGCTTCCCAGTGACTCCGCTCGGGGTCGAGGATGTTGAAGTGACCCACCTCTTCGAGCAGATGGGTCTCGGTATCTTGCCCGGCACGACGTGTGTGGTCCGGACTTACCTCGCTGTCGTCCAAGCCGTGGAACAAGACTGATCGCTGCGGAATCTCCAGGGCGGGTGGCCCCCCGGCGGCGACGAGTTCTGTGACAGTAGCCATGACGTCGACGAGGTTGAGGTCGGTCACAGCGGCGAGTCCGACGCAGACCACTGCCGGTTTTCTCCTATGTGCCCACAGCGCAAGGTACGCACCTGCCGAATGACCGATCAAACCGACTTTGCCATATCGCTCGTTCCCCCAACTCAGGGCCGATTCGATGTCGTGGCCCGAACCCGGCCACGGGGGAACTACCCGGTACTCGACGTTGAGAGTGTCGTAGCCGCGTTCGGCGAGGTCGACTGCTGCCTGATCCAACTGGTCGCGGTCCCATCCGGGAAACCAGTAGCCACCGTGGACGAGGACCACCAGTCCCCTTGAACCATCGGTGGTGCGGTGATCGGCGACGTTCCGCGGATGCGGGCCGTACCTGACAGTCTGAAACGGGCGCTTTTCGCGGTAGACAAGATGGCGCATCGCATCGCGATATCCGGTCGTCCCCCTGCCGGAGATCTGTCGGACCGCGTTCGGTGCGACCAGCGAGATCCGTCGGAAAGGCTCGCGGCTGGAGATGTCTGACAGGTGGACTTCGACTACCGGAGCGGACACCGAAGCGACCGCATCGGCGATTGCCACCGAGGTGTGGGTGAATCCACCGGGGTTGAACACGATGCCATCGCACTCCCTGCCCGACTCCTGGACAAGTGACACGAGGGCGGACTCGTCGTTCGACTGGTGGAATGAGGGCTCGACGCCCAGTTTCTTCGCCCAATCGGCGACCTGGCGCTCGAGGTCATCGAGTGTCGTCGTGCCGTAGATCTCGGGTTGGCGGGTGCCGAGGAGGTTCAGATTCGGGCCGTTGATGATCGCCAGTCGCATCACGCAGCCGCCGGGACGTGGCGCTCGATCATCGCTCTGCCGCGCTCGACAATGTCGTCGGGAATCGATCCGGTGACGACGTCGACCCTGGTGGCGAGCTTGTTGAGAACAGCCTCTGCCACCTCTTCGCTCCCTGTTCCTGCCGAACGATCGGCGAGGGCACCAGCAGTACGGGGATCCCAGTCGATTCCTAGGGCGCGGTAGACCGGTACCAGGACATCACGGACACGATGCCCGTCGTCGACAACGATGACGCCGCCGACATGGGCAGCTCCTTTGATCAGTCGTTGACCCACCCCCATCACCTTGACGACTCCACCGACGCTCACCGAATACTGGCCCGGGCAGTATTCGCCAGGAATCTCCCCGACCCGGGCATCGACCTTCAGAGACCGGAATGCATCGCGCATCATCTCGGAGACGAGAACGAATCGTTCGGTGATCCCGGCTCGGGGGTCGTCCTCCTTTATGGCCCAGCTGAAGGCGAGGGTCTTTTCGTGGAAGACAGCAGCGCGTCCTCCGGCCAGGCGCTCGACCGGAGCGAAACCGTGAGCGGCTGCGATCCGAACCGCCGCCTGATACCCCGGCTGAATCCGATCCGCCATGCCAAAAGCCAAAACCGGGTGGGCTGTATGAAGCCGGAACACCGATCCGATCTCGCCGGCCGCCACCGCATCGAGCACAGCATGGCTGACGGCAACGTCAAGAGCAGGGTGCTCGGCGAAGGAATCTCGCCCCACGAGAACTTGACTCATCTGCCAGAGCATAAGCCGGGTGACTGGTACCGTCATGCCGACTGCCAGGTAATGGAACCTTTGGGGCGTCTGGCTCGTTTTACTGCCGGCTACCCGGTTAATGGAGGGCAAGTGCGCCGTCAGGCCCTTACTGCACTTTCAATTGTGATAATCCTCGGTCTCGCTGCGTGCGGAGACTCTCCTTTCCAGTCGCTGGGAGAGAGGTCCTCTCGATGGGTGACCGCGCCCACTGTCCTCACCACGTCGACGGTTCCGACCACGATCGCGTTGGCAAGGGATGCGGCCAATCTGATCTGGTACAACGACGATCTTGGCGCCGGCCCGGAGAATCCTGAGGATGTGGTCGCTGCCGTGTTCGCCCGGCGCGAAGGGGACCGGTTCATCCAGGCAAGTCGCGAGGAGATCGGGAAGGTCCTCGAGGACGTGCAGTTTCCATCGCGAGTACCACCTCTGTCCGAGTACGTGAGCAGCCAGCTCGTTATCGAGAACAACGGCGTGGTATCGGATGATCCCTCGGCTGCGTTCGGTATTTGGACGGCGGAGCCCTACACCAAGTCAAGGTCGGTGGCCCAGTTGATTGTCATCCGTGTCTATCGCGACGCCGAGGCCGCTGCCGAAGTCGAGACCGAGGGAGCAGACTTGAGCTGTGCCCGGTTCGCTGCCGAACAGACCGAAGGCTGCGATCTCGAAGAGATCGGTGGGCGAAATACCTGGGTTATCAAGGACGGCTCTGGCACCACGATGATCTGGTTCGAGGGGATATACCGCTACGAGATGTTCGGTCGCCCGTTTGCGGCTGTGGAAGCTCTGCGACAGACTGCGGCGAGCATGATGCCGCTGGATGCGGCAGCCGAAACTTCCTGAGGTCCGGACCGGCCGGGGCGATAAACGTGAAAAACCCAGTTCCTCTCAATCTGTTGCCTGAGAACGCGTCGATCTCCGACGCCGGTGAGTTGTATCTGGGCGGTGTTTCGTCTCTCTCGCTCGCTCAGGAGTTCGGAACGCCGTTATTCGTTTACGACGAAGAGCATCTCAGGCGGCGCTGCCGGGAAGTGGTTGCGGGCTTTGGGGGTGGCGCTGTTTACGCGACGAAAGCGTTCCTGTGCACCGCGATGGCGCGACTAGCCCACGAAGAGGGAATGCGTCTTGATGTCGCGACGGGTGGCGAGTACCACGTCGCCCGCGCCGCTGGTGTGCCTGCGGCCGACCTCGTGTTTCACGGGAACAACAAGAGCCTGCGTGAGCTGCGTATCGCTCTAGCCGACCGGGTTGGTCAGCTGGTTGTCGACTCCTTCGACGAGATGGACCGGATGGAGGAACTGGTGAGTGAGGGTCACGAGCCACCCGAGGCTCTGCTGCGGATCACGCCCGGTGTGGAGGCACATACGCACGAATTCGTCCGGACGGGCCAAGACGACTCGAAGTTCGGTTTCACCGTCTCATCGGGCATGGCTGAAGAGGCGGTGCAGAGGGCCCGGTCATCGGGCGCAATGAGGCTCAAGGGCGTGCACGCCCATATCGGATCTCAGGTTTTCCGGGCGGATTCGTTTGGGGCAGCAGTCGATGTGATCGCAGGTTTTGCCAACGGGGGAGGTTTCGAAGAGATCTCGCTGGGCGGTGGCCTTGGAGTTGCCTATGTCGAGGGGGAGGAGGCACCGACAATCGCCGAGTGGGTAGAGGTAGTCAGAGAGTCAGTCGAGCGCAACGGATTCGACGGCAAGGTCTCAGTGGAACCGGGCCGGGCTATCACCGCCTCGGCCGCAGTGACCCTGTATGCAGCGGGAACGATCAAACACCTTCCCGGGATCAGGACCTATGTCGCCGTCGATGGCGGGATGAGTGATAACCCCCGCCCGGTCCTTTACGGGTCGGGTTATGAGACGTTCCTTGCAAGGGATGTAGCCGCACCCCGCGACATGGCTGTCCGGCTGGTCGGGAAGCACTGCGAGACGGGTGATGTCCTGGTGTCCGATGGTTGGCTCCCCGAAGGGCTCGAAGTGGACGACATCGTGGTCACCCCGGTGACCGGGGCATACGGGCACTCGATGGGGTCCAACTACAACAAGGTGCTCAGGCCGGCAGTTGTTTTCGTTCGTGATGGCGAGGCGAGGCAGGTAGTGAGACGGGAAACCTACGACGATCTCCTCCTCACCGACGTCGGCCCTGAATAGGGGGCATCGGGGAATAGGCTGCTCTCTCTATGCGGTTGGCCAGAAGATGATGCACGGTGGAGGGTGGTGGAGCTACCTCAGTTACGACGAGGATCAGGAGATCCCAAAGGTCGACCGCGCCCTCCTTCGCCGGGTCTGGAGCTATGGGCGTCCTTATCTCGGGGGTCTTCTCGGCGTCCTGGTCACAATATTTGTCATCTCCGGTATTGGGGTGATCCCGCCCATCCTGATCCGGTCGCTGCTCGACGAGGCGATCCCTTTGCGAGACCTGGGTTTGTTGACCTGGCTTGGAGCCGGGATGATCGCGGTGCCGCTGATCAGCGCCGTGGTCGGGCTGGTGCAGCGCTGGTGGTCTTCCCGGGTGGGCGAGGGCATCATCTTCGACCTGCGCCGCGAGCTTTTCGACCACCTGCAGCGGATGTCGCTGCGGTTCTTCACGGCCACCAAGACCGGGGAGCTGATGAACCGGCTCAACAGTGACGTGACCGGTGCACAGCAGGCGATAACGGGCACGCTGGTCAGCATCATCTCCAACATCGTGTCTGTGATCTTCATTCTTGCCGTGATGATTGCCGCCGACTGGCGCCTGACCCTCCTCGCCGTCGCAGCGTTGCCTCTCTTTGTGATCCCCGCACGAAGGGTGGGTCGGGTGTTACGGCGGGTGACCCAGGAGCAGATGGAGCACAACGCCTCGATGTCGGCCATCCTCCAGGAGTCGTTCAACGTCAGCGGCGCCCTCCTGGTGCGTCTGTTCGGACGCTGGGACCACGAGGCGGAGAGGTTCTCTGAACAGGCGAGCCTGGTGAAGGATTATGGGATCCGACGGGCGATGGTCGGGAGACGCTTCTTCGCTGCCCTCGGACTGGTCTCGGCGGTCGGTACCGCCGCCGTCTTCTGGGCCGGGGGGTACCTCGTGATCCAGGGCGACATGTCAGCCGGGACCGTTGTGATGTTCTCGGCGCTCCTGGTCCAGTTCTACGGGCCGCTCTCGGCGATCTCCAACTCGCGAGTGGAGTTCGCCACCTCGCTGGTGTCATTCGAGCGAGTGTTCGAGGTGCTCGACCTGGAGACCGACATCCCGGCACCGGAAGATCCGATCTCTATCTCACCGGCCCGAGGCGAAGTCGAGTTCGACAACGTCTACTTCAGGTATCAGAGCGGCGAGGTCGAGGGCCTGGCTGCGGTGAAGCGCTGGCGGCGCACGGGTGACGAGGGGCCGGCGATCACACAGGCGTCGACACGGGAATGGGCCCTCGCAGGGGTCTCCTTCAGGGCCAACCCCGGGGAACTGGTGGCACTGGTCGGTCCGTCCGGTGCGGGAAAAACCACGGCGTCTTACCTGGTTCCCCGGCTTTACGATGTCAACCGCGGCTCGCTGCGGATCGACGGGGTCGATGTCCGCAATATCTCCTTTGACGAGCTTTCCGACACCGTCGGAGTGGTCACCCAGGAGTCCTACCTCTTCCACGACACAATCGAGGCGAATCTCCGCTATGCCCGACCGACGGCAACCCACGAGGAGATCGAAGCTGCTGCCCGGGCCGCCAACATCAGCACAATGATCGAAGCGTTGCCGGATAGGTATCAAACAATGGTCGGGGAGAGGGGATACCGGCTTTCCGGAGGAGAGAAGCAGCGCATGGCCATTGCCAGGGTGATCCTCAAGGACCCGAGGATCCTCATCCTGGATGAGGCGACCTCACACCTCGATTCGAGGTCGGAGGCACTGATCCAGGAGGCACTCGAGTCATTGATGGCTGGCCGGACGACCATCGCGATCGCCCACCGCCTTTCGACAGTCCGCGCCGCCGACCAGATCCTCGTCATCGACGAAGGCAGGATCGTAGAGGCCGGCAACCATGAGTCATTAGTCGCCCAGGCCGGTCTCTACCGCCAGCTATACGAGACCCAATTCGAACCCGTCGCGTAAGCAATAGCGCCTCTCCCAAAGCTGCTTGATGCGTCCGCTGACACGAGAGGGCCGTCAGGCGCCGCGGGTTAGGTTTTCGAAGAGGAGTTTGTGGTTGGTCGCCAGGAGGAGGTTCTCTCCGTCGTGGGTGAGCCATAGATCGGGAGCGGCTTTGACCCATGAGTGCTTGGGGAACGGGAGGAGGTTCCGTCGCTTCCGGAGCGAGGGAGGGCTGTAGACCAGCACCTCGGGCGCCGGGGAACCGACCGCGTCCAGGGTTCCGACCAGTTCGTAGTTGCCGAAGAGGGCGGCCATACCCTCATTCGGGTCGACCTCACCGGCCCTGTCCTTCCACTCGACCCGTCGACACGTCTCACATGCCGCCACGAGCAGGTCGGCGACCGGCACGGGCTTGTGTCCCTGACATCCATTCAGTCGATTGAGTTCCATGTCGCACAACGTACAAAGAGGGTGTGACAGAAACTATTGGGACGCAAAAACGCCCTGGGTCAGGAGCGGAAAAGTCGTGCTGGCATTGAGATCGGCTGCCAATTCGACATCGGCGGCAAAGCCACGGTCTATGAGCTCGCGGCCCGACATCGACCCGCGCACCGTCTCGCCCAGGAGAGACTCGGCAGCTAGGAATGCGTTAGCGGCCACCTGGGCCTCTGGGGAACGGGACTTCGCTGGAATAGACGCGATCACGGCGCCGGCACCAAGGAAGTCCTCGATGGCCGGGCGCAGCGTCCCATCGTCCCAGCGTTCCCCGGCAGCAATTACAACGATGGTCTCCTTGGTCCCGACCCCTGTCGCCACCGCTGCTGCGTTCCTGAGGCAACCGGCGACCACATCTCCTCCTAGCGACTGGGCCAACAGGGATAGCTCAGCGCCGTTTGGTGAAGGGAGAACCAGTCGCGTCCCCGGCTTAATCCCGATCAATGAAGACGGTGAAAGGGAGAGACCGCCTCCGTCTCTCGACCCCGCAAGGACAGCCTTCTGCTCCGCTGCGAAACTTGCAGGCCCATCTTCATGGAACGAATAAGGAATGATGGTGGCACCTGATGACGTGGCAATGTCGACGGCGGTCGTGAATGAAAGGACATCGACCACCACGATCACATCGGCTGCGGCTCCAAGATGCCTCGCCTCGTTGGGTCCCCATCCGAACCTGACCTGATACTTCTCCTGAGTGAGCGGACCAGGTTCGATGTGCTTACAACTCCAGGATTGGCATTTCGTGGGTGTCCTCGATCTTGGTGCCGGGGACGAGCAGGACTGGGAGATGGGAGGTGTCGATGACCCGGGCGGAGACGCTTCCCCATGCCTCTTCGGTGAAGAGGCGTCGGGTGGCGCCCATCATCACGATTTCAGCGCCGACGTCTTCGGCGGTCGCGATGATCGCTACCGCCGGGTCGTCCCCATCGACGAAACGGGCACTGGCCTCGATCCCCTCAGCTTGTAGCGCGGCCACGATGGGCGCAACCACCCTCCGCCCCCGCTCCTCTAGGTACATCGCGGCCTTCTCTTCGGGCGTGGCGTCGGACGTCGAGTCATCGAGGAATGACCGTCTGACGTCGTCGTCAAGCGAGTCGAGGAAGGTCCGTGGGATTCTGATAACGGTCATCACGGTTACTTCTGACGAGTCGTCGCTGAGCCGGGCACAGAGTTCGGAGACAGGCCCCGCCGGGAGGACCCCGGTTGTAGCGATCAGGATTCGCACACCGGAACATTAGGGTTTTGGGCAGTGCTGTGAGAGATGGAGCCGAATGGACAGCGAATTGCTCAACAAAGTCACCTGGAAGATCCCCAACGCCTTAGCGCTGGTCGGGTCGGCGTCCGGCGACGAGTGGAATGCGATGACCACATCATGGATCACCCAGCTCTCGATGGACCCGGTGCTGATCGGGATCGGAGTGGACAACAAGGCCGTCACCCACCGCCTGATCAGCGAGGGGGGGTCGTTCACGGTGAACCTCTGGTCCGCCGAGGACACCCGTCCTTTTGTCAAGTTCTCCAAACCGGCCGAGCGCGAGGGAAACACCCTCAACGGCCGCGAAGTTTTCATGGCCACCACAGGAGCACCCGTTTTCTCCGAAGCGATCGCATGGATGGACTGCGAGGTGCGTCACTCAAACGACTTCGGGACTCACACCCTATTCGTGGGAGAGATCGTCGACGCAGGCGTCAACGACGACGAGCAGCGGGCCGCGGCGATCTCGGACACCAGGATGAAGTACGGCGGGGTCAAGCGAGGCGGCCACTAGACATAACCGGCTGTGATCTGTCGACCAGTTGGTTCGACGTCGGCCAGCGCACTGCCAGGCCGACGATCGCCGCCGACACCACCAGCGATAATGCCGACTCCCAGGGGCGGACGGTATTGCTCGTGCAGCTCCGGGTCACACCATCGGAGTCGGTGCTCGTGCTGCCCGAGGTTCCGAACCCGAAGCCCCAGCCGCTCGGGGCGCTCGCGTCAACTCCGGAGCTGACCACCGTGCCGTCGGCGTCGGTGGTGGTGCATTCCGGGTCGAGGTGGACGAACATAACCAGGAGCGGGAGAAGTGATGCTGCCGCGAGCAGCGGACGACCCCATGTTGCCCAACGGGGGGCTGCAGCCGGCCTCGGACGCCTTTGTCCGGCGAGATACCACAGGATCGCAGGAATGAGCTGGAGGAACCCCAAGCCCGAGGTCAGGAGCAGAACAGTCTGGAGCAGTGC
>Ga0299907_10000676_pt1 | contig 17512 bp, 19 predicted proteins | sample RVTome_16_FD_198680 | JGI IMG/M metagenome (GOLD analysis project Ga0299907, IMG submission 198680) | Soil microbial communities from uranium-contaminated site in the Upper Colorado River Basin, Wyoming, United States - RVT152D67 (version 2) ...
ATACGAGGCGCATTTCGCCCCGCGGGGTGGGGGTCCCCGAGATGCCCCCCCGCAAGACCGAGGAGCGCCCCGGGTTTCCCGGGGCGTGACGAGCTTGGGGGCTTGGGGGCCCTGTCGAGGCCCCCATGTCACCTGTCGAGGCCCCCATGTCAATTGGGGGAGCGGCGCGCTCCCCCCATGTTCATCAAGGCGCCCAGAGAAACAGGAACTTCGGCCCGCCAGAGAGTCCGGCGAGCTGCGACAGCATCTGCAACATCCCGGTGTCCGTCTCCGCCCTGGCGTAGTACGTGGCGCGGTACTCGCGCGGCCGCTTGTAGACGATCACGCGAGCCTCGGGTAGACCGGCGGCGTGCCGCGCGGCCTCGATCGCGTCGGGCACGTAGCCGATCCGATCGATCAGCTTGTGACCCAGCGCCTGCTCGGCGGTGTAGATGCGGCCGTCGGCCAGCGTGGCGGCGGTGGCGGGCGGGATCCGGCGACGCTCGACGAGCCTGGCGACGAATTGCCGGTGCAGGTCGTCGATCACCGACTGGAAGATCGCGCGCTCCTCGGGGGTGAGCTGGCGGAAGGGGCTGCCCATGTCCTTGCGCTCGCCCGACTTGATCGCCGCCGTGGTCAGCCCGACCTTCTGCATCAGACCCTCGGCGTTGAGGCTGATCATGATGACGCCGATCGAGCCGGTGACAGTGGTGGGGTGAGCGACGATCGTGTCGGCGGCCAGGGCGACGTAGTAGCCGCCGGAGGCCGCGACATCCATCATCGAGGCCACGATCGGCACGCCGGTGGTCCGCTTGAAGCTGTCCAGCTCCCGGAAGATGACGTCGGAGGCCGTGACGGTCCCGCCGGGGCTGTTGATGCGAACGACCACCGCGCGCACCCTCGGGTCCCCGCCGGCCTTCTTCAGCTCCTCGCGGAGCCGGACCAGCATCGGCACCCTGGATGGGGGCGTGCCGATCGTGAGCGTGCCGCTCGGCGCCTCGTCGGAGAGGAAGCCGGAGATGTCCATCAGGAGCACCTTCGCGTCCCCGCGGCCCTCGACGGTCTCCTCCTCCAGCGGCCGGATGCGCGGGGTGAGGTCCAGGGAGATCACCGAGCAGCCGGCCAGCAGCGCCGCGACGACGAGCGTGATAGTCCACCGCATGGCGGCAGTATACGCGGGGGCGACGCCTCTCAGCGGCGGTGGAAGTCGGGAATGACGTCGGTGGCGAGCTGGCCGAGCTGATCCAGCATCCGGTCGGGGGGACACATCGGCCTCAGGATGAACTTGGAGGCGCCGCCGGCGACGTACTCTTCCAGGCGCTCGCGGACGAGCGTGGGCGGGCCGAACGCGGTGCAGCGCGCGAGCGCGGCGTCGTCGATGCGGCCCCGGGGCACGAACGGCGCGGCCAGCGTGCGGGCCGCGGCGCGGTCGGGGTCGAGGCAGCAGTAGAAGAGCACGCCGAAATGGTCGACCGGCACCTCGCGCCCGGCCCCGGCGGCGAAGACCTGGGTCTTCTGCACGCCGAGACGGAACTGCTCGGGGGTGATGAACGAGGGGATCCACCCGTCGCCCAGACGGCCGGCCCGCCGCATGGCGGGCTCGCTGTTGCCCCCGATCCACAGCGGCAACGGCTGCTGCACCGGGCGGGGCAGTACCGAGATACGCTCGAGCCGCCAGAACTCCCCCTCGAACGTCACCTCGTCCTCGCTCCAGCAGCGGCGCATGATCGCGATCGCCTCGTCGGTCCGCCGCCCGCGCTCCCGGAAGGGGACGCCGGCGGCCAGGAACTCACGCTCCTGCTCGGCGCCGATACCGAACGCCGGCAGCAACCGGCCGCCCGACAGGTAGTCGACCATGGCGATCTCGCGCGCGGCCAGCACCGGCGTCCTGAACGGCGTCACGAACACGCTGGGCCCGAACTTCAGCCTCGTCGTGCGGGCGGCGATGGCGGCCATTGCGGTCATGGGCTCGGGGATGGGCAGCGGGGATGACAAGCGCTCCGAGAACCAGAGCGAGTCGATCTCGCTCTTCTCGCACAGCTCGACGAAGCGCCAGAAGAAGTCGCGGCCGGCCGGGCCGGTCGGCCACGGGCCGGGCATCACCCCGACGCGGTACTTGATCGACATGGCCCGGACTCTATCACGCGACGGGCTCGTCCGACGTCGGGTGGTCGGCCGGCTCGGGGCGGCGGGGGAAGATGAGCGAGGCGATGACCGAGGCGACCAGCGCGAAGCCGATGATGCCGAGCGACCAGCCGATCGGGAACTTGCCACCGGCCGCGGTGTCGAGCCAGACCATCTTGAGGCCGACGAAGGTGAGCACGAGCGCCAGGCCGTACCGCAACAGGTGGAAGCGCTCGACAGCGCCGCCGAGCATGAAGTACATCGAGCGCAGCCCGAGGATCGCGAAGATGTTGGACGTGAACACGATGAACGGCTCGCGGGTGAGGGCGAAGATGGCGGGGACCGAGTCGATCGCGAAGACGATGTCGGTGGCCTCCAGGCAGAGCAGCGCGACCATCAGCGGTGTCGCCGCCAGGCGGCCGTCGTCGCGGACGAAGAAGTGCTGGCCGTGGTAGCGCGGCGTCACCGGCAGCCAGCGGCGAACGACCCGGATGAGGAGGTTCTTGTCGGGCTCGACCTTCCCCTCCGACCCGATCGCCATCTTCACGCCGGTGATGATGAGGAAGACGCCGAACACCCACACCACCCAGTGGAACTGCAGCAGCACCGCGCCCAGGGTGATGAAGATGCCCCGGAACACGAGCGCGCCCAGGATCCCGTAGAACAGCACGTTGTACTGGTAGCGGGGCGGAACGGCGAAGTACCGGAGCACCAGCACGAAGACGAAGATGTTGTCGACCGACAGCGAGTACTCGACCACGTAGCCGGTGAGGAACTCCAGCATCACCTGCCAGGCGGCGGCGGCGGGGTCGAAGCCCGGGAGCGCCATCAGGCGGGGATCTCGGGGAAAACGCCAGCTGGTGTAGAAGTACAGGGCGGTGTTGAAGGCGAGCGCCAGGCTCACCCAGATCGAGCACCAGACGACGGCTTCCTTGAAGTGCATCTCCCGGGCCTCGCGACGGAAGATGCCCAGGTCGAGGCCCAGCAGGATCAGCACGCCGGCGACGAACACCCCGTATAGCCACCAGTAGTCGGCGAAGGGGAACAGCAGCGCCATGGTCAGGCCTCCAGGCCGGCGTCGGGTGTGAAAGGCAGCGGTACGGGGCCACCGGCGGGGCGATCGAGGGGATCGCGCCCGGTGCCGAGCGAGCGCGCGGCGACCGGTGCCGGCCGGGTGAGACCGGCGGCGGCTGGCGCCACGGCGGGGCCGATCAGCGCTGCCAGCACGACGACGACGCGGACGCCCGCATGAGGGCCCTCATGGTACCCGCCCGGCGTACCGTGGTCTACCAGGTTTCGGCCCGGGGGTCGGGCGAGACCCGCGAGACCCGCGCGGCGATTGACGCTGTCCACGCCCGCCCGTAGAATGAACCGCGGTTCACCGACTCCGGCGAGGCCGCCGAGATGAGAGATCCCGACAAGCCCCAGCAGATCGTCGAGGCCGCCATCCGCGTCTTCGCGCGGAACGGCTACTACAACTCGCGCGTGTCGGACATCGCCCGCGAGGCCGGCATCGCCAGTGGCACCATCTACCTCTACTTCAAGACCAAGGACGAGATCCTCGTCACCCTCTTCCGCGAGCGGATGGCGGCCTTCGTGGCGCAGCTCCGGAGGGAGATCGCGGAGGAGCCGGACCCCGTGGCGAAGATCCACCGGCTGGTCCGGGTGCACTTCTCCGTGCTGGAGCAGAGCCCGGCGCTGGCCGAGGTCGTGCAGGTGGAGCTGCGGCAAGGCCACAAGTTCTTCCGCGGCGCGTCGGCCCACGAGGTGTCGGCGTACTTCGAGCTGATCGGCTCCATCCTCAAGGACGGCGTGGCGGCCGGCCACTTCCACGCCGACCTGCCGGTGAAGGTCGCCACCAAGGTGCTCTTCGGCGCGATGGACCAGATGGCGACCTCCTGGGTGCTCGGCAAGCGCGGGTACCGCCTCGCCGACGCCGCCGAGGCGGTCGCCACCATCTTCCTCAAAGGAGTGAGCCGCGATGGCGTATGAGACTCTCCTGCTGAGCCGCGAGGACGCGATCGCCGTCGTCACGCTCAACCGGCCGCCGGCCAACGCGATCAGCGAGGCGCTGATCCACGAGCTGAACCTCGCGCTGAACGAGCTGCGGCACGACGATGGCGTGCGGGCGGTGGTCATCACCGGCAGCGGCGACCGCATCTTCTGCGGTGGCGCCGACCTCGGCTCGGCTTTCTCGGGCGGCGATCCCGAGGCGTTCGTCCGCTTCGGCAACAGCGTGATGCGCAAGATGGAGCGCTTCCCCAAGCCCATCGTCGCCGCCATCAACGGCCACGCCATGGGCGGCGGCTGCGAGATCGCCATGGCCTGCCACCTGCGGCTGCTCAAGGAGACGGCGCGCATGGGCCAGACAGAGTCCAATCTCGGCATCATCCCCGGCTACGGCGGCACCCAGCGGCTGCCGCGGCTCATCGGCCGCACGAAGGCCCTGGAATTCCTGCTCCTCGGCACCCAGATCCCCGCCCCGGAGTGTCTGAGCCTTGGCCTCGTGAACCGGCTGTGCAAGGAGGGCGAGACGCTGAACGACGCCAAGGCCCTGGCGCGCCAGCTGGCCCGGCGCGCGCCGCTGGCGACGGCCGCGATCATCAGGGCGGTCGACGAGGGGCTGGAGTCGCCGATGGCGCGCTCGATCGACGTCGAGGTCGACGCCTTCATGCCGACCCTGCGCAGCGAGGACGCCGCCGAGGGTATCCAGGCCTTCTTCGCCAAGCGCGAGCCCGAGTTCAAGGGACGCTGAGATGGCTGTGGGAGCCGCCGGCGCCGGCGCGGCGAGGCGTTAGTGGACCTCGGGATCGGCGGCAAGGTCGCGCTGGTCACCGGCGGCGCCCGCAGCCTCGGCAAGGCCGACGCAACGGTGCTGGCCGCCGAGGGGTGCAAGGTCGCCATCGTGGACCTCAACGCCGAGGGCGCCACGGAGACAGCCGGGGAGCTCACGGCGGCCGGCGCCCTGGCGCGGGGCTACGCGTGCGACATCCGCGACACCGGGCAGGTGCAGGACGCGGTGGGTCGCATCGAGCGAGAGCTGGGACCCGTGGACATCTGCGTGAACAACGCGGGGATGATCTACACCGTGGGCCAGCTCAAGGACATGCGCGACGAGGACTGGGAGTTCAACCTCGCGGTGAACCTGACCGGGACGATGAAGGTGACGCGGGCCGTCTTCCCCGGGATGCGGGAGCGCCGCTGGGGCCGGATCGTGTGCATGGCGTCGATCGCCGGGCTCATGGGCGGCTTCGGGCAGGCGGCGTACTCGACCAGCAAGATCGGCGTGATCGGCTTCGCCAAGTCGGTCGCGCTGGAGGGGGCGCGTTACAACGTGACCTGCAACGCGGTCGCGCCTGGCATCATCGCACCCAACGCGAGCCTGAGCCCGCTCTACGAGCGGATGGTCAAGCGCGTGGCGATGCAACAGGAGGGGCAGCCGGAGGACGTCGCCTGGGCGATCGCGTACCTGTGCTCCGAGCGCGCCCGCTACGTCACCGGCGCCGTGCTGCCCGTGACCGGGGGCATGGACCTCTTCACGTTCTAGCCAGGTCCACACACTCGAAAGGAGGCGGCGATGCCGACAGTGAAGGAATCCTTCGACGCGATGCCGGGCCGGTTCCGCTCGGACAAAGCCACCGGCACCAGCGCGGTGATCCAGTACGACGTGAGCGGCGAGGGGGGTGGCACCTGGAACGCGGTCATCAAGGACGGCGCCTGCATGGTGAGCCAGGGGCCGGCCACCAACCCCAACCTCACGCTGCAGATCGGGGCGCAAGACTGGCTCGACATGCTGTCGGGCAAACAGGCACCTCAGATGCTGTTCATGTCGGGCAAGCTCAAGCTCAAGGGGGACATGGGCCTGGCCATGAAGCTCGGCTCGATGTTCGCCATGTAGCGAGGCGGCGGTGCCGCGGTGCGAGAAGTCGGTTGACGCGCCGCGGTAACGCCGTGAGATACTGAGACCGCCGGTCACGAAGCCGCGAGCGGTCCTGCGGACCGTCGCGGAGGAGGAGCCTCCTCGATGGGTCAGGAGCGGTTTGCGGACGTGGTCGAACGGTTCACCAACGGCTTCGCGGCCGCGCCCGGAGCCGCCTCGCCGGAGACGGTCAAGCAGTGGCAGGAGGAACTGGACCGTAACGTCCGTCGACTGACCAACCTGGCGCGGCTGGCGACGGCGCCGGAGCCGCGCACCGGCCAGACTCCGCGCCAGGAAGTCTACAAGCGCAACAAGTCACGCCTGTACCGGTACGAGTCCAGCCGGCGCCTGCACACACCGGTCCTGTTCGTCCCCAACCTCGGCATCAGCCGCCCGTACATCTTCGACCTGCTGCCGGGCGGCTCCTTCATCGAGCACATGACCCGCGAGGGGTTCGATTTCTACCTGCTCGACTGGGGCGTCTTCGGCCCCGAGGACAACGACCTGACGTTCGAGGACTGCGTGGTGAAGATCCTGCCCCGCATGGCCCGTCGCGTGCTCGAGACCTCCGGTGCCTCCGAGCTGACCGTGCTCGGCTACTGCATGGGCGCGCCCCTGGCGGCCTCGTTCGTCGCCTCGCATCCCGAGATCCCCGTGAAGAACCTCGTCAACATGGCCGGGCCCATCGACTTCTCGAAGATCGGGATGTTCGGGCTGTGGCTGGACCGCAAGTACTTCGACGTCGACCGGTTCGTCGACACGCTGGGCAGCGTGCCGGCCGACCTGGTGAAGGCGGGCTTCAAGCTGCTCAAGCCCACGATGGACATCTCCACCAACCTGAACCTCTGGTGGAACCTGTGGAACGACCGGTACGTGGAGGGCTTCACCGCCCTCAACAAGTGGGCGAACGAGTACGTGGCCTTCCCGGGCGAGTTCTTCCGGCAGTGGGTCCGCGACTTCTACCAGGGCAACAAGCTGGTCCGCGGCGAGCTGACCTTCGGCGGGCGGCCGGTGCGGCTGGGGGACATCCGGTGCCCGGTCCTCGTGGTCGGCGCCAAGGAGGACTACATCGCGCCGCCGGCGTGCGTGCGGGCGCTCGTCGACGCCGTCGGCAGCTCGGAGACGGACTACGTCGAGCTCCCGGGCGGGCACATCTCGCTGATCGCCGGCCGGGGGGCGGCCGTGCATTGCTGGCCCAAGGTGTCCGGCTGGCTGGCGCCGAGGTCCTGAGGGGATCACCATGACCGACGCGACACAGTTCTTCGACATGTGGCGCAAGCAGCTCGAGGAATCCACCCAGGCGTGGACTCGCATGGTGAGCCAGGCGACGCCGCCCACGCCGCCGCCCGATCCGATGGCGTTCTGGCGCCCGGTCCTCAACCAGGGCCTGGAGCAGTGGGCGCGGATGTTCGCCCAGACCCCGGCCTCGCCCGACCTGCTGGCGCAGTGGAAACAGTTCCTCGACCAGTGGATCGAGGCCTGGTCACGCGTACTGGGGCAGGCGATGAGCACCGAGGCCTTCGCGCAGCAGATGGGCCGCTCGCTGGAGGGCTGGCTGGCCGCCCAGGCGCCGGTGAAGAGGGCCGGCGAGCAGGCGCTGGAGCAGACGCTGCACGTGCTGAACCTGGCCTCCCGTACGCAGCTCACGTCAGTGGCCAAGCAGATCGTCGAGCTCGAGGAGCGGCTCGAGCGTGTCGAGGACGGGATCCGGGCGATCCTCGGACGCCTGGAGTCCAGGGAACGCACGTGATCGGGAAAACGATCGCGGATCTGGCGCCAGGCGACCGGGCGGAGATCACCCGTGTCGTCGAGCAGGCCGAGATCGCCTCGTTCGTGCGGGCCGTCGGCGACTACAACCCTGTGCACAGCGATCCGGCCTACGCGGCCGGCACGCCTTTCAAGGCCCCCATCGCGCCGGGCATCTACACCGCGGGGCTGATCTCGGCGGTCATCGGCACCCAGCTGCCGGGCCCTGGCGCCATCTACCTGTCTCAGTCCCTGAAGTTCCACAAGCCGGTCAAGGCCGGAGACCGCATCACCGCCCGCGTGGAGATCACCGAGGTGCTGCGCGAGCGCAACCGCATCCGGTTACACACCGTCTGCGTGAACCAGCAGGACGAGGACGTTCTCTCTGGAGAGGCGTGGGTGATGCCGTCCCGCACGCGCGTGCTCTACGAAGGCCGCCCGGTGACCGCCTCGGCGCTGGCCGCCCTGGCGTTCGCTCCGTGGACGTGGGCCGCCCAGGCCGTGACGCTGTGGGGCGTGATGTCGCTGTCCATGCTTTCGCCCGGCTCCTCCCGGCGCGGCTAGGTCAGCCCCGACGGCAACACCCGGGCGCGTCGGGACTCGGTCGCGCGTAGTCGCGGTGGGCCTGGCGGCGCCGAACGGTGACCCCGCTACATCAGCAGGCCGCCGTTGATGGAGAGCTCGGCTCCGGTGATGTAGTCGCCGTCGGAGGAGACGATGTATACGACCGCCCGGGCCACCTCTTCCGCGGTGCCGAAGCGGTGCAGGGGAATCTGGGCGAGCAGCCGCTCCTTGACCTTGTCGGGGATGCCGGTCACCATCTCCGTCTCGATGAAGCCGGGCGCCACCGCGTTGACGGTGACGCCCTTGCCGGCCAGCTCCTTGGCGAGCGACTTGGTGAAGGCGGCCACGCCGGCCTTGGAGGCGGCGTAGTTGGCCTGTCCGAAGTTGCCGATCTGGCCGATGACCGAGGTCATGTTCACGACGCGGCCGTAGCCTTGTCGGAGCATCTGGTCGACGAAGACCTTGGTGCAGTTGAAGACGCCGTCGAGGTTGGTGCCGAGCACCTTGCGCCACGAGGCGTGATCCATCTTCGTGAAGGTCTTGTCCGAGTTGATCCCCGCGTTGTTGACGAGGATGTCGAGGTGTCCGAAGGCGCCGAGCACGTCCTGGGCCATGCGGAACGTGTCGGGATAGTCGCTGACGTCGGCCTGGGCGAGCACCGCCTTGCGGCCGACCTTGCTGGTGATGTGCTCGGCGACGTCGCGGGCCGCCGATTCGCTGGAGACGTAGTTGATCGCCACATCGGCGCCTTCCTCGGCGAGCGCGATGGCCACGGCTCGCCCGATCCCCCGTGACCCCCCGGTGACGAGTGCCGTACGTCCCTTCAACTTCATTCACGTCCTCCTGCGCGCGCTGGCGAGCGTCAGTCTAGCACGCGGGGTTGTTGTGAGCGTTGACGCGCGGTGTTAGACTCGCCCGACGATGGCGTACGTCATCAAGCGCTACTCCAATCGCAAGCTGTACGACACGCAGGAGAGCCGGTACGTGACCCTCGAAGAGATCGAGGAGATGATCCGGACAGGGCGGGAGATCTCCGTCGTCGACGCCGCCTCCGGCGAGGACCTCACCTCGGTGACGCTCACGCAGATCATCCTCGAGAACGAGCGCACGCGACGGGCCAGCCTGCCCGCGGCGTTCCTGCACCAGCTCATCAAGCACGGCGAGAGCTGGCAGGACTTCGTGCAGACGTCCATGCGCGCGAGCCTGGAGGGCATGGTGTCGAGTCAGCGCGACATGGAGCGCATCTTCCGCGACTGGTCGCTGCGGGCGGGGTGGGGCGCGATGGGGGCGGCGCCGCCAGCGCCGGCCGAGCCCAGGCGCGACGGCGCCGTCGACGATGCCGACAAGCTGCGGGAGGAGATGACGGCCCTGCGCGACCGGCTCCGGTCGCTCGAGGAGCGCCTGCAGAAGCGCCAGGCCGAGTCCAAGTAGGCGGCGCCGCTCAGGCGGCGTACACGTCCTTCAGCTTCGTCACGGTCTGGGAGAACGATTCCTGGATGCCCTTGCCCGCCTGTTCGGCGGTCGTCTGTAGACGCTCCGTCGACCGCGTGAGCGCCTGGGCATTGCCTTCGAGAAGCCGGAACCACTGCTGCGTCTGCTCGACCCCGTCGGTCAGCGCTCGCTGGTACCAGGCCAGCGGGTCCCGCGGCGCCTCCTGCCAGATCGATTGCCAGCGCAGCGCGACGCCCTGCGCCTCGCGCAGGGCCTCGAGGCCGGCCTGCTGCAACTCGGCGTAGAGCCGCACGCCTTCCTTCGCGGTGGCGGCCGACAGCTCGGCCATCTCGCGCAGGACGCGCTGGTTGGCGTCAGCCCACAGCGTCATCGCCTCCACGGCCCTGCCCGAGCCCTGCGTGAACAGTTCCTGGGCCTTCTTCGCATCGTTCATGATGTCTCCCTTCCTCGTGTCGTCGGTGTCGGTGCCTCGGCCGTTGCGGGCCCCGTGCTTGGCCCCCATCGGCCTCGCCCGCACTGTAACGCGTTGCGTTATGCCAGGCAAGCGATTTCGCGCGACGCGTCAAATCGGCGGCGGGCAACGTCACGAAACCCCAGGTGGTTGCAGCCGTTGTGGCATGCTGGCGGAGGCCGATCCAAGGCCCACGTCGGAGGAGGCGTATGGCGGAAGACACGCTTGCCAAGATGTTCTGGAGCCGGGTCGAGCGAAGCGGCGACAGACCGGCGCAGCAGTTCAAGCAGGGCGGTGCGTGGCAAACGCGCACGTGGCGCGAGGTCGGGGACGCCGTGCGGGAGCTCGCGCTGGGATTGATCGCGCTCGGCCGCGCCAAGGGTGACGCGGTCGCGCTGCTGTCGGCCAGCCGGGCCGAGTGGGTGCAGGCGGATTTCGCGATCTTCAGCGCGGGCGGCATCACGGTGCCGGTCTATCCGAGCTATCCCCCCGACCTCGTCGCCTACGTCATCAGAGACTCTGGCGCCCGCACGGTGTTCGTCGAGGACGCCGCTCAGCTCGCCAAGGTGCTGCAGGTGCGCGAGGAGCTGCCCCACCTCGAGCACATCATCGTGGTGAGCGGGTACGACGCTCCCCAGCCGCCGAAGTCGGTGATGACGTGGGAGACGCTGCGCCGCCTGGGCCGCGAGATGGCCGAGGCGCACAAGTCGACGCTGGCCGAGCGTGTCGCCAGCGGCGGGCCCGAGGATGTCGCCTCGATCGTGTACACCTCCGGTACGACGGGGCCGCCCAAAGGCGTCGTGCAGACCCACGGTAACCACGTCGCCGCCCTGGCCGCCTCGAAGGCGTCGACGCCGGTCCAGGAAGGCTGGGTGCACCTGCTGTTCCTGCCGCTCGCGCACTCGTTCGCGCGGCTGGAGTCGTTCCTGGGCGTCGCTCACGGCCTCACGACGGCCTTCGCCGAGAATCTCGACAAGCTCCGCGACAATTTGCCCGAGACGCGCCCGCACTTCATCTGCAGCGTGCCGCGCGTGTTCGAGAAGGTGTACGCGGGCGTGCTGGCCACGGCCCAGGCGGGCTCGCCGGTCAAGCGCCGGATCTTCCAGTGGGCGGTGGCGGTCGGCCGGGACGTGAGCCGCCACCAGCAGCGCGGACAGCCGGTGCCGGCCGGGCTCGAGCTCAAGCGCCGCGTGGCGCACGCGCTCGTGTTCTCCAAGCTGCACGCGCGGCTGGGCGGCCGCCTGCAGTGGGCGGTGTCGGGTGGGGCGCCGCTGTCGCGCGACATCGCCGAGTTCTTCCACGCGGCCGGCATCCTGCTCCTGGAGGGCTACGGCCTCACCGAGACGTGCCCGGCCCTGACCTTCAACCGCCCGGACCGCTTCAAGTTCGGCTCGGTGGGGCAGGCGCTGCCCGGCGTCGAGCTCAGGATCGCCCCCGACGGCGAGATCCTCGCGCGTGGCGCCAACGTCGCCACGCGCGGCTACTACAGGCAGCCGGACGCCACCCGCGAGGTGTTCGAGGCGGACGGCTGGTTCCACACGGGCGACATCGGGCGCATCGACGAGGACGGGTTCCTGTTCATCACCGACCGCAAGAAGGACCTCATCGTGACGGCCGGCGGCATGAACATCGCACCGCAGAACATCGAGAACCTTTTGAAGGCCGATCCGTTCATCAGCCAGGTCATGGTCCACGGCGACCGCCGTCCGTACCCGGTCGCGCTGATCACGCTCAACCCGGAGGAGCTCGGCAAGTTCGCCCGCGAGCAGGGCGTGCTCACGAGTGACCCTGGCGCGCTCGTCCGCCATCCCAAGGTCGTCGAGCGCGTCGCCCGCACCGTCGAGGAGAAGAACACCAATCTGCAGTCCTACGCCAAGATCAAGAAGTTCTCGATCCTGCCCGACGACTTCACGCTGGAGGGCGGCGAGCTGACGCCGACGCTCAAGGTGAAGCGAAGGGTCGTCTCCGAGAAGTACAAGAAGGAGCTGGAAGGGCTCTACGGGTAGGTGGCGTGAGCCGGCCGCTGTCGGGCAGGGTGGCGGTGGTCACCGGAGCCAGCCGCGGGCTGGGCCGCGCGATCGCGGTGGCCCTGGCCGAGGCCGGCGCCGATGTGGCCGTGGCCGCACGTGCCAAGACGGAGCTCGAGGAGACCGCGCACCAGGCCGGTCGACACGGAGTGCGCACGCTGGCCCTGCCCACCGACGTGGCCTCCTATCCTTCCGTCGAGCGCCTGATGACGCAGACGGCCGGCACGCTCGGTCGGCTCGACATCGTCGTCAACAACGCCGGCATCGCCCGGGTGGCCCCGCTCGCCGAGGCCCCGCTCGGGGACTGGCAGGCGATCCTCGACGTCAACGTCTCAGGGGTGTTCCATGGCTGCCGGGCGGCTGCACCGCACCTGATCGGGCAGAAGGCCGGCAAGGTCGTCAACCTGGCCTCCGTGCTCGCGGCCGTGGCGCTGCCGGGCTACACCATGTATGCGGCCACCAAGGGCGCCGTCATCGCGCTGACGCGCACACTGGCCGTCGAGTGGGCGCGCCACAACATCCAGGTGAACGCGATCGCCCCGGGCTGGTTCGTCACGGACATGAACGAGGCCGCCTTCGCCGATCCCGCGATCCACGCGCGCCTGACGCGGGACATTCCGGCCCGGCGAACCGGTCGCCTGGAGGAGATCGGGCCACTGGCGGTCTATCTCGCCTCCTCCGGGTCCGACTTCATGACGGGTCAAACCATTTTTCTGGACGGTGGTCAGACTGTGGCTTAGAGGACGTTGGCTCGAGTTCGACATCATCATGCCGGGTGTAAGTAGCTTCCCAGCCGTCGTTTTACGCTCTTCGATCTGGACGACGAACGGCTGCAACGCCGCGATTCCGAGCACGACGCGTGGGACTGGGGTAGATTTTCCCGCGTGAAGGCTGCGGTCCTGCACGGTCCTCGCGATCTGCGTGTCGAGCCAGCGCCGTCTCCGGTGCCCGGGTGGGGAGACGTGCTGGTCCGGGTCGCCATGGCCGGGCTGTGCGGCACGGACTACGGCATCTGGAATGGCGATCGCCCCGTCGCGTACCCGCTCGTGCCCGGACACGAGTTCATCGGTGAGGTGGCGGCCATCGGCGAGGGGGTGACGCGCGTTGGCGTCGGGGATCGTGTGGCGATCGAGCCAAACTACTCCTGTGGCACCTGCCCGCTCTGCCACGAGGGCAACCGCAACCTCTGCCTGGCACGTACCGCCGTGGGCATCGACGTGGACGGATGCTTCGCCGAGCTCACGCGCGTTCCCGAGCGCTGCTGCTGGCCGGCACCGACCGGCGTGGCCGACGAGGACCTTTTGCTGGCCGAGCCGCTGGCGGTCGTCGTGCGAGCGGTGAGCCGCGGCGCGGTGCGGTCCGGCGAGAGTGCCGCCGTGGTGGGCGGCGGGACGCTGGGGCTCCTCGCGCTGCAGGTGCTGCGGGCGCACGGGGCGCGCGTGCTCGTGGTCAGCCGCTCGTCCCGCCGCTTCGGACTCGCGCGTGAGCTGGGCGCGAGCGCCACCCACGCGGTGGGCGACGGGGCCCTCGTGGCCCGCGCGGCGGCATTCTCGGGCCGCGAGGGGGTCGACGTGGTGATCGAGACCGCCGGCTCACCGGAGGCGGTGAGCCACGCGCTGGCGCTCGTGCGTCCGGGCGGTCGGGTGGTGCTCACCGGACTGCCCCATGAGCCCACGCCGGTGACGTTCTTCACCGTCGTGCGGCGCGAGGTGACGATCGCCGGCTCGATGATCTACCAGGACGAGTTCCCGGAGGCCATGCGACTGGTCGCGGCCGGTACCGTGCGGACGCGCCCGCTGATCACCCACCGGTTCGGACTCGACGCCATCGACGAGGCGTTCGTCGCGCACCGGCAGCCCGAATCGATCAAGGTCGCGGTGCGCACCACCTGACGGCGCCAACCCCAGCGTGAGAGGACAACGCCCCTGAGGATCATCGTCACCGGAGGTGCCGGATTCATCGGCTCGCACGTCGTCGATCGCCTGGTGGCCGACGGTCACGAGGTGGCCGTCGTGGACGATCTCAGCACCGGGACCCGCACCAACGTGAACGGGGCGGCCCGGCTGCACGTGGTGGACTTGCGCGCGCCCGAGCTGCCGCGCATCGTGGACGCCACCCGGCCCGACGCGGTCGTGCACCTCGCGGCCCAGGCGGCGGTGTCCCGCTCCGTCGCCGATCCCGTCTTCGACGCCTCGGTGAACATCCTCGGCATGCTGAACCTGCTCGAGGCGTGCCGGAGCGCCGGCGTGCGCGACGTGGTGTACGCCTCCACGGGCGGCGCCGGCTACGGCGACACCGAGGTGGTGCCCACACCCGAGACGCACCTGACCCGGCCGGCCTCGCCCTACGGGGTCTCCAAGGTGGCCGCCGAGCTCTATCTCGACTGCTGGACCGGGCTGCACGGCGCCCGCGGCGTGTCGCTGCGCCTGGCCAACGTGTATGGTCCGCGGCAGAACCCGGAGGGCGAGGCCGGAGTCGTGGCGATCTTCACGCGGCGCCTGCTGAGCGGACGGCCCTGCGTGATCAACGGGGACGGTGAGCAGACGCGCGACTACGTCTACGTCGGCGACGTGGCCGACGCGGTCGTGCGCGCGCTCACCCGGCCGGCGGCGACCGGCCCGATCAACGTCGGGACGGCCCGGGAGACGACCGTGAACGAGATCTACCGGGAGCTGGCACGCGCGGCCGGGGTCGACCGGCCGGCCGAGCACGGTCCGGCCCGGCCCGGCGAGCAGCGGCGCAGCGCGCTGAGCTGGGAGCGCGCCCGGCGCCTGCTGGAGTGGGCGCCGCGCATCCCGCTGGAGCGGGGCCTGGCGGAGACGGTGGCGTGGTCGCGGGCAAACGGCGGCGCCTGACGGCCGCGGCGGTGGCTGTACGGCGAAAAGAATTCGTGAGTTAACTCGCACTCGGCTAGACTCGTAGGGCAATGACGCAGCGACGCGCACTCATCACGGGCATCACGGGGCAGGATGGCTCCTACCTCGCAGAGTTCCTCCTCGAAAAGGGCTACGCCGTCTATGGAATGGTGCGCCGGGCCTCGAGCGATCACTTCTCCCGGATCGCGCACCTTCAGGACCGGATTCATCTTCGCGAAGGCGACCTCCTCGATCAGCTCTCGCTGATCACGCTGCTGCACGAGACGGAGCCGCACGAGGTCTACAATCTCGCTGCGCAGTCCTTCGTGCCGACCTCGTGGGAGCAGCCGATCCTGACGAGCGAGGCGACTGCGCTCGGGGTCACGCGCATGCTGGAGGCCATCCGCGTCGTCGACCGCGGCATCAAGTTCTACCAGGCCTCATCCTCGGAGATGTTCGGCAAGGTGCGGGAGAGCCCGCAGGACGAGAAGACTCCCTTCTACCCGCGGAGCCCCTACGGCGTGGCCAAGGTGTACGGCCACTACATCACCGTGAACTACCGGGAGTCGTACGGCCTGTTCGCGGTGTCGGGCATCCTCTTCAACCACGAGTCGCCACGCCGGGGCCGGCAGTTCGTCACCCGCAAGGTGACCAATGGTGCCGCCCGGATCAAGCTCGGGCTGACCCGGGAGCTGAAGCTCGGCAACCTCGAGGCCAAGCGCGACTGGGGATTCTCCGGCGACTACGTGGAGGCGATGTGGCTGATGCTCCAGCAGCCGGCGCCGGACGACTACGTCATCGCCACTGGCGAGACGCACAGCGTGCGGGAACTGTGCGAGATCGCGTTCGCGCGAGCCGACCTCGACTGGGAGCGGCACGTCGTCGTCGACAAGACGCACGTGCGGCCGGCGGAGGTCGACTACCTCATCGGCAACGCCGACAAGGCCCGTCGCATGCTGGGGTGGACTCCGAAGGTCAGCTTCCGCAACCTCATCGAGATGATGGTGGACGCGGACCTCGAGGCTGGCGCGTCAGCGACCTGAGCCCCCCAGCCGTGACCGTGCTCGCGTCCCCCGGGCGCGGGAACGCAGGCGAGTCACCCCGTCACGGTCTCTACCCGCGCCGCTGCTGCACGCGGGCCTGTCGTCGCTCGCGCTGGCCGGCCTGGCCCTGATCGCCGGCTTCGTGTCGGTGCCCGTGATGGTGACGGGCCTCGGCGCCGGCGGCTACGGCGTCTACAGCATCGCGTTCGCGTCGCCGGCTACGGCGCCTTCCTCGATCTGGGATTCGGCTGGGCGGGGGTGAGGTTCGTGGCCGAGGCCCATGCGCGGCGCGACCGCGACGCCGTGGCCGGCGTGCTGTGGGCCCTGGTGCTGTACCAGGCGCTGAGTGGGGCGGTCACGGCTGTGGGTGTCAGTACGGCACGCCATGTCAGCACGGATGTCAAATGATTGTCACCCGAGTTTCAACGTAGAAATTCCAGCCCGTTACAGATTGAGGTTTTCCATTGCCCTCAGGTGTGGTCCGACACTTGCCAGAGCCGCGACCGGGGTGACAACCGCGTGATTGAAGAAACGTCAGTTCCAGGCATCGAGGATTCGGTCCGTGTCTACCTGCGGCAGATGGGAAAGGTCCCCTTGCTGACCCCTCAGCGGGAGGTCGAGCTGGCCCGGCGGATCGAGACCGGACGCGAGGAAGTGATCCTGGCCGTGCTCGGCACGGAGGCTGGACGGACGGGGCTGCGGGAGCTGGCGAGTCGGGTGGCCCGCCAGGAGATCGCGGTCGACGCGGTCGTGGATCTCATGGACTCGGAGATCGGGGAGACCGAGCGCAAGACCCTGGCCCGCCAGGTGGGGCGCGGGGTGACGACCGTCCTCACGTGGCTCGAGCAGTGCGATGCTCTGCGCCGGCGTCCGCGGCGGCTGTCCAGTCGAGTGCGGGCCAAGCTGCAGGCCGAGACCCACCGGCGGGAGCAGCAAGTGCTCGCCCGGCTGCGGACGCTCCGGCTGCGCTACGAGGTGTTCGACAACGAGGGGGAGCACGGAGGCCTCGCCCAGACCCTCGCCGCCGCCGCCACCAACGGCCACGCCGCGCGTCTGCGCCCGGTGCTGGAGCGGATCGGCCGGGCCCGGGCCGACGCCGCCGAGGCCAAGAACCGGATGGCCGAGGCCAATCTCCGGCTCGTGGTCTCGATCGCCAAGCGACACGTCAGCCGCGGCCTGCCGCTGCTCGACCTCATCCAGGAGGGCAACATCGGGCTGCTGCGCGCGGTCGACAAGTTCGAGTACCGGCGCGGGTACAAGTTCTCCACATATGCCACCTGGTGGGTCCGGCAGTCGATCAGCCGGGCGCTGGCCGACCAGGCCCGGACGATCCGGCTGCCGGTGCACATGAT
>Ga0299907_10000677_pt1 | contig 17510 bp, 19 predicted proteins | sample RVTome_16_FD_198680 | JGI IMG/M metagenome (GOLD analysis project Ga0299907, IMG submission 198680) | Soil microbial communities from uranium-contaminated site in the Upper Colorado River Basin, Wyoming, United States - RVT152D67 (version 2) ...
GGGATCTGTGGCACCGACCTCCACATCTACCAATGGGACGAATGGGCTCGATCCACCGTACCGGCGCCGACCACCATCGGACACGAGTTCTCCGGGCATATCGAAAAGCTGGGAACAAACGTCTCGGGATTCGTCGAGGGTGAGCTGGTCAGTGCGGAAGGCCATGTCGTATGTGCTCAGTGTCGGAACTGTCTCGCCGGCCGACGTCATCTCTGTCAGCACCCCAAAGGTCTTGGCGTCAACATTCCCGGAGCTTTCGCCGACTACGTGCTCATCTCCAAAACCAACGTGTGGCGTCACGTCGAGGACATCGATCCGGAGATCGCCGCCATCTTCGACCCGTTCGGCAATGCGGTACACACTGCCTTGAAGTTTCCCGTGTTCGGCGAGGATGTCCTTATCACCGGCGCCGGGCCGATCGGGCTCATGGCCACGGCGGTGGTGAAACACGCCGGTGCGCGAAACACCGTGGTGACCGACGTCAACCCCTATCGGCTCGACCTGGCGCGTCGTATGGGCGCCACCCGCGCCGTGAACATCGAAGTCGAGGATCTGCTTCAAGTGCAGAAGGAGCTCGACATGCTCGAGGGGTTCGATGTGGCCATGGAGATGTCGGGCAATCCTGCTGCGATGGGAGACATCCTGGAGAACACCATCCACGGAGCCAACATCGCACTGCTCGGGATCCCCACAGAGCCATTTCCGATCGACTGGTCGACGGTCATCTTGAACATGCTCAACATCAAGGGCATCTACGGGCGGGAGATGTACGACACCTGGTACAAGATGAACGTCCTCATCGAGTCGGGTCTAGACATCTCCCCGGTGATCACTCATCGTTTCACTGTCGAGGAATACGACAACGCCTTCGAGGCGATCACCAGCAGCGAATCGGGAAAGGTCCTCCTCCGCTGGCGCGAGGGCTAATGCTTTCCTCAGGTAGTACGACCCGGATATGGGTCTCTCCGTCTCGAGAAAATCTCGAGACGGAGAGACCCATCCCTTCTCGAGGCGGTGGGACCCGTATACGGGTCCCACTACCTGAGGAAAGTCTTTTCGCACTTAGCCCTGCAGCCGCTCCTCGATCCAACTGACGATGTCGGCGACGACTTCCGGCCCCTCGGGTTCGTTCATCGTCTCGTGCCGCAAGCCTTCGTAGACCTTCCGGTCCACACAGTCCAGTTCGCCCAGGTCCGCGGTGCACCATGTGGGCACCAGCTTGTCGTCACCGCCGTGAATCACCAGCGTGGGAAGTGTCAGCTCACCGAGACGAGAATTCAGGTCGTCGATCTGCGCGAAGATGCCCGCTCCCAAACGTACGGTCGACTTGGTGACCACGAGCGGGTCTGCGAAATAGGCCTCGGCCACCGCCGGGTCGCGTGAGAGCTGCTCTCCGTCCACCGGATTGGGAATTGCGAACTTGGGTGCGATCCGGGCCAGGACAGGTGCCAGAAGCCGCTGCCAGACGGCACCGCCGGTCAGGGCCGGAGCCGAGAGCACGAGCAGGTCCGGTTCGGTCCGCTGACTCAGCACATAGCCCAGGGCGATGTTCCCTCCAAGGGAATGTCCCATCAGCACCACCGGTCTGCCTTGGCCTCGTGCCCACTCGACATGGGATCCAACCTGGTCATGGAAACGACCCCAGTCGTCGATATCCCAACGCTCGCCTCCGGAAGCACCTGCCCCGATCAGGTCGAAGCTCCGCACCCAAAAGCCGGCTTCGGCCATCAATGACCCGGTCCGCTCGTATCGTCCCGAATGCTCGGCGAGACCATGGACAAGCACGACGTAGGCACGCGGCTCGCCCTTTGGCTCCCAGTCCCTCACCAGCTCGGTTCCGATCTCGGGGTGTGGGTTGGCGTGAGTCTTGGCGGCCATCGTCTAAAAGGTAAACCGGGTCAGATCCTTGGGGAACTCCGACCAGGTGATCACCTTGACCGGCTCGATCCGTCGCATGCCACCGGCGATCTCGTCGGTCCAGGAGTCAGGAGATGGCGTGTATTGGGGCCCATACTTGCGGGCATATTCCGCAGCCAAACGCTCGCCCAAAGTCCCAACGATCGGCTCGGCACGCTCCGAGAGACCTTCGACGATTGTCGCCTCTTTCCCGCTCTCCAGGTGGAGCACGGCGCTGGTGTTCTGCTCCAGATTGTGTACATGTACGGTCTCGGGCGAGCCGTCATACCAGAAGACGCCATCGAGCCACACACCCCATCTCGGCACGACATGTGGTCGACCGTCAGGACGCGTCGTCGACAACCAAAAGTGCAGACTCTCCCGGAGTCTCGACTCCACCTCTTCCCAGAGGACGAACGAGTCGGCCTGATCCTGACCGTAGCCGGCCGGCATTTCGGGACGGTCTCTGAGAGGCTCGGTCATTTCGTCTCGTGAAACGGCGGGCGGGCCACGTGACCCTGTACCCAACGGCTGCGTATGCGAACTTCCAGCTCCTCCCCTGCTTGAGCAGGCGGGCTGATGTACCCCATCCCGATCCCGGTGTCGAGCACGGGGCTGATGTTGCCCGAGGTCACCTTCCCTGCTCCCCCGCCGGTCGTGCGCAGGTCGTAGTCACGGCGGGGAATTCCCTTTTCCTCCAAGATGAATCCAGCGAGACGTCGCTCCACACCAACCTCCGTCTGTTTCAAGAGTATGTCCCTGCCGACGAATTCATGGTCTAAAGAGACCGCAAACCCGAGATTCGCGTCCAACGGGGTCGTCGTCTCGTCGATGTCCTCTCCCCAGAGCGGCAAACCGGTTTCGAGACGAAGCGTGTCCCGGGCGCCAAGCCCGCACGGCGTTGCACCGCCGTCGACAAACGCGCGCATCAATTCACCCCCCGTGTCCGCATCGACACAAATCTCGGCACCGGACTCTCCGGTGTAGCCGGTTCCCGCCAGCGACACGGACCCAAACTCGGTCTCGGCGGCGACATTGTGGAATCTCCCTGGTGTGGTTCCGAGCACGTCTTGTATTAGCTTCGCAGCCGTCGGACCCTGGACCGCGAGAAATACGGTGTCGGCCTGGAGATCCTCGACTTTACAGTCCGGCTCAGCTGCAAACAGGGCCATCACCCTCTCGTGGTTGGCGGCATTGGGCATGACCCAATAGTCGTCCGGTCCCCTCCACCAGACGATCAGGTCGTCGACGACACCACCGTCCGGGTTGAGAACCATCGTGTACTGGCATCGACCGGGATCGATACGGTCGATATCGTTGCAGAGGAGCCGTCGGATGGTGGCGTGGGCGCCACCGCCGGTGAGTGCGAAGCGACCGAGGTGCGTGACGTCGAAGACACCGACACCCGATCTCACCGCGCGATGCTCGGCGAGCACCGATTGATATTGCACGGGCATCTCCCAGCCCCCGAAGTCGACGAAGCGCGCTCCCAGATCATCGTTCAGGTCATGAAGCGGCGACCGCCTCATCCGATGAGTCGCTCGCCCCTGTCCTCCAGACGGACGATCTCAGGCTGTCCGGGCATCCGGGTGGGTGCGGTCACTTCCTCGAGATGATCCGGCTCTTCGAGACCATATTTGACCACGAGATGGAGATAGTCACGCTGATACAAGATCTTGCACTTGATGTCAGGGTGGTATTTGCGCAACTGCTTGACCTTCTTGTTCTTCTTGGTCACCAGCTTTTGGTTCATCGTCGTGATCTCGATGAACATTTCGTCTTCGGGGAGATAGAAGTCGGGACGGAAGAACTTGGATGGCTCGCCGTCTTCGAAGCCGATAGGAAAGCTGCGCGGCTCGTACTCCCAGGGCACACCGTAGAAATCGAGGAGAAGCGCAAACTGCCGCTCACTGTTGTGAGCAAATTCGACCTCGTGTGCGGTTGGTGGTTCGGGGCTCAGGGGGCTCCTAACTCGGCCACCTCGGCGAGTCCGTGTTCTCCTGGAAACAATTGGTGTATCGCCCCCTCGACCTGATCCTGGACCGGGCCGATGGCGATGCTGAAGACACCCTGCCCCTTGCGGAGCACGTCTACGACCTCCTCGTCGGAGTGAGCCGCGTAAATGGTCTTGCCATCAGATAGAAGGGTAACGTCGGCGAGCGGCTGTTCTGAGTCCATCTCGTCACGAAGGATCTCGACGGCGGAACGGATCTTCTTGAGACTCATGCCCGCGTCCAACAGGTTCTTGATTACTTTGAGCTGCACGACGTCGGTGAACGAATAAACCCGTTGCGATCCGGAGCCATGCGCTTGCTGCATGCTGGGGACGATGAGGCCCGTACGAGCCCAGTAATCGAGTTGGCGATATGTGATACCGACCAGTTTGCACACTTGTGGGGCGCGATAACCCGCCACTTCCCGCTCGTTGGTCATAACTCCTCCGGGTTACATGAGTGTAACTCCGCCTCGGGAAAGCTACTTCGGTTACCTCACCCCTGTCAATGCTTTCCTGTGGAAAACTCTATGAAACTGGTCTGAGCATCTCGGCGGCCCGATCGACTTGATCCTTGGTGCCGACGACGACGAGTCGTTCACCCCGGGCGAGGACACGGTCGGCGTCGGGGTTCACTTCAACGGTCTCGTTCTCGCCTTCGATGCCGAGGATCTGGGCCCCGCTCGACCGGCGAATCCCGGACTCCCGGATCGTCTTGTTGGCTATAGAGCACCCAGGGGCCACATCGAGCTCCTCCACCCGGAACTCCACGGGCTGGAGAGCCATCATGGCAAGACGCTCGGCGCCGACGGCCTGCGGGGCCACCACCACGTCGGCTCCTGTGAGTCGCAGCTTTCGCTCGGACTCCATCTCCGTGGCCCTGCATATCACCCTCAGGTCGGGTGTGATCGCCTTCACCGAAAGGGCGATGACCAGATTGTCCGAGTCGTCGGTGACACAGGCAAACAGAGCCGCTGCGTTTTCCAGTGTAAAGAGCGACTCCGATACCCATGACGATGATGAGAAGCGTCCATACCTCGCCCAGAGGTGAGAGCGGGAATTCATAGCCGAATCCCACGGTGCTCACCGTGATCGCCACCATGTACTAGGCGTCGAACGGAGGCACGTCTTCGATCAGCACGAACCCAAAGGTCCCGACGACCATGACGGCGCCGAGCAGCGCTATCCCGTAAATGAATGGAAGTCGTGGTCTCAATCTGGTGATCGTGATCTGAAGCTAGGGCTGGTCGCCTCCGAGGAAGTCTTCCACTGTGGCTTCCTCGAGAAACTCCCGGAAGCGAGCGACCTCGTCCTCTTCATCCTCGTCCTCGAAATGGACTCCCGCCTCTTCGAGGACGGCGGGCGCAGCCAGGACCGGGGTGCCGGTGCGGACGGCCAACGCGATGGCATCCGAAGGACGGGATGAGACCTTGACTTCCGACCCCGACACATCGAGGGAGAGATCGGCGAAGAATATGGAGTCGCGCATCTCGGTTATCACCACACGCACGGCGAGAGCGCCCACGGCGTCGATCACCGATCGCATGAGGTCGTGGGTCAGCGGCCGTGGTGGGGTCACCCCCTCCATCGCCGTAGCGATGGCGGTTGCCTCGTTGGCCCCGATCCAAATGGGCAGATAGCGATTGCCTTCCTGCTCCTTGAGCAGCACGATCGGCTGGTTCGAAGGCAATTCAACCCTCACCCCCACTATCTCCAGGGGGATCGGTGCTGCATCTGCGGCCATGCCGCGAGGTTATCACCGAGTGGGCGACACTCCACAGGCCACCCCGTTCCTAATGCTGTAGGGGCCATATCCGGTCCCTGGGGGGTTTCATTCAAATTGCGGACCGTTTGAAACGCTGAAAAGCCCATATCCGGTCCCTACAGCATTAGGAAGCATGGGTCAGGGAATGGCCGAGCTCTCGTGACAGAGTCTTTGGATCCGACACCATCGCCTCCATGTCGAGAACCGCCCATATCGAGCGGAGGTTGCGGTACAGACCCTGCCAATCCAGCCCGTAGCCGACCAAGAACTCGTCTCCGACCTCGAACCCCCGGTATTCGATGGGTACGTCGGTCAGACGGCGCCGGGTCTTGTCGAGCAGGGCTGCGGTGGAGACCGAAGCCGCACCACGGTCCATCATCATCTTGCGCAGAGTGGCCAAGGTGAGCCCGGTGTCGATGATGTCCTCCACGATGATCACGTTGCGGTCGAACAGCGGCGTTGAGGTGTCGAGGGTCACTCCGATCCTCCCACCCTCACCGAAGCGGTTCAGACCGAGGAAGTCGACCTCGGCGTTCATGGCCACCGACCGCACCAGGTCGGCACCGAACGGCACCGAGCCCACCAATATCACCAGGAAGAGAGGATTCCGGCCGTCGTAGTCACGGTTGATCGCCTCGCCAAGCTCTGTGACCCGCGACTTGATGTCGCTCTCCGGAATCACTTCGGAGGCGACTTTGACCTCAACCATCACTGGCGCCGGTCACGAGACCCAGCCAGTACGTGAAGGTGCTGAGTATGGATCTCGGCGCCGGGTCGGGATACCTGGTGATCTCGATCACCTCCGCCCCGGCGCTGACCGTCTCACCGTTCGCCGGTGCGGGCGAATCCGTGGTCAGTCCCTGGGCAGCGGCATGGAGAAGGATTTCCGCACCGGCCTCGGCGACCAATGGGGAAGGCTCGACCCTGGCGGCGACCGTCTGGTACGGGATTCCGGCATACAGCGTTCCGTTGATCCGTAAGTCCTCGAAGCCCCAATTGAAGAGGCTGATGGCGTCGGTGAAGTGAGCCCGGCGTCCCACCGAGTTGAAGACGACGACGAAGAGTCGCCTCCCGTCTCGGTCGGCAGCTCCCACATAAGTCAGTCCGGCATTCGGGGTCTCCCCCGTCTTGATCCCGATCGTTCCCTCGTATGAGTTGAGGATCCGGTTGGTGTTGGTGGCAGATCGTGGCGTCCCGGAAGGAGTGTCGGGGAAGACCATCATCCGCGAACGTGCAATCTCGGCGAACTCTGACATGGACATGGCCTGGCGCGCCACGATCAGCATCTCGCGGGGCGTCGAGTAGTGACCGGGCGCGTCGAGTCCGTGGGGGTTGGCGAAACGGGTGTTCTCCATGCCCAGGTCGGCGGCCCGCTCGTTCATCATGGCGACAAAACCGTCGATCGACCCGCCGATGTGCTCGGCGATGGCGGCGGCCGAGTCATTGCCGGATCTGATCATTGCCGCGCGCACCAACGCACTCAGCGGCACGGTCTCCCCGGCGACGAGACCGATCTCCTGGCCACCGGCACCCGCTGCCTCCTCGGAAATGACCACCTGGTCGTTCGGATTCCCGTTCTCGAGGGCAAGGAGGACCGTCATGATCTTGGTAATCGAGGCCATGGGTCGGGAAATGTCCGCATTTGATGAGGCGAGCACCATGTCGGTTGTCTCGTCGTAGATGATCCATGAAGACGCGGTGACAAAAGGGGGCCCGTCGTGGGGGAAGCCATCTTGATTGCGGTGCGGGAACGTCAATGGCGTCGCCCACGCAGGAATGGCGAGCATCATCGTTAGGAACGCGGCCAGGATGGCCGAGCGAGCAGGTGTTCTCATGTGGTCAGGTGCTGTCTCAGTTCCAGGGCCAAAAGTGCCCGATGCATTGCTTGCACGGAGTCAGAGGTCGACTCCAACACGTCCTTGGCTCTCGCCCTCGCTTCCGGGTTGGAGGCCTTGAGCAGTGGGGCGACCAGCTGCTCCAACAGGTCCGCTTCCCGCTCAACAGTGAGCCGGACGGTGCGGAGGTGTCTCGCCTCGAGACCGTGTTCCATGAGACGTTTCGCTTCCATGGCCACGATCCCGGCTTCAGGCGGAAACACCACCGAGTCGCGAATAGGACGGATCAAGCCTATGCCGATCAGCGCGTCTAACTCGGTTTCCTCGAGCTTGGACCTTTTCAGCAACCCGGTCCGGTCCAGGGGCTCGCCCTCCTGGTCCAGCCGTTGGGTGGTGACAGTCGCACCCCCTGAAGCGTCCTCTCCTCTTTCCCACAGCGTGAGCTTCGACTTGATCACTTTCAAGGGCAGGAAATGATCGCGTTGCTGTTGCAAGATGAAGCGAAGTCGCGCCACGTCGTTGGTGTCAAACTGCCGATACCCGCTTCCGGAACGATCGGGATCTATCAGTCCTTGACTCTCCAGGAACCGGATTTTGGACACCGAGACATCGGGAAAGTCATCCCTGAGGAGATTGATGACCTCTCCGATGCTGAGCTGGCTCGTCTCAGGCATCACCGCGAGCGACCACGAAGTGGAAACGGCCGATCAGCACTTCGTGGCCGGCCTCGAGTTGAGCGCTGTCGACACGTTCGTCGTTGACATAGGTTCCGTTGGTCGACCCACTGTCCTCGACGGTCAAGAGATCTCCTTTGGTCGAGAAACGACAATGGTGACGGGACACCGTGACGTCGTTGAGGAAGATGTCACTCTCGGGATGTCTGCCCACCGTCGTGTTGCCTTCTCGAAGAACAAAGCTCATCCCTTGTCTCGGGCCCCTCTCAACAACGATCGCATAGCCGGAGAGACCTTCGACGTGGGCAGCCTCGTCAGGGCTGAGCGGGTGCTCGGCACGATCGGCGATAGGGACGTAGACGACGGTCGGATCGGTTTCGACCTCTACTTCACGTTCGGGCTTGTCCGAGTCTGTGCCCTGGGATTCGACCATCGTGCCCAGATGATAGGTGAGTCGGCCGCAATCTCCTGCCAGCGCCAGGAATTACTCGGTCAAATTCTTGTACGCGGCGGCGTCGAGCAGACCATCGGCGCTGAAAGCCCCGTCGAGGGCGACCTCGACGAGCCAGCCCTCACCATATGGGCTGGTGTTCACCAATTCGGGGGCGTCCGCTACGGCGTCGTTGACCGCCGCAATGGTCCCGGCGAACGGGGCATACACCTCCCCGACCGATTTGGTGCTCTCGATCTCCACTATCAGGTCGTCTTTGGCCACAACCTTGCCGTGCTCGGGAAGCTCGACATATACGACATCACCAAGTTGGTCCTGGGCGTAGTCGGTGATGCCGATCCTCACCTTGGAATCCCCCACCTCCCGAATCCACTCGTGCTCGTCGGTGTAGTGAAGTTCCTCGGGCGTATCCATCGGCCGGACTCTAATTCTGTTTCTCGATGTTGTGGTGGCCCGTCGCACGCGCCAGCTTCCGCCGAGCCACAGCGGTGTACTGGACTGCGGTGATCCAGTAGAGGATCAACCCGGCGACTCCCGCGATCCAGGCCAACGGCAGGGTCAGAGACTCCAGGAACGGAATCGCCGCCATGTAGAACCAGCCAACTGAGGAGTAGATGATGAAAGTGGCGACCTTGCCGAGCCAACTCACGTCGAGGGTTTCGCCCCGCCGGGCCACCAGGCCGAACACGACGATCGCCATGTAGACCTCCCGCACCATCAACGTGATGCCGATGATCGGAGGGACGATTCCGGTGATGAGACCGGCGATCACCGCTGAGGCGATCATCAAACGGTCAGCCACCGGATCGAGGGACTTTCCCAGTTTCGTGACCTGATCGAGTCTTCTCGCCAGGTACCCATCGACCCAATCGGTGGTGGCGATCACCGCGAAAAGAATCGTGGCCGCCCTCACGTCATCGGCTCCCAGCAGCAACCACCAAAACACGGGTATGGCGGCCAGCCTGACAAACGAGATCAGGTTCGGGATGGTGAGGATCCGACTGGAGATGGGCTCTTCACTCACCAGCGGAGGGTAGTTATCAGTCGGCGGGCTCCACGTCCCAGATGCCGCCGAGCCGGGCCTGAAGACCCCCCAGAGCTCGCTCTACGTCGAAGCGAACACGGTCGCTGCGAAACGCCTCAACGATCTCACTGGTGTACAACGGCAGGTAGGGAAGATCGGTGGCGAGGACACGCTCCATCTCCCAGAGGGACGCCTTGGCCTTCCCTGTCGTGAACGCCCCCTCGTATGAAGCGAGTGCTTCGTCGAATGCTTCGCTTTCGTACCCGGTGTTGTTCATTGCAGCCTCTGAACCGAACAGGGCCCCGTAGTGCATCGGCAGCGCCGGATTGCCCAGTGTCCAACCGAGCAGATACATGTCGTAGTGGAGCTCCCCGTCCTCGCCGGGTGTAAACGCCAGGTCGATCACCGTGTCGAAGTCGGTCTCCACCGGGCGGGCGTCGAAACCGAGCACCGCCAGGGTGGCTGCAATCGACTCGACATACCTGGGTCGTGCCGGGTCATAGGTGTCACCCGGCGTCAGGATTGTGAGCGGTTGTGGCACCAGGCCGTCGATGGTCAGACCCGACCCGGCGACGAGGTTACCGTCCTCACCAACCGACGGCGCCTCCTCCCATGCGTAACCCGCGTCCGTTAGCCCAGCCATCGCCGAGTCGAGCCGTTTCTTCAGCGAACCTCGATACAGGGCCCGGATCCCTTCCTCGGCGTTTTCGTCGAACCATTGCGAATTCGCCTCCGGGACCAGAGACCACGCAGCAGTGCCGACACCGGGGATCGACTCTGCCAGCCGTTTCCGATCGACGAGCAGGGCCAGGGCGATGCGAAAAGACCTATCCGACATGGGATCACGATCCAAGTTGAACCCGAGGTACCGAATTGCGTTGCCCGGATTGGTCACCAGTTCGATCGAGTTGCTCTTCTCGAAGGTCTGCGACTGCTCGCCGGTCAGACCCCTGGGGCTGAGCACCGAGTCGATCTCATCCGCTTCCAGCGCCGCCAGCGCCTCGGTCTCGCTGTCATAGACGTGGTACTCGACGGTGTCCGGAGTGCCCGCCGCCGGATAGCCGGAATTGACCGTGCTCACGATGAGCTTCTCAGTGACCGAATCGATGGTGAGTGGCCCGCCACCCACGTCGTCCGCGCCAGAGATTGCGTAGAGGGTCTGGGGGTCGGTGTCTGCGACGAGGTCCTCCCACACGTGTTTGGCCATGATCGGGGCGAGCCCGACACCATGGGGCCACACGGAGAGCTGGGGACGCTTGGAGAATTCGATTCGCACCCGATAGTCGCCTTCAGCCTCGATCGATCGCACGGATTTCGGGAAGGAGTCCACCCAACTGCCACCGAGCTCGAGTGAGCGGACCGTTGCGAAGGTGAAGACGAGATCGTTCGCCGTGACCGGCACCCCGTCGCTCCAGGCCAGGTCCTGATTCAAGTCGACGGTAACGTGCCAGCCATCCTCGTCGCGTTCAGGTTCCATTTCGGCTGTCGCAAGCTCCGGTTGGAGGTCGCCCAGAGAGGCATGTGCTGTGTGTAATGCCGGCTTGGTGGGTCCGAGGACATAGGCGTTCCACACCGATGGCTCTCTCCCATAGAAGGCCCAGAAGTTGTCTGTACTCACCCCCGACAACACGCCCACCCGGTACACGAACGGTGCTGGAATCGTGCTGGTCGTTGGGGAAGACTTCGATGAGGACCGATCCACGGTCGGAGTCGACTCTGCGGCGCCGATGTCCGTGACGACAGGCTCGCCGCTGCCGATCTGTGCAATCCCGGCGACGACAACGCCGGCCAGGACCACCGATGCTCCGATTGTCCGTAGAGTTCTGTGTGCCAAGCCCGACCTCCACCATGAAGATCGGCATGCTCGGCTGCCCTCTTGAAGCCTGTTCTAAGACACTTCGGCGAGACGCTCGATCGCCTCCTTCAACACCTCTTCGTCTTTACAGAAGGCGAATCTCACCAATCCGGAGCCAAGTGCTGGGCGGCTGTAGAAGACGCTGGGAGGGATGGTGACCACACCTGCCGTTTTCACGAGATCACGGCAAAACTGCCGGTCTTCGATCGCCCCGGGGTGTCCGGCCATCAGGAAATAGGTGCCCTGCGGGATATGGGGCTCAAATCCGGCATGCTTCAGCCCCGTGGCCAATAGATCCCGCTTCTTTTGGTAGTCATCGCGCATTTCCTCGTAGAAGCTGTCTGGTGCGTGGAGCGCGGCCACCGCGCCGTGCTGAACAGGTGTGGGTGTAGCGAAGGTGAGAAATTGGTGCGCCGACCGCAAACCTGATGTGAGGTGACGGGGACCTATCCCCCAGCCCAGCTTCCACCCCGTCAACGAGAAGGTCTTCCCCAGTGACGACAGTGTCAGCGTTCGCTCCCACATGCCCTCGAAGGTGGCCAAACGCTGATGACCCGTCTCATACGTCATTTCCTCGTAGACCTCGTCACAGATAGCGATCGCATCGAACTCTTTGCAAAGGTCGGCGATCGCCTGCAACTCCTCGGTGGTGAAAACCCGACCCGTAGGGTTGTGCGGGTTGTTGACCACGATTGCTTTCGTCTGCGGGCTGAACGCGGCTCGTAGCTCGTCGGGATCGAGGGCAAAGTCGGGCGACCGGAGAGCCACGTACCTCGGGGTGGCGCCGGACAGCGCCACATCCACTGGATAAGCGTCGTAGTAGGGCTCGATGATCACCACTTCATCGCCAGGGTTGACAAGACCGAGAAAGCTCGAAGCGAGAGCTTCCGTGCAGCCACATGTGATCGTGATCTCCAAGTCGGGGTCGAGTTCCCGGCCGAGTAGCGGTCCGTATCGCTGCGCTATCGCCTCCCGCAGCGGAGCGATGCCCGGGCTGGGCGGATACTGATCATTGCCGCCTACGACCATCGACGAAGCGGCGGCCGTCTTGACAAAGTCAGCACCGTCCCAGTTGGGGAATCCCTGCCCGAGATTGATTGCACCATGATCGATGGCGAGTTGGGTCATCTCGGTGAAGATTGTCACCCCATATGGAGCGAGACGATCGGATACTGACATCGAGCGGACAATACGGTTTGACCACTGGATCCGTCTACCATTGCCCCTTCACGGGCCGTGGCTTAGCTTGGTAAAGCGCCTGGCTGGGGGCCAGGAGATCGTGGGTTCAAATCCCGCCGGCCCGACCGCAGCTTTGTTCCGTTTTCTGTCTCCCTCTCGACCTGGTCCTTCCGACTCTTCTTTCAGATCACCCCTCAGGATTTTGGGTTACACGTGCCGATGTAACCCATACGGGTGCTCGCCACGTGAGCCGACACATCATGCGGCTTTCCAAGGCGCGGCGAGTTCCTCCTCGCCATCGGCGGGCCGGTTCCCTGGAGGGGAGAGGACCGGCCCTTCGATGGTTGCTGTCGATCGGCGGGTCGGACGACCCCTCTTGAAATCTGTCACCGGCCGCGTAAAGTCGAACATATGTTCGCTACCAGAACAGGATGTCGGGATTCCCCGGGGTCTGGACTCCATGCCGCCCGGCCCTCAGCTGGGGGCGATCCTCTCTTCGATCGACATCGAGCAACTCGAAGGTCGTGACGCAATTCTCTTCGCCCGCGCACAACGACGTCAGATCTCCCATGAACAGGCCCGCCGAGACCGGCGCCGCCCTGACCGTCACTAGACGAGCAGCAGATAGGGAGATGTCATACGCGCACGACATCGTCAAGAGACATCCACTGCTGCGTGGGCGCTCGATACCGGACAAGTCGACCTGGCGAAGGTCAGAACCATGATTCGCGGGGTCGCCCACGTCGACGACGAGGTTGCCAACAGGGCCCTTGGCACGATCCTCCCAGCCGCTCCCGGCCTCACCACCGGTCAGATTGCAGCCCGTCTTCGCAAGCTGGTAATAGAAGGTGACACCGAAGCGGCAAAGAAGGCCTATGACGAGGGTGTGACCCAGGCACGGGTCTGGTCGACCCTAGAACCCGACGGAACCGGCACGATGATCTCCACGGGCATGGAGGCCCACGATCTCGCTGCAGCCAATCGCAATATCAACGGTCTGGCGCGGCTGAGAAAGAATGCCGGCGACAGCCGTTCGATCGACAAAATCCGCTCCGAGGTGTTTGCACAATTGCTCGCCGGCAGGATCGTCCCGAACGGGAAGAAAGCCGAGGTCAACATCACCGGAGATCTCAAAACTCTCGGGGGACTCGACGACAAGACCGGCTACCTGGGAGGATTCGGACCCGTTCACGCCGACATCATGCGACAGATCGTCGAGAGACAGCACGACGCCACCTGGACCTATGAGATCACGGACCCGGAAACCGGCGAGGTCTTTGCGGTAACTACCTCACGTCGCCCCACGGCTGAGCAGTATCGTCAGCTGAGGGCGCGCTATAAGACGTGCGTTCATCCCGGGTGCCGGCTCGACACCGCGCAATGCGATATCGACCACACCAAGGATCGTCTCTTCGGAGGCTTGACCACGCTCTGCAATCTGGCACCTCTGTGCCGGTTTCATCATCGTCTCAAACACCGATCGGCCTGGACCTATCGGAAACTGGGCGACGGATCATTCGAATGGACCAGCCAATTCGGATTCAAATACATCACCCATCCGCCGTAGCTACCAACCTTCCCCCGCCCCTAGAAGATCGCATCCCAGAGCCATCCAATTATCTGCACCAGCCGCCACCCCAGATAGAGGACCACGAGGACGACCATAAGCTTGAAGGTGAACGGTGTCTTCAGATCGTCGTGCTCACGCTGCTCGGTCATCGCTCGCTTCGTTTCCGTGTCACCAAATGGATCGGGTTGCCGGTGAACTCATGCGATTGGCGGAGACGGTTCTCGATAAACCGCAGGTAGTCCTCACCTAGCTCTCCTCCGGATACGAACAACACGACAGTGGGTGGCGCAGTCCCCGCCTGAACCGCATAGTGGAGCTTGGGACGGCGTCCTTTTCTCACGGGAGGTGGATGAGCTGCAGTCCACTCCCGGATCTCCCGGTTCAGGACTCCGGTCGGCACCCGACGAACACGGTTCTCGAAGATGAATTCCAGAGCGGCTCCGAGACGGTGGATCCGGGCACCGGTTTTGGCGGACATTCGCAGAACCGGGGCCCAACCGATGAAAGAGAACCTGTCGGGCAATGACCGCTCCGTTGTCTCACGTTGCTCCTCGTCGAGGGCATCCCATTTGTTCATGGCGACCACTAGACCTGCTCCCGCCTGAACGATCTCGCTGGCGATCCGTTGGTCTTGATGGGTGACGCCTTCGGTGCCATCCACCATCAAGATGGCAGCGTCGGCTCTTTCCAAAGCGTCACGTGCCCGAAGCACCGCATAGAAATCGGCGTCTTCGGTGATCTGTGGTTTACGTCTGATCCCGGCCGTGTCCACCAGCCGATATTTGATGCCGTCGATCTCGACATCCACATCGATTGGGTCCCTGGTGGTCCCGGGTCGCTCCGACACGATGACCCGATCCTCCCCGGCCAGACGGTTCAACAGAGTGGACTTGCCGGTGTTGGGTCGGCCCACGATCGCAACCCTGGGAACATCGGGGACGATCTCAGCCTGCTCAGGTGGGGGCAGCACGGCGATGACTTCTTCGAGGAGATCCCCCACTCCCCTGCCGTGGTATGCGCTGACGGGCAGAGGTTGACCGAGTCCGAGCTTCCAGAAACGGTCGACCTCCCACTCATGTTGGACATCGTCCACCTTGTTCACGGTGAGGAGGACCGGGATCCCGGCTGCCCTCAGGATCGAGATCACGCCCGTGTCGTCGTCACTGACCTCAGACGTGCCGTCGACGACCATGATGACTGCGTCGGCACCCGACACCGCCCCTTCGGCTTGCTGACGGATCGATGCGCTGAGATCGCCACCCGGTTTCACCTCCCAGCCCCCGGTGTCGACGAGAATGAAGTCACGACCACCCCACTCTGCGTCGAACTGACGCCGATCGCGGGTGACCCCCGCCATCTCCTCGACCACTGCTGACCGGGATCCCACGATCCGGTTGACCAGGGTCGATTTGCCGACATTGGGACGGCCCACGACCGCCACGACGGGGAGAGTGCTCACCCAGCTTTCCTCAGGCGCTGATCAGATCGAGGGCCTCGGTCGCGGTCCAATCCCGGTCCCGCTCCAGCCAGGAATCCCCGCCCGGGCGGGATGCGGTGACCCCGGCCTCGACGAGCGTCTGCAGAGTGGACACGAACGACCGGAGCTGGGGAGGCAGAGGGAAGTATTCCTCCTCTTCGGTAGCCGACCACAACTCGAATCCTCTGCTGGGAGCGAGACGGTCGATGACCTCTTGCACGAGGAGATCGGGCGCAGACGCTCCGGCGGTCACGCCGACAGTTACGACTCCCTCGAGCCATCGATCCTCGATGTCGTCGGCTGAGTCGATGCGATGGGCGCGGATCCCGTTCTCGTGGGAAACCCTGACCAAAGCCTGAGTGTTGGACGAGTTGTGAGAGCCCACCACCAGGATGAGATCGCACTCAGTGGAGAGTTGGTTGACCACATCCTGGCGATTGGTGGTGGCGTAACAGAGATCGGACTTGCGTGCGGTCTTCAGACCGGGGAAACGCGCGGTGGCGTCGTCCATGACTTCCTGCCACTCGTAGAGACCCAATGTCGTCTGCGCAACGAGGGCCACCTTCTCCTCGTCTGAGGGTGTGAAATCACCGAGACCCCGCTCCGGTTCGACCAACGTGATGGCCTGCGGTGCCTCGGCCACGGTTCCTACCGCCTCGTCATGGCCCTCGTGGCCGATGTAGATGATGTCGTATCCCTTGCTGGACATCATCTTCACCTCGTGGTGGACTTTGGTTACGAGCGGGCAAACCGCATCGATGACCACGGCCGCCCGGTCACCCGCCGCTGCCACCACCTCGGGCGACGAGCCATGCGCGGACAGCATCAGCGGAGCACCTTCGGGCACTTCGGAGATGTCGTTTACGAAAACCACTCCGACCCGCTGGAAGGCGTTCACCACCCATTCGTTGTGGACGATCTCGTGATAGCAATAAACCGGGCCGTCAAAGATCCTGGTCATCCAGGTGAGGGCCTTGATCGCCATCTCGACCCCTGCACAAAAGCCCCTGGGCTCGGCGAGGAGAACACGCTCAACCGTCATCAGGCTTCATGGTAGGTGCGGTTGGCGAAATCAGGACTTCGCGCCGATCAAGACGAGCACCTCGTCGACCACCTCGTCGAAGGTCAGATCCGAGGTGTCGATGACCACTGCTCCGTCGGGGATGATCAGCGGCGACGCTACCCGGGTGGAGTCGAGCCGGTCGCGACGACTGAGATCTTCGAGCACGGCAGCCTCCGCCTCACCAGTCTCCAGGGCGCGGCGACGGGCACGTACCTCGGGGGAAGCGTCGAGAAAGACCTTCACCGTGGCATCCGGGAAGACGACAGAGCCGATGTCCCGCCCCTCCACCACTCCGCCTCCGTGCGATTCGGCCCACGCCCGCTGCACGTCGACCAACCGCTTGCGAACCTCAGGATGCGCAGACACGGCCGAAACCGCCGCTGTCACCTCCTCCTCGCGAATTTCGATGGAGACATCGCGCCCGTTGAGGTACATGCGTCCGCTCTCCTGTGCCAGACGCGCCCGGGAAACCACCTTGAGGACTTCGGTCCCATCGGAGGGATCGACACCAGAATCGAGAACGGCCAACGTGGCGGCGCGATAGAACGCGCCGGTGTCCAGATGGGGAAGACCCGCCTTGTGGGCGACTACCCGGCTCACCGTGCTCTTCCCGGTCCCGCCCGGCCCATCCAATGTCACGATCAGCTTCGACACAGGCCGCGAGCTTAGGAAGGCAGGAGGTTCCCCGGCTCCGGAGGGGTTGTCCGACTTGGGGGGAATTCGGACAA
>Ga0299907_10000678_pt1 | contig 17509 bp, 19 predicted proteins | sample RVTome_16_FD_198680 | JGI IMG/M metagenome (GOLD analysis project Ga0299907, IMG submission 198680) | Soil microbial communities from uranium-contaminated site in the Upper Colorado River Basin, Wyoming, United States - RVT152D67 (version 2) ...
CGACCTGCCCGACGAGATGGCGCCGCCGTGCACGACCGGCGACGCCCACGGACACGACACCAACCCCGGCTGTGACCGCGACCCGCGCAGCTCGACGCCCATCCATGTCGGGACCGACCTGCGCGACCTGCTGCTCGAGCACCGGCACGCGATCGCCTACGTGGCCGGCCACACCCACGAGAACCGCGTCACCGCGTTCCCGCGCGCGGGAGGGGGCGGGTTCTGGGGGATCGAGACGCCGTCGATCGTCGACTGGCCTCCGCAGAGCCGCCTGGTCGAGGTGATGGACAACCGCGACGGGACGCTGTCGATCTTCGGGACGATCGTCGACTCCGAGGCGCCGGTGGTCTCGCCGGCGTCGGGGACCGCCGCGGTCGGCCTCGACGTGCCCGCGCTGGCCTCGATCGGGCGCACCCTCTCCTACAACGACCCGCAGGCCGGGGCGGGCAGCGGCGACGGGCGGCCGCTCGACCGCAACGTCGAGCTGCTGGTCGCCGACCCGCGCGCCGGCGCGGCGGAGGCGCAGCCCGCCCCGGCGGCGCCGCCGCGCGCCCGCCCCCGGGCCGAGCCGCGGGACGACGACGGCCCGCGCGCCGACGGCACGGCGGACCCGGGGTCCGCGGGCTCGCTGCCGTTCAGCGGCCTGCACGTCCTCGGGCTCGCGCTGGCCGGAGCCGGCCTGGTCGGCACGGGGCTCACGCTGCGCCTGCGCCTGCGCGGCCGCCACTGGCGCTAGGCGCCGAGCACGCCCTCGCGCTCCAGCAGCCAGCGCTTGCGCTCGACCCCGCCGCCGTAGCCGCCGAGCGCGCCGCCCGTGCGCAGCACGCGGTGGCAGGGGACGACGATGGGGAGCGGGTTGGCGCCCAGGGCGCTGCCCGCCGCGCGCACCGCCCTGGGGTTGCCGGCCCGCGTGGCGAGCTCGCGGTAGGTCAGCGCGTCGCCGTAGGGGATCCGGGCCGTGACGTCGAGCACGCGGCGCCCGAAGCCCTGGCGCGCCAGCGCCCAGTCGAGGGGAAGCTCGAAGGTGTCGCGCCGCCCCACGAAGTAGTCGTCGAGCTGGCGGCGCACGGCGTCCAGGCGGCCCGGGGCCTCGAGGATGCGGGGCGAGACGCGCCGCGCGATCCGCTGGAGGTAGGCCGGAACGTCCTCGGTGTGGAAGCCGATCTCCAGCAGGCCCCGCCGCGAGGTGGCCACGAACAGCTCGCCGAGCGGCGACGGCTCCACCGCGTACGTCACGTCCGCGGCGCCGCTCTCGGCGAAGCGCCGAGCCGCCAGCTCCGAGGCCTCCGCGACGTCCTGCTTGCGCGACAGGACCCTCTCCAAGCTCATCGCACCCACTCCTCGCGCAGCCGCTCGAGCCCCTCGTGCAGGCTGCGGCGGGCCGCCTCCTCCGAGCAGTCCAGCGCACCGGCCACCTCGGCGTGGGAGAGGTCGGCGACGAAGCGCAGGGCGACCGCCGCCCGCTGCTTGGGCGGCAGCTCGCGCACCAGGCCCCACAGCTCGGGGTCCGGCCCGGTCCCGTTGGCGGGCGCGACCGCCGCCTCGGGCACCGTCTCGACGGGGATCGCGCGGCGGCCGCGGGCGCGGTGCGCGTCCACGGCCTTGCGCCGCGCGATCGTGAACAGCCACGCGCGCAGGTTGGCGGCGGGGTCCAGCTTGGGATAGGCGCGAATCGCCGACATCAGGGTCTCCTGGAAGCAGTCGTCGGCCTCCTGACGGCCCGCGAGGGCGATCAGGAAGCGGTACACGTCCTCACGGTGCTCGTCCAGCACCGCCTGGAACGGGGGTAGCGACGTCACTGCCCCCTAAACGTACGGGCCCGGCGGAACGTGAGGTCAGTGCTCGAAGAACCCCGCGCCGGTCTGGACGCCGAGGCGGCCCTCCCAGACCCGGGCGCGCAGGTCCGGGCAGGCGCGGTAGCGCTCCTCGCGCGTCTCCTCCCACAGGGCGTCGAGGACCGCGAGCACGTGGTCGAGGCCGATCGTGTCGGCCCAGTGCAGCGGCCCGTGCGGGTGGTTGAGGCCGAGGAGCATGCCGGCGTCGACGTCCTCGGCGCTGCCGACCCCCTCGCGCAGGGCGAACGCCGCCTCGTTGACCAGCTGGCAGACGATCCGGCCCAGGACCAGGCCGGGGGCGTCGGCCACCCACTCGGGGTGCTTGCCCAGCGTCGCGAACAGGCGCTCGGCGCGCTCGGCGGCCAGCTCGGACGTCGCGGCCGTGCGCGTCAGCTCGACCAGCCGGGCGGAGTCCAGGGGCGGGAGCGCGTGGAAGCCGACCGCCGTCCCCGCCGGGTCCAGCGCGGTCAGGGACCCGTCGGCGCACAGGACGGCGCGCGGGCCGCCCTGGAGGGGACCGCCGCGCCCGGCGCCGTCGCCCTCCCCGGCGTTCCCGTCGGGCCCGCCGGGCTCGCCGGTCAGCGCGCCGTCGGCTCCGGCCTCGCGCGACCAGGCGTCCTCGGCGGGGGCGCAGTCGACGATCAGCCACGGGACGTCGCCCTCCGGGTCCACGCCCTCGGCCACCGCCCAGCCCGCCGCGGCGGCGGCGGCGCGCAGCTGCGCCGCCACCGGGAGGTCCCCGGCGACCACCACCAGCCCGTCCCCGCCGCCCGGCTCCGGCGGGTCGGGGTCGGCGGGGCGGCCCGGGGGGTACTCGTAGTAGCCGCGCCCCGTCTTGCGCCCGTGGCGGCCCGCCGCGGCCATGCGGGCGCTGATCGGGGACGGGCGCCAGCGGGGCTCGCCGAACGACAGCTCCCAGAACGAGCGCTGGACGTCGTAGCCGGTGTCCACCCCCACCAGGTCCATCAGCTCGAACGGGCCCATGCGAAAGCCGGCCGCCATCCGGCAAACCCGGTCGACCTGCTCGTGCGTGGCCAGGCGCTCCTGGACCAGCCGCAGCGCCTCCATCCCGAACGGCCGCCCGCAGCGGTTGACCAGGAACCCGGGGCCGTCCGCGGCCAGGATCACGCGCTTGCCCATGGCCTCGCCGGCCGCGCGCGCGATCGCCACCGCCGCCTCGCCGGACCGCTCGCCGGCGATCACCTCCACCAGGCGCATCACCGGCGCGGGGTTGAAGAAGTGCATCCCCACCACGCGCTCGGGGTGGGTGGCCGCCGCGGCGACCCCGGTGACCGGCAGCGACGAGGTGTTGGTGGCCAGCACGCAGTCCTCGGAGACCACCGCCGACAGCTCCCCGAACAGCCGCGCCTTGAGCTCGCGCGACTCCGGCGCCGCCTCGATCACCAGCTCGCACGCCGCCAGCCCCTCCAGCGCGCCGGCCGCCTCCAGGCGATCGCGCGCCGCCGCCGCCTCCTCGGGCGCGATCGCGCCGCGGCTCGCGGCCTTCTCGAGCCCGGCCCGCGCCCTCTCCAGCCCGCGCTCCAGCGCCTCGGGGACCGGGTCGTGCAGCAGCGTCCGCGCCCCCGCCTGGGCCGCCAGCTGGGCGATCCCGGCGCCCATGGTGCCGGCCCCGACAACCCCGATGACGTCAGGACGGGACAAGGGCGTTGATGCCCGTCGCCGCGCGCCCGATGATCAGCTTCTGGATCTGCGACGTGCCCTCGTAGAGGGTGGTGACGCGCACGTCGCGGAAGTAGCGCTCGACCGGGTGGTCGTCCACGTACCCGGCGCCGCCGTGGACCTGGATCGCGGTGTTCGCGCACTTCACCGCCGCCTCGGTGGCGTGCAGCTTGGCGATCGACGTCTCGGTGGTGTTGGGGCGCCCGGCGTCCTTGAGGAAGCCCGCCCGCCACACCAGCATCCGGGCCGCCTCGGTGTCCACGACCATGTCGGCGATCATCGCCTGGACGAGCTGGAAGGAGGCGATCGGCCGCCCGAACTGCACGCGCTCCTGCGAGTAGCGCACCGACTCGTCCACGCAGCCCTGGCAGATCCCCACGCAGCCCGCGGCCACGCTGTAGCGCCCGGAGTCCAGCGCGCTCATCGCCACCTTGAACCCGTCGCCCACCTGGCCCAGCATCCGGTCCTCGGGGACCTCGACGTCGTCGAGCGTGATCGAGGCGGTGTCGGAGCCGTGCAGGCCCATCTTGCCCTCGATGGTCTGCGGCTGGAACCCGGGCTGGTCGGTGTCCACGAGGAAGCACGCGAGCCCCTTGTGTCGCAGCTCGGGATCGGTCTGGGCGAAGATCAGCGCGACCTTGGCGTGGTTGCCCATCGAGATCCACATCTTGGACCCGTTGAGCACCCAGCCGCCGTCGGTCCTGGTCGCGCGCGTCTTCTGGTTGGCGGCGTCGGAGCCGGTGTCGGGCTCGGTGAGCCCGAAGCAGCCCAGCCACTCGCCCGAGCACAGCCGCGGCAGCAGCTCGCGCTTGTGCTCCTCGGTGCCCCAGCGCAGGATCGACGAGCACACCAGCGACGTCTGCACCGACACGACCGTCCGCATGGCGCTGTCGCCGCGGCCCACCTCCTCGACGATCAGCCCGTAGGTGACGTAGTCCAGGCCGGCGCCCCCGTACTCCTGCGGGATGATCGCGCCCAGGTAGCCCTGGCCGGCGATCCGCGACACCAGGTCGGTGTCGAAGTGGTGGTTGCGGTCGTTCTCGCGCGCGCGGGGGACGATCTCCTTGTCGGTGAACGCCCTGGCCGTCTCGCGGATCAGGCGCTGCTCGTCGGTGAGGTCGAAGTCCATGGGCGGCACGCTATCCCGCCAGCTCGTGGACCGTCGCGCAGCCGAAGCGCCGGGTGGTGGCGCCGAGCGGGCGCAGGAGCCCGCGCAGGTCGGCCCGGTGCGCGCAGCCGGCGAGCAGGAAGCGGGGGCGCAGCGCGGCGATCAGCGCGCGCGCCTGTGCGGGCGCCATCCGGTTCGCGAACAGCGCCTCGGCCTGCGCGTTGCGCTGCGCGTAGTCCGGGGTCCAGGCGTGGTGGCCCACCCAGGTGCTGCGCCCGCTGTGGGCGGGGACCGACATGCCGATCGACGCGGGGGCGAGGACCCCGCCCGGGCCGGGGGCGTCCTCGAGGTGCGCCAGCGCGCGCGCCTCGCCGGGCTCGAGCACGTAGGGGCTGCGGTCGAGGGCGACGCTGTCCCTGAGGGTGTCCACGGCGTAGGCGAACCCGGGCAGCGTCACGGCGGCGATCGCGACCGCGGCGGCGGCGCGCGGCAGGTCGAGGGCGCGCCATCCCCGCACGGCGAGGATCGCCAGCGGCAGGCTCATGCCCTGGAAGGCGTGGAAGCGCGCGTTGGAGACCGCGAGGTAGACGATCGCCGCCGCGACGGGCCACAGCAGCAGGATGCGCTCGCGCGCCCCGTCGGGCCGCGTGCGGGCGGCGCCGAGGGCGGCGAAGGCCGCCAGCGGCGCGAAGGCCATCGCCAGGTAGCCGGCGCCGAAGCGCGGCGCCGCGTTCTGGCGGTCGAACGCCTCCCAGTCGGCGACCGAGTGCGACACCGCGTACAGGTAGGCCAGCACGACCCCGATCGCCGCCAGCGGGACGAAGAGGCCCGCCGTCCACCCGCCCGGCGAGGGTGTACCGCTGGGGCCCGGCGAGGGTGTCCGGCGGGTGGCCGCCTGCCAGGCGAGGGCGCCGGCGAGGACGAGGGCGAGGGTCAGGCCCTGCCAGGGGTGCAGGAGCGCCACCAGGGCGCCGGCCGCCGCCGCGGCGGCCGCGGCCCGGCGGTCGCCGCCCGCCGCCCGCTCGGCCGCCACCGCCGCCAGCGCCATCAGCCCCAGGGCCACCGCCGCGTGCAGGTAGCCCCACAGCTGCCAGGCCGGCATCAGCTCCCCGGCCACGAGCAGCCCGAGGAAGCTGCGCCACTCGTCGAGGGCGCCGGTCCAGTCCAGGACCGGCAGCACGGGGGCGAAGTAGGCGAGCGAGAGGACCAGCGCCGCGAGCGCCCCGGCGCGCCCGAGGTCGTCGAAGCGCCGGACGTAGGCCGCGAACCCGCCGACCAGGGTCAGCGCCGCGACCGGCTTCCACAGCCACACCGCGGCCCGCAGGTCGAGGCCCAGCTGCCCGAGCAGCCCGGACAGGAGGTACACCGGGCTCAGGCCCACGCGGTCCACCGGCCCGAGGTCGAAGCGGTCGCCGAACAGCACGTGCTCCCCCGACTCGCGGGCCACGCTGAGGTAGAAGAGCTGGTCGGCGCCCGCCAGCGCGCCATCGCTCCCGGCCAGCACGCCCCCCTCGCGCCACAGCGCCGCGATCAGCACGAGCGGCACGGCCGCCCACACCGTGAGCAGCGCGGCCGCGACGAGCTCGGGACGCCGGCGGATCGACACGGCGCGCGAGGCTAGATGATCGCCCGCGCCCGACCCACCGGTTCCCGGAGCCGCCCGGGCTAGACCGCCTCGATGACCGTGGCCAGGCCCTGCCCGACGCCGATGCACAGCGCCGCGACGCCGTGGCGGGCGCCGCGGTCGCGCAGCTCGTGGGTCAGGGTGCCGGCCAGGCGGGCGCCCGAGCAGCCGAGGGGATGGCCGATGGCGATCGCGCCGCCGTTGACGTTCAGCCGCTCGTGCGGGATCCCCAGCTCGCGCATGCAGGGCAGGACCTGGGCGGCGAAGGCCTCGTTGATCTCCACCAGGTCGACGTCCTCGATCGCGATCCCCGCGCGCTCGGTCGCCCGGCGGATCGCCGGGATCGGGCCGATGCCCATGTAGGCCGGATCGACCCCGGCCGCGCCGGTCGCCACCACCCGGGCCAGGGGCCGGCGGCCCAGACGCTCCGCGCCCGCCTCGGACGCCAGCACCAGGCACGCCGCGCCGTCGTTGATCTGGGAGGCGTTGCCGGCGGTCACCGTCCCGTCCTCGCGGAACACCGGGCGCAGCGCCGCCAGCTTCTCCAGCGAGGTGTCCGTGCGCACGCCCTCGTCGCGCTCGACCGCCACGGTCTCGCGGCGCCGCCCGTTGGGCGAGGGCGCCTCGATCGCCACCACCTCGCGCTCGAAGGTCCCGGCCTCCCAGGCGGCGGCCGCCCGCCGGTGCGACTCGACCGCGAAGGCGTCCTGGTCGGCGCGCGTGACCTCGTAGCGCTCGGCCACGTTCTCCGCCGTCTCGCCCATGCCCTCGGTCGAGTGGCCCATCCGCGGGTTGACGAAGCGCCAGCCGATGACCGTGTCGGCCATCTCCGGCGTCCCCCGCGGGAAGCCGCGCTCGGGCTTGAGCTGGACGAGCGGCGCGCGGCTCATCGACTCCACGCCCCCGGCCAGGACCACGTCTGCCTCCCCGGCGCGGATCAGCCGCGCCGCCTGGTTGACCGCCTCCAGCCCCGACGCGCACAGCCGGTTGACCGTCGCGCCCGGGACCTCGACGGGCAGGCCGGCGAGCAGGGTGCCCATGCGGGCCACGTTGCGGTTGTCCTCGCCCGCCTGGTTGGCGTCCCCGAAGTAGACCTCGTCGACCTCGGGGCCCTCGATGCCGTTGCGCTCCGCCGCCGCGCGGATGACGTGGGCGGCCAGGTCGTCCGGGCGCACGCCGGACAGCGCGCCGCCGTAGCGGCCGATCGGCGTGCGGACCGCGTCGAGGATCAGCGCTTCGCTCACGGCGGTGCAGGCTACACTCGCCCCACGTGGACCCGCTGGTCCTCATCATGCTGATCGTCGTCGGGGGGCTGCTGCTCTGGGTGCTGTTCCTCGGCCTCTACCACCCGCGCTCGGGCGCCGACGTGCTCGACTGGCGCCCCACCCGCTCGCCCGAGCTGGAGGCCCAGAACGAGATCGACGACCTCGACCAGATGCTGGAGGCGACCAACGAGCGCCGCCGGCGCCGCGGCGACGCCGAGCTGACCGAGGAGGCGCTGGAGGCCCGGGTGCTCGAGGACCGCCGCGAGCAGCACGCGCGCCGCGAGGCCTACCTGGCCGACAGCGAGACGCCCGAGCAGGCGCGCGCCGACCTCGAGCAGATGCTGGCCCGCGTCAACGAGGGCCGCCGCCGCCGTGGCGAGCCCGAGCTGACCGCCGAGCAGTACCGCGCCCGGATCGAGTCCGAGCGCGCCTGACCGCCCTTGGCGCGGGTCCTCATCGTCGGCTGCGGGTGCCGCGGGCGCGAGCTGGCGCGGGACCTGGTCGCCGGCGGCCACGCCGTCCGCGGCACCACCCGCGACCCCGCGCGCCTGGAGGCGATCGCCGCCGCCGGCGCCGAGCCCGCGCTCGCCGACCCCGACCGGGTGGGCACGCTGGTCGACGCGCTGGCCGGGGTGACGATCGTCTGCCGGCTGCTCGGCGCGGTCGACGACGCCTCCCTGCACGGCCCGCGCCTGCGCGCCCTGCTGGAGCGGCTGGTCGACACCCCGGTCCGCGGGTACGTCCACGAGACCGCCGGCGCGGGCGACGAGGCGCTGGTCCGCGAGGCCGCGGCGACCTGGTCGATCCCGGTCGCGACCGTCGCGCCCGAGCCCGGGACCGGCGCCGCCCGGGCGGCGATCCGCGCGTTGTTAGACTCGCCGGCAGGGCAAAAACCGTAAAGCGGATAGGGATTCAGGAGGTCTTGGGGATGGCGGACTACGCGAAGGACGTGCTGGTCGACACCGACTGGCTCGAGCAGCACCTCGGCGACGACGGCATCCGCGTCGTCGAGGTCGACGAGAACCCCGCCCTCTACGCCGAGGCGCACATCCCCGGCGCGATCGGGTTCGACTGGAAGACCGACCTCCAGGACCAGGTCGAGCGCGACTTCCTCGGCCCCGAGGAGTTCGGCGCGCTGTTCGGCGCCCGCGGGATCTCCAACGACCACCTGATCGTCCTCTACGGCGACCGCAACAACTGGTTCGCCGCCTACACGTACTGGTACCTCAAGTACTACGGTCACGACGACGTGCGCCTGCTCAACGGCCCGCGCGAGAAGTGGATCGGCGAGGGCAAGCCGACCACCGGCGACGTGCCGGACCACCCGCCCGCGACCTTCACCGCCCGGCCCGGCGACGAGGCGATCCGCGCCAAGCGCGACGAGGTCCTGTCCGCGCTGGACGCCGCCACCAAGCTCGTCGACGTCCGCAGCCCGCAGGAGTTCTCCGGCGAGCTGATCGCGATGCCCGGCTACGAGCAGGAGGGCGCGCAGCGGGCCGGCCACATCCCCGGCGCCGCCTCGATCCCCTGGGCCCAGGCCGTCAACGAGGACGGCACCTTCAAGTCCGCCGGCGAGCTCGAGGAGCTCTACGGGGGCAAGGGCGTCCTGGGCGGCGACCCGATCATCGCCTACTGCCGGATCGGCGAGCGCTCCGCCCACACCTGGTTCGTGCTCCACGAGCTCCTGGGCCGCGACGACGTCAAGAACTACGACGGGTCGTGGACGGAGTGGGGGAACATGGTCGCGGTCCCCGTCGAGAAGGACGTCTGACCGCACACGAGCGCGCCTCGCGGCGTCCTCGGGGGTGGGCCGTGCGGAGCACTGTCCCACCCCCTGCGTCCTGGCGAGCCACGCTCGTGAGCGGTCAGGGCCGGGGCGGCGGCTCGATCATCGGCTCGAGGCGCTCGAGCAGGTCGCTCAGGATCCGGGCGGTGGCGCCCCAGATGACGTTGTCGCCGATCGTGTAGACGTCGGTGCGGAAGGGGGCGCCGCGGCGGACGAGGCGCCGGCGCTCGCGGGCGGCGGCGAGGGTGGGGAGGGAGAGCTCGAGGACCTCGGCGACCTCGCCGGCGCTGGGCCGCCAGCGGTGGCCGGGCTCGATCGCCCCCACGAACGGGTAGATCGCGTAGTTGGTGACCACGGTGGGGGTGGGGGTCAGGGCGCCGACCAGGTCGACCGCGGCGCGCGGCAGGCCGATCTCCTCCTCGGCCTCGCGCAGGGCGGTCTCGCGCAGGTCCTCCTCCTCGACGTCCTGGCGCCCGCCCGGGAACGAGATCTCGCCGGCGTGGCGGCGCAGGTCGTCGCGGCGGCGCGTGAAGACCGCGTGCAGCTCGCCCTCGTGCTCGTAGAGCGCCACGAGCACCGCGGCGTCGATGCGCCCGCGCACGTCCAGGCGCGCCGCGTCCTCGGGGGACAGGAGCAGCGGGCGCAGCCGGTCGCCGACGGGGATCAGACCGGCGCGACCAGCTCGACGCGCTCGTCGAACATGACCTCGCCGTCGAGCGTGCGGTGCACCGGGCACTTGGCGGCGATCTGCATCAGGCGCTTGACGCGCTCGTCGTCGAGGCCGTCGGGCAGCCGCACGACGAGCTCGAAGCGCGTCGGGCACCCGCGCTCGGCGGGCGAGTACTCGCAGTCGACCTCGACCGGGCCGATGTCCCAGCCCTTGCGCTGGGCGTACATCTCCATGGTCACCGCCGTGCACGACGCGAGCGACGCGGCCAGCAGCTCCTGCGGGCTCGGGCCGGCGTCGTCGCCGCCGGCGTCCCTGGGCTCGTCCGAGGTCACGACGTGGTCGCGGACCCGGATGTCGTGCTGGAGGGAGTTGCTGCGGCGGCGCCGGGCGGTGGCTCTCATGGTCTCGAGGGTACCGGTTGGCGTCACTCGGTCAGCGGGTTGAACAGCATGCCGGTCAACAGCTTGGGGAAGAAGTACGTGCTCTTGGGGGGCATGCTCTCGCCGGCGGCCGCCACCTCGCGCACCTCCTCGACCGGCGTGGCGCGCATGAAGAAGGCGGCGTCGTACTCCCCGCGCTCCACCTTGTCCAGCGCCTCGCGGTCGTCGCGCGCGTAGCCCAGGCCGCGCAGGTGCGAGATGTCGTCGTCGCTCATCTCCAGCGGGCCCTTGAGCAGCAGCGCCTCGAGCACCGCGGTGTCCAGGCGCCGGTAGGGCTCCGGCCGGCCGGGCAGGGCGGCGTCGGCGACGGCGGGATCCTTGAGCGTGAGCATGAACGGGCGCTTGAAGTGCGCGTCGACGTAGCCGATGCGCAGCGGGCCGTCGCCCTGCGGGACGATCGCCTCGCGCGTGGTCTCCTCCACGTGGAAGGCCTCGCGGATCGCCACGGCCAGCGACTCGTGCTGCTCGGGGCGCAGGCCGCGGACCAGGCGGTGGGTGGGGAAGACGGTCAGCCCCGGGTCCTCCAGCGCCACCAGGCAGGCGAGCACGTAGCGGTGCGGCCCCTCCCCGCCGACCTCCTCCGCGTACACCCGCGCGGTCTCGTAGCGGTGGTGGCCGTCGGCGATCAGCAGCTCGGCCTCGCGCAGCGCCGCCTGAACGGCCTCGATCGCCTCCGCGTCCTGCACGCACCACAGGCGGTGCTCGGTGCCGTCGGCGTCGGTGGCCTCGCCCCACGGGCCGTCCCTGGTCGCGGGCTCAAGCGCGCTCCAGGCCGAGCGGCCCGGGTCGGAGTGCAGGGCGAAGATCGGCGAGATGTTGGCCCGGGTGGCGCGGGTCAGCCGGAGGCGGTCCTCGCGGGGGCCGGGGTGGGTGCGCTCGTGCGGGCGCACCCGGCCGGGCCCGTACTCCTCCACGCGCACGCGGGCCAGGAACCCGTGGCGCTCGCGGCGACCGCCCCCGCCGGGCGCGTCGTAGGACTGCGTCAGCGCCCACAGCGCCGGCTGGTCCTCGCGCATGACCGCGCCCTCCTGGCGCCAGCCGTCGAACAGCCGCGCGGCCGCGACGTAGGGATCGCCGGTGGCCTCGGGGAGGTCGACGTGCACGACGTTGTACGGCGAGCGCCCCGCGAGGCGGCCGCGCTGGACGGGGTCGATGACGTCGTAGGGTGGCGCCACGACCTGGTCGAGCGGGCCGACCTTGGCCAGGTCGTAGTGCAGCGCGCGCAGGGGCTGGACGTCCGCCATCCGGCGGCGCAGCCTAGCTCCTAGCCGCGGCGGCCGAAGTCGGTCGTGTAGGTGGCGCCGTTGGAGGCGGCGCGGGCGAGGCCGGGGGCGCCGTTGACGATCCCGATCCCGATGTCGCGGTAGCGCGGGTTGAGGATGTTGGCGCGGTGGCCCGGGCTGTTCATCCAGCCGCGGACGATCTGCGCGGGCGTGGCCAGCCCGCCGGTGCCCCAGGCGATGTTCTCGCCCAGCGACCACGCGGCGCGGCGCTTCGCGTAGCGCGCGTTCATGATCCGCGAGACGAAGTTGCCGTGCGCGAAGAAGCCCTTGCGGACCATGTTGCGCGAGTGGCGGATCGAGGCGACGGTGAGCCTGCGGTTGAGGCGCAGCCGGCGCATGCCGCGGGCGCGGCGCTCGCGGTTGAGCAGGCACAGCGTGGTCACGCGGGCCTGGCGCTTGACGACCTGAGCGGGATGCACGTGACCGCTCGCGCACGCGGTGATGGCGGCGGGCGCGGCGGCGGCGGGGACCGCGGCGGCGGCCGGGACGACCAGGGCGAGCGAAAGGGTCAGGATCCGGAGGGAGCGACGCCTCATGCTCCCTGGGATCGATGCTAGGGCGGTGCGCTTGGAGCCGCTTGGAGCTTTCTGGACGTTTGTTCGGGCGCAGTCTCCATCTCCGGGGAGATTCGCTGCATCTGCACCCAGACCACCGCGCAGACCACCAGCAGGCCGCCGGCGATCTGCGCGGGGGAGAGGGCCTCGGCGTGCAGGACCCAGGCGAAGATCGCGGCCAGCACCGGCTCCAGCGTCGCCACCACGGCCGCCCGCGGCGCCGGGATGCAGCGCACCGCGCTGACCATCAGGACGAACGGGATCAGCGTCCCCACCAGCGCCACGCCGAGGCCCAGCGCCACGTTGGCGAAGTCGTCGAAGCGCTCGACCGGGAAGGCCCACAGCGGCTGGGCGAAGGCCCAGAACAGCGACGCGAACCCGAAGGCCCAGACCAGCGTGGTCACCGGCGCGTAGCGGCGCCCGGCGCGCTCGGAGCCGACGAGGTAGATCGCGAAGGTCACCGCCGCCGCGAAGGCGGCGGCCACGCCGAGGACGTCGAGGCTGCCCGCGTCGTAGGCGCGCACGACCAGGAAGCAGCCGGCCAGCGACAGCGCCGCCGCGCCCCACAGCCCGCGGCCGAGCCGCCGCCGGTGGAACACCACCAGCCACACCAGGATCAGCAGCGGGCCGAGGTACTGGATGGTCAGCGCCACGCCGATCTGGAGGCGGTCGATGGCGAAGAAGTAGGTGGCGTGCACCCCGGCGAGGCCGACGATGCCCAGGAAGGCCAGCCGGGGGACGTCCTCGCGCTCGATGCGCAGCATCACCGGGGACACCGTCCCGATGGCCGCCACCAGGATCAGCCACGACAGCAGCGACCGCATCTGCGACAGGCGCAGCGCGTCGACGCCGTCGTCGAGCAGATACCGCGCCAGCGACCCGTTCAGCGCCCACATCGCCGCGGCGGTCGCCGCGAGCGCGTAGCCGACCCGAGCCGATCTTCCCCCTGGCGACACGCGCGGGAGTGTGCCCTAGTCTTGGTCCGGTTCGGGGCGTGGCGCAGCCTGGTAGCGCGCTCGCTTTGGGGGCGAGAGGTCCCCGGTTCAAATCCGGGCGCCCCGATCTTCAGGTTGACCACGAGCCACGCCCGGTCGCCACCGGCGCTGGCGACGGCGCTGCTGCGCTAGAACGATGTCGTGAAGCTCTACGTCTGCTGGGGAACCTTCCCCGTGCCCTGGCCGCGAAGGTCGGCCTCGTGGCGCCCCGGCGCGCACCCGTGCAAGAGGGCGCACGACGCGCTGAGGGCGGCCGGCCACTCTCCGGACGTGGTCAGGGCCTACGGCCTCGCCGGGCTGCCGGACATCACCCGCGCGCGCCGGGAGGTCAAGCGGCTGACCGGCGAGAGCTTCGTCCCCGTGCTCGTTCTCGACGACGGGGAGGTCATCGCCGACTCGAAGAACATCGTGGCCTGGGCGCGGGAGCATCCGGCCGGCGGAGCCGCGAATCGCGAGGGCGTGCCGGTCGGGGACTAGAGGTCGCGGCGGGCGAACGCCGCCACGGCCAGCGCGAGGACGATGGCCAGGTAGGCGAGCGTGAAGGGGATCAGCGCCATGCTCGCGTCGCGCGCCACTCCGAACGGGCCGAGCTGGAGGATGACGCCGGTCAGCCCGGTCGTCTCCGAGACCAAGGCGCTCAGCCCGGCCTGGAAGAGCGCCTCGAACGGGAGCGCCCACGATGCGATCTGCGCGACGTCCTCGAGCGTGTCGTTGCGCAGTGCGTTGCCGATCGACCCGAGCAGGCCGGCGGTCAGGCCGGCGCCGAACAGCATGAAGACGGCGATGCCGTTCGCGGTGGTGGACAGGTACACCGCCCCCAGCACCGACAGCGCCCCCACCACCGCGACGCCGCCGGTCAGCGCCAGGGCGGGGCCGACGACGTGGTCCGGCGTCCAGCCGCCGGCGCTGCGGGTGATCAGCAGCGCCGCGAGGTACACGAGGACGACGTACGCGCCCGACACCGCCGTCGCGCCGGCCCACCGCGCGAGCAGCAGCGTGGCCCGGCCGAGCGGACGCACCACCAGCGGCTGGAGCAGGCCGCGCTCGGCGTCGCCCTGCACGACGCTCAGCGTCAGGAAGATCGTCAGGACGATGCCCAGGAACAGCGTCGCGAACATCGCCATGCCGAACACCGTCGCGCCCGTGAACGCCCTGGCGTCGACCACGCCGTCGACGCCGGTGGCGAACCCGCTCGTGTCCTGGAACGCCTCGCGAGCGCCGAGCCAGTAGAGCGCGAGGAAGGCGAGCGTCAGCAGGACGACGACGGCGAACACCCGGCGACGAAGCGCCTCGCGAAGGGCGTAGCCGACGATCACGAGGGCGCCGCTCACGCGCCGCGCACCGCTTCCAGGTAGACGTCCTCGAGCGAGCTGCGCAGGACGCGCACGCCGTAGACCGGCTCGCCCGCGGCGACCAGGTCGGAGACGATGCGCGGCGCGTCCTCGCGCCCCGCGCCCGGGAACGACCGCGTGCCGCCCGCCGTGTCCACCTCGACCCCGCGCGGGCGCGCCAGCTCCGACGGCCGCCCGGCGGCGACGACGCGGCCGGCGTCGATGATCGAGACCCGGTCGCAGACGAGCTCGACCTCGCTGAGCAGGTGCGAGCTGAGCAGCACGCCGGCGCCGCGGCCGCGCAGCGACTCGAGCAGGTCGCGCACGGTGCGGCGCCCGACCGGGTCCAGCGCGCTGGTGGGCTCGTCGAGCAGCACGAGCTTCGGGTCGCCCACGAGCGCCTGCGCGATGCCGAGCCGCTGCTGCATCCCCTTCGACATCGCGTCCACCCGGACGGCGCTCGCGTCGGCGAGCCCGACGAGGCCGAGCAGCTCGGCCCGCTCGCCGCCGCCGCCACCGGAGCCCGCCAGGCGCTGGTGCAGCGTGAGGACCTCGTCGGCGCTCGACCAACCCGGGAAGCGGAAGAGCTCGGCCAGGTAGCCGAGCGCGCGCCGGGCGGGCGCCGACCCCGCCGGGGCGCCGCAGACCTCCGCGGTGCCCGTGCTCGGGCGGACGAGGCCGCAGGCGATCTTGGTCAGCGTCGACTTGCCGGCGCCGTTGGGACCGAGCAGCCCGACGAGCTCACCGCGGCCCACCTCCAGGTCGACGCCCGCGAGCGCGGTCCTGGCGCCGTAACGCTTGCCGAGGCCCGAGACGGCCAGCGCGCAATCCACGCCCGGAAGCTATCAACGGGTCCCCGGCCCGCCGGCGGGCCCGCGCCCCGAGCAGGTATCTCCAATTCGCCCGGAATAGGAGTACGGTGAGTGGTGGACGGTCGCCAACTAGCCGACTTCTCGCTAGTTGACCAGCCGACGATTGGCTTCCGCCTAAGGCGGTTTCGGCTTCCAAGAGCCGGATCAGGCCCGCCTCCACACGCAGGAGGTCAAGACATGCTGCAAACCGGACTCCACGCCCTAGGCTGGGCTCTGCCGAGAATGGGGATCGCGATCACGCTGACTGCGTTCGCGGTCGTCGTCGCCTACGCCGCCCTGGTGGTCGTCCTCGTGGCCATCCAGGCCGCCGCCGCGTTCGGGCAGTAGCCGCGCTCCCGATCTCGCGGGTCGAAGTGGCGGGCCGCTGCGATAGAACCTCGCCGTCCGCGTCCAAGGGAGGCCCATGCCGCGCCGGTTCGCCGTACCGTCCATCGCGCTCGCGCTCGCCGGCTGCGGCGGGGAGAAGAGCAACGTCAGCGGCGGGGTCGACGCCGTCAACCGCGAGCTGGCCCCGCAGGAGGCGCGGCTCGACTGCCCCGATCAGGTCGACGGCGCGGAGGGCGCGGAGTTCGAGTGCACGCTGCGCGGCACGCGCTCGGGGAGGACGACGAAGATCCGCATGCGGATCGTCGAGGAGGGCGGCCAGCTGGCCGTCGACTTCGCCGGCGACCGGGCGCAGGTGCAGCGCGCGCTGCGGCGGGTGACCGCCGGCTAGCGCGCCGGCTGGCTGCGCACGCCGGGGGACGGCGGGGCTAGCATGCCGCGGCAATGGGGGTGGCGGCGTGAGCCGGCGAGCACCATCGGCCGCGTTCGCCGGGCGCTGAGGCGATGAGGCGGGCACGCGTCGCCGTCGCCGCCGCCGCGCTGGTCGCGCTGCTCGCGCCCGCGGGGGCGCAGGGCGCCCTGCGCGCCGGCGCCGGCAAGTCCGACATCACGCCGGCCACCGGCTACTACCTGGGCGGCTGGACCCGCGCCGACCGCGTGTCCCAGGGCCAGCACACGCGCCTGCAGTCCCGCGCCCTGGTGCTCGAGAACGGCGGGCGCAAGGTGGCGCTGGTCTCCATCGACCTGTTCATGGTCCCCGGCGGGATGGTCAAGCACATCGGCGAGCGCCTGGCCTCCCGCGGCCTGAGCGAGCGCAACATCCTCATCTCGGCCTCCCACACCCACTCCGGCCCCGGCGGCTACGCCAACTACCCGACGCTCAACACCGCGGCGCCGAGCATGCAGACGATCACCGACCCGGCGAGCTTCATGTCGCTGCTCGACCCGGGCCCGGCCGACCCGCAGCTCTACCGCTTCCTCACCGAGCAGATCACCACCGCCGTCCGGCGCGCCGACGACGACCTGGGGCCCGCCGCCGCCGGGTGGTCCACGGCGCGCATCCTCGGCCTCACCCGCAACCGCTCGCTGGAGGCGCACCTCGCCGACCACGGGATCGTCCGCGCCCGGGGCGAGGGGCGCGAGTCCGACGACCCCGGCGGCTACGAGCACACGATCGACCCCAACGTCGACGTCCTGCGCGTGGACAAGCTGGTCCGCCGGCGCGTCGGTCGGCGGCGGCGCACGGTGCGGGTCCCCATCGGCGCGTGGTCGAACTTCGCCGACCACGGCACGGTCACCAAGTCCTCGTTCCAGTTCTACAACGGCGACCACCACGCCTCGGCCATGCGGGTGTTCGAGGCGCGGGTGCGCGCGGCGGGGCGCGTGCGCGGCGGCCAGGAGGTCGTCAACGTGTACGGCAACTCCAACGAGGGCGACATGTCGGCCGGCCTGGACCGCCACGGGCCGGCGGCGTCGGACTTCGTGGGGCGCGTGGAGGGGGCGGCGATGCTGCGGGCGTGGAAGCGCGCCGGGCGCCGGATGTCGCGCTCCCCGGCCCTCGACGTGCGCTGGACGCGGGTGTGCTTCTGCGGCCAGGGCGTGGAGGGGGGCGGGCGCGTGGCCTCGGCGTCGGAGGTCGGGCTGCCGTTCCTCACCGGCTCCGAGGAGGAGCGCGGGCCGCTCTACGACGTCACCGGCGAGCACTACGAGGACACGCGCGGCCCCGACCGCGGCGACCCGCA
>Ga0299907_10000679_pt1 | contig 17489 bp, 15 predicted proteins | sample RVTome_16_FD_198680 | JGI IMG/M metagenome (GOLD analysis project Ga0299907, IMG submission 198680) | Soil microbial communities from uranium-contaminated site in the Upper Colorado River Basin, Wyoming, United States - RVT152D67 (version 2) ...
CCGCGCACTTCAACGACATCGTCCTCGGCGTGCTCGAAGCCTCTGACGACATCGTGCTGATGGCGGGCATGGACATACCGCACATCAAGAACACCAAGATCGGCTTGCAGACGCTGCGCCTGCTGCACATCCCGTCCTCCAAGATCAAGCTCGCCCTCAACCGGGCGAACTCGAAGGTGAAGCTCGACATCGCCGACGTCGAGCGCACGCTGCAGATGAAGGCCGACTGCCTCCTGCCGAGCGACATCGCCGTGCCGCAGTCGATCAACAAGGGCGTGCCGGTGGTGCAGGACGCGCCGCGTTCGGGCGTCGCCCGCAACCTCGAGCGGCTCGCCGACCTGTTCCCTGCGCCCGCCCGTGAGGCGTCCTCAGGGCGATAGGGACTGAGGCGAGCGATGTCCCTCTACAAGCGCCTGCACGACGCGCAAGGCACCACCCAGGCCGGCCGCAACCCCGTCCTCGACGAGCTGCGCCAGCGCATCCACGGCCAGCTCATCGACGAGCTCGGCGCGGTGCTCTACGACAAGCGCCTGTCCGAGGAGGCGCTGCGCGAGCGGGTGCAGACGTCGTTGCAGCAGGCGCTGGCGCGTGAGAGCGCGCCGATCACAGCCAACGACCGCGCCCAGCTCATGCGCGACGTGTCGGACGACATCCTCGGCTACGGCCCGATCGACCCTCACCTGCGCGACGCCTCCGTCACCGAAGTGATGGTGAATGGGCCCCACCGGGTGTTCGTCGAGCGCGCGGGCAAGATCGAGAACACCGGCACCACGTTCATCGACGAGGCCCATCTGCGGCGCATCATCGACAAGATCGTCGGCCAGGTCGGGCGCCGCATCGACGAGGCCACGCCCATGGTCGACGCCCGCCTGCCCGACGGCTCACGCGTCAACGCGGTGGTGCACCCGCTCGCCATCGGCGGGCCGTTCCTCACCATCCGCAAGTTCGCGGTCGATCCGTACACGGTGCAGGACCTCGTCCACATGGAGACGTTCTCCGAGCAGCTCGCCCGCTTCCTCGAGGCGTGCGTGCGGGGTCGCCTGAACGTGGTGGTGAGCGGCGGCACCGGCACCGGCAAGACCACGACGCTCAACGTGCTGTCCTCGTTCATCCCGCGCGACGAGCGCATCGTCACCGTCGAGGACGCGAAGGAGCTGCAGCTCGCGCAGGCGCACGTGCTCGCGCTCGAAGCCCGACCGCCCAACATCGAGGGCAGGGGCGAGGTCACCATCCGCGATCTCGTGCGCAACGCGCTGCGCATGCGCCCCGACCGCATCGTGGTGGGCGAGTGCCGCGCCGGCGAGGCGCTCGACATGCTCCAGGCCATGAACACGGGCCACGACGGGTCGATCACCACCGTGCACGCCAACGGCCCGCGCGACGTGCTCGCGCGCGTCGAGACCATGACGCTGATGTCGGGCTTCGACCTGCCGGTGCGCGCCATCCGCGAGCAGATGGCGTCCGCGCTCGACGTGATCGTTCACCTCTCGCGCCTGCGCGACGGCACGCGGCGCGTCACGCACGTCTCCGAGGTGCAGGGCATGGAGGGCGATCACCTCGTCATGGCCGACCTGTTCCTGTTCGACTTCGGCATGGGCGTCGACGAGGAGGGGCACTTCCTCGGCCGCATCAAGTCCACCGGCGTGCGGCCGCGGTTCGCCGAGAAGCTGGGCGACCACGGCATCGTGCTCGACGACGACCTGTTCATAGCCGAGGCGTTCGCGCGCCAGGCCGTTGGGCAGTAGTGACGTGAGGTCCCGGCTGGCGGCGGTCGCCGCGGTGCTGTGCGCTTTGACCGTGCTCGTCGCGCCGCCGGCTCATGCGGCGGACGCAGTCTCCATCCGCTCGGTCGACGCCACCGCGTTCCCCGCGGTGAAGGTGAACGTGCTGTTCGCGGGCGAGCGGCCGAACCTGGCCGACGTCAGCGTGCGCGAGAACGGCCGCATCGTCCCCGACATCGAGGTGGTGCCGCTGTCCGAGTCGCAGACGCCGGTCGGCATCGTGCTCGTGGTCGACACGTCGGGCTCGATGAAGGCGGCGGGCAAGCTCGATCGGGCCAAGGCCGCGGCGTCGCAGTTCGTCGCCTCGAAGCAGCCGAACGACCAGTTGGCAGTGGTGAGCTTCGACAACGAAGCGCGCGTCGCCGTCAACTTCACGAACGACGCCGCGCCGCTCGACGCCGCCGTCGCCGGGCTCGAAGCGAAGGGCGAGACCGCGCTGTGGGACGGCGTTCGCGTGGCGTCCGGCTTGTTCGCCGAACGGCCCGACCTGCTGCCGTACCTCGTGGTGCTGTCGGACGGCGCCGACACCGTGTCGCGCACGCCGTTCGACGCGGCGCTCGGCGCGGTGAAGGCGGCGGGCGCGTCCGCGTACACGATCGCGTTGACCGGCGGCGGCGAGTCCGACGCGGCCGCGCTCGGGCGGCTGGCGGCCGACACCGGTGGTACCGCGTTGCAGACCACCGACTCGCGCCAGCTCGCCGGCTTGTACCAGCAAGTACAGCGCGTGCTGCAGAACCAGTACGAGGTGGCGTGGACGAGCGGCGTCACCGGCGCCAGCGAGCTCGAGGTGACGGTGAAGGTGGGCGCCGCGCTGGCCACGGCGCGCGTCCCGGTGCAAGCCGCGGGCGTCGGTGCCGCGGTGCAGCCGCGCGTCGTGCCCAGCGACGCGGCGCCGGGTGTGCTCGGGTCCGGCAGCGGGCTCGTCGTCGTGCTCGTGCTCGTCGCACTTGCCGCGGGGCTGTTCGCGTACCTGATCGCCGGCTATGTCCGCCGCGACCGTCACAACCTCGCCATCGTCCAGGCCTACGGGCAACGCGGCGGCGCGGCTGCCGGCGGCGGTGGGGGGGCGCCGGCGGAGGGCAGCGAGCGCTCGCTCGTCCCCGAGGTGATGCGCAGGGCGGTCGAGGCCACGGCGCGCGCTGCGGGCGGCATGTCGGTGCTCGACCAGCTCGAGGGCAAGCTCGAACAGGCGGACGTGAAGCTCAAGGCGCAGGAGTTCGTGATCTTCTACGGAGCGGGCGTGGCGCTTCCGACGCTGCTCGCGCTCGTCGCCGGCGGGCCGCTGATCGCGTTGGCGGCGCTGCTGATCCTCGCCCTGCTGCCGATCGCCGTGCTCAACCAGCTCGCCAGCCGCCGGCAGAAGTCGTTCACCGACCAGCTGCCGGACGCGCTGCAGTTGCTCGCCTCGTCGTTGCGGGCCGGCTACTCGCTGGCCCAGGGCCTCGAAGCGGTCGCCGCCGAGATCGACGACCCCATGGGCCGCGAGCTGCGGCGCGTCGTCCTGGAGTCGCGGCTCGGGCGGGACTTGGAGGTCGCGCTCGACGACACCGCCAAGCGCATGCAGAGCCCCGACTTCGACTGGGTCGTCATAGCGATCCGCATCCAGCGCGAGGTGGGCGGCAACCTGGCCGAGCTGCTGTCGTCGGTGGCCGAGACGATGGTGTCGCGCGAGCGGCTGCGCCGGGAGGTGAGCGCGTTGACGGCGGAGGGTCGCCTGTCCGCCATCATCGTGGGTGCGCTGCCCGTGGTGGTCGGTGCCGCGTTGTACGTGCTGAACCCCGGGTACTTGGTCCCTCTGTTCGCGAGCACCATCGGCAAGGCGATGATCCTCGGCGGCGTCGTGTTCACGGTCGTGGGCTTCGCGTGGATGCGCAAGGTGATCACGATCGATGTGTGATCTCGGCGGGTCTTTCGGCTTTTGGGCGCGCTCAAGCCCGAATACGGGCTTGAGCGCGCCCAAAACGTGGTGGGGGTGGTCGTGACGCTGCTGCTTGTCGCCGTCGCCTGCCTGTTCGTCGCGGTCGCGGTGGCGGTGTACGCGGCGCTGGTGAGCGCGCAGGAGCGTCGCACGGTGCAGGCGGGCTTGAAGGCGCTCGACGACTACGAGCAGGTCGACCTGCGCCAGCGCGAGCTGGAGATGCCGCTGGTGCAGCGCGTGTTGCAACCCGTCGGCCGCTCCTTGGTCGCGATCGGCCGCGGCTTCATGCCGGTCGGCTACATGGAAGGCGTGCGCCGCAAGCTCGTGCACGCGGGCCGCACCGGTGTCGAGGAGCTCGACCGGTTCCGCGTCGTGCGCGTGCTGACGGTCGCTGCCGTGCCGTTGGTCGGGTTCGGCGTGCTGCTCATGCCATGGCCGGCGCGCAACAAGCTGCTGGTGTTCGTGTTCGCCTCGTTCGCGTTGGTCGTCGGGCCCGACGCCGTGCTCAACCGCCGGGTCGAGGAGCGCCGCCAGGCCATCCGCGAGCGGCTGCCCGACGTGATCGACCTGCTCACGATCTCCGTCGAGGCGGGCCTCGGCTTCGACCAGGCGCTGGCCCGCACCGTCGCCACCGTGCCCGGCCAGCTGTCCGACGAGTTCGGCCGCATGCTCGGCGAGCTGCGCGCCGGCGCGGGGAAGGTCGACGCCCTGCGCAACATGGACGAGCGAACCGACGTCCCCGAGCTGCGCTCGTTCATCCTTGCGCTGATCCAGGCCGAGACGTTCGGCGTCTCGATCGGCCGCATCCTGCGGGCGCAGTCCGACGAGATGCGCGTCAAGCGCCGCCAGCTGGCCCAGGAGGAAGCGCAGAAGGCGCCGGTGAAGATGCTCTTCCCGATGGTGCTGTGCGTGTTCCCCGGGATCTTCATCGTGCTGCTCGGGCCGGCGATGCTCAACTTCGTGCGCAGCGGGTTCTAAGGAGCTCAGGCGACCTCGTCGGGAGGATCGGGGTCGCCGGCGCCGGGTGGTGGGCTGAAGAAGCCGCGAGCGATTGCGGCGTCGAGTTCCTTCCTCACGTCCGCCAGCGGCACGACGTTGAGAACGCCCGGGCTTGTCCGCAGAGTGTCGACGAGCTCTTCGCTGCTTGTAACGATGTCGACTTTGTTCCCATCTACGACCAGATTGGCCGACAGAAGGTTGATGCGCGGACTCCCGTGCAGGTACTCGACGGCTCGTCGAACCGACTGCAGCGAGAGGCCGGCATCGAGCAAGCGCTTGACGATCATGAGTTCGAAGAGGTCGCGGTACGAGTAGAGCCGTTGCATGCCAACCGCCGCCTGCGACGGAGTCACCAAGCCGGTTCGGCTCCAGTAGTCGAGCTGTCGATACGTGATGCCGATGATCTTGCAGACAAATGGTGCTCGGTAACCGACGTGCTCAGTCTCAAACGGCAGCATTTGAAGGTTGACGTACTCATCTAGGTCGTCACGCCACGGAACGGTCGTGCGTGCTTCCTCGATGGCCGTCGACTCGACGCCTCCCAGGTCGAGGTACCGGCCCGCTTCGTCCATGAACCGCGACGGCCGGTACATGTAGAAGCCGACACCAGCTCGTTCGATCATCTCCTCGACGAGCTCTTGCCGAGGCCCGATCGTCTTGCCTTGCCGCTTCCACCACCAATCGCCTTTGTCGTCATCGGTGACGAAGATGACCGGTCTCTTGTTCGCCTCGGCGTGGCGGAGAACCTGCTCCCAGAGCACGAAGTCACCGAAGCGCTCGGGCTCATCCTTCGACCTGGCGTCCTCGTAGCCAGGCGGACGACGAGCATCAAAGCGTACGCGGGCAAGCTTGTATAGCGCGTCCAGGTCCTCGCGGGTGAATGACGGACCAACCTTGCCCTCCAGCAGCTTCGTCACGTCGCGTAGCAACGGATCGTCGAGGGGATCGTCTTCGAGCAGGTTGACCGAAGCGCCCCGGCGCTCTTCGACGTAGACGCCGAGCGCCTCGTACATCGCGGTCGCATGCTTGCGGATGACGTCCTCGTCGAGCTCTGGATGCCGTTGGAGGCGTTCGGCCGCTGCCATCAATGTGCGGTACGCCTTCTCGATCTCGTTGACGAGATCGCCGTACATGTCCGCTCGCTGCTGGATCACCTCGAGCCGGTTCTTGTGGAACTCCAACGCCGCTTGATGGGGTACCCAGAGGCGGTCGCCTATCGCGCGCAAGATGTCGAGCAGCTGCTTGGCGGTCGGCGTCGAATACCGGTAGAGGTTCAGCAACAGGTTGGCGTCGAGTGCGATTGTGGCATCGCGCCAAAGCGCCTCGAACTGCTCGGGGGTGGGTCGGTAGAAGCCCGGGAACTGATCTCGCATCGTGCTGCCGCTCCGTCGTCGTGGCCGTCCGCTTGCCCCTCCGGGCCGAACGCTACCGTCGGGCGCCGTGCAAGGGCGCTGGGGCCGGCCGCCGACGGTGGAGACGCTGTTCGTCATGGCGTTCGCGCTCATCGGGCTGCGGCTGGGGCTGCGGCCGATCGGCGACAACTCGACGTTCGTGCACCTCCGCACGGGCATCGACGCCGTGGCCGGCCGCGGCATCCCGCGCACCGACCCCTACTCGTTCACCGCCGCGGGCGAGCCGTGGGTGGTGCAGAGCTGGCTCGTGTCGTACGTGTACGGCACGCTGCACCGCCTCGCCGGGTTCGAGGCCGTCGTCGCCTTCCACGGGCTCGTGTACGGCGGGCTGGCGGCAGTGATGGCGACGCTGGCCCGCACGCGTTCGGCGCGCCGCACGTGCCTGGCCGCGGGCGCCGCTATCGGCGTCGGGGTGGCGACGTGGTCACCGAGGCCGCTGGCGGTGGCGTTGCTCGCGTTCGCCTTGACCGTGCTCGTCGTCGAGCGGCGGTGGGCGCCGTGGTGGCTGCTGCCGATCGGCTGGGTCTGGGTGAACAGCCACGGCTCGTGGGTTCTCGGCGGCGCGTGGCTCGTCCTCCTACTAGTGGCCGGCAGGCGGGAAGCCCGCCGCTACCTGCCCTGGTGGCTCGGCGGCGTCGTCCTCGGCGCCCTCAACCCGCTCGGCCCCAAGCTGCTCCTGTTCCCGTTGACCCTCGTGTCGAAGACGCCGAACTTCGCGCGCGTCGTCGAGTGGCGAGCACCGACGTTCCGTGGTCCCTTCGGCGTGGTGACGCTGCTCGCCCTGGCGAGCCTCGTGGTGGTGCTCGCCCGATCGGAGCGCCGGCCACCCCTGTCCGACATCGTGCCGGCCGCCGTGTTCGTGGCGATGGCGCTCGTGTCGCAACGCAACCTCGCACCTGCAGCTGTCGTGCTCGCGCCCGTGCTCGGACGGGCCTTGGCGACCGAGCACGGCCCGGAGGATCGCTCCCCGCTCAACACGGCGATCGCCGTGGTGTTCGGCGTGGCGGCGCTGCTGTTCGTCGCCGTCACGATGGCAGGCGACCCGCTCGACCTCGACGGCTACCCGGTCGAAGCCGCGGCGCGCCACGTGCCCCGCGGCGTCCGCACGGCGACGACCGACATCGGCGGCTGCTACCTCGTCCTCGAACGCGGCCGTAGCGCCAACGTGTTCGTCGACGACCGGTTCGACGTCTACCCCGAGCGCGTGGTGAAGGACTACCTCGCGCTGCACGACGGCCACCCCTCCGGCACCGCCGTCCTCGATCGCTACCGTGTCGACACCGTGCTCTGGCCGGCGGACAAGGCGCTCGTCGCCATCCTCGACCGCGAGCCGGGCGACTGGCGCCGCACCTACGAAGACGACGATTGGGTCGTGTTCGTCCGGCAGGATGACGGAGAGGACTGATGTACTACCCGCGCCGTCGGGTCAGAGATGTGGACGGAGCTCAGCGGCGATGCGCTCCGTCTCGGCAAGGCTGAGGCGCGGCACCTCGCGGTCCCACGACGTGCCGCCTGGTGGTGCTCCCGCCACATGCACGTGGACGTGGGGGACCGTCTGGCGAGCCGGTACGCCGTTGTTCTGCCACACGTTCACGCCGGGCGGGTCATACGCCGCCACGATCGCCCGAACCGCTCGCCGGGTCGTCTCCATGACCGCGTGCGCCTCTTCGTCGGTGAGGTCGAGGATCGTCTCCCGGTGTTGCGTCGGGATCACGAGGACGTGGCCGGGACCGACCTGCTCGAACGTCACGAGGATCGACGTCAGGGTGTTCTCCTCGAGAATCGCGAACGGCCGCTCCCGCGCCAGGAACGCGCAGAACGGGCAGCGATCCTGGTAGGGGACGTCGAACGGCATCGTCCGGGTCAGCGAGCGAATGAGGACGGCAGCAGCAGCACGAAGCCACCGATCGCCGAGCCGCTGCGCGACAGGCTGTTGTTGCGGGCGTCGCCGAAGAACCGCAACGAGACGAACGCGGCGAGCGCGACGAGCGCGATCAGCAGTGCGTACTCGACGAGAGACGCACCTCGGTCATCGCGACGGCGTTTGACGCACACGGACGCGCGTCTGCCCGCCGGTCGACGATCCTCGGCCGCTCCGCCGCTGCCGCTCAGCCGCCGACGGTCGAGCCGACTTCGCTCAGCTTGTCCGAGGCGTTGCGGCCCAGGAACGTGATGGCGATGATGCACACCACCGCGATGAGCGCGACCAGCAGCGCGTACTCGACGAGGGACGCGCCCTCATCGCCCTTCGCGGTGCCGGGCAGGCGGATCCCGAGCCGGGCACGCAAGTACGGTGCCAGCACGAGTTGGTAGTAGGACAACAGGCTCACGGCCGACTTCTCCTTCGGGACACCCACCCGTTCGGTAAGAAAGGTATCGGCCCCGCGAGGCGCCGCTTCCATAGGCCGATCGACCCATTCCCCGCCCGCGCCCGACGCGCGACGGGGCCGGAAGGCGTCAATCGAGGCGAATCACCCCCATGCGGAGGCCCTTCAGCACTGCCTGCGTGCGGTCGCGTGCGTCCAGCTTGTCGTAGATGTTCGACAGGTGGTTCTTCACGGTCTTCACGCTGATGAAGAGGCGGCTCGCCACCTCGGGTGGCGACGACCCCTCGGCGATGAGCTGGAGCACCTCGACCTCGCGGGCGCTGAGCAGCTGGTCGCCGGCGCCGGCGCCGGTGTCGGCGGGCGTGCCGTCCGCCGATTGCGCCTTGGTGCCCTCCCGCAACAACGCAGCGGCCAGCCCTGGCGACACGACGGAGTCCCCGCTCGCGGCCAGCCGCACGGCTTGCGCTACCTCGTCGATCGAACAGTCCTTCGTGAGGTAGCCGGCCGCGCCCGCCTTGAGCGCGCGCCGCACGACGTCCGCGTCCGCGTGCATCGTGAGCATCACGACCTGCGTGCCGGGCCGTCGCTCCTTGATCCGCCGCGTGGCCTCGACGCCGTCGAGCACCGGCATCGACACGTCCATCAACACGACGTCGGGCGACAGCTGCTCGGTGAGACGCACGGCCTCGTCGCCGTCGCCCGCCTCGCCGAGGATGGCGAAGCCCTCCGCCTCCATCGACCGCCGCATCGACTGGCGGACCATCGTGTGGTCGTCGGCCAGCAGCAGCGACACGCCGTGCCCTTGCCCTTCCAGCGTCACTTCCCCCCCACTTCGCAACGAACGAGCGTGCCGCCCCCGTCGGCAGCACCGATGGTCAGCCTCGCGCCGATCGCCGCAGCGCGCTCGCGCATGCCCCGCAGCCCGTACGCGTCGGGGCGGGGCGCGACCGCGGTGCCGTCTTCAGCCGCTGGCAGGCCGCGACCGTCGTCCCGTACTTCGAGCAACGCCCGGTGGCCGTCGCAGTACCAGCGCACCGCGATCGCCGCCGGCTCGGCGTGGCGCGTGGCGTTCGTGACGGCTTCCTGCGCGATGCGCCACAGCTCACGCTCCTGGCGCAGTGGCAGCCGCGCCGTCTGTTCGTGGTCGAGGTCGACCGTGAGGCCGGTGCGGTCGGCGACGCGTCCGAGGAACGACGTGAGCGCGTCGATGACGTCGTGGCGCTCGGTCACGTCCGTGCGGAGGTCATACAGCGTATCGCGAACGTCGGCTACCACGCGGCGGACGTCCTCGCGCAAGTGCACGATCTCCTCGTCGATGGCGTTGCCCGCGGCAGCAGCGCGCGCCAGCCGGTCGAGCTCGAAGCCGACGAACGCGAGCGACTGGCCGACGCGGTCGTGCAGGTCGCGCGCGATGCGCGTGCGCTCCTCGTCGGCACCGACGCGGCGCAGCAATGTGAACCAGCGGGCGTTGTCGATGGCGAGCGCGGCACGGTGGGTCGCGACCTCGGTTGCGCTCACCTCCGCCGCGGTGAGGCGCGACGCGTCGAACGCTTCGAGGGCGAGCAACCCGACGGGCCGCGTGCGCGCCACCAGCGGCGCGTACAGCGCGACGCGCGCGTCCTCCGCGAGGAACGGGCCCTTGTTGTCGTACACGGTGCGGGCCTCGCGCGCGGCGGCGCGCGCTGCGGGAGGGAGGTCGGCGTCGTCGAGCGACGGCGGCAACCGCACGCCTTCCGCAGCGGCGACCATCCACGACGTCGCGGGCGTGACGGTGTCGCGCAACAGCACGACGGCGACGTCGATCGGGAAGCGGTCGCGCAGCTCGGCGATGGCTTGGCTCACGGTGTCGTCGAGGTCGAGGCTCGTCGGCAGCGTCTGCGCGACCTCGTGCAGCTGCGCGAGCAGGTCGTTGGCCTGGCGGGCGAGCACGTCCTGCTCCTCGGCCTCGCCGAACAGGCGGCGGGCGTACCCGGCGACGATGCCGACGAGCAGCAGCTCCCCGCCCCACTGCACGCTCTCGAGCAGGCGGGCGCGGGGGTTCTCGAAGTGGTAGGGGAGCGCGACGGCGAGGACGGCGGCGACCGCCGTGCGCAACGCGAAGCCGAACCCGCGCGCGAAGCCGGCGGCGAGGATGGCGGTGGCGAGGCAGAAGACGTAGGGCGACGTCCAGAAGCCGGTGCCGACGACGACGGCGAGGCAGAGGCCGACCTCGAAGAACACCTGCACGAGGCTTCCGGTGCGGTCGGTGAGGTAGCGCAGCGGGCGGATCGTGCGCGCCGCCGCGTACACCACGAGGGGCGCGCCGAACGCGAGCTGGCGTGCGGCCTCGTCGCTGTCGAGCGCGGCGAGGGCGAGGCCGACGGCGACCGTCGCCCAGCGGACGGCGATGACGAGCGGGCCGAACGACGCCAGCAGGTCGGCCCTGGGCCGAGGCGAGGGCTGCGCGTGGAGGGCTGAGGTCGAGGCGAGACCCGCGATGGAACCGATGGTAGGTGAGCTACCTTCGGCGACCGTGCTCCTCGTGGGGCTGACCGGCGGCATCGGCTCCGGCAAGTCGACCGTGTCCTCGATGCTCGCCGCCCGCGGCGCAGTGATCGTCGACGCCGACGCCATCGTGCGCGAGGTGCAGGCCGTGGGCGGGCCCGCGTACGGGGGGATCGTGGAGCGGTTCGGGCCTGGTGTGGTGGCTGCGGACGGGTCGCTCGACCGGGCCGCGCTGGCGGCGCTGGTGTTCGCCGATGCGGCTGCCAGGGCCGACCTGGGGGCGTTGACGTACCCGCACGTGGGCGCGGCGATGGCTGCTCGGGTGGCCGAGGCGGGGGCTGCCGACCCGTCCGCGATCGTCGTGCTCGACATCCCCTTGCTGGCGGAGCGGGGTGGCCGTGACGCGTACGGGGTCGCCGCGGTCATCGTCGTGGACTGCCCGGTCGACGAGGCGGTGCGGCGGCTGGTGGCGGCGCGGGGGTTCTCCGAGGCCGACGCCCGGGCCCGGGTGGAGGCGCAGGCTTCCCGTGAGCAGCGGCTGGCGCTGGCCGACTACGTGATCGACAACGGCGAGCCGCTGGAGGCATTGGAGCCGCAGGTGGAGGCGTGCTGGGCGTGGCTGCTCGGGTTGCGGGAGGCTGGGCATTCGGGCTGAGCAGTTTTGGGCGCGCTCAGCCCCGAATGCGGGCTTGAGCGCGCCCAAAACGATGACCCTGGGGCCGGCGGAGTTGTTGTCACACCCTCTCCCTACACTCGGGGCGTGCCCACGCAGACGGTGCAGCCGTTCGAGGTCGTAGCCGACTACTCGCCCGCTGGCGACCAGCCCAAAGCCATCGCCGCCCTGTCCGAGGGCATCGAGCGGGGCGACCGGTTCCAGACGCTGCTCGGCATCACCGGCTCGGGCAAGAGCGCCACGATCGCCTGGACCATCGAGCAGGTCCAGAGGCCGACGCTCATCATCGCCCCCAACAAGTCGCTGGCCGCCCAGCTGGCGAGCGAGATGCGCGAGTTCTTCCCGAAGAACCGCGTCGAGTACTTCGTCTCCTACTACGACTACTACCAGCCCGAGGCCTACCTCCCGAGCTCCGACACCTACATCGAGAAGGACTCGTCGATCAACGACGAGATCGACCGGCTCCGCCACGCCACCACCTCCGCGCTGCTGCACCGGCGGGACGTGATCGTGGTCGCCTCGGTGTCGTGCATCTACGGCCTCGGCTCGCCCGAGGAGTACGCCAAGCAGGTCCTGTTCCTGCGGGTGGGCGACACGCTCGATCAGCGGTCGATCCTACGCCAGCTCGTCGAAATGAACTACGAGCGCAACGACCAGAACCTCGTGCGGTCGAAGTTCCGCGTGCGCGGCGACACGATCGAGTTGCATCCGGCCTACGAGGAGTTCGCGTACCGCGTCGAGATGTTCGGCGACGACATCGAGCGCATCTCGCGGGTCGACACGCTCACGGGCGAGAGCCTTGGCGACTTCGGCGAGATCACGGTCTTCCCCGCCACGCACTACGTCGCCAGCGAGGAGCGGTTGCGCGTCGCCATCGGGCGCATCGAGCACGAGCTGCAGGAGCGGCTGGCGTGGTTCGAGTCGCAGGGCAAGCTGCTCGAGGCGCAGCGGTTGCGCATGCGCACGCAGTACGACCTGGAGATGATCCAGGAGGTCGGCTACTGCAACGGCATCGAGAACTACTCGGCGCCCATCGACGGCCGGACGCGCGGCGAGCCGCCCAACACGCTCATCGACTTCTTCCCGAAGGACTACCTGCTCGTCGTCGACGAGTCGCACGTCACCGTGCCGCAGCTGCACGGCCAGTACGAGGGCGACCGGTCGCGCAAGGAAACGCTCGTCGACCACGGGTTCCGCCTGCCGTCCGCCGCCGACAACCGGCCGCTGCGCTTCGACGAGTTCTACGAGCGCATCAACCAGTGCGTGTTCCTGTCGGCCACGCCGTCGGCCTACGAATTGCAGCAGTCGACGCAGGTGGTCGAGCAGATCGTGCGGCCCACCGGGCTCGTCGACCCCGAGGTGATCGTGAAGCCCACCAAGGGCCAGATCGACGACCTGATCGACGAGATCGGCAAGCGGGTGGCGAACGACCAGCGGGTGCTCGTCACCACGCTCACCAAGAAGATGTCCGAGGACCTCACCGACTATCTCCTGGAGATGGGCGTGAAGGTGCGGTACCTCCACTCCGAGATCGACACGCTCGAGCGCATCGAGATCCTCCGCGACCTGCGGCTCGGCGAGTTCGACGTGCTCGTCGGCATCAACCTGCTGCGCGAGGGGCTCGACCTGCCCGAGGTCTCGCTGGTGGCGATCCTCGACGCCGACAAGGAAGGCTTCCTGCGGTCGGAGACGTCGCTGATCCAGACCACCGGGCGGGCGGCGCGCAACGTCGACGGCCAGGTGATCATGTACGCCGACACCGTCACCGACTCGATGAAGCGAGCCATCTCCGAGACGCAGCGTCGCCGCATGGTGCAGCAGCAGTACAACGAGGAGCACGGCATCGACCCGCAGACGATCCGCAAGGCCGTGTCCGACATCCTCTTGCTGGTGGGACGAGGCCGGGGCGAGGGCGGCGCACCGATTCCGGGATCCGACCGCCGGTCCCGCAGGCGCGACCGCATGGCGTTGGACGTGGTGAACCTGCCGAAGGACGAGCTCGAACGCCTGATCCGCACGCTGGAGGAGGAGATGCACGAGGCATCGGCCGACTTGCGGTTCGAGTACGCGGCCAAGCTGCGCGACGAGATCAACGACCTCAAGCGCGAGCTGCGCGACGCCAAGGTGTGATGCCTCTGGTGGATCCCGCACCGTGCTGATCGAGCTCCGCACGTTCCGCTTGGCGGCGGGCGTCGACGAAGCCACGTTCCTGCGCGCCGACGCGCAGGTTCAAGCCTGGTTGTCGAGCCGCGCGAGCTTTGTGCGTCGCACCACCGCCCGCGGCGGCTACGACGACCGGTGGCTCGCGCTCACGTTCTGGGACGACACCGCGCATGCGGACGCGTCAGAGGTACGCGAGCACGGGGCCGCCGCCGCGTTCGACGCGCTCGTCGACCCGGGGAGCGTGCGCATCGAGCGGTTCGAGTCGCTCGGTTCGTAGGGATGTTCGAGGTGGAGTCCGCAGCACGCAACACGCTGCGCCCGTCGTCAGGCTAGGTCGGCCGTCCAATGCCGGCTCGGAGACGGGCGCCTGGTGATGGGGCCAGATCCGTCGTCGGTACGGGGCGACTCCAGCTCGTGGACCACCGTAGGGCTCCTCCACTGCTTGTCGCCGCCGTGCTCGCTCACCACCCAGTAGAACTCGACGCGGTAGCCGAGCAGCCAGCTGCCGCTCGGCACCTTCGATGTGGTCGAGAAGCCCGGATGATCGTTGAAGCGGATCGAGTTGGCATTCCCGTGATGTTCTCGTTCTCGTAGTCCGGGCCGTGCGGTTCGTCCCACGCAAAGTCGTCGTCGAGCGCCTTGTCGGCCCAGCCGTTCGGATCCGGCTGGACGAACGCCTACCTACTGCTGCACGAGCATCACCGGGTTGCCCTCCGGGTCGGTGATGCCGGCGAGGGTGGGGCCCCCGGGGATGTCGAGCGGTTCCATCACCACCGCGCCGCCGAGCTCGACCGCACGCGCCAACGAAGCGCGCAGGTCGCGCACCTGGATGTAGAGGTTCACGCCGCTGCGGTCGGACCGGCGGATGTGGCCGGCGGGGCCGGGCTCGGGGCCGCCGACGCCTGCCGGGATGTCCATGATGAGGCCGTTGTCCTCGCCGATGCGCCAGTTGAACAGCCCGCCGTAGAACGCCCGCAGCACCTCGGGGTCGCGGGCCTCGATCTCCCAGTGGACGACCGGGCGGGGCCAGTCAGGCAGCTCGTCGGGCACGGTGCCGAGCGTAGGGCGACCAGGGCGTTTGTTACCGCTCAGTAGGACCGAGCGCCGGTAGCGGCGAATCACAATCCATGCCCCCCTTCCCCCGTCGCGTTCGCGCGCTCGTAGCCACCGCCGTCGCCGCCGGCATCGCCGCAAGCGGCATGACGGCCGCGACGCCAGCAGCCGGCACCACCAGGCCGGGTGTGGCACCGGTCGTGCTCACCGGAGCGCAGCTGCCCACGTGGTCCCGCGTCTCTGCCACGGGCACGCCGGCGCAGCCGCCGAACCCGCTCGACACGGTCAGGGACGCGCACCACGGCACGCTCGTCGTGCCACCCGATCCCGTCGGTCGCACCGGCGTCCCGGTGGGGGATGTCGCCGCCTTCCGCTGGGACGCCGAGCACGCGCACTGGAACGAGGTGCCGGTGCAGGTCGACGAGCGGTTCCCGTACTTCCTCGCCAACTACCGCTCGGACTTCGGCATGTACTCGCAGACGGACGTCGAGTTGACGTACGCGTGGACCGACGAGCGCTGGAACCGCACCGCGGGCACGTGCCAGACCGAGCACCCCGCCGGCACGCTCCACACGCCTGCCATGCCCGACCCCGTGCCGACGCTGGACGACGACGACGAGATCGTGTTCATGGCGTCGGACGCCGGCGACCGGGCGCCCGACGACGCGTTCGGTCCTCCTGACACCGCTCTCGCCCGCCACGAGATCGCCGTCGCCGACCCGCTCGCGCCCGCCGCCACCCGCTTCGTGTACCTCTTCCTCAAGCCGGGCCAGGGCAGCGGCTTCGACGCGACGAACGGCTACGTCAGCTACGAGCGCGACGCCAACGCGGACGAGTGGATCGACCGCGACAGCTTCGCCGACGACGACCCGGAGAAGCTCGGGTCGAGCAACACGGGCTACGGCCCGAACGTCGGCGGCACCGTGTGCGACCCGGCGACGGGGCTTCCCGTGCGCACGTCCACCGATCGCTTCCCGCGCGATGGCCTCACCGTCACCACGGACACCTACAAGTGGCGCGCCAGCGGCCGTTGGATGGTGCGCGGTCTCCAGATCGCGCCGCCCGGCCAAGAAGGCACCGGCGTGTACGGCCCCGATCTCGTCGACCGGTGGAAGGGCAGGGCGTTCCAGCAGAGCCCCGACTCGTCGATCTCGGTGGTCGGCTTCGAGGACGAGCAGGTGAACTGGGAGGCGAACGCCGCGCTGCTCGGGGAGAAGACCGGTCCGGTACGCGCCATCAGGGAGACGTGGGGTGCTGACTCGGGCACCAACGTCACCAAGACCGAGACCTTCTACCGCGACGCGATCGTGTACCGCTACCGCTTGCGTGTGCATCCGATCCCGCCGGACGGCATCTACACGTCGTGGGACTACAACGCCGGCGTGGCCGCGCGCTACTACACGCCGCTGAAGCCGGACGGTGTCGCCGTCGACGGCCTGAACGACGACATCGGCAACGTCGACGGCGTTGGCAACTTCCCAGCGTTCTTCGACGCGCCGGACCCGACCCACAACGTGCCGGCAACCATCCTCACGTGGGAGCAGGTGTCGGGCGCGTCTGACAGCGGCTCGCTCGTGTACGTGCTCGAGAACAAGGGGCCCACGTCGCTCACCGAGCCCGCCGTCGTGCCCTACTACCGCGACGACAAGTGCTTCGACGACGGCACCGGCGACAACCCTGTCGCCCGCCCGTGGCCAGGCGAGGCGACCACGGACAGCCGCGTACAGGACGGCTACGCGGCGGCCGCAGGCCAGCCCTACGCCACGCTCACGTGCGACCAGAAGCAAGGCGCGTGGGGCAGCCATGGCGTCCACTTCTTCGCCACGAGCGACACCGACAACGCGTTCGTGAACGCGCCCGTCCCGGTGAACGAGGTCGACGCGCAGCAGTGGCAGTTCGCCGTACCGACGGCCTCGCCCACGAACGTCGGCGACGCGTACTCGCTCGAGGTGCGCGCCCCGCTGGTGGCGACGGCGCTGGTGCAGGCCAGCACGCCGCAGCCGCCGGGAGCCCGCGGTCGAGGGCCCAGGCGTTGACCGCCTGACTGCAAACTCGCGCAAGTTCGGTCTCGTGGACCTAGCGTCACGCGCATGCGGCGATGGCTGGTTCCCGGCGTGCTGCTGCTCGCCGCCTACCTCAACCTGTCGTTGCTGATGTCGCCGCGCGGCTTCCTCGGCACCGACACCGGCGGCAAGGTGGCGACGCTGCGCGCCATGGATCGCTGCAACTGCCTCGACCCCGATGTCGGCTACTGGGCCGAGCGGTGGGACCCCGACGGCACGCTGCACCCGCTGCACTACGCGGTGCGCGTCGACAAGGGGGACGGCAAGGTCGGGGGGGCGGCCCGGTGGGTCGACGTCACCACGCTGCCGATGCTGTTCGCCGCGTACCCGCTGTACGAGCTCGGCGGCTACCGCGCTGCGCTGCTGTTGCCGATGGCCGGCGCGATCGCGGCTGCGCTGGCGGCGATGGCGCTCGTCCGGCGGGTGGCGTGGGGCGCGGGCGCGACCGCGTACTGGTTTGCCGGCCTCGCATCACCACTCACGATCTATGCGCTCGACTTCTGGGAGCACACCATCGGTGTCGCGCTCGTCGCGTGGGCGGCGGTGCTGCTGTGGGACTTCGTCGACGACCGCGCCCAGCACGCGTGGCCGGCCGCGCTCGCAGCGCTCTCGCTCG
>Ga0299907_10000680_pt1 | contig 17477 bp, 18 predicted proteins | sample RVTome_16_FD_198680 | JGI IMG/M metagenome (GOLD analysis project Ga0299907, IMG submission 198680) | Soil microbial communities from uranium-contaminated site in the Upper Colorado River Basin, Wyoming, United States - RVT152D67 (version 2) ...
ACAGGTGATACGAGAGGAGACCGGTCGAGAAATCGAAGAGGTGTTCTTGGAGGTGGACTGGGACCCTCTGGGGTCGGCCTCGATCGCCCAGGCACACGCCGCACGGCTCCGCGACGGACGTGCGGTGGTGGTGAAAGTGAGACGGCCCGGTCTGAAAGAGCAAGTGGCACGAGACCTGGCCATTGCCCGCTGGCTGGCCAGGACCGCGGAGCGCCGCACTACCTGGGGGGCCCACTACCAGGTCACGTCACTCGTCGAGGAGTTCTCAGACGTGCTCCACGGTGAGCTGGATTTCCGGGTCGAGGCTCGTCACGCCGTCGAGGCCGGGGTTGTCATCGCCCGTCAACCTCGCATAGTCGCCCCCCACATCAACGACCCCCTGACATCCGAGCGAATGCTGGTGATGGAGCGTCTGCCCGGCGTCCCTCTGTCGGCCGAGACTTCTGCGATTGAGCCGACTCACGGGCGGTTGCTCGCCGATGCCCTCTGTATGTCCCAGGTCCAGGCCATGCTGAAAGGGGAGAGATTCCATGGCGACCCTCACCCGGGCAATGTCCTGGTCCTCGACAATGGCGACCTCGGTCTCATCGATTTCGGCATCGCGGGGCGTCTGGACACATTCGAGAGAGCGTCGGTGTTTCAGATGTTGGTCGCCATCAAACTGCAGCAGCCTTCGTTGCTCTACGAGGCCATGGTCTCGATCGGCGCAGTCAGCCCGACCCAGGATCCGAATGAGATCGAAAGAGCACTTGCCCAGTTTCTCGCCGCCGATGTCAGCTCTGGGCTCCCTTCTCCGGACGCTCTCACCGATCTGCTCGCACTGACGAACAAGCTCCAGATGAAGCTTCCCCGGTCGACCACCACGATGTTCCGCGCCCTGGCGACCCTCGCCGGGACGGTCGAACAACTGTCACCGGACTACCCGCTGATCGATGTGATAGCTGACGTCGGAGGCGCCGAGTTTCGGGAGCGGATGCTGCCCGGATCGGTATCCGAGTTGGTTCAGCAGGAGTGGGCTCAGCTCGGCCCACTCCTGAGTCGTGCCCCTCGTCACATGGATCGGATCGCCACGCTTCTCGAGCACGGCCGTCTCACGACGCGACTGAGACTCTTCACCGACGTTCACGAGGTCCGCGTGCTGGAGCGTCTGGTCAACCGCATCGTGCTGGCGCTTCTCAGCATCGGAGTTGGCGCTGTCTCGGTCTTGCTGCTCAGAACCGAAGGTGGCCCAGCGCTGGCGGCGATCGGTGTCGACCTGTATGAGGTACTCGGCTGGATCGGCCTCGCCTTGGCGGTGATCCTCCTGATGAGGGTGCTTCTCGCAGTGCTTCGCGCCGACGAGGAGACCGCATGAGAATCGAAGATCTGGTGGTCACCAACTCGATTGGGCGATAATCCGGGTATGGACATCACCCAGGAGCAAATCGAGAAGCTCGAAGCGGCGCTCGCCCGCTTCGAAGAGCTCGACCCTGCCGACGTGCCCGAGCCCGCCGCCGAGCTGGCCAACCTCCTCGGCGCCCTGCTCGAGGAATCGGAGCCGTCCTGACTAGAAGGCGTCTCGACGCCGAGATCGTCCGGCGCGAGCTCGCCGTCAGCCGCACGGAGGCACAACGGCTCATCTCGGAGTCCAAGGTCCTGGTCGGAGGTATGCCCACCCCGAAGCCGGCTTCCCTCGTCTCAGCCGACACGCCGATCACTTTGGTCTCCGACGAGCGACGGTGGGTTTCCCGCGGGGCGCTCAAGTTGCTAGCCGCCCTCGACGCCTTCCCGGTGGACCCGACCGGGAAGGTCGTCCTCGATGTCGGGGCCTCGACCGGGGGGTTCACCGAGGTGGCCCTGGAGCGGGGTGCGCGATCAGTGACAGCAATCGATGTCGGGCGGGCCCAGCTCCACGAGCATCTCCGCAACGACCCGAGAGTCGTGTCGCTAGAGCGGACCAATTTCCGACTGGTCGATCCTCGCCGACTCGACGGCCCCTATCCGGTCATCGTTGCCGATCTCTCATTCATCTCATTGTGCGCCGTCGCAGGGAAGCTCGAGGAAGTCGCCGCCGAAGGGGCGGATCTGGTGCTCCTGGTGAAGCCGCAGTTCGAGGCGGGAAAGGGCAACGTGGGGCACGGCGGCGTCGTCCGTGACCACGAAGTGCGGGAACGTGCCGTTCGCAAAGTGATCGTGTGCCTCGGGGAAGCCGGTCTTGGCGCACGCGGCATCATCCGCTCACCGATCGAAGGACGTGACGGCAACGTCGAGTACCTACTCTGGCTCCGCAAGGGCGACGAAGGGATCGCCCTGGAGGTGCCTGAATGAATTTCGCCCTCGAGGTACGACACGGGCCGGAGAATGCGCGGGCTTTTGCCGAGAAGCTGAGGACGGCCATCGACTCGGCCGGGGGCAAGGTGGTCGAAGACGATGGGGAGAAGCCAGACCTCGTCATCGCGGTCGGAGGCGACGGGACAGTCCTAGCCGCGGCGCAACGAGCCCTCGCCAACGACGTTCCCGTCCTCGGCTTCAACCTCGGCACGATGGGCTTCCTGGCAGAGGCCGAGCCGGACGACCTCGACCACGTGATCACCCGGCTGCTTGGCGGCGACTATGAGGTGTCGGAGCGAATGACGGTCAAGGCGACGGTGGATGGCACGTCGGCCACGGGTGTGAACGATGTCGTAGTCGAGAAAGTCGACAGCCAACGGCTAATCCATCTCGATGTCTCGGTCGACGACGAGCACTTCCTCACCTATCGCGCCGATGGGCTGATCGTGGCGACTCCTACCGGATCGACCGCCTACTCATTCTCCGCCCGGGGCCCTCTCGTCGACCCGGTGCTCAGCGCATTGATCCTCACCCCGGTTGCGGCACATTCCTTGTTCGACCGAACCCTCGTCATTCCTGCGAGCAGCCGGCTGTCGATCGTGGTGGGCAGGGACCGCCCGGTCAAGGTGACCGTAGACAAGATCGACATGGGCCATCTCGGCGCGGGCCGGACTGTCGAGATCGAGCAGGGTGAGCGCCCGGTGCGTTTCGCCCGGTTCCGCCCGCGGCCTTTCCCTCGGCTGATCACCGACAAGTTCGGTCTCGACCGATGATCCACCACCTGCGGGTGGCCAACCTCGGGGTCCTCGAGGAAGCATCGATCGATCCCGGGCCGGGCTTCACTGTCATCACCGGCGAGACAGGTGCAGGAAAGACAATGCTTCTCGGAGCCCTACGCCTGCTGACGGGGGAGAAGGCCAAGACGAGTGCGGTTGGCCCCTTTGGCGAGGAGGCCATGGCCGAGGGTTTGTTCAGTGGCCCCGACGGTGAGATCGGCGCCACCCGCGTGGTCCCCCGGGTAGCCAGGAGCCGGGCATATCTCAATGGGGCGCTCGCCGCTTCGGGTGCCCTCGAGGAGAGGATTGGCGACCTGGTGGAGATCGTCGGCCAACACGACCGGCTCCTCCTGCAGAGGAGCCAGACGGTCCTCGGTCTCGTCGACGCCATGCTGGATGGTCCAGGGTCGAAGACGAGGGACCGGTACACCGAAGCCTGGGCCCGATATCGATCCGCAGTCGAGGACCAGCGTCGCCTCGGAGGCGATCGGACGGCCCTGGAGCGAGAGCTCGACCTGCTCCGCTATCAGGCCGGTGAGATCGCAAGTGCCGGGCTGCAGGCAGGCGACGACCTCCGCTTCGAGTCGATGGCGGCGAGGCTCAGAAACACTGAGGCCGTGCGGGAAAACTTGACAGCCGCAACCGACGAGTTGGAGCGACTGGCCGATAGCTCCGGTGAAGTGGTGGCCAGGTTGAGAAAGCTCGCAGTCATCGACCCGGGAATGGGAGATCCGATGACTACGGCCGAGGGCCTGGACGCGGTCGCCCACGACCTGCTCCGGGACCTCCATGCGCTGGCCGACACCGCATTCGAGGATCCGGCGGCCCTGGAGACCATCGAGCAGCGGCTAACCGCGCTGGGGGAGCTGAAGCGGAAGTACGGCCGGACTCTGGACGAGGTCCTGGAATTCGGTGCCGATGCCGCTCGCCGCGCCTCAGAGCTGGAGAAACTGATCGAAAAGGCATCGACCATCGACGATCTGCTGCAACGGTCGGAATCCGAGCTGGCCAGGATCGGAGCCGATCTGAGCACGGCCCGGCTTGAGGCGGCACAGGAGATCGCGGAGGGGACCCGTCTTCACCTCGGCGCCCTCGGTCTTCCCGAGGCGTCCGTCAGCATCACGATCGAGCCCGTCGAGCCCGGCCCGAGCGGCACCGATAAGCTCGAGATCCTGTTCGCCTCGGACGACCGGCTCGCCTCCGGGCGTATCCAGGAGATCGCTTCCGGAGGGGAGTTGTCGAGGTTGATGCTCGCCCTTCGGCTCGCCACCCGTGCCGAGGGGGCCGGAACCATGGTGTTCGACGAGATCGACGCCGGCGTCGGGGGAGCAACCGCCCTCGCCCTCGGGCGCAAAATCGCCGACCTGGCAGGAACCTGCCAGGTGCTCTGCGTCACCCATCTCCCGCAGGTCGCCGCCCACGCGGACGATCACTTCGTCATCGAGCGTGACGGGCCTCGGGCATCGGTGCGAAAGGTCGATGGGGAAGGTCGGCTCACCGAGCTGTCCCGGATGCTGGCCGGCCTCCCTGAGAGTGATCACGGCCGCGAGGCCGCCGCCGAGCTCCTGGAAGGCGCCCGCTCTCGATGATGCTGGCCCGGAGCCTGATCGGTGCTACATTGGCATCCCGTCATGGACGGGCCACTTTTCACCTCAGAATCCACCAGCCAGCATCCCTCTGAGGAGACCGACGGCCCACCGACTCCTACTAAGTTCGTGTTCGTTACGGGCGGCGTCGTCTCCAGTCTGGGCAAAGGGATCGCCGCTTCATCGCTGGGACGTCTGCTCAAGTCGCGTGGCCTTCGCGTCGTGAACCAGAAACTCGACCCCTACATCAACGTCGACCCGGGCACGATGAACCCCTTCCAGCACGGAGAGGTATTCGTGACCGATGACGGTGGGGAGACCGACCTGGACCTCGGTCACTACGAGAGGTTCACGGGTGAGAACCTGAAACGGACCTCCAACGTCACCTCCGGGTCCGTCTATCTGTCCGTGATCCAGAAGGAGCGCCGTGGGGATTATCTCGGGGACACAGTCCAGGTGATCCCGCACATCACCAACGAGATCAAGGATCGGATACGACGGGTCGGCGAGCAGGATGTCGATGTCGTCATCACCGAAGTCGGAGGCACTGTCGGTGACATCGAGAGCCTTCCCTTCCTCGAGGCAATCCGCCAGTTCGGGAATGACGTAGGGCGGGAGAACGTCATGTTCGTCCACGTCACCCTCGTGCCATACATCGCCACCTCGGAGGAGCTGAAGACCAAGCCGACCCAGCATTCCGTCGCCGAGCTGCGAAGCAAGGGGATCACCCCGGACGTAATAATCGTGCGCTCGGATCGGGAGATCGACGAGGGCGTCAGGAAGAAGATCAGCCTGTTCTGTGACGTCCAGCCACGAGCCGTGATCGCCGCACCGGATGCCCGGGACATCTACGAGGTGCCGCTCATCCTCCACGACGGTGGACTCGATGCCGTCGTCTGCGACCGGCTGGGCCTGGTCACCGGCCCACCGAACCTCGATAGCTGGCGCTCGATGGTGGAGAAGGCGCTGTCCGCCACCCAGACGATCCGGATCGGGATAGTCGGCAAATACGTGGGCCTGCCCGACGCCTACCTCTCTGTTGCCGAGGCCTTGCGTCACGCTGCCGCCGGCCAGGGTCTCGGGCTCGACCTGGTCTGGGTTCCGAGCGACGAGCTGACCGGCTTGCTGGCGGACCCGTACCTCGAGGACCTGGATGGCATCGTCATCCCCGGCGGCTTCGGCTATCGAGGTGTCGAGGGCAAGGTGCAGGCGATCCGGTTCGCCCGGGAGAATCAGGTGCCCCTGCTCGGCCTCTGTCTCGGATTGCAGTGCTCGGTGATCGAGTTCGGGCGAAATGTCCTCGGTCTGACCGATGCCAACAGCACCGAGTTCGACCCCTCGACGCCACATCCGGTGATCGACTTGATGGCCAGCCAGGAGGACGTCGAGGAGAAGGGTGGCACGATGCGTCTCGGTCTCTATGCCGCCAAGCTCGCCGAGGGCTCGAAGACGAGGGAGCTCTACGGCCGGGAGTTGGTCTACGAGAGGCACCGGCATCGGTGGGAGGTCAACAACCGTTACCGAAAGGACCTGGAGAATGCTGGGATGAGGTTGTCCGGCCTGTCACCCGACGACAATCTCGTCGAGTACATCGAGCTCGTCGACCACCCCTACTTCGTCGGCACCCAGGCGCATCCCGAGTTCCGGTCCCGGCCCGACACGCCGCACCCGCTCTTCATCGGGCTGGTCCGCGCCGCGGCGACGAGAGGCGACCAGTTGGTGGTGCTGCCGGAACCGGTGGATCTGACCATCGATTGAGGCACGGCCCGCTTCGGGCCGATAGCCTCCCGGCAATGGTGCCAAGCGTCAGGGAGGACGTGTCTTGATCGTCGGCGTGCCCAAGGAAATCAAGACCGAAGAGCACCGTGTGGCCATCACGCCGGTAGGAACCCGAGAGCTGACCGAACGTGGCCACACCGTCCTCATCGAGAAGGGCGCCGGGGAGGGGTCGTCCATCGTCGACGATGAATTCGAGGCGCAGGGGGCCACCATCGTGCCCAACGCGGGCGAGGTCTTCGCAGGAGCCGAGATGATCCTCAAGGTCAAGGAGCCTCAGGGCTCCGAGATCGAGTTGTTCCGACCGGGCCAGATCCTGTTCACCTACCTGCATCTCGCCGCCTACCCGCAGATGGCGGCGGCACTGCTGGATCGGGATGTCGTCGCCATCGCATACGAGACGGTGCAGCTCGCCGATCGTTCGCTGCCCCTACTCGCTCCAATGTCCGAGATCGCAGGGCGCATGGCGACTCAGGTGGGCGGCTACTTCCTGGGGAAGACAGAAGGGGGGAGGGGGGTGCTCCTCGGCGGTGTCACCGGCGTCAGGTCGGGCAAGGTGGTGGTGATTGGCGGAGGTATCGCCGGCTCGAACGCCGCCGTCATCGCAGTGGGGATGCAGGCCGACGTCGTCGTGCTCGACACCGACATCGCCAAGCTGCGCGCCCTGGACTCGCTCTACCTGGGCCGGGTCAGGACCCTTCATTCGAATCGGCTCACGCTCGAGGAGGAGGTGCTCGACGCCGACGTGGTGATAGGCACTGTCCTCGTCCCCGGGGCGTCGGCCCCGAAGTTGGTCACCGAAGACATGGTCCGGGCGATGAAACGGGGGGCCGTGCTCGTCGACGTCGCCATCGATCAGGGGGGATGCTTCGCCACCTCCCGCGAGACGACCCACACCGACCCGGTGTACCTGGTTCACGATGTCGTCCACTACGCCGTGGGGAACATCCCCGGCGCCGTTCCGAACACCTCCACCTACGCGCTCACCAATGCCACGCTGCGATACGCAGTCAGCCTGGCCAGCGCCGGCGTCTCCGGAGCCGTCGAGCGATACCCGGAGCTCGAGGGCGGGATCAACGTGGTGGGCAGGTCGGTTTGCCATCCGGCAGTGGCCGAGAGCCTGGGGGTCGCACATGTGCCGCCACGAGAGGCACTCGCCGCGGTTTGAGCCCGGGCGCGCTGACACTTCCCGAAGCTATCGAGGAATACCTCCTCGCCCTCGACGTGGAACGCGGCCTGTCTGGCAACACCATCGAGGCCTACAGACGGGATCTCGCCCAGTATCTCGACTTCCTCCACGGCACCGAGCCTGACCAGTCCGCGGTGGAGCGATATGTTGCTCACCTTCGGGGCAAGGACCTGGCGTCATCCACCGTCGGCCGGAAGCTCGCTGCGATACGGGGCTTGCATCGCTTCCTCGTCATCGAAGGCTTGCGGCAGACCGATCCCACCCTCCTTCTCGAATCGCCCCGTCGCCCTGAACCGTTCCCCAAGGCGCTCACCATCGACGAGGCCATCCATCTGGTCGAGGCACCGGACATCGCCACCATCAAAGGTCGTCGTGACTCCGCCCTGCTCGAGTTCCTCTACGCCACGGGGGCGCGTGTCTCCGAGGCGGTGGGGGTGGACATCGGCCATATCGATCTCGAGGACAAGGTCGTCATCGTGACCGGAAAGGGCGCCAAGCAGAGGCTGGTGCCGATCGGTGGCAAGGCGGTGACCGCGGTCGCTCGATGGCTCCCGGACCGGCTGAACCTGGTCAGGGGGTCGCAGGGGGGGGATCCGCTCTTCCTGAACCTGAGAGGCCGGCGCCTCAGCCGCCAGGGGATGTTCGATGTGGTCCGGGCCAACGCCCGGAAGGCGGGCATCCAGCAGGAGAAGGTCTCACCTCACGTGCTCAGACACTCGGCAGCGACACACATGGTGGAGGCGGGAGCCGACCTCCGGACCGTACAAGAGATCCTGGGCCACGCTACGATTTCGACAACCCAGATCTACACGAAGGTAAGTCCTGCCCATCTCGTCGAGATCTACGTCCAGGCCCACCCGAGGAGCAAATGACCACGTTGGACATCGCCGGTGCCGAGAAGGCCCTGCGCAAGGAGCGCGCTCATCTCGTCCATCAATTGGACGAGCTCGGCGCGGCCGAAACAGGGGATCTCCGCTCCGATATCGACTTCGGCGGGAGCTTCGCCGATGCCGCGGCCGTAACCGCCGAGCGCACCGAGGTCCTCGGTGTGGTCGACTCACTGGTGGCTCAGCTGGTCAATGTCGACCAGGCTATCGGCAAGATCGCAGCCGGCACCTACGGGATCTGCGAGGACTGCGGCAAGGCGATACCGGCGGCGCGTCTCGAGGCGCGACCCGAGTCGGTGCGTTGCGTCGAATGCAAGGCCAAGGCGGCCGGTCACTAGAAGCGTGCCGGGCTCGCTGGGACATCTGACCCGTCGGTTCTTCGATGTCCTGTTCTCCACCCCCTTGGACGCAGCCGAGCGCGCAGCTGTGGAAGGCTGGCTGGACGGTGGACAGGCCTGGGTGTTCTTCTCACAGCCGGATCCCGACCAGCGACACGGTTTCCATGCCGCCCTTGTCGCCATCGCCGGCGGCGGCAAGCTCGACGTCGTTCGAGCCGCCCTGCTCCACGATGTCGGCAAGAGACACGCTCGCCTCGGTGTCTTCGGTAGGGCTTTTGCCTCAATGGCGATCCGTCTCGGCCTTCCCCTGACCAGACGCTGGCGCTTGTATCGAGACCATGGCGAGACTGCTGCCTGGGAGCTGGAGGGATTGGGCTGCGAGGGGGTGATCGTCGACTTCGCCCGCCACCACCATGGCGGTAGGCCACTCGATATCCCTGCGGTCACCTGGGACCTGCTGCAACTGGCGGACCAGCCGCCAAAGACCGGCGCCACACCCGGGGCCGAATAACCTGAGGCGGCTGATGACCTTTCATGTCAAGACGACGGTTTTCGAGGGGCCCCTGGACCTCCTGCTCCAGCTGATCACAAAACACCAGGTGGAGGTCGCCGCAGTGGGTCTCACCGAGGTGGTCGGGGAGTACGTGGCCTTTATCGACGATATGAAGGACCTCGATCTGGAGGTCACCTCGGAGTTCCTGCTGATCGCAGCGACCCTGATCCAACTCAAGGCCCAGTCGCTTCTCCCAACCAGGGGTGTCTTCGATCTGGACGAGGAGCTCGCCCTCATCGAGGAGCGTGATCGGCTCCTTTCGCGTCTTCTGGTGTGCGTGACATTCAAGGATGTGGCGGCTGTGCTGCAACGACGTCTTCAGGAGGCGAACCGCTTCGTCCCCCGGACCAGTGGAGTCGACCAGCCCATCGCACCCCGACCCTCTGACCTCGTCGTGCCGATCGATGTCGACGGGCTGGCCACTCTCGCCTTCCGGGTCTTCTCCCGAGAAGGAGCCGAGCCCGACCTCGACCATCTGGACCTCGACCTTCCCTCGGTCGAGGCGGCGATCCAGGAGATCAGGGCGCGGGTGACCGATGAGACCATGTCCACCTTCGACGAGCTGACCGCCCGATGCACTCGGACCGTCGAGGTGGCTGCGTACTTCCTGGCCCTGCTGGAGCTGGCCCGATGGGGCCTCATCGAGGTGTCCCAGGATGATTGGCTGTCCGAGATCGTGGTCAGACATCGGGGCGAGGGCGCGGTGGATCTCGATTCGGAGTGGGCGTCGTGAGGGAGGTCGCAGCCGTCGAAGCGGTCCTCTTCGTCACCGAGGCGCCAGTGCCTATCGGCGAATTGGCCGAGGTCCTCGAGCTGCCCAAGACGAGAGTCGAAGAGCTGCTCGACGAGCTGGGCCGGGAACTGGAGGCCCGTGAGAGCGGTCTGCTGCTGCGTCAGGTGGCCGGTGGGTGGAGGCTCTACACCCACCCGGACGCCTATCCGTTCCTGGAGCGCTTCTCGACGTCGGCCACTGCACGCAAGCTGTCGCCCGCCGCTCTCGAGACCCTATCCGTGATCGCCTACCGGCAACCAGTTGCCCGAAGCCAGATCAGCGAGATCAGAGGGGTCGACTCCGATTCTGCGGTGAGAACCCTGGAGCGACTCGGCCTGGTCGAGGAAAGGGAGCGTCTCAACATCCCGGGCAACCCCGCGGTGTATGTCACCACTGATCTCTTCCTGGAGAAGATGGGTCTCGAGTCACTGGCCGGTCTGCCGCCCCTGGCGGATCACATTCCGCCGGCCGACACCGTCGAATCCCTAGAGGAGACTCTTCGCCCCGGGACGACGTGAGCGATGGCGGATTCGATCCGCGTCCAGAAGGCCATCTCCGGGGCAGGGCTCATGTCGCGTCGCGCCGCCGAAGAGACAATCCGCCAGGGGAGGGTCGCCATTGACGGTAGAGAGGCGGTGCTGGGTGACCGGGTCGACGTGGCCACCCAACAGGTGTCCATCGATGGGGTGCCTATCCCGGTCAACCCCGACCTGGAGACCTATCTCCTCTACAAGCCGGCCGGGGTGATCTCCTCGGCATCCGACCCGCAGGGAAGGCGGACAGTGGTCGATCTGGTGGCCGCCGGGCGCCGTCTTTATCCGGTCGGCCGTCTCGACTACGAGTCGGAGGGACTGATCCTCCTCACCAACGACGGCGATCTGGCCAACCGCGTGACACATCCCCGATATGGGGTCGTCAAGAAGTATGTCGCCCTGGTCAAAGGGGGACCGAGCAAAGCCGAGGTGAGGCGTCTGACCGAGGGTATCGACCTCGAGGACGGCCCGGCTCGAGCCCTGTCGGCGCAGGTGGTGGGCCGGCAGGGCGACGAAACTCTGGTCGAACTCACCATGGGCGAGGGTCGTAACCGCGAGGTGCGCCGCATGTTCGAGGCAATGGGGTACGAGCTGGGCTCTCTGGTGAGGACTGCGATCGGGCCCATCGCCGATCGGACGCTGAAACCGGGGCAATCTCGCCGATTGTCCGCGGCCGAGATACGAGAGCTCCTCGCCGCCGGCACCGGGGATGGTCGATGACCGGCTTCGTGACAGTCGAGCCGGCCGCTGGGCCGATACTCGCCTCGCTACGCCCACCGGGGTCGAAGTCGCAGACCATCCGGGCCATCGTTACTTCGGCATTGGCGGAGGGCGTTTCTCGAGTCGAGCATCCGCTGGAAGCTGACGACACCCTCATCGCCCGTCGGGCGATGCAGTCCTTCGGGGTGGACATGACTGCTGACGACGGCGCATGGACGGTGAGTGGCTCCGGGGGTCGGCTCAGGGGCCCGAGCCGGCCGATTGACGCCGGCGCCTCCGGTCTGACCGCCCGGGCTGTGATCGCCCTCGCCTCCCTGGCCGACGGGCCAACGACGGTGGTCGGTCGTGATCGGCTCCCCGAGCGACCCATGGGTGGCCTGCTCGATGCCTTGAACTCCCTCGGGGTGGCGACGACGGCGGTCGACGGCCATCTCCCTGTGACGATCCACGGGACCGGCGCCCTGCCCGGGGGCACCGTCAGCGTGCACTCCAATCAGACCAGCCAATTCGCCACCGCTTTGCTCCTCGCCGCTCCCCGCGCCCGCGGGGAGCTGGTCATCACCCCGACCGGTCTCGAGGGATCGCAGCGTTACCTCGAGATGACCATCAGGACCATGGAGGAGTTCGGCGCGGTTGTCCAGCCGATCGGGGCCGGGTACCGGATCAGGCCCACGGGGTACTACGGCACTGTCGTCGTCATCGAGCCCGATGCATCAGCCGCGGTGTACCCGATGGTCGCCGCCGCCATCACTGGTGGTCGGGTCACCATCGAGGGGCTAGGAACCGAGTCCCTGCAACCTGATCTCGAGATCGCAGCAGTCCTAGGGCAGATGGGGTGCGTGGTGAGACAGACCGGCACTGCGACCACCATCGAGGCCCCGACCGATGGGCTGAACCCGATCGACATCGATCTCTCCGGATCCCCCGACGGCTCCCTGGCGGTTGCAGTGGCGGCCCTCTTCGCCGTCGGCCCGAGCCTGCTCCGCGGGCTCGGATCACTCCGGCACAAGGAATCGGACCGGCTGACCGCGCTGGCGACCGAGATCACACGGCTCGGGGCCAGCGCGACGGTCGTGGGCGATGAGCTCCACATCACGCCTGGAGCCCTCCATGCGGCGCGGGTGGAGTCCTATGGGGACCACCGGGTGGCGATGTCATTTGCCCTGGCCGGCCTTCGGGTCCCGGGGATCGAGATCTCCGATCCCGACGTCGTGGCCAAGACGTGGCCCTCTTTTTGGACCATGCTCGCCGGCATTGCCCAATCGATTGCGTGAGGAGACGACACGCCGGGCGCGCGCCGCGCTAGGTTGCGATCTACGGAGAGGACCGACCCGGTCCCACAAGCCCTCATTGTCCGAATACCCCCATAAGGACACCCTCGGGGATCGGGTCCCTCTCCGCCCACCGATATGCTCCCCGCCCGTGACCGACCTCATCGTGACACTCGACGGCCCGGCCGGCACCGGAAAGAGCACGGTGAGCAAAGAGGTGGCAGTTCGCCTCGGCGTGCCCCGTCTCGACACCGGGGCGTTCTATCGAGCGGCCGGTCTCGCCGCCATCCGAGCCGGTGTCGATCTCGCAGATCACGAGGCCGTGGCGAATGTGGTAGCCGGCATCAGCCTCGATCAGGAGGAGGGAAGGATGCTGCTCGACGGATCGGATGTCTCCCAAGAGGTCCGGAGCCAGGCCGCTACCGAGGCATCATCGGTGGTGTCCACCCACCCCGAGGTACGCGGGCTCCTCGTCGTGTACCAGAGAGAATGGGTGGCCCGGCACGACAACCGTGCCGTCGTGGAAGGCCGCGACATCGGGTCGGTCGTCTTCCCTGAGGCGACGGTGAAGGTCTATCTCGATGCCCGTCCCGAGGTCAGGGCGCAACGGCGAGCCGATCAGACCGGCAAGACTCAGGCCGGCGTCCTCGCAGAGTTGAGCGCCCGGGACGAGAGGGATTCGACACGACAGGCTTCGCCTTTGATCGTCCCCGACGGGGCGGTGGTGATCGACACATCGGACCTGGCGGTCGATGAGGTCGTCGACACCATCGTCGGGATGGCCCGCGAGGCGGCCGGCTGAGGCCTACGCGCCAAGGTCTGTTGGATCCTGGCCCCACCTACCATTCACCCATGACCATTGAGCGGGTTCTCGTTGCCGAGCCCAGGGGCTTTTGTGCCGGGGTGGACATGGCAATCAAGGCCCTGACCTGGATGACCCGCATCTTCGACGGCCCGGTGTACTGCTATCACGAGATCGTCCACAACGAATGGGTGGTGAAGGCCTTCGAAGGCGTCGGTGTCGTGTTCGTCAACGACATCGACGAGGTGCCGGAAGGGGCGCCTGTGATGCTTTCGGCGCATGGGTCAGCGCCCGAGGTTGTGGCCGGGGCCGCCTCCCGAGCTGCGGTCGTCATCGACGCCGTCTGCCCTCTGGTCACCAAGGTCCACCACGAGGTGAAGCGGATGGCCCGCGACGGCTTTGACATCATCTACGTCGGTCATGAGGGCCATGACGAGGCGGTAGGGACCGTGGCCGAGGCTCCATCGGCGATAAGGCTGGTCGAGCCGGAGACCGGTCTCGGCGAGTACGTCCCGGCCGACCCGGCCAAGGTCGCTCTCCTGGCCCAGACGACGCTTGGCGTCCACGAGTGGATGGCGGTCGTGGACGATGCCCGGGTCCGTTTCCCCGATCTGGCGATGTCACGAAAGTCCGACCTCTGCTACGCCACCACCAACCGGCAAGAGGCGGTGAAGCAACTGTCCGGGGAATGCGACCTCGTGCTGGTGGTTGGTTCGCACAACTCATCCAATACCCAGGCCCTGGTCAGGGTGGCCCGTGACCACGGGGTCAGGGCCCATCGCATCGACTCGGCCGGTGACATCGACGCCTCCTGGCTGGAAGGAGTGTCGGTGGTCGGTCTCACCGCCGGCGCCTCGGCGCCCGACCATCTGGTCCAGGAGGTGATCGACCGTCTCGCCCCAACGTCGGGATTCGAGTTGTGGTCGGCGATAGAGGAGCAGGAGTATTTCCCGCTGCCCCCCCAGCTCCGCTCGTTTGTCACCACGCTCCAGAACCTGGTCGAGGCGGGAGTCACCGCCCGTCAACCGGGAAAGGATGGCTGGCTGCAGAGGGACCGCGAGTGGACCGCCACCGAAGCCCTCGACGTCGTCAGCGCCTGATCAACCGTTTTGGCGCGCCGCGCCAGAATGAATGGCAGTGAGCAGACTTCCCGTCGTCGTCGTCGTGGGGCGCCCCAATGTGGGCAAGTCGACCCTGGTCAACCGGATCATCGGCTCCAGGTCGGCGGTCGTCGAGGAATTGTCCGGTGTCACCCGCGATCGCCGTGAGTTCGACGGCGATTGGTCGGGCCGCGATTTCGTGCTGGTCGACACCGGTGGCTGGGAGCTGAAGCCGTCGGACCAGCTCGGAATGTCGATCAGGGAACAAGCCGAGGCGGCGGTATCAGGGGCGGATGCGGTGATCTTCGTCGTGGATGGGACTGCCGAGCTCACTGATGACGACACCGGGGTGATTTCGGTCCTCAGGTCGGCCCAGATCCCGGTAGTCCTCGCCGCAAACAAGCTCGACAACGAGACGCTGGAAGGCAATGTCGACCGTCTCTGGGGCCTCGGCCTCGGAGAGCCCCACCCCATCAGTGCATACCACGGCAGGGGAGTGGGCGAGCTCCTCGACCGGGTGGTCGCCGCGCTGCCTGAACCGGCCGACGTCGATCGTGAGGACGACGTTCCCCGCGTGGCCATCGTCGGCCGCCCCAACGTGGGCAAGTCGACTCTGTTGAACAAGCTGGTCGGCGAGCGCAGGGTCATCGTCTCCGAGACGCCCGGGACCACCCGCGACCCGATCGATGTCGATGTCGAGCTGGATGGGAGCGTCTACCGGTTGATCGACACGGCGGGGATCCGCCGCAAGCCTCAGATCACGGAGGATGCCGACTTCTATGCCGTTCTCCGCGCCCGCGAGGCGTTGGAAGGGGCAGACGTCGCCCTGCTCCTCATCGACGCCACCGAGGGTGTGACCCATCAAGACCAGCGCATCGCCAGTGAAGTGGTCCAGGGCGGGGTGGGCCTGGTCGTCATCCTCAACAAATGGGACGTCCTGGACGACGAGCAAAGGGAGCTCACTGAGCGCTCGTTGCCGGATCGTTTCGGTTTTGTGGGTTGGGCGCCGGTTCTTCGCATGTCGGCACAGACTGGGGCTCGGATCCAGCGGCTGCCCGGGGCCATCGAGGCCGTGTTGGAGGGCAGGGTCACGCGTCTCCCCACCGGTCAGCTCAATCGAGCTGTCCGGAAATGGGCGGCGGCACATCCGCCACCCGTCCGCAAGGGTCGTCGCCCCAAGATCCACTACGTGGTCCAAGCCGGAACCGCCCCGCCGACCTTCGTGGTGTTCATCTCGGGCGGGACGCTGGGTGATGACTATCTGCGCTTCCTGGAGAACAGGCTCAGAGACGAAGCCGACTTCACCGGGAACCCGCTCCACATCGTTGCCCGAGCCGGCGAGCGCCGATGAGCGGCGAGTTCCTCCCCGACAGCGACCAGCCCGATGAACCGCCCGAGGAGGTCCGGGCCCCGTTCAGCTTCAAGCTGATGATCGCCCTCACGATTGCCTACCTGGGGTGGAGGCTGGTCCAAGGCATAGTCTGGGTGGTGGAGCGGCTGACCTGAGCGGCGGCGATTTCAGACTTGGAGCATCGCCGCCGCCCGGAGCAGGGCGGCCACGGTCTTGGCATCGATGATGTCGCCGTCAATCGCTCGCGAAATGGCGTCCGAGAGCGGAATGCGCTCGACTTCCAGCACCTCATCGGCCTCGAGCGCTGGGCCGGCCCGGGTCGGCCTCAGGTCACGCCCGAGATAGAGCCAGATCCGCTCGTCGGTGAACCCGGGTGTGGTCAGGATCGAGCCCAGGCCGATCAGCTCTCCAGCCTCGTGCCCGATCTCTTCAGCGAGCTCACGCCTGGCGCAGACCTCAGGGTCTTCGGGCCCGTCAAGCTTGCCCCCGGGGACCTCGAGCAGCCATCCATCGGCGGCGTATCGGTACTGACGGACGAGAAGGGCGTAGTCGACCCCATCGTCTCCGGTCTCCACCGGCAGCACGACGGCGGCACCTGGATGACGGATCATCTCGAGATCGGTCTCGTTCCCATTGGGAAGGGCGACGCGGTCGAGGGAGAGTTCGACGACCCGTCCCTGGTAGATGGGTTGGCTCGAGATCAGCCCGAGCGACGGAGGGTGTTCCATCGGGGCATCGTATGCGTCGGCCGGAATCAGCCGGGCTCGGACCCGGGGCCGGAGATGAAAATGCCCGTCCTCTCATCATGGGAACGCCCGCTCTCGGCGACCTGATTGCCACGCAGGTAGGTGGCGACGATGGACCCCCGGAACACCCGGCCCGAATATGGGCTCCACCCGGCCTTTGACAGAATGTCTTCGTCCCGGACGGGCCACCGCCCGCTGGGGTCGACGAGGACGAAATCGGCATCGGCCCCGACCTCGAGCGATCCCTTCCCCTTCAAGCCGTATCGCAGCGCAGGGGCCGACGAATAGAGCCGGGCGATGTCCTCGAGCTCCATCAATCCCTGCAACGCTGCGTCTAGGAAGAAGGGGAAGGTTGTGTCGAGCCCGGGCAACCCGAATGGCGCTGTCCAGATGTCACCGCTCGTCTTCTGGGCCAGAGTGGATGGGGCGTGATCGGTCGAGATGTGGGAGAAGCCACCTGCCCTCAGCGTCGCCCACATCGAGTCTCTGTCGTCATCGCTCCGAATCCGGGCCGGCGGGGTGAATTTGCGCAGAGCCCCGTGCTCGATCACCTCGCTCTCGTCGAGGGCGAAGTACTGAGGGCATGCCTCCGCGGCCACGTCTGCGCCCCGAGCCCGGGCTCTGGAGACGGCGGCAGCTGCGGTCGGATCTGAAACGTGGGCAATGGTGACCCGCGCCCCGTGGGCGCCGGCGAGGTCGACGATCGTGGCGATGGCCAACTGCTCGGCCTCGCGGGACCGCCATTCGGAAAGCAACCCAGGGTCGTC